>Ga0214917_10000122_pt1 | contig 89140 bp, 75 predicted proteins | sample LL_1208_BB_MetaG_FD_177983 | JGI IMG/M metagenome (GOLD analysis project Ga0214917, IMG submission 177983) | Freshwater microbial communities from Lake Lanier, Atlanta, Georgia, United States - LL_1208_BB | ecosystem: Environmental > Aquatic > Freshwater > Lake | place: USA: Georgia | collected... | reverse complement strand
AGCATATCTAGTGAAGCATTTCCCAAAAGATTACGAAATAATTGTTTGTGGTGATGTAGAAGAAGAAACTGTAGACAATATTAGATATATTCATTTATTTAATCTTCCTAATTTCTTTATGGAAAATCCAGTACATACAATCGTCGTATCTAGATATATTGGTTTCTTGGAGTTATTTTCGCAATATTTATCATTTTATAAATTATATGTATGGGCGCATGATACGTGTTTTCATGCGTATGGTTCAAACTTTTTAGGCGAACCTGAAATTATTAATAAATGGAATAGTCGAATTAATAATGTAATATGTTTAACACCATGGCATAAAAATTTATTTTCGGAGAAATACCCCGCATTCAAAGATAAAATCGTAACTATAAACAATGGTATTATTAATGAAATGTTTAAATATCCTTTGAATCAAAAAGTTCCAAACCGTTTTATTTATACATCTTGTGCTGAACGAGGTCTTGGTAGATTATTACAATTGTGGCCTCAAATATTGGAAAAATATCCAGACGCAACATTAAAAATATCAAGTTATAATCATTTCCCCAAAAATAAAGAAGAAGAAAAGATGATGGAATATATTAAACAAACCCCAAGTATTGAACATTTGGGTAGATTAGGTAGAGACGCATTATATGAATTAATGTCTACTGGTGAATACTGGTTATATCCAAGTTATTGGCCAGAAACATCCTGTATTACAGCTCTTGAAATGTTACGTTCAGAGGTAGTTTGCGTGTATTTCCCGGTGGCTGGTTTACCAAATACGATGAAAGATTACGGTATTCCAATAAAGGAGGGTGAAGAATTAGATGTGTTGTTTTCTATTACTGAGGAACAAAAAGATATATTAAGATTTACCGGTAGAAAATATGCCGAAAATAGCAGTTGGGCAGAAAGGGCAAAAGTTTGGTGTAACATGATTTTTTCTGAATAAAAACAAGAAAAAGAAAAACAAGAAAAAAGAATATTAAAAATTGATTTAAAATAAATATTTCTATTACTAGTAATAATATAAATATTTGATTATTTGAATGAATACAAACAACGTATCTCCATTAAGATATCCCGGCGGTAAAACAAGAGCGTGTAAAGTAATTGATGAAACCATTCAAAAATATTTTATAGTTGAATCGTTTGATCATTTAGTCTCACCCTTTTTAGGAGGCGGTTCTTTTGAATTTTATTTTCAAAATAAATACAAAAAACCATTGATAGTAAATGATAAATTTACTCCATTATATCATTTCTGGACGCAAGTAAAAAATGATAAAACCTCACTATGTAATCGTTTAAAAATCATTACAAATGTATCAAAAGAAGATTTTATGAAATACAGGAAAAACATATTACAACTAAACGACAATATCTTGGAACAAGCTATATTATATTTTATCATAAATCGTTGTTCTTTTAGTGGTGCGACTTTATCCGGTGGATTTTCAGAAGAATCAAGTAAAAAAAGATTTACCGAATCCTCTATTGAAAGAATAAACAAAATGAATTTAGAACATACTACAATATACAATCTAGATTTTGAAGAATTTTTGAATAAATATACTACAGAAAGATCTTTTATATTTTTAGACCCACCGTATTATCTAGAAAATAAAAAATCCAATTTATATGGAAACAATGGTGATTTACACGAAAATTTCAATCATGAAAAATTATATCAAGTAATAACATCAAAACAACAAAACTGGATCATTACTTACAATAATTGTGAATATATCAAGAATTTATACAAAGATTATGTTATTATAGACGATGACAAAATAAATTGGAGTTATGGAATGAATAAAAGCAAAAAATCATCGGAAATCATTATTATATCGCATCGTATCGTCTAATAGGTATATAATAAATTATGTGATCTCCATAATATAATATCAACGAATCAATATTATTTTATTTTTTACACCTTTTATGATTAGGATTAAGGCACTGGAAAAGGTCGCTGACTTTTTTCTACAACGAGTGGTTCCGGAATAAAAACAGGTGTTCTTTCAAAAAAATTTGCGGTTTCTAATTTTTTCAATTCAGGCACTAAAGGCGCTTGTGGCTGGACAAGATTCGTGGAATTAATACCAAATAAAAACGATTCAATTTGAACCGCGTTGTTTGATAGTTTATTCCAAGGTACTTGTCCTGGATTCACACCATTACCAGGTAACATTGTGCTGTATGCTGCTCCATATTGGGAATTAGGGTAAAGAGTATACGTTTCCATATCTCGGTATTGTCTTTGTTCTAAATTATAATTTCCTGGTGTATTTAAATTTCTGGTAGATGCCATATTATTATATACTTATAATATTATTTTTCTTCAAATACTAATTTAACAACTTACTAACTTAGTAAGTAAGTCCAAATGCTTTTCTTGTATTGATCCATTTTCTAAAACATCACAAATACATAAATGTGTAGCAAATAAATAATCGTATGAAAAAAGAGCCATGAATCCCAATTCTAAATCTTCGCTTAAAACTATGCTTGCTGCCTTTTTCATACATTTTTGTAATGTAGTGTTTGATTTCACGCAAGGGAGTTCATATATTTTTTTCATTTCTGTATTTATTTTATCATAATCAAATTCCACTAGTCCAAATATTTGTAAATAATCGGTTTGATAAATCAAGTCACATATATGCGCGTTATCTTGTTCAACATCTAAATCTAAATTAAAAGAAAATAAATCCATAGGAATCTTTTTTTTTAATTCGGAATCATAATAATAATAGGAGCATATCATTTTTGTATTGTACATATTTCGTTTATTTACTTTAGTAAAAAGACATTTTTCTAAATCATAATAAAGAAAATAAAGAAAAACCATAAAAACAATAAAACTCGCATAATATAAAAAATATTTTCTCCCATTATTTTATAATGGATTCCTTAATGAATACTTTTTTCAGTCCTTTAGGAAAAGAATGGTGCATGTATTACTTTGTCATTCTAGTTTTTGTATTCTTGTTTTTAATTGGTTCAATTATAACCTCAATTGTTGCCTTGTTCCATATTAAGAAATTTTCGTTTTCTCAAATTTACTTATTATTGATACCAGTCATTACAAATGTAATTTTATATTACCAATCTCGTATCATTTATAGTATGTGTCTAAATTCTTTGAAATAAATTTACAAACTGACATTTAACAAAGTGAAAATTTACAAAAATAAATAATACCATAAAAACGTATTATTTATTTACAACAAATGAAAATTACATATTTTTGCTTCTACCCTTAGAATTATAATATTCACGATCACGTGTTAACTCACGAGATGGAACACCACCACGCACCCAACCTTCAGAGGCAACACTTTCAACACAATAAGCAGGGTTTTCTATTTTCTGTTTCACATCAGGCAATAATGGTGTTTGACTGTATTTCAAGTAACTCTTTTCTGGTAAGTTAGTTACTGATCTTTTGTTGGTAATATTTTCACCTTGTTGAATTTGTGCTTCTAAAATAGGATCAACCGAACCTCTACCCATGAATGGTACAGTCGCAAATGGGCGTTGAAATAAATCAATACGGCATTTTGGATGAGTTTGTATAGTACCAATGGTCAAGTTAGAATTCTCATCTATATTACATCCACCAGCGCCTACATTGTAGCCACCTTTATAAAATACACATGGTTGAGTTGTTGCTAAATCAATGGGAGTTCGCATACTACAATCATTCGCAAAATAATTTTGTAACAAGTAATTACAAGCACTATTGTTTTGGATGGTTTCTTGGTCTAAATAGCAACTATCATTGCCAATTCTGGACATATTTTCAAAAGTATAATTTGAGACGTTTGCCATATTTATATATATATTACATTATTTTTTACTAAACAAAAAGAAACATAATTAAATACGTTTCTTTTTGTATCATTTTATTTATGCGCTAAATATTCTATTCAAAAATCGCAAAATTTTGTAAAAATCCAAAAATTTAATACAAGTTATACCTAAAGTTATCCTTGACACAAGCAATATCATCACCACCACGACAAGATGGCATATCACCATACAAGAAATCAGCAAATGCTCCTTGATCATTTGGTATTTTTGTATTTGGGTTTGAATAATATTGCCACATTGACTGGTCGAATTCAAATTTTTCTCCTAAATCCCCAAACAATTGTTGATTCGTATTTTTAATACCAGGGTTCAATGTTTGTATCATTTTTTTTGTATTATTACTAATATCTTCATAAACTTCTGTGCTAAAGGAAGGTGGAGCAGGTTTCCGTTTAGGTTTATCCATAATTTCAGTTAATAATACGTTACCTAGTGGATTATTTTTATTCACCTCCTCAAAATCACTTTTTAAATATGACTTTAATGTTTCAGGGTTGATAATTTTAAGCGACGCATCTATTGTATCATCCTTATTGTATAAATCTGTTTTATTTGAAAAACCTTCTTTATTTTTATTATCCGTCTTTTTTGTTAATTCACTTATAATAAATTGTTTTTGTGTCTTGTACATGAGGTAAATGATGAATAAAGATATTGTCCCATTTAATAAAAACCGATAGGAACGAGTTATCATAAATCCTAAAACACATAATAATATAATCAATCGTGTAATCGCATTTAGTTTTTCATCAAATGTCATACCCTGTTTGGGGAATAATTCCAATATATATTTTTTATTGAATAAAACTGTTGGGTCATTAGACCAAAATGGAATATAGGTTGTCATTATATATAATATAGGATTACTTAATTTTTATAATTTTATTTATTATATTATAAAAATTATTATATTATAAAATATTTCGGTTTTTTAACAAATAATGATAAAGATCATCATGATTCATTGTTTCATTTATTTTAATTATTTCATCTAGATGATTATGAAACATTTCAATTAAAGTGCCCCGTTCTTGAATCATCAAATCAATTACTTCCTCTTTAATATCGTCTAATATAATGTATTCATTTGTATTCAAATCAAATTCTAATGCTGAATTAAAGTTGTACATTTTATTATTACGACTAGATATGATTAATCGCGACAATGACGAAAAAGCAAGAGGAACTGAACCGGTCATACTATACCCCGAAATATGATCATTATTTATTGTGGCGTCAGTCAATATATAATTTGATGATTGCAATAATGAAAACATATTTTCCGTATTCATATGTTGATATAATGTAATATTTATAGTATCATTCTTTTTTTTTAAAATATCCACCATTTTTTGTGTAGCTAAACGAGTAATCACATGTATCATTATTTTTTTATTGGATTTTAGACGGTTGATTATATTTATATTGTATAAATTTGTATCGAGATTACCACCGCCAATAATAGATACATGTATTACTTCTGGGTCATATTGTTTATTTGATTTATCAAATACTGGAAAACATGGCAAACCCCATTTGATTTGGTTTTTTTTAAATGGTCTAACGCCTATACAATGATAATAATCAATTCTTCTACAAATATAATAATGAACAATACATATTACTTTGTTATTCATCCACTCATATTTAAAACCAGCATCATCATCAGTTGTTAAAAAAATTAAATCAAATGTGTTTCGGGTTTCAGAATTTTCAAATTCACCATGATTTTTATACGTAATATTGTAATTTTGAAATACATTTTTATAAAAAGATAACCAATGCATATCAAAAAAATTTTCAGTAAATATTTCTATTGTAAATTTATTTACATAACAATAATATATAATATAACCAAACATTTCATAATGACATGGTATACTATTGTATATTGCTATTCTTTTTGTCATTATTATATAAAGTAATACAAATATTCTTTATGTATTACTTTATTGAATTTATATTTCTGTTTTATTTCTGTTTTATTTTTTACTCTTCTTTTTCTTTTTTCCTACAGAATCACCGTTTGACCCAGGTCTTGGTGATTTTTCCGCTTTACCAGATGTTTGTTGAATGCTATTGATTAAATCTTCGATTTCTTTTTCACTCAAAGGTGGTTTTTCCTGAATAACCTTAGTGTTTTCCGTTGCTTTTGCCATCTTACGAATCTCTAAATTTTTCTTCATTCTTTCGGCATTTTGCATCATTCGCATGTTTTTATCCATTTGTGCCTGCATCGCACCAGTATTCACCTTTACATTTTTACCACCAAGCCCACCTAAGCCACCCAATCCTCCCAATCCTCCTAATCCGCCCATTTTACCCAACATACTCTGGATATCCTCCATTCCCGGCATATTTTTCATTTTATTCATGATTTCAGTCGCCTCGCTCATCAATTCACTCTGGTTAATCTCTCCCGACTTCATTTTTGAATCCAATTTATCACCCACATTTTTAACGATACTCATCAACTTTCCAGGATTCTTAAACATCTTTTGAAATACATCCTTTACATCTGTCACATTTTCAAAATCCATGTCTAAATTACCCGCAGTTTCTTCTGCGATTTCGCGAGCTAAATCACCCAATTTACCACCCAACATTCCAGAAATATGACCATGAAGCTCATCAACAGATGGCATATTTGTTCTTTCATTAGAACCAGCATCAGTTCCGGTTTCACCAGATGAATTCGTGTCAAACATATTTTGCATTTTTTCCAAAGTCTCCTCTAATTTACCCTTGAAATCATCTTCATTCAAAGATTCAAATATTTTTGCGGAATCTCCAAAGGCACTTTGGTCTTTCACACATCCAATGACAGAAATGGATATTAATTGTAAATACTTCCAAATCGTCTCCTTTGTATTGTCACTGATGTCACAATTCCATAAATACTTGAAACTTAATCCAGGCAAAAACTCGGTATTTATATCGGAATCTTTATTGAAAATTTCCACATTTTTATACAAAATATCAAAAAATCTTTCGGGAAAAATACCCAAACAATGAGTAAATACCTTTTCTATTTTGGCACCGAACTCTGCCTCATCGCAAGCATCAGAAACCCACCATTTATTTATAATGGGACTATATTCTGGAAATGTTGTTTTGATATCATTAATAAAATCTGGTATGACTTTTTTAAACTCTTCTGGAATTTGTTTTGTTTCCTCGGACATACTTTTACAAAAGATTTTATATTTAAGTTTAAATTAAATATAAATATATAATATATGCCAATTTCTAGAAAAAGATTTAGTTTTAGTAAAAATAAAAAAAGTGTCAAAAAATCATTCAAGGTTAAAAAAAATACTAGAAAATACAAAAAAACTACACCTCGTCGTAAAAACAGAAAAAGTGGAAAACGATTTCGTTTTTTTGGTGGAAATGGTGACGAAGATAAATGTGCGATTTGTTTTCTACCTTTATCAGATAATACGAATGGAGAAATATTCGAGACAAATTGTAAGCATAACTTTCATCGCGGTTGTATTGAAGAAGCTTGTGCCTATCAAGCAAACAGACAAGAAATATGTACTTGTCCTCTTTGTAGAAGTGAGTTAAACCCTAACCCAAACACAAATTCAAATCGTCGCCGAAGTACGCCCGTAGAACTTCCCGAAAATTCATACCGCGTTGAATTTTTTAGAACTGACGGAGAAAATAATAGAGTCCCAGTAAGAGTTCAAGATATTCCAACTAGGGAAAAGGCAAATATAATCGTCTTTTTGGTAACTGAATTTGAAGATTTAGACTCTTATAATATTAGATTTAATGGTGAAGACGAAGATAATCCATATGGATACATTGTTCTTGGTGATAATCCTTATAATGTAATAGTTCGCGAAGGAGATATTGACCTAGAATATGTAACTGACAACAATATTCGTTCATTAAGAATTACACGTATGTAAAATAGTCAAGTATAATTTTACTCAAAAATACAAAGTAAAATTATAGTGATAATATATATGCCTATCTCTAAAAAAAGATTTAGTAAAAAACGTATCGCAAAAAAATCAGTTAGAAAAAATACTAGAAAACACAAAAAAACTACACCTCGTCGTAAAAACAGAAAAAGTGGAAAACGAATTCGTTTTTTTGGTGGAAACAGTGATGAAGATAACTGTGCGATTTGTACAGAAAGTCTGACAAATGGACAACAAATATTCACAACCGACTGTATAAATCCGAATGCTACACCCAATAGCGATCCTTATTTTCATCATAAATTTCATACTGATTGTATAAGAAATTGGTGTTCCCGTAGTCAAAATTGTAAATGCCCATTATGTAACGCAGTATTAAATCCAAATCCATTTCCTCCTCCTCCAAATGTATTTCCAGAATTTGCGAATAATCCCTCAGTAGTTGAATATCCAAATTTGTATCGGGTTGAATTTTTTAAATTTCAAGAAAACCCGTCCACGGGGGAAATTGAAAAAGTGAAAATAAGTGTTCATGATATGACTGATGAAACAATTTATCTATTAGGAGAATATTTTATAAATCAAATCCAAGGATTAACACCAGATCATTTAGATTTTTTTGGAGATCCGGCACGTGTTAACCCAAATGGATATATTAATTTAAACGAAAATAACAACAATGTAGAAATACCACTAGGTGATATGGATGTTAATGTGGCAAATATTGATTCAGCAACAATCACACAAACAAATACACACAACTAAATTACATCGAATGATACATCACACATAACTTCTTCAAGTTTTGAATATATTTCATTGTTTTTGCCTGTTCATCAGGTGTCATCATTTTTACCGGATTTCTTAATCTATTAATCGCCTCAATGATTTGCCCCGAATTTTGCGCATTCGTCAAATCCTCCCCGTAATCTTTATCCAAGAAAAAACTAATGTCTCCCGCATCTATTTGTGCTGCGTATTTATCAACCACATAGCTTTGCCATATTTTTATAATTAATTTAGGATTTGCCTTTCGTATTAATGTAAAAGAATTTTTTGCCGACGAGATATCTACATCATTTGGAAAAATCCGAATAATATCTTCCACAAATTCCATAAAATGATTGTTAAATCCGTTCAAAACAGTTGAGGACGCCATTATGTTATACTTGAATTATATTTTTAAGTTTATTAAACATATAATTTATATTTTTTCATTTTTTATATTCATATTTTTCCGTTTTTAGATTTTTTTCTGTTGTGGCGCATAATTTGACATTTCTAGATCACGCTGTTTTTGTAATTGTTCAATGGTTAAATCACCAGACAATTTATCTTTTTTGTAATCAAAATCGTCTTTTGGGGTAGTAATTATATCCGAATGATTCAAAGGAACATAATTATGCATTTGTCTCATACCACCACTCCCCTTTGTATTCAACTCTTCATGATCCATATCTAAGAAACTATAATTATCGGAAACGACCCCTCCAAAACCCCCACCACCACCTAATGAAAACGCCATGGGTTCCATGTTATTACTTGTCGCTTGACGGGTCACCACCTCTTGACGTGGTTTTAAATGATTATAAATGTTATCACCATACAAGACCTGGTAATTCTGATTCAGTAATAACAACGCTGGCACTTTCGTGACATTTTCAGGCATCACTAATTTTTGACCATTTTCTAAAACAATTTGAATTTTACCAGTTTGATCTTTTACACGTTTATCAATACAAATAAAATGTATATCTTTACTTACTTGGGTCTTTGAAAGTGTCTGTAATAATTTTTTTGAGTGTTCACAAAAATTGGAATAATATAATATAGAACTCATTAATCTATAATTAGGTATTCAAATTGTTTTTTTAACTCATTTTTTCTAAAATTCAAATATTCAAATAATCAAATATTCAACTAAATATTGTAAAATAAAGAATATCTAAAAAAATTGATTAAATAAATACAAAGGTTTAAATATATTATCATACACTATACTAGATAACAGAAAAAGATGAATCCACAAATCGATAAAATTGTAGAAAAAGAAGGAGTCCTCACATTTAGCTTAAGTGGTGTAAATGTTAGTTTAGCAAATGCTATTCGTAGAACTATATTATCCGATATTCCAACCGTAGTCTTTAAAACATCACCAAATGAAGAAAACAAATCAAAAATATTGGTAAATACGACTCGTTTTAATAACGAAATTATCAAACAACGCTTAAGTTGTATTCCAATACATATTGACGACCTTGAAATCCCTCTTAAAAATTATTTATTAGAAGTCAATATGGAAAATACAAGTGACACCATTATGTATATTACTACTGAACATTTCAAAATAAAAAACACGTTGACAAACGAATATTTATCGTCTAAAGATGTTCACAATATATTTCCACCCAATGATATGGGATATTATATTGATTTTGTAAGATTACGCCCTCGCATTTCAGATGATATTCCAGGAGAAAAACTACAAATGACATGTGAGTTTTCAATCGACAATGCGAAAACCGATGGTATGTTTAATGTCGTTTCTTGTTGTTCGTACGGTTTTACTGTAGATGATGCTCATATGGAAAAGGAATTAGACAAGAAAAAACAACAATGGAAGGATAAGGGGTTAAGTAAAGATGATATTGAATTTGAAGCTGATAACTGGAAATTATTAGAAGGAAAGCGTATTGTCAAAAAAGACTGTTTTGATTTCATCATACAAACCATTGGTGTATTTTCAAACCGTGATTTAATCAAAAAAGCATGTAAAATTATTATGACTCGTTTAGAGAATGTAAAGACACTGATTGAAACTGACGCGATAAAAATCAGTGAATCCGAAAATACCATGAAAAATTCTTATGATGTTATTTTGGAAAACGAGGATTATACCATTGGTAAAATCATTGAATACATGTTATATACGAAATTCTTTGAAGAATCCAAAACAATGACCTTTTGCGGTTTTAAAAAAATGCATCCACACGATGTTGACAGTGTGATTCGCGTAGCCTATAGAGAACCCGCGGACATCGCAATGGTAAAACAAAATTTATTAAATAGTATTTCTTTAGCAACAAAGGTATATGAGGCTATTCTTGGTAAATTTTAATTCGCTATAGCAACACTAGATTCGCTCATATAGGAAGAATCCAAATATTGATAATTCAATAAATACATTAACATTTCTGGACTTAATGTGTTTACATAGTCAATGACGGTTTTTTTCTTGATATTTTCTTTCACGGGTTTCAATTCATTGATGTATATTTGATGAATTAATTTCAAGTGTAACTGATAGATATCACTGTACATGCTTAATTTGATTTCTTTTTTAACATAACAATAAATATAATTCAAATACAATGTTTGAGTAAATAAATACAAGTGTTTTTTAAAAAAAAGAAAATGTTTTCGGTTCAAATAATGATTGGTTAAATAATCAACCACTTTTCCTTCTTCTTTTCTGAGACATAAATAAATATATTGATGCCGAAATATATCTATATCAAACATATTACTGTCTTTGATATATTTAACATATTCATAATTGGGGTTGATTAATTTACATTGTCTACCATTGTTATCTGTAAAGTGTAGTCCCATTGTCGTATACGGAATACTTGTGAAATCGTCATTTAATTGTTGATATGACGTAAAATGATACACTTTCGGAAATTTCAGGTGTGTAAAATTCTGAGTTTCCTTCATTCCAGAGTAATCAACCGTAAAAACATTCACAGTATGATCTCCTGTGTTGACAATCTCAAAAACATTAATTAAGAAAAGTTCATGCTGATCCAATTGTTTAATTAAACCAAATACAGGATGTTGTATAATGAAATGATAGCAATAACGTTTTTCTAATGAATCAATATCCATGTTTTTCTGCTGTATTATATCCATGAAAATATCTCGCAGACTTTTGTTATCCTCCACGGAATATAATACATGACAACCTACATCATCTAATGAAGCAATCTCCCATCCACCAGTAATACCAATTGTAGGATCCCAAAATAAATTGATCCCGACGCCCTCCACGAATTCCTGAACAATGATGTTGTTAAAATCTGGGTTTCGTTTATGAAAATCTGTAAATTTCATTTTTTTTGGCGGAAAAAAGGAAACTACATCATTGACACTATTTACAACAATGGATCGAAAAATTCCATAAGTAAGAACATGTTCATTATTTAAATAAGCAGAATCATAAGAAATTATTTTGTAGTCTTGATTATTTTTTGTTTTCGTATCTGTAATATTTATTATTTTTTTGAAAAAAATATTAGGCGATTGATTCAGCATAAGATGGGTAAACCCAGGGATTTCATTTAATTTATAAACATATTGTGACATCTATTTCATTTATCCTGAATAAATATTTATATTGTTTATATTGTTTATAAATCTAATCTCAAAAGTAAAAGTAATTTAATAACAAAATAATATAAATATTTCATTCTATAGATTAATAAATATAAATAAAATGCATTATTTATCAGTCATTGCTATATTTAAAAACGAAACCATGAATTTAAAAATCTGGTTAGACCACTATTTGTGGCAAGGGGTTGATCATTTTTATTTAATAGACAATGGTAGCACTGATAATCCCATGGAAATATTATTTGACTACGTAAGTAGAGGTTTGGTCACTTATTATTATGGTCCTGAAAAACACAGACAACAACAATATTATAAACAGATGTTTGACCGTGAAAAATTAAGAGACAATACTTACTGGTTAATGGTATGCGATATTGATGAGTTTTATTTTGGAATGAAACACAAAATACGAACAGAACTGAAATCTCTCGAACATTATCATTTAATATATTCATCTTGGTACATGTTTGGCAGTGATGGTCTTTTAAAACAACCTCCAGATATTAGAACCGCAATCACACACCGTGAAGAACAAATCATAAATAAAGATTCCAAATATATATTTAAAACAAAAGCAATCCCCAATAGTTCCCATATATGGATCCATGGTTTAGTAAATTTTTACGATGATGAACGAACATTACGTGATGACAACATTATCCGCTTGAATCATTATGTCATTCAATCATTGGAGTTTTTTCAAAAAATAAAAATGACTCGTGGCGCGGCTGACTTTGCCGATGGTGAATATGTACGAAATATGAATTATTTTTTCGAGGCAGATAAAAATGCGACATTTGAAGATTTAACATTAAAAAATTTAATTACAAATCCACCAGAAGATTACTAAAAATCTTCAAATCTTTAGACACTTATAGATAATTTCAGTTTATTCATTCATAAAATTATCTATGATAAATATAGGACAATGTCAACCAATTCAACAAAACAAAATATAGAAATAACAGAAAATGATAAGTCTCAAAAACCGTCGTCGTCCTTTAATGAAGAAAGTTCATCCCTTGAAGATGTTGATGTTACGCCAGAATCTGAATCCGAGTCATATACTGAAGAAAAAGATGATGTTGAATCGTCTGAAAAAGCGAATGATGACGAAGAAGACACAGAAAACACAGAAAACACAGAAGAGAATGAAGAATCTACAGAAGAAGGCGATGAAGGAGTTTCTCTTGATTTGAAATTAGGCGATGTTATTAAAATCAAGGATCCAACAAATGAAATATTAAACAACAATAAATTCATCATTGATTATATTGATGATCATTTGATTAAATTAATCAATATAGATGATTTTACTTTAACAACTATAAAAATCAATGATGATGGATTATTAGGCGATGGTAATATTGAATCCGTTTCTCTCATCTATAGAAATGATAAAAAAGGATATTCAAGACAAAATAACCTTTTACCTGGTACTTGGATTAATATCTATTTTGGAGGCGATATTCCTTCTATATTAACAGGTGAAATCACCAATTTAGAACAAGACATGATTGAAATTAAAACCTACCCTGATAAGGAAATCATATATATCAACTTTGATTATAAAGGAATTCCATTGAATATTCCAATTGAAAAAATAGAAATCAGAGAGAAACCCAGTGATGAAAGTATTCAAAGTCGCGATGAAGAAAAGGTTATGCGTTCTTCAGAAATGGAAAGCGCAGTGGATTCGTATGACCAAGAATCGGTTGATATACAAACGGAATTTAATATTCCAACAAACGTAGAAGTCCGCGATAATATTCGTGAATTCATTTTGAAAGCGGATGAAATACAATTCGGTGAAGAATTGGGCGCGATCCAACAATATGTCAATGTTGATGTGGAACAAAGACGGTTTAATATTGAATTACAAACAAATGATTTACTTGATGAATTATTGAGTGATATTCCTGATAGACAACGAACCAATACAGTATTGACCAATATTCATACCATGATTGAACGATTTAAACAATTGCGTGAGGAATTTTCTACGTTTGATGGACACGGGAATGTGACGGGGGCAATCATCAAAGACGCCTCTTGGAAACCATTGATTCACAGTTTAAAGAGTTTCAAAAAATCGCTTTACTGGATATTACCTGTTGCGAAAAATGTGAAAAAAATATATGAAAAAGTAGGGTTTGACAAAGAAGATGAAGGATATGAATTTGAAGAAATTGAAAACAATATTGCCTATAAGGGATCTACCCGGGATGAAATGTATGTATTGGAAAATATGATTGATGACTATAAATCAAATAATTTACCAGATGGAGGAGAGAATAAATATGTGGCGCTATACAAAAGTATCAATCCCTTATTTACTCCTTTTGAAGATGTCAGTCCAGAAATGAAAAAAGATGTCATTATTGAAGAAGAAGTCTTGGATAATTTTAATGTCATTATTGACACCTTGGGCGATTTATATTCAAATGTCATTCACAATAAAAATTTAGTAAGTAACCGTTTTGTCATTGATAAATACAATCTGGGATTAACTCATTTGAAAACAACGCAAATATCCAGAAATAAAAATGTATATCATGTGGAAGATATGACACCACCAGATACAATTGCGCTCACATCATTGGTCACCTTGCCTGAACCAGTGATACGTTTCTCTCACATATCATTACCAGGAACAAGTATTTATACAAAAGCAAATTTAAATACCATGTTTGTCAACTATTGGAAATTTTTAAATAATCATACCAGTGTCAATAAAATATTGGTTGATATTTACAATGATGAAGAAAATCCTGAACAAGAACAAGACAAAAACACATTTTTCAGTAAAATAACAAATTTCACCATGAATAAAAACGAACAAACCAGAGACATGAGTGACGCTGAATTATACGTGAAATTTTTAGAAAAAGTGGTTCCACGAACACGGGTACTGTTTGAAAAAATCAAAAAATATATCAATGGAAAATTATCTCTCAAAGAAGTGGTTGAAATTATGGAGCCTTTCCTTGTCTATAACTCTGATTTGACCTTTATGCAATACAAAAGTATTAGTATCTTTTTACAACAGAAAATATCGGAATTCAATAAAAAATTCATAGAAAGAAGCAAATATTTTTCAAACTTGAAAAGACTCGGTAAAGGGATTACAAATGAGCCTAATGCCAATTCTCTCAAAATGTTGATTTATGAAAGTAAAAACAGACAAGAAGTAACAGATATATACAACAAATCTATCTATAGGAGTGATATTAATACTGAACTGAAAATGACTAATTCTGAATTATTGAAGAAAATGGTAATTGAAGATTTCGGTAATGTTTACAACTATTGTGTTGCCCTAGAAAATACATTTTTGATGCTTCCTGAAAATATTAATCAATTGATTGAAGATAAAGAAACACAAATTGAAGAACAACTGAAAAAGGGATCACCTGCGGATGAAAAATGTGAAAATATAATCATCGCAAAACAATACGCAAATATTGAAGAATTAGAGGCGGATAATGATAAGACTATCTTTTTTGATCGTAAATATGACAGCACCATATACAGTATTTTGGACGATTACTTGAATGATCAAATGCGCATGTTACCTGCGGACTTCCATGAGTTTTTAACCAAGAAATTAATGGAAAAAATGAAATTTGACCAAAAGGGGGCGAGTTACCTCGCGGAGACATTAATCAACGGCGCCAAACGGGTGAAAACCGGGGATTACGCCATTTATTTTGACAACGCACAAAACAAGTTGAATTATTACATTAGAGACCATAATCAATGGGTATTGAAAGAAAACGTGGATGAGAAATTAGTGGGACAAAAACAAGACATGATATGTAATTTTCAACAAAACTGTATTGCTATTCAGGACAAATATGACGCAAAATGTAAGTCCTTGGATACGAACCGAAAAGATATGACCAAAAATGCGTATTTGGAAATCATGAATGAATTTGACTATAAATACCAAATGTCCAAAGAAGATATGGAAATACGAATTCAAATGAAATACGATTATTATGTCAGTATCATTGACAAGTTGGATAAATTAAAACAACATCGTATGTTAAAATACAACGACGCCCAGTATAAACTCGGGGCAAAAACAGGCGATGAAGATGTGGAAGAAATCATTGTTTCGCCATATATGAAACTACTCAACATTATACTAGGACAAAATGATTTTGTGAAAAGACAAAATGACATTATTACTTTTAAAACTAAATTCACGAGAGAAGCTGACACTCTTGGCGGAGAAAACGAATACTGGTTTTACTGTATCAAGACCAATACACAATTGTTGCCAACCTTTTTGTATACCATTGCGTCGGTTTTTGTACAGAATCCGGATAATTATACCCTAACAGTTGACCGAATCATTAAAGATATTGGCGGTTTGAGTGACGACGGTGAATCTTGGGTGGATAAAAAAGGACAAAGTGGTATGGTAATTCGCAAAATAGATTTTGATATTGATGAAGGTTACGAAGATGGATTCCGCGTAATTAGTCGTGAGCTCCTAGAAAGAGACGCAGGTGATATTGTCGTGGAAAATATTGAAGCCGAACAAGAGAAACGCGCGGATGCTGATAAATCCAAAAGCAGAATTGTAAATGCGGAAACCAAATTAATGTTGAATATTATTCATGCCATTAGCGATTTTATGGGAATCAACTTGGACGATCAATTGGAATTTATTTTGAAAATCACCACTGCGGCATTAGCGGATGCGTTACCTTCGGAAAGCGAACACAATAAAGACGCTGAAGAAAAAGCGAAAAGGGGACAAACCACGAAACCATACAAAAGTTTCTATAATTTTAATATTTTGTATTTGACCTTGGCATCTATTATGGTGGGCATTCAAACGAGTATTCCAAATATAAAAACACGACGAACATTTCCAGGATGTGTCCGGTCTTTCGCTGGTTATCCTATGGATGGAAGTGGTGATACCAGTGGACTACAATACATGGCTTGTATTATCTCTCAAATCCCTAAGGCAAAATCCATTGATCCTTGGTCTGCATTGGGAACCTCTAAACAAGATAAAATAATGACCAATATTAAATTTTTTATTGACAATCATCTTTTGAAAAACATAGATGTAGAGAGAAAGATCAAGGAAAAAATAGAATACTTACTCTTAAATCCAGTAGATGTCATCCCAGTAGAGCACGATTTAAATAAATGGCGCCAATTTTTACCACCTCTGGTTCCTATTAAAATGAAGACGGTGGAAAATATTTCCCAGGATTTCAAGGCGTCACTGTTGAATGATATCAAAGGTGCGTCGCCTAGACAAAGAGAGAAAATATTGGTGATTCAATCCAAGATCATACTGTTTTCTCTCGCGCTACAAGAAAAAATACAACAAATTGTAGAAAAGAAAAAACTATTATTAAATAATTCTTCTAGTGAGCCTTATATTGAAAACGCATGTTGTAACGAAAAGGGCGAAAATATCACGATTGACTATTTTTTCAAAGAAGATAGTGAAATCGGTTTATACAATAGCAATGTTGCTGAATTGGCGTATATTTTGGATGATGTCCGCGCCATCAGTAAAGCATGCTTTTTGTTTTGTAGAGAAAATTCAAAAAATATATATCCTGGTTTAACCGACAAATACAGTGAAGAAACCATCTATAAAGCCTTTATTACTTTCTGTAAATTCAAATCTTTGATCCCTATTCCAGATGCCCTGATGGGATTATGTGGAGAGAAACCACTGTTTTCATTAGGTGATTCTATTGGTGAGCAAATTCGTAAATTAAAGAATGACGGTCATAACTATACTAATGAGCAATTCTTGAGATTATTACAGGTGGTGAACCGCCACAATATTATACAAGTATCAATGAATGACCGCCTGAAAACACGGGTGAGTAGAATGCGTGATATTATTGAAAAAATGTCTTCTTTAAATATCGGTGATGCCAAATTGGTGCCACTTGAATTGAGAAACCATTTAGATGATGTCTTGGATACATTTGAACTCGGTGTTAAAGAAGACACGAAAGAAATGCGAAAACTCAAGAATTACTTGAGCGAAACCAATAGTAAAATGAAAAATGAACTGATTGGCTTTATGAAACAATACAGTTCGGTAAGTAAAAATAGTTTGAAGAAAATGGTGGAAAATATTACCAATATCATGGTGTGGAGTGAAAATGCGAAAAATGACAATATTTATGATGATACGACTTATAATTCAATCAATTATGTCAAGGAATACATCACCAATATTTCAAATGTATATCCAAATAAGATTTTGAATAAACCCGATTTCGCATCAAATCCAAGCGATGTTCGTATTCCAATTCATTGGGATTTATCACCAATACATCGTTTTGATATAGCAAAAATCATTTTTGATAATTATACTAAATTGAATCGTTTTTATGATGATAAGAAAATTGTCAATGTTTTGAATTCAGTGATTCAACATACCAAACAATTCTTGTTATTAGTGAATGAAACACCGTATATCAATGAAATCAATTATAAAAATATACACACTCATTCTATTTTTGATAAACGCACCTGTAAATTATTATTTGAAAATTATTTATTCACTGTATTTACTTCGTATATTCGTTATACAGAAGATGATACTTTGTTGATTGTTGGTGACATGTCCGCAGAACAATTGGAAGAACCCGTGTCTACGTTATTGTTGGGTGATAAAAAAGAGTTGAAAATGAAAATCGCGGAATTATTGTCTGTTTACATCAACATCATGGTTGAACATAAACACCTCATCAATATGAATTATGACGAAATTATGGATGTCGTGTATAAAATCAAGGAAAAAGAAAAGGATACCTTTACTGATAGATTAAAGGCAATGACGGATGAACAGAGAGAAGCCGATACAGTGTTAAAAATCAATAAACTCGGGGTTTGGTCCAAAGGTCTTCAAAAGGGATTGGTTGCGTATGACATGGATGCTTATGATGAAGAACGCGAATACATGGAACAATTTGCGGAGATTGAAAACGTAGTGAAAAAGAAAAACCGCAACAATATCAATGATATGAATATTCAACAATACATGGATGACTATATGGAAGAACAACAAAACGGCGAAGATATTGAACGAGAAGAATACAATATGGCAAACATGACGGAGGATTACATGGACGGTTATATTGATGGCGATGAAGACCAAGATGTCGGTTTAGATGATTAAAATTTAGATTTTTAGATTTATTTCCAAAACAGTTTCGTGTTGGTTTGGAAATAAATTACCCAGCCTACCCTATTTATCCACCAAGATTTCCTTGGCGACAGTACGGATGATTTTATTGTAATTTTTGAGTGCCTTTTCTTTATCTGTATCACACAAGCTATGATCGATCAACTTGGTATATAGGTCACTCTTTTTATTATTCGGATCTTTGTATTCGGGGTTGGCTTTCGCCCAAAGTGACATTTGCTTGACATTCTTGTGTTCAATCGCCTTGATGGCTTTTATCATTTGCTGTTTGTCTTCGTCTTTATGCCAAGTATCGTTGTTTTTAATATGAATAACCTCCCTCTTTAAATCACTACAGTGAATTGGACGTTTGCTGATATCTAACTGGCTTAATCCCTTAATTAAAATATTACTAATCCCTCCACAATACCCGAGCGGTCCAAAATTTTCAAAATCGGTTAGGGTTAAAATCAGCGATTCCAAGAAGTCGCTTAGATTCAGCGCATCTTTACATGTCTCGTTCAAGAATACATTCAAGTTGAATTTGTTATTATTTTGAGTTATATTATTGTTTGTAATATTAGTGGTATTTCCCATATTTTCCTTCATCAATTCAATTATTTGTTTTTGGAATTCCTGGTTTTGTTTAAGTAATTCAACAATCGCGGACTGCATATCCAAGTCGTTTGCGGTTGTAAGTTCAATATCTTCCTTATTTTCTTCCTCATCTTCAATAATTGATTCGTTCTTTTCTTCATGTATAACTTCGGCATTACATTTTTTTTTATGCTTACATAAACTTGACATATGTAAATATTCCTTACCACAATCGCATTTATATTGTTTATTAGGGGTAAAATGGGTAAAATTATTAGCATTACCCTCATTTTCATTAGTATTATTAGTCATATTTAACTTGTTACTATGTTTCGCTGTCAATTTATGACGACCAAAATCCTTTTTGTTACTTGTTATGAAGTTACAAATATCGCAAAAATATTGGGGTTTTTTTGGGTTTTTTAATTTTATAAAATTAGCCTCCATTAGTATATTATACTAATAAAAAAACCCCTAAATCCTTTTCCTTAAAAAACCTAAAAATTATGCTCACAAAATTATGCTCTCACGCATTTTTCCGTGAAAATTCCACGAGAGCTTTATGCTCTAAAATGACCAAAAAAACAGCGTTTTTAACATGAATCCCCCTGATTTTGAAAAATGGACATACTAAAAATGTCCATTTTTACTTTTTCCATTTACTTTTGTTTGAAAATTAGAATTTTTAGAATCCAACTTCTTCGGGAAATCTAATAATATTTGTATAAATTTTATAATTATTGTATCGTAGATATTTTTGGTAAAATAAAGTAAAATATATTTTACTTAAAACAAGTTATAGAAATATTTTACAATTTATAATATATATTTATATATAGTATAATGAGTAGTATAAATTCTGATAATGATAAAAAATCAACATTACCAAATGTTCCGTATAATTATAAACCAACAAAAAATGATATAGTAACAGTTTCTGGTGATGGTAATTGTCTATATCATGCGATTGTATTAGGTTTAAGAACATTAGGTATATTCACAGGTGATGAAGGAACACAATATTTAAGAAAATTAATTCAAGACGAATTAAAAAAAATACTTATAGACGACACAGGCAATATTAATTTAAATGTTAGTTATAGTCCTTCTGAAAAAACAGGAAGCGCAGAAAATAATTTTACGATTGGACAATATATTGAATATCGTTTTGAAAAAGATAAATTAGATAGTGATGAAAAAAAAATTAATTTTTTAAAAAGTTATATCGCTAATGTGGTAAACGACAAAACATGGGGAACAGATATTGATATATGGGCGTTGAGTAAAATATTTCCATCTGTTTGTATTGAGGTGTATACTGTTCCAAAAGGCGATAGTAGTGAATTACAAATATTGAATAACTGTGACGATCAGTATTATGATGAGGGTGATGTAAAAAATATTAAAAAAAATATAATACGGATATACAATGCAAGTGGAAATACCGAAGTTGGTGTTCATTTTGATGCTCTTCCAGTAACAAAAAATGATTTTTTGAAAAGTTCGGGTGAATCCTCCGGTGCGACCCTAGGTGCGACCTCCGGCGCGACCTCCGGCGCGACCTCCGGCACGACCTCTGAACTGGTATTATCTAATAATGCTGTAAATATGAAAAACAAAACTTTAACACCAACTGGTTCATCGGATAAACCAAAACCCAAATTAATACCAAGTCCAAAATTAAATTTACCATTAGACAATACACCAATTACCATACCCAATTCATTGGTCATATATTTAATCACCAATGTCCCAGGGTTTCAAAAAATAAGATTCACACCAAATATGACTGATCCAAAGATAAATAAATTCGTGGATACTGTATATTTTGACCCGATTGTAAAATTAAATAGAGTAAGTATTAATAAAACCCCACGAAGTTTAAGAAAAACACAGTTTTATGATAAGGGACTTTTTTTTACATTAAAAAATCGGGCTCTTTCTGAATATTGGCTTTCAAATCCAGTAAAAGACAAGGGAGAAACTTTAGAACAACAGTTAACAAACGCAATCAATAATGGAACGGTTAATAATAATATTCATCTAATAATAAATACTTTATTCAAAGAAAATTCAGTTATCTATATAGATAATAAACCGTACACAATATATTCGTGTAAAACGACACCAGGTGATTGGAAAATAGATACCAATAATAATTTACCTGGATATTTGTCAACTGGACAATATTATGGAGCCTATTCAAGTTTTCAAGGAGGACCAGTAACACCAAGTGCTTTAACAACGCATCCAATGGAACGTTTTAGACAACCCACTATTTATATTACAAATAATTCTTCTAGTCAATCAACCCCATTACAAATTGAAAATGCCGAAAAACAATTAAATAGTATTCCTAAAAAATTAATAACTGGTCCCACTTATAATAAAAAAGAATTTTCAAATATTGGTACGATTCATCAACCTGAATGGAGATTTTTACCAAGTGGAAATAAACCACTCACGATTACTGCTCCAGTGGATTACAATAGAATCGCAGAATTGAGATATAACCCAAATTTACCACAAAATTTGGCAATCACTCAATCAAATAATCCTGTAATAAATCCTTATACTGGAACGTATAATCCGCAGTTTAAAAGTATTACGAATATACCATACAATTCAAATCTTGCGTTACCAGCATCACAAAATAATCCAGCATTACCCGCACCACAAAATAATCTAGCATTACCCGCACCACAATATAATCTAGCATTACCCGCACCACAATATAATCCATATTATATAAAAAATAGACCTATGTATATTCAAAGCGCAGGTGCGCCCAACCAAAGCCATATTCGTATTTTTTTCAGTGGTTTTTATAACATTATAAATAGTTTATATAAAAATATGACGAATCAAGAAAAGGCTTATTATGAATATCCATCATCAATCACACGTCAATTACCCAAAAATTTGAGAAAACAGGAATATGATTGTAATCAAAAAACTTTAAGTAACATATTCATAGAAGATACTACTGGTTCTGATTATGATAGTTATCTTTCCTGTATCGCAAAAGGTATACAAAATTATAATAATAACCCAACTAATAAAGAGAATCTTATTGTTGGTTATAATAATTCCCAAGAAAAAACGAATATAGATGATAGAATAGTTCCATCATTAACAAGTGGAATTGATGAGGACAATATAAAACTTGCCATATATTATTATTTCATGGATCACCCAGATGAATATAAAAAATATATGAATGAATACAAATTGGAAGATAAAGTGAAAGATTTGAATCAACGATTTGAAACAAACCTAAAAAATAATAGCAATATATTACCAACTTCAGAAGAAGAATATAACATCATTCTTGATACGATAACAAGAGAAATAAATCCATATGAATTTGGAATAAAAACGCCATCCTTTGAGGAATACCGAAAAATTGACAGCACGGATTTAAAAAAAAATGCGCCTTTTGAATTGATTGAATTAAATATAAAGAGTGGTGATGAATCACCAAAATTCAAAAATTATGTAACATCAATTTCAACGAGTATCTATTCTAGTCCCATAATAGCCGAAATCATTAGAAAAAAATATAGTATAAAAATAGTTATCATTGGTGAAACACCTGAAAATACATATGATATATTGAATTGTGAAGAAGCATTATTAACTCCTGAGAATAATAAATATCCAGATTGGAGTAAATATATGTTTTTATTACGTGAAAATAAGCGGTATTATTTATTGAATTTTATAACAAGAAATACATATACTTGCGCAAATACAACTGAAAGAAAGTATCCAGAAAAACTTACAAAAACATCTATATTTCTAAGAAACCAGGATAGTGATATTATGAATCAACCTCCCATTTATATTATATTTTTCATGTTTATTAAATGTTTTATTGAAATGTATATAAATGAACCAGAACCAAAAATTAATTTAATGAATCGTATAGATTTATTTAAAATAGATTTTCAAATTTTTGCTCAAACAATGATAAGCATTACTGACCCAAATGATGAGGATAAAGTAAGAATTCAAAAAGAAATGGAATTATTGGAAGAAAATAAAAAGAAATTACAAGAATGTAAAAAAATTATAAAAGATATGGATACAAAATATAATAATGATGCGTTTAAAGAAGAAAAAAGAAGAAAAGATAGAATAATTCTAATCAAAGAATACGTTGATTATTTGAATAATTATTTCTTGATAAATTCCCCAGATATAGCAAGTGATGAATATAATGAAATGAAAGATGATTATGATAAATTAAATAGTCAATATAATGACTTGATAACTGGTTCTTCAGGTGGAAATAATCTTTTAATAACGAATCAAAAAGAGAATCATATTTTTAATTTGTTGAAATCTAATGATAATGGTAACATGAATAATGGTTTAAAATTTTTAGAAAGATTAAAAGATATTAAAAAAAAATACATTCATATAAATGAATTATTGAGTGAGGACGAAAAAAAAATATATGATGAAGCCAAGATTTGTATTGAGAATTTTTCAGAATATGTAAAAGAAGGAAATATACTTCAATCAAATGATACTTTTAAAAATTGGATTAATGAACTTATTCAAAGTATAACGGGAAGTAATGTTGATAATCTAATTGATTCTTTCAAAAAAAATAAAACGATTCTGGAACCTGGAAGTAAAAAAGAAGTAAAAGAACGTGAAGACGGTGATGGTGAAGGCGATGGCGATGGTGAAGGCGATGGCGATGGTGATGGTGATGGTGATGGCGATGACGAAAAAGGAGGTGAAGATGAGAATGTAGATGGCGCAGGAGGTGAGGATGGACGAGGAACAACTGGTAAGGGAATCGCACCACCACCGGGTGGAGGTCCACCTCCCCCACTGGATGAACTTGATAAATTAAATGACGAATTAAAAAACAACATTCTTGGTGCTTGGGAAGAAGTATCTTATAAGGGCGATTCCAACAAAAAATACTGGTGGAATAAAATTACGAATGAAACAACCGATATAGGTGCGCCCAAACCAACCGGATTAACCGCAACAACACCTATCCCAGAATTTATGAGTTATGACAGTCAATTCAAAGAAAATTCAAAAACAAGTTTCATCATTTTTGTAAATTTAGTCTTATATCCAGGTACAAGTATTCCCGCAAGTGAAAGAAGAAAACTCGCATGTTATTTGAATTATGAAGAAATCCGTAGAAGTTATGCTGAATTAATGGGTTATGAATATATTCCGATACCAATGAGTGATGATAAATATTATAAATTGGACAATAACAATAACAGCACAAATACTAAACAACAAAATCCAACAATTTCTCAAAAGAATACAACTAGCAAACGAGTTACTTTTGACAATAATCCACCTCAACGTTTTCAAGGTGGAAAAAACAAAACAAAACGTAATCACAAATAATTTCGGGTTCAATAAATAAAAACAAATATGATATCATAATCGTTTTTATTTTATTTCATAGAAGTTTGAAAATTCATTAATGCGTCTTTTTGTTGCTGCATTTGTTTTTCTTTACTCGCTTTTGCTAAAATTGCCATAGCGTTATCCAGTTCTTCCTTACTAACAATACCATCTTTATTTGTATCAATCACGTCTTTTAACAAACGATATTCGTGTGGAACAATACAAAAACTACTTTCTTCATTGAACAAATGGTCTGTTAATATAATTAATACCGCTGTCAAACCAAGTGCTACATATATGTTACGGCTACCCATCCACGCCAAAACAAAAATCATAATCTGGCGAGTGACAGATAATTTCAAATATTCAGCGGATGATTTGCTTAATTCAATTGTCACATATTTTGAGCCTAAATTCATCATAATAATCATAATACCGGAAAACACCTGACTACTATTTACAAGCATGATGTTGTTGTGTAAAAAATTCGCAATTTTCTGAAATATTGTCGCATTTTTGGGTAAAGGTGTAGATTGCGCTGCTGCGGCAGGATTCGGCATAAATGGATTTCCTGGTGGCGTAGCAACTCCAGCTGGCGGAGGAGCAACTCCGGCGGGTGGTGTAACTATTGCTGCCGTAGGAATAATATTTTTTATTGATGATTTATTTTTTCTACTTGTTTTTGTCTTAACTGTCATATATTTAATAAACAAAATATTTTTATACAAATTGTAAACCGAGCATTTTTAAACCTTGATTTGTTTTATCTGTAAAATATTCTCTATATTCTTCGGTAGTTAGTCGCGCATTTCTTAAATGTGGTCGTACCAGTTTACGAATACCAGGAGTGAAATTTTCTACATACGATGTTTGAATCTGGGATTTCTTAAAAAGGCTACGTGTCACTAAATATATAATGATAATCAAAAAGAGAATTGTCATACCAGCGCATAATATATATGACTGTTTACGCATCATATATATTTATACAATATTATTCTATTCAGCCGAATAAATAATAATTATTCTTGTTGTATCAATTGATAACCAGACATTGTACCATCACCACCTACAGATACTGGTTCCTGATTTGATGTAAACGCACCCGATATAGGTAATGTATTTGATTCTTTAGCGCGCAATGTGGTTTCAGTGGCAATACGGTCAATTCCAGTATTTCTTTTTTTGTTAGACATACCTTCAGTGACAGGGGAATCAATATCAGTATTTATATAACTATACTCGTTTTCGTCACCTTTATAGTCGTATTCATTTTCTAAATTATCTGGTTCTTTAATAATTTTGTATACTTGTGGTTTTTTGAATATCTCCTTGTTTTGTCTTTCTTTAGGAAAAAATTTGACATACAAAAACAAAGCAAGTATTATAAAAAAAGCAATAAATCCTAGTTTTATATTATAGTAAAATAGTAATCCGAGGATAATAGTGCTCAACATGAAACCAAATCCTAAATGAAATGAATATAATGACGACATTGTTAATAGTATGATAAATAGAATGATAAAGGGATAAATCATATTTTTCATGGACATATTTTTCATGGACATTTATATTATATAATTATTTTTTTTTTAATTTAAGATTGTTTTCCAAATTATTATCTTATTTTTTATTAGGAATGTCTTTAGCAATGTATGCCGCACCATTTAATAATAATGATTATATGGATAAAGTAAATGATACTGATACACCTATTGGTAGAAAAAAAAACGCAAATAATAAAACCCAAAAAAGATATTATACAGCACCTCCTAAAGACAATAATAACACCGATAAAATAAATAATATTTTAAGAACGATACATAACTTGCCAGAACGTAATGATGAAGAATTAGCCGATTTCAATGAATTGTTGCCACCACCTATTTCAGCAGGTGTAGAACAAACCAAAGCCAAAGAAGGTTTTGGAACTGCGAATCAGTTGTCGGCTTTTGTCAGTCCAGTAAATCCGCCTGAAATGGATGAAAATATTAAATCAATATATTCAAACCTAAATGCTCATACAAATGACATGTCTTTTGCTTCCGCAACAGATTATGGACGTTTCATACCTGATTATTCTAAAATGTATGGAACAAATGGACAAAAACCTCAACAACAAGCAGTAGGCTTTACCAGCACAGGAACAAAAAGTCAAAATGATGTGCTTATGGAAAAATTGAATTATATGATTACCCTTTTGGAACAACAAGAAAGCGATAAAACAAACAATGTTACTGAAGAAGTCATATTATACTCCTTTTTAGGAATCTTTATTATTTTCATTGTAGATTCCTTTGCGCGGGTTGGAAAATATGTGAGGTAAGATGGTTTCGTCTACACTAACACAAACTAATTCAAAATAAATACTTTATTTGATTGAACGGTTGGATAAATATAATTATATAAAAAATACGCCGTAGGGCTCACCATCATTGGGTAAGTTTTCATTTTAATATTTTGAATGATAACTTCATTATCAGAAAGGTCTTCTATAAGCGTATAACCGAATTTGTTTTCTTCTTTGACTCGTGAGAGAGTGATTTTGGAAAGCGCAACTTTGAAACCGTGAATAAAAATAGCGGAGTCTTTACAGCAATTCACTGAGGCGAAACAGACGAGTGCCATAGTGCCTTTTTTTATGCTTACTGATGCGTCACGAAAATAATAACATGACAACACTTGATTGTCTTGAATAATCATATAGATATAGATATTTTTTGTTTTTATCAATTCAAGAATATTGGATGTTTCGGGACGAATACATACCTCGTATTTATTTGGGAGATTGAGTTTCAAAAAATCTTCTAAATGGTGAATATTGGTGGGACCGCATTCGACCAATTCCAGGCTACTTCCGCCAGGTAAATCACTGGGGACGCACCATTTTTCCATGGAGAAACCGTAAGTGTTATATACGCACAATGGAACGATTCCTGTGAGTTCATTTTCTCTCTTGAATAAAGAAACAGAAATGGATTTATTGAAATATCTTTGATTATATTCATGTGTTTGTATCATTTGTGGCGCTATTCCCTTTTTTCGGTAATTCGTGTCGACGCATAAATAATCTACATAATAGAGATCAAAATTTGTTTTGTGGTGTGGTTTATTGAAATAAATATGGAGGGGACGGCTTGTCATAACTGCGATGATTTTATCGTCCACCAAGGTTGTTGCCTGTTTTGCGTCATATAAATAATTTGGTTCTTCATAATAGCTCAAAAAACATGGAGCATTGTGACCAATGAGATAAGGGACAATATTTTCTTTGGTCGGAATATACATGTTTTCCCCGTTTTTCAAAAAATAATTCCGAATTAGATTTACAAAAGAGGTGATGGTTTGTTCGTTTACTTTGGAAAATTCCAGGGTTTTGATTTGATAGAAATTACAATATTTGTTTTTTTCGGGCAGTTCATTCATGATTACCCCATAACGATAAAAAAAATAGTGAAAATCATATATATGATATACTGGTTGTATAGACCAGAAACGGTATTTAATTTTAATATACATGGCAATGATAAGTAATACTATAAATAAAACCAGAAGTATATAGGGAAACACAAAGGGAAATATAAAGGTTAACATGGAAATAATTTATTATAATAATATTTATTTTTATAAAAAATCTAGTTATAAAACGTAGTTGAAGAGAGAAAAACCAGGTTGCTAATCCCTAATCCCTAACACCCGCGTTTAATTAGGTTTCACAAAGACAAACAAATATTGGTATTCATATCCAGCGCGTATTAGGTCAATCTTACTTTGAACAATGAATCCCGCTTGTTTGGCGATTTCTAAAATATCCTGGTAAGGCTCCATATACAACTGATGTTCTTGTTTACGGAATACTTTATCGTCTGATTTATTTTTGAATGTTTCCACAAATTTAGCACTGTTATCTTTGTCATTTAATTGAAATTCCGATTGGTATTTGAAATCGTCAAAAGTGACTTTACTATTGGTGATGCGTTTTTCAGCGTATCTTTGTGGTGTCAGTAATAAAAGCGGATTCGCCGCAGGAATAATGGTGTCAAACATGTATTTATCTACTAAATGAACCACTAAATATCCGCCCCCCATTAACCATTTCATACAATTCCTAAAAAACTGTAATTTGTCTGGAATGTAGTAAATGGTGAAATAGAGACACAAAATGTGAGTAAAAGATTCTGGATGAAAAATCATGGCATTATTTACGTCGCCTTGTAAAAAATCCAAATTTGGATACATTTCTTTTGCTTTCTTTACCATAGTTTCTGATTTGTCAACCCCGACTACTTTAAAATTCTTTTCCGCTAAAGCAGCCACGTGGTGACCTGTTGCGGACCCAATATCCAAGATTACGCTTCTCTCATCGGGTTTAGTATTGTTAATGATTTTGTCAATTTCAAATTCATTTTTCACATCACTGTATAGAAGTTGATCATATATGTTTACATAAAAATCATCATAAATTTCACTTGTTCCGTCTTTGAATGTGAATTCTTGGTGGGTGACTGTAAATCCTTCTTTGTGATTGTTTTTATACATCATGTAAAGAATAATGATGATGGAAAAAATGACTAAAACCTTTCCCCAGTTGGAAAGTTTTTCATAAGTATTTGAAATGGAACTAACGCCTTTACTTAATGTTTTCATTATTTTCATTTTCTCTTATATGTATTATTGTTATTTTTTTTTGTGTAAATACAATATTTTTGTGTAATATTATAATTAAAAATTGCGATTCTTTTTTGTTTTTCTTTTTTTTTTGTTTGTTTTAAGGGTTTTCCAAGTTTTAATGGTTTTCCTAGTTTTTCTTTTCTTTTGTGACTTTTTATGCTTACCTCCAAAGCTATCACTCGCAAGACCTCTTGTAAATTCATAATCCGGATTTAGATTCGCTTGAAATTCTTCCGTTACATCAACGGGTGTTTTACCATCCCATTTCATTGCGTTTCCTTGACTATCCAACATGATATTTCCATGATATTTTTCCCCCTTTAATTCTGTTTTCGCAATTTTTTTATCACGGTCTGTGTAATAACTAGTATTATCTAGTGCTTCTATTTGATTACTTGTAAAACCTAAACGACTTTTTTTAGCAGGATATTCACTCCGTATTTCTTGTTCTATTTCATGAATTGGACGTTCTTGATCACTCAATCGTCGTTTATTATATTCGTTATACATGATACGATCTAATATCATATTATTCATGGGTTGTACATATTTTAGATAATTATTTTCAGCCTCGAGAGAAGGCATATTATACATGGTACCAGAATCACTACGAACAAGTTGATCAAAACGAATACGATCCTCATGTTTACTTATTTTTTTAGAACTGGACATTATTGTATACATTATACAAAGAAAAATGTTCACTCGTTATTTTTTTTGTTTAAATATACAATATACAATATAAAATAAAATATAAACAAAAATGTCGGATTATTCAGAAATTAACGATTTAAGAGAACAAAAAGAATTCAAAGGGATTACTTTTTCTGGCTATAAAAAAACTGAAGCGCGCAAAGAATTATTAAATAATTTAATTCATACTAAAATAGAACAAGCATGTTATTGGTCGGCGGAGTTCGTGTGCGCCGGTCATTTTAGCGATTTATGGGAGCTAATCCTCTTTTTTTACAGTAAATATATTCATTTAGGAAATCCTAAACTTGCCATATATTTAGAATTGCGAATCAATAATTTCAAAGAGATTATAGTTGCTGGATATTTAGGTAACGAAATCAAATTACGGAATAATGAAAAAATCCGTAAACTCTTTTGTGAAATTATTTGTATGCTTTGTAATGCGAAACGAAAGCATAGTTTTGACGAAATTAAAATAAAAAAGGAAGACTTTGATATGACCCAAATGACAGACCGTTTCAAAGCACCCAATGTGAATTATGCGCAGGCGATTATTCAAAAGGATGATCCTAAAGAATTATATATAGCAATCAATGAATTAGCATATAATTTATCCAAAGACGGTAAAAATATAATAAACGCATGTTATTGGTTTGAATGGATCACCGAATACGAGACTATTTGTATAAATAAAAAAGAAAAGTGTAAATGTGAAAGACGGACACAAATGCCAGTAGATGTCAAGTCTCAATTAGATATTGTCTGGATTATTTGGGATATTATATTAAAAGAGTCTGTAAATCATAACAAGATGATACAAAAAATTATAAAATCGTTATTGACATTGTTTTCATTGAAATACACGCATTCTTGTAACAAACGGCGAAAAAATATTATTTATTTTGCAATGTCATTATTGATTGAGACAGTGAATGTGGATGAAGACTTAGTGAAAGACAAGGAACAAGTGTCTGCGATTGTTTCAAAAATAGACAATATTTATAAACAAATTAAGAAAAATGAACAAGCCCCCAAAACTGATTATTTATTTGCGAATTTGAACAAGTCTAATTTAGACAAAACAATAGAAAAATTAGAAAAAATGAATGCGTTTGGTGAGACTTTTATTCCGCGACTATAATTTTCTCGCTTATAGAAATTTTCACTTTTTAGGAATTAAAATATAGTTATATGTATAATATGCCTAGCACTCGTCGTAATCGTAATCGTAATCGTACTCGTAGATCCAAATCTTGTAAAAATATCAATCTCAAGTTTGAACAAAATATTGTGATTAAATTTTTAGAAGTGCTAAACACTGTGAAATTATATCATTGGAAGACTCATAGTTATCCCACACATAAAGCAACGGATGAGTTATATTCAAAACTAAATGAAAACATTGACCATTTCATAGAGGTACTTTTAGGAAAATGTGGCAATCGCATAAATTTAGAACATGTAAAACATATTTCTTTAAAAGATTTTAATCATGAAAGTCAAATCATGAGAGAAATGGAAGATTTCAAATCCTTCTTAGTGGGGTGTGATACTCAATTGAAACAAATGGGTGGTATGACCAATAGTGATTTGTTAAATATTAGAGATGAAATGCTTTCGGATGTGAATCAGTTTTTGTATTTAATGACATTCAAATAACTTGATTGATAATAAAGAGTTTTATGTAAAAAAATGTGTATATAATAAAAATTTAATATATTTATTTTTATTATAGCTAAACATGAATAGTGGCGCAGAAAAATCAATCATGACAAATCCGATTTCAGAAATGTTGGATAAAAATAGTTTAGGAACATTAACAGATTTTCCAACTGATGATTCATCATCCACGAATTGGGCGTTGGTTATTATTGGGTTTATTATTTTTAGTATTGTTGTATTTATGGTATATAAACATTATACTGGAGGTGAAAATATTTTTGAAAATATTTATCATAAAATCAAAGAAATTTTTGAATCAATTAAAAATCGGTTTCATTCTTCTGGGTCATCGTCAACAAGTGATATTGAACAACATATGGAAGATGACCACGGTATTCATACAACAGATCAAAACCCATCATCTGTATCTTCTATACCTCATGCGGCATTACCTACATCACAATCCCAAGACGGTGAAACAAATAAAGACAGCCTAAACCAAGCTCTGAATCAGGCAACACCTAATTATACTCCAGAACCTGGATATGGCGCCGATGATTCTTATAGTAGTATACAAAAAAGTAAATCGTCTAGTAAATCAGGATGGTGCTATATAGGCGAAGACCGTGGATTCAGAAGTTGTATTAACGTGGGTGAAAATGATACATGCATGTCTGGAGACATTTTTCCAACAAGTGAAATATGTGTAAATCCAAATTTGCGAATATAATCACGCCGGAAAAATAAGTTTCGCTCCTTGAGGCCATTTATCCCCGGCTGTTCCATACGTACGCTTTACTTTAGGATAATAAGTAGGTAACGCACTGTTATAACATAAAGCCGCAGTAGTGGGTCCTGGAACATCAGACGCTGAAAGGGGATTACAATTATTTTTTTGTGTCACTTTATATACTTGTCCTGTACATTGATTTTCCGTAATATTACAGATTAAGCTACCACCATCAGGAATGACTATCGTAGCATCTAAATCGGGAGTTAAATTAGTCGCGGGACAAATAATTCCATCTGCTGTTATAACATTACCGCTGGCAGTTACTGGATTTACAATAATTTCAGTGTAATTGACTCTTTTCAGACTTTTAGTATTGGGATTTGTATAGGTCTGACTTTGTGTCGCCCAACTGGTTGTTCTATTGGTCCACATACCTCGTGCTATTTGTGCGTATACTTGTTTTTTAGTAAGATTTGAACTATTTTTTTTATATTGAAGTATATTTCCTTTGTTTAATACGGAAATTTCTTCAGCAAGTTTTTTATTTTGAAGAACACTTCCCAAAGACTGTGTATTATATACACATTGATTTTCAAAACGATACCATTCTTTTGTTGGAAATGGATTGTAATTTTTTCCTAAACAGGACATATTTATATTTATTCAATACTATAAATATAAATTCATACATGTATTTTCGCCAAATTATTAGTTTGTGCCGTTAGAGCCGTAGAAATACCACCTTAATGATAAGTAATTGGGTGTTTTTAATAATAAAGATGCCGAATTAGAACTACTCATTTCAAGACTAGGTCCCATAGTAGTTAAACCACTGATGTCATTTAATCCAAGCGAATAATCATAATAACGCAAATTAGAAATGTAACCATCAAATCCACCATTCATCGCGACAAAGACATCTCCATAATTTTGTTTTGGAACACCGTTTAGATTGACACTTTTCGTAATCGTTCCGTTAATATAAACATCTAACGTTTTATTACGACAACGAAGAATCACATTTACCCATTTTCCAATAGGAATATCGTTGATGGTAATTTCTTGATTGATGGTTTCATAAGTATTCATGACAATCAATAAATCATTTGTATTTGGATAAATATACATACCAGGTGCGTTATTTGGGAAATTTAAACCCTTCGTATCTGTGGTAGATTTTGATGTCATATTATTTCCTTTACTGAAAATATGTTTGTATTTTCCTGAATTATATGTTAAATCATTGATGAAAATCCATACAGACCAAGTAAATTCAATTCCATTTGGTCCATTTATAGAACGATTAATTGTGACGGATCCATTGGATGTCGGATTTTGTGGAATAACGACTAATTGTTTGGCATCAATCATTCCATTTATTAACGTTGGACTATTATTTATACCTGACATGATTCGCGTTAGTAACGCAATTGAAAATTTTAAAACAATTATAAAAATAAGAATGAGTAAAAGTAAGAAGGATACACGAGCAATAATACTATTTGAATTTAAAAAATCTTTAATACCACTTCCTCTACCTGCGGTAACTGTTGGAGCCCACGCTGATGAATTTTGGTTGTTCATTTTGTCTTATATATATAATATAAAAGAAAATGCAATTATTACTAAATTATTTATATTTGAAATAAATTACAAGGAGTAAAATTAAATTGTATAACTACTGGTTTCAGTTCCACTACTATCAACTGTAGAAAATTTTACTCGGAAACTTGTCCCGAAAATATCATCTATAATGCTGTTACTATAACCTTTTTGATAAATGTTCCAAGCGGTTTGTGGATCTGTCGCATTAGGATAGTATTCAAATTTGGATGTCCATCCAGAAAATCCACCAGATGGTGTAATGTAAACATTTGCGTCTTCATTTATTTTTGCGGTTCCTGGCAATACACAAGTATTTACTAATTTTCCGTCTAAATAAATGTCTAAAGTTCTTCCGTAAACACTAATTAATAAATTACACCAGGCTTGTATTGGTATATTGGATACATTACATTTATGAGTTATGCTACTTGATGTTGATGTGCCTGAATATACAGACATTGTTACATTTAAATTGTTTTCAATTCCTCCAAAAGTAACTATTGGACATGGGTCTTTTCCGTATGAACCATAGGTAGACGCACTAGAAGATGGGGTTCCTACTCTACCAAATAGTACTTTTTCTTTTCCATAATTATAGTTCCAGTCATCTATATAAAACCAAATGGAATATGTAAAATTACTGGATTTTATACCAGACTTAATGCTAGATAGTGTACTTGCTTGAATAGTCTGCATAGTTGTTCCTGAAGCAATACTGGTAGTGACAGTACTTGTTGAATAAATATAATTTAAAACAAAATATAAAAATAAAATCAATATGATTATAATAAGTACAAACTTAAAATCCATAATATATAATATGATAGAAATTATATTTTATATTGTCTATTTTTACAATATAAAATTTCTAAATTTCCAAATTTCTAAATTTCAAAAGGTATAATTAGAATTACAAAAATATACAAATTATTTATACATTTTGGTCATCCTTGTTTGCCTTAAAATACCATTTTAAAGACAAATAGTCGGGATTAAAATCAGAAACGTTTTTAGGATCAATCTTTTTATTTATATCTTCTGCTTCATCTATATTATCCTCAGACGGTAAATTTGCGTCATAATTTGGATCAGTTGTTATGAATGACGATATTGGTTTTATTGTATAAGTAGAAATATCCATAATTGTTTTATCAATGTCAGATACAATTGGAGGGTTCTTGTTTTTAAGAGAATTATATAAATTATAAATTTGTGAACTTGTTAATGGTTGTTTGAAATAATTTACATTACATATTCTTCCAAAAATACCTTTATCTTTTCCAACGATTAAACTATCATATTCCATAAATGGAACAATTTGTAATTTTGATTTTTCCAATGAACCATTGTAAAAGATATCTAAAGTTCCTCCATTGTAATTAATAATTATATTATTCCATTTTTGTAGTAAGATATTTGGTTTTTCAAACAATATAGTATTACCATCTTCATCTAAAATATTTTTACTATTTCCGTTATTTTTTGTAATTAAACGCATAGTATTTAATTTGACGTTATATACTAAATTGAATTTGTCACCATAATGAATGACCGAAGTATATTTATTACTGGCTAAATTTATACTTGGGTTTTCTGAATCTAAATATAACCAAAAAGAAAGACCATATTGATAGTCAAATTTTTCGGTTCCATGAAGTGTTTGATAACTAGCTAAAGTTGTTTGATTACGTATACTAATCGGTTTATTTACAAGTAATAAACCGTCTTGTGTTTCATGTTGATATATAAAATATGGATAGGCAACATAATATACAAAATATAATATCAATACAAGAATCAATAACCATAAATAATTACCCGCTTGTTCTTTTGGTGTTACTCCAGGCATTCCAGATATTCCTGGCATACTTGGTAACATTTTTGTAAAACCGTATAATTTTAAAAATGAGTTATAGATTCCTTCCAATAAAGCATATAACAAACATGGGATATAAAAAATGCTGTTTACAATTAATCTTAGGAATGGACTTTTATTATAAACTTCGGTAGATGTCAATAATCTAAAAAAGATTCCAAGGATAATAACAATAAAAATTGTGTTTATTAAAAAATTCGTAATCCCACTACCTGTATTGGAATATGATAATAAAGTATTAATAATCCATACGAACATGATAATAAATAAAATAAATCCAGATGAATACAAAATAACGGAGCGATTTAATAATATATTTAATTCTTTCGGTAATTCACTCGGATCTAATAAAGTCATTACTAAATAAATGAACCCAACGATTAAAGTGAGAACTATAAACATGATAATGACACCCATATTGATTTTCAGACGTGTCCCAAATAAATCATTATAAGAATCCATCGCATATTTACCAATGTTTGAATTGTATAGAATAAACAAAAAGACACAAAGACAAATATAAAGAATAATCGCACTTATATGTTTACTTTTTAAATAATCACTATTTGTATAGCTATATTTTGTTACTAAATCTTTATAATCAATTGTGTGATATATGTTGAAATATAACAAAGCTGCGCCAATTAAAAAAATCAATGGAAACAAATAGGACGCGCTACTTTTTAAATCAGAATTTGATAATGTGTTAAATAAATAAATCATTACACAAATGAAAATAATGAGAAGTAGTAATTTTTTATTGTAATATATTGTTTTTAAAGTATTATAAAAAGAAAAAAACAACCCTAATGATAGTATAGTAATCAAAAAACAAATAACGAGAAGAGACGCTGAACTTTTATTATTTATATCAGCATATAAACCAATCATTACAAGTATGAATAATATCAATAACACTAAAAATATTTTTGCTAATGTAGGTCCCATGAAATCATTCAACCAACAAAAACGATTATTAAAAGTATTTTTATCAAATTTATTACTTTTTTTTGTTTTATCCATGTTATATTATTGTTATATTATTTATTATTATATATTATAATTATTTATTAATAAAATGAAATAAAAATTTATTTAAAGCAATCATTATAAGTATAATATATTCATTAGAAAACATAAAAATATTATACAATGAACAACGATCCTTTTATTTATACAATCATGACCTATATGGTAATCTATTTAGGTATTTATATATTATATAATTTGTTTTCAAATGATGATAATATGAATCAATCAAAAAGCATAGAAAATATGAAAGACGATGATTAAAATTTTTCGTGCGTGTTTTTACATGTTTTCCATAGCAGTTTTTTGTCCATGGCATTCTCTACACAAGGCAATCAAATTTTGAACTTCGTTGCTACCACCGTGTTCAAGACGGACCACGTGATCTACTTCAAACCAGGCACTCAATTGTTGTTTACAGTTTCCACATTTCCAATTTTGACAAGATGCGACATATTTTTTCTTGGTCTCACTGACGGAGCGTTTTGTTGCCTTACCAGGTATTCCTGTTGCGCCACCAGATTGTAGTATTTTTCTTTCATAAGGATTCGTAGGATTCGTCGCGTTTAAATTTCCCATAAATGATCCCCCGGCACCTCCGTCGTTATTGTCAATATTGGTAAAATCAATAATCGGTGAAATCATATCCATTGAGGATTTGTCAATTGGCATGTATTTAATCATGTTATTTGCGTGTAATAGAATATTTTTACACCTGGACGGATTTCGTTTCATCAGTAAATAAAAAGAAATACCTAGTATGGCAATAAATGCCATGGTATAATATTTTTTGTAGGACATGATAAGTTTCAGGTATTTTCCATTGTGATAAGTGTTGAATATAAGAAATGCTGTTATTCCAAATATCACTAATTCTAGTTTCATGAGTATACTTATATATTTACTATAAAAAAATATAAGTATGCGTGTTGTTTTTAATTATTAAATTTCATTTTATTTGACACTATTTTTTTGTCGTGTTTTTCGCGCTATTTTTTTTACTAGATATTCCCTTTGGATTTTTGTTTTCAACCATAACCTCAGAATGATTCATTTTATTACCACTGATATAATCAAATAATTTGAAAATACTTTTTTCTTTAGGTTTAAATTCTTCTCTCAACGAGTCATTAAACAAAGGATCTAATTCATTTAAAATTTGAACTAAAGAATCAATATCAACGGGTTTCTCTGCTGAATCTAACAATAACATATATGCGTCTTTTACTTTATGTACTAATTTTAATTGATGTGGTTTGAAATGTTTTATACCATATTTTCTGTTTTTGTTTGTAATATAATCAATAAAATAAGTATAAATGGAAACAAATCCCCATACATCAAGATTTTTTAAATAGACTTGTTTGAAATATTCAATCACGCGAAATGTACCATTTTTTATATACTTTTCCAATATTTTGAATAGATAATTTGATATATATTCATAAGCATATTTTATGTCTAATGATTTACCAGAATGTTTATTAACAGAGAATTCATTTTTGAATAAAACTTGAATCGTACGATGAATATGAATCAAATGTTTTGAAAAATGGCGTTTCGTTTTCAAATAACTATGAATAAATTCTTTTAATTTACTTTGGGACGGATTTGGCGTCGTTTTTAAAAATTCATCACAGGTTTGTCTAAAAACTCTTGATAATAAAATACATGAAAAAGGGAGGTTATATTGAAATGGACGATTCGCAAATGCGTCTGGTATGTTTTCTTCACCATTGTATATTTTTGATAATCCCCAATCAATTAAACGTGCGCGTATGCTATTACTTTTTTTACTTACCAGGACATTACTGTCTTTTATATCCCCGTGATAGACATCTAATTGATTCATCTTAACAATTCCATTTTTCAATAAATCTATTAACGTTTGATTTAATTGTATCATTTTTGAATTATTGAAATGTATTTTATACACATAATCAAAAATATCAATACCACCAAAGGGCATTTGTATTGCTTCTAATTCATCTATTTTTTCATTAATATTTATTTCATTTAAATTATCGTCTGAAAGAGCACTACAATTTTCATTAAAATGAATTAAATCTTCTTTTGTTAATTTTTCAGGAACACATAATTCAAAATTTTTTACAAGAAAATAGTCATCATAATTTGGAATAGTTTTAAGTATCTTTTCAAATTTTATGATTTCCTCGTATTCTCTCTTTGCGTATTTTTTCTTCATGAGTTTTGTCACATATGTTGTACCTGGTTGATTCGTCTTTGTTATATTTTTACATTTCAATGGAGGACTAAATAAACAACCATACCCACCACTTTCAAACACTTTTCCACCGCGTTTTTTTCTGGTTACGTTTTTTCGGGTTCTCTCCTTAATATTTTTTTTATATTTTTTTGTTGTCATTTTATTAAAATGAGTCGTTCTTATAATACAAAGATATAATATTTATTATTTATTGTACAAATAGACAATCATTGCTACAAAGAAGATGACTAAACATAAATAAATGAGCTTGTTTTTTAATCGGTTCATTTCCCGATTTTTAATGTCTTTTGGTTTGTATTCTTCATAATATAATTCGTAAAATTTATTCAATGAAATTTTATTTTTTTCCAGTTTTTCATTAATTTTGTTATGTATAAACCAAACCCAACGAATAAACGCATCACGCGAGTCTAAATAAGGTGTAATTGGGTATTGATCCAATAATTTACTAAAATCGCTAGCAATGGATTCAACAGGTATAAATAAGGGAAGGTTTTGTATGAATTCGTAATATTTTTTTTTGGTCACACTATTGGGTCTTAATGGGTAAGACATGGATATTGTATGGAGAAAAAACCAATAATGAGGACCCCATACTTTTGGATCTAATACCATTCGTTAAAATAAATTAATATAATAAGATAATTGTTTAAACATATTATTATTATTTATACTAATATGAATAATATAAATACAAGTAATTTGATTAACATTTGCAATAATTGTGGTAAACCTGGTCATTCTTTTTATCATTGTAAATTACCAATTACTAGCTATGGGATGATTGTATTTAGACATAGTCCTTATGGATTACAATTTTTAATGATACGTAGAAAAGATAGTTTTGGATATATTGATTTTATTAGAGGAAAATACGTATGTTATAATATTGAACAGGTTCAGCAAATAGTGAATGAAATGTCTATTAGCGAAAAAGAACGAATTTTAAAAGAACCATTTGATCATTTATGGAAATTAATGTGGGGTGAATGCAGTAAAAATCAATATAAAAATGAGGAAATCATGTCTAAGAAAAAGTTTGAAATTATAAAAAATGGAATACTCGTGGATGATAAAAGAATTCATTTGAATGAAATTATTGAAAATAGTCATACTCAATGGATGGAAACAGAATGGGAATTTCCTAAAGGACGACGAAATGTTCAGGAAAAAGACTTGGACTGTGCGTTGCGAGAATTTGAAGAAGAAACTGGATATTTAAGTAAAAATTTACAGGTGATTGAAAATTTGTTGCCGTTTGAGGAGACCTTTATTGGTTCAAATCATAAATGTTATAAACACAAGTATTATTTAGCTTATATGAATGATATCGGGGAGGAAATATGTCATGAAAATTATCAAAGGTCAGAGGTGAGTAAATTAGAGTGGAAAACAATAGATGAATGTTTAGAATCTATTAGACCGTATAATTTAGAAAAAAAACGGTTAATTACAAATATAAATAAGGTATTACAAGAATATAGATTATATTCATAATATATAAGATATATCAAAAATGAATCATTCTAATTCTAATTCTAAAAATAATAATAGCAATACTCCCGAAACCTCAAGTTCGTCGTCTACAATGGGTTCTGAAGTAAGTGAGACACCTCGTCCTTCACTGTTATTATCTACAACTCCGTTAAAAGAAAAGATTAAATTGGATTTAAAAGATGAATATAATGAAAGTTGTCTTGACGATCCATATAACAAAGAATGTAATAAATTTTTATTAAAAAAAGAATTAGTGGAAAGTGAGGTATTGAGAGAAAATCCGGATCAACACCCGAATTTGTATCCAAGTTTGGATGACCCTAATTTTATTATCAAAATTGCCGAAAAAAAGGAATTTAGAGATAATAGTTACAATGGTGAAATATATGATGTGAAAAAACATTCCGAAATATTAAACAACGCGGACTTTGAATTGGCTCCGCATCAAATATTTATAAAAAATTTCATGTCATTTAATACACCTTATAACAGTTTGTTATTGTACCAGGGTTTAGGTACCGGCAAAACTTGCACTGCTATTGGTGTTGCCGAAGAAATGCGAGACTATTTAAATCAAATGGGCGTTACTAAAAAAATAATCATTGTGGCGTCACCGAATGTTCAAGACAATTTCCGGTTACAATTGTTTGATGAGAGAAAAATGAAATTAGTGGATGGATTATGGAATATCCGTTCTTGTACAGGGAATAAGTTATTAAGGGAAATCAATCCCATGAATATGAAAGGGTTGACCAAGGAAAAAGTAGTGAGTCAGATAAAAGTGTTGATAAATTCGGCATATTCCTTTATGGGTTATATTGAATTTGCGAATTATATTGAAAAAGTACAACAAATACAGGTTGATGTGAAAAGTGAAAAAGAACGATTGCGGAGAAAAAGACGTAATTTACGCAATGAATTTGACAGTAGATTGATTATTATAGATGAAATTCATAATGTGCGCATGACGAATGATTGTGAAAATAAAATAGTGGCTGAGAAATTATTACAATTGGTTTCATCCGCGGAAAATATGCGTTTGCTTTTATTATCTGCAACGCCCATGTACAATACCTATAAGGAAATTATTTGGTTATTAAATTTGATGAATATGAATGACCGTAGGGCGGTGATAGAAATTCGCGATATTTTTGATGCGGATGGAAATTTTAGAAAAAATGAGGCGGGGGAAGAAATTGGGAAAGAATTATTTATCAGAAAGGCAACTGGGTATATTTCTTTTGTACGAGGAAATAATCCATATACGTTTCCGTATAGAATTTATCCATCTACCTTTTCGCCAAAACATTCATTTTTTAATAAAAGTGATATGAAATTGGATGTGATGAAATATCCCAAATATCAAATGAATGGTAAATTAATAAAACCAGATAAAATGCTTACATTTTTGGATATTTACTTAACCAAAATCGGTTCATACCAGTCATACGGGTATCGCTATATTATAAATCATTTGCGTAATAAAAAAATTTCAATCACGACCAAAACTGGAGTCGTGAGGAATATGCCGACGTTCGACGAATTAGAAAGTTTTGGTTATAATTTATTAATGTTACCGTTGGATGCTCTGAATATTATATATCCTATTGAGGGATTGGAAGAACTCGCTGGGGAAGTGATGACTATTCGTGATTATTCTTCAGTTAGCGATGAAAGTAGTGAAGAACCACCATTGAGTGAATACAAAAGAACTAAAAAAGCGAAAACTGTCTCATCCTCTGTGAATGAAAGTGAAGAAGAGATATCATCAAGTAGTAGCGAAGATGAAGAGGAAGAAGAATCTTCTGAAACTTTGAACAATATTGAAATTGTTAAAAAACCATCGGATGAGCCCAGTGTAGCACCCTTTGATTATAAACCAGTAGAAACCAGTGAGGCGTTCCTGGTATCGTCACAAAATACTGTGGGTGATGTTATTCCAACACAGCAATTATCGTCGGGCGAATCTAGTTCTTATGAAGAAAAAAATACGATGAGATTTAAAATTCCCTCAGGTAGTAGCGCAAGTAGCAGGTCTTCGTCAACGATGAGTGGAGGCTTGAGTGAATCGTCTTCTTCTGAGTCATCTTCCAGGTCGTCTTCGGAATCAAAAAATGTATTTATAAATACTTCAGAGATAACGGGCGCAGGTGGTTTGAGACGTGTTATGAATTTTGTGGATAGTAAAAAGCCATTTGAAAAGGGTTCTTTTGAATATAAACCGAGTATTTTATCCAAGTATGGTGCTCTTTTTTCAGCTGACCAAATTGGTAAATATAGTTCAAAAATTAAGAGTATATGTGAAAGCATCATGGGGGGTGAAGGAATCATTCTGGTGTATTCGGCAATGTTGGACGGTTCATTGATCCCGGTTGCGTTAGCATTAGAGGAAATGGGATTTTCGCGATTTAGTAAAACTGGTAAATCCTTGTTTAAAAATCGCCCCAGTGAATTGATTGATTCGCGCACCATGAAACCACGGCGTGGGGACGATTTTCAACCAGCTCGTTATGCTATGATTACGGGTGATCCCAGACTATCACCAGATAATGACTATGAAGTAAAGGCGCTTACAAATAGTGATAATATTAATGGGAATCGTGTGAAGGTCGTTTTGATTTCTCGTGCTGGGTCAGAAGGTATTGATTTGAAATGTATCAGACAAGTTCACATCATGGATCCCTGGTATAATATGAATCGCGTTGAACAAATTATTGGACGTGCAGTACGTAATTCAAGTCATAAAGAGTTGGAATTTGAGAAAAGAAATGTAGAAATATTCATGTATGGTACGATTTTAGAGGACGATGAGGAAGAATCCGCTGATTTATATGTGTATCGTGGTGCGGAATATAAGGCGGTACAAATGGGTAAAGTGAGCAGGGTTTTAAAAGAAACCGCGGTGGATTGTATTATTCATCATGATCAAACAAATTTTATACAAGAAAATTTTGAAAAAATAGAGGAAAATCGTAATATTACACAAATATTATCGGATGGAAAAGTATTGGAGCATTTTAAAATTGGAGATATTCCATATTCCGCGGAATGCGATTATATGGAAAGTTGTGATTACAAATGTTATCCAGATAAAGAAAATATAAATGTAAATATGAATTCTTATAATGAATCATTTATTGTTGTAAATTCTGACAAAATTATACAAAAGATTAAGATGTTGATGAGAGAAAGATTTTTTTACAAGAAGCGTGAGTTGATTCATTTAATAAATATTCCAAAACCATATCCGATTGTACAGATTTATGCTGCGTTGACACAATTAATTGAAGAAGATACTATTACAGATAGGTATGGAAGAAATGGTTATTTAGTAAATATTGGCGATTATTATTTGTTTCAACCAAGTGAATTGAAAAATAAACATATTTCTATTGATGAACGATCTATACCAGTGGATTATAAGCACCAAATGATTCAGTTTGATGTCAAACCATTTGTTACTGGTAATGTAGAAAATGTAAAGGCAAAACCAAATATAGACAATATTCTGGAACAAGACACTGCGGTTTCAAATAAATTAATCTATGAAATGCGCGATAATTATAATATGACTATACATTTTATGCGTAGTGACGAAAAAGTGCCTCGTGGTGATGACAATTGGTATAAACATTGTGGTATTACTTTTAAGAAATTAATCAAAGAAAATATTCTTGGTGAGGGAGAAGCATTGGAATTACTCATAGAACATATTGTTGATATGCTATTGTTTGATGAAAAGGTTGAATTATTAAATACTATTTATTCGGCAAATGTGGATGTATTGGATGATTTTGAGATGAGTATTAAAAAATATTTAGACACGAAAATCATTGAAACCCGGAATATAAGTGCTATTATATTGTATACAAGTGTTAAAAAACAAATCATGATTTATGCTGACCGCAAATGGAAACACGCACAACCTGAAGATGTGATTGAGGTTGAGACAGCATATGATTCGTCTGCGCCTGTATTGAATATGGCTGATTTAATCGGATTTATTGATTATGAAAATAAACATAAATATTTGGTATTTAAATATAAATATACGACTTTGAAAAGAAACGCGGGAGCACGATGTGACGAAGCTGGTAAAGATCGTAAAATCAAATTATTAAATGATATCTTTGGATTTGAAAAATACAATAAGGAAAACACCAAGGGAATTGTTCAGGCAGAATTATGTTCATTACAAGAAATGATGTTTAGAAAGTATAATAAAGATAAAAAAGATGGTAAAACATGGTTTTTCTGTATGGAAAATGCCAAATTGAATAATTTATAAATTAAAATTGAAAAACAATTAAAAAAATAGTGTTACAATATAATAAGTATGGAAACTGTTGAACAACCCACATTTCAAGAAACACAAAAACCTGAAACAAGTAAGAAAGTCTTTAAGAAAAAAGAAATAAAACATAGTAGTATTTATACTCGTTCAGTCATTACCCGAAGTGTTGTGTTGCCTATTGTTACCATTGGAAAAAATATTAAAGAAACATTAGAAAAAGCCATTGTTATTCATTTTGAAGGAAAATGTATTGTGGAAGGTTATGTGAAAAGTGGGTCTTGTAAAATTATTACCCATTCAAGTGGATTAATACAAGGTGTTCAAGTTAAATTTGAGGTGGTATTTGAATGTTACATATGTTCTCCAGTAGAAGGAATGTTAATTCCTTGTGTTGCCCGAAATATTACCAAGGCAGGTATTCGCGCAGAAAGTGACGAAGAGACACCGTCGCCAATTGTAGTGTTTATCATGCGAGACCATAATTATATGAATAAATATTTCACCAGTATTAAAGAAAACGATAAATTTATTGTCAGGGTAATTGGTCAACGATTTGAGTTGAATGATAAATATGTTTCAATTATAGGTGAGGTCGTTGAGCCTAAAAAAGATTATACCAGTCGCAAACCTAAATTGGTGATTGAGGATTAAATGATTCTTATCCAAAATAAAAAATTGAAAAATCTTTTTTATTTTGTTCTTTTACATAAAATATAAATAAATATAAATATACAAGTAAGAATAAAAGTAAAAACAAAAGTAAAAAATGTTGGATTATATGTTATCTATTAAGTACCCTGAAAAAGTTATTTTGGAAGGAAAGGGTATAAAAAATAAAGATTTTGAAAATCATATATCAAAAATGACAAATGACGAGAAACGTGATACACTTGAATTGTATATTGGAAATAATAGATTGACTGGTAAATTTTCTTTAAAAGAATTTCCGAATTTGCAATCAATTAGTTGTCAAAATAATATAATTGATGAATTGGAGGAACCACTTCCCGTCAATTTAACACGATTGTGTATTTACAATAATAAATTAAAAAAATTACCCAAACTTCCAGAAAAATTAGAACTATTAACAATGATGAATAATGAAATGGAGGTATTACCCGAATTACCATTGTCTTTAAAATATTTATTTATCGATGAAAAATATTCAGAATCTATAATACGATTGGATTTTCATAAATTCTCATTTCAAACTAAGAAAAGTCTGGCGTATCTTTTGAATAAACCTGATTTTAAACACGATTTAAATCCATCGCAACTTGAATTTATGAGTCGTTTCAAAGAACAACAACGCGACATTGCGAATTTTAAAGAGGCACTTTGTTTGAAAAAGAATTATAACGAACTTTGTGCTGAAAATCGCAACAATAACATATTTCAGAATTTAACTAAATTATTTGTTATTATAAATGTGGTGGAATTTTTAGGAGATAATATGAATTATAACTAGATACCTAGAAAACTAAAAAATTAATTTATTATAAAATGCGGTATTTTTTTCATCATTTACACTACGTAAATTTATTTCTATTCTATACAGTTCCTTTACAAAACAAACCGGCATTGTAATTGGGCAAATATATAACCATGAACCAAAAATTCCATGACTAAAACTGGATAAATAAAAATAATTCGGTTTCAATGGTTCTTTTGGTTCATAAAAATCAATACTTGGATATTTTATTATATCTTTTTTATATTGTTTTTTTTTGTTTTCATAATAAATCATATCTATTTTATATGATTCCGTTTTTATTTTATTTTCGTAATTATAATCACAAATTCCGCGGTAAAATCCCAGACTCCCCCAACTTGCAAGACATCCAATCATTCCCCTTTTCACATATATTGGTAAATTCATATATATATTGACTATAGTAACACACGTAAAATATTTTTAAATCAATTTATTATATATGTATATTATAGAATAAAAATATGTGTTTTTCAGAAAGAGCAAGTATAGTATCTTTTTTCTTTGGTATAATAGGTTCATTATTATTGATTTCTTTGGGCGGTGTCAATAATAAAATAATCGGTTATTATTTCATCTATATAAGTTTCATGCAAATCATTGATTTTCTTCTATGGAGACATCAAGTATGTGATGATTATAATAGAATAATTTCATTCTTAGGAATGTTATTAAATAATAGTCAGCCAATTGTTTTAGGAATGATTATTTTATTATTCAATCCAATACACCAAAATATAATATTAACGTTGATGTTACTATATTTGTGTTTTGTTATTCCATACTCATTACCTTTTGTAACCAATAAAAAATTACAATGTACTTTGAAAGGTAAAGAAAACCATCTTGTATGGAATTGGAATCTTTTGAAATATAGTACAATGATATATTTTATTTATTTACTTACAGTGTGTGGATTGTTCATATACGGGCTTACTAATTTCAAAATTGGATTCTTTGTAGCATTCATTGCCATTATAACCTATGTAACCAGTTTATTTATATACACCCCCAAATATGTTGGAACAATTTGGTGTTATTATGCGGTTTTTCTTCCGATTCTTTCATATTTAATACAGTATTATAAAATTATCAAATTGTAAAAAGATTTAAACAAATTTTGTTATATTAGTTATAGTACAATATTATGACTGATTTTTTTTGCGTAGAAGAAAATATTTCCGATCCACTTAATGGGAGTTATATGTTGAACCCAGAAGAAACTATATATAATTTAAATTTAGATTCTGTAGAAAATGATAATGATGTAGATGATGATGAAGAACCATTTAATGTTCAAGAATTGAATAGTATTCGTGAGAAAATAGAATCCATGCCAAAATTTAATCAAATTGAAGTATTACGAATATTGAGCGGTTATAAAAATATTACGTTGAATGAAAACAAATATGGAGTTTTGATAAATATGACGGATTTAAAAAAAGAAGTGATTGAAAAATTAAAAGAATATATTAGTTATGTCAATACACAAGAAAGCAATTTGAATGAACTTGAATCACGAATACAGGAATATAAAAATATATATTTTGTAAAAGATAATAAAGATAAACATGTAAAAGAGAATAGTAAGACAAATAAACATAAGAATGTATAATCATAACAATAGCAACAATTATAATAATAATCGTAACAGTTATAATAACAATCGCAACAGTTATAATAAAAATCGTAATCATCAAAACAATGTACAATCTTATAAAACATCACCACAAAAGACAGATTATAATGATGTAATTAAAAATTTACAAGATTATATGTTATCGAATAAGCTATTGGTTCATTCGTTGAAATTCAGGAGTGTCTCTGGAAAGAATAAAAAACATCAAATCATGACCAGTAATGAAACGGTTCAAGAGAAAAAGGAAATCATTATGAAAAAAGAAAAGGACAAATTTTTTTACCCGACTCAAAAAGACCAGTTATATTGGTGTTTTTTTATTATTAAAAACGGATTTGATGCCTATGAATATCCTGATATATCTAGTTATACTAATGAAAAGAAGGAAAAAATTAAATGCGTTGATGTATTGCGAGAAAACAAACAACAATTAAAAGTAAAAAAAATCAAAAACATAAAGGAAGATGTAGAAGACGAGTTGGTGAATCGCGAACGCATTAGTATGAAGACCTTTATTGCGCTTTGTGTTGTTTCTAACTTGAATATTTTGTATATTCAAAAACGCAAATGTTTTGAGTTGATCTTTGATGAGGAATCTCCCATACATGTAGTTCATGAAATGAGTGACGGTAAATATTGTTATGAACACGGTGCTACGAAAGAACAAACCGATTATTATCGCAATACATTTTTCAAATGGGAAAGCATTGAAAAACCGTTAAAAGCAGTGGGGTCATACACATCAGATGAATTAGTCGTATTGTCTGAAAAATTGGGTTTAGAAACAATGAAACCAGGAGGTGGCGATAAAAAGAAAACCAAAAATGAATTGTATGAGCAAATCGTTTTGAATATTTTATAATTTGTTTTTGGGTTTCACTTTGAATTTTAGATTTTTATAAAATATATTTTATAAAAATTGATTATAATATAAAAAATATGTGTTAATATAGTATATGACAACAATTGTAGATTCAAATTTAGAACAACAGAAAACTAGTAAAACAAGTCAAATGAAGGAGAATACAGAAACTATGATGTCAAAGAGTATGACAAAAACGACTTATAAAACTGGAAAATACACCAGTGAGCAAAAGACATCAACATCTACGCAATCTCCTCAAGTTCTATTTGAAAAAATGGTTGAAAAATTTATGGAAAACAAGCCGTATGAAAAACAGATTGATATGAATCATGAATTGGAGGTTCGTTTTGGTACTCGCGGAATTAAACCATTGACTAAAATTGATTATAACAATGTGATTCAAAAACTGAAATCTCTAGGATTTTCAAGTGCGAATGAAGAAGGCGCCTATATGTTACGTATTCAGACTGAATTTTTGGATCCAGTTACTGGAACTTTTAAATTATCAAACAATATAAGAACTGAAATTCGTGGGTTTCAAGTGATTCAAGAATATTGTAAGCATAATGATTTGAATAAAATATTAAAATCTGATTATTATTCAGGTAATAATGTAGAATTTCATAAAAAATCTCTTTATAAAACAGAAAAAGAAAGTTATTTTCCTGTGAATTTCGACGATTTCAATTTTAGAGTCTCTTATCAAACAGAAGAACGCATGCGATCCTCAAATCCAATCATCAGGTCTTTGACTGAATCCTGGGAAAAAAGTAAAAAAGTTTTTCGTTTTATAAATCGTGTAAGTTTTTCACATCCGGATATACCCATTGTAGTGGATTTAAGTATTGTCAAAAATTCAACAACTATTATTACCAATAATGGTAGAAAATTCATGAAACCTGTGTATACTACTGCTGAATCTGGTGTTTTTGAAAATCCTGAGGTTTATGAGGTTGAATTGGAGGTAAATAATAGTCAGGTTGGACCAGGAACACCATATACTACGCCTGCTGTATTATTGGCAGGAATCAGAAAAGCAATTAAATTTGTCTTGATGGGATTACAAGGAACAAATTATCCAATTTCTTACCCTGAACAAAATGATATTTTACACGAATACATGAAAATGATACACGTGGAAAATTACAATCCTGACAAACGTATTTACACTTCTGATTTTATCGGACCTTCATCCAATACATTACAATTAGAAAATGTGCTTCCTGTAAACAAAAACACAACAAATTTTATAAGTATTTGTAAAGACTATTGTGTCACTGAAAAAGCGGATGGTGAGCGTCATATGATGTATATCTCAAAAAAGGGAAAAATATATTTGATTAATAATCGTATGAAACTTATATTTACCGGCGCCGAAACAGAAAACGTAGAAACGTTTCATTCGTTACTGGATGGTGAAATCGTTTTACACGATAAGAACGGTAAATTTATTAATTTGTATGCCGCGTTTGATATTTATTTCAAGAACGGCGTTGATGTAAGAAAATACGGATTTATTCCCAAATCAGAGGAAGAATTAAAGACAAAATATAGATTACCTATTTTGAGCAATTTGATTAAGGAGTTGAAACCGCATTTTGTCATTACTGGTCAAAGTCAAAATTCAAAAGAAAAAACGGTTAAAAAAGAATTGGGATTATCACCTATACGCATTGAATGTAAAAAATTCTATAGTTCATCCACATCAACCAAGAATGTAAATGGACCCATTACGATATTCAATTTGTGTAAAACCATTTTAGAAAAAGAAAAAGAGGGATTATTTGAATACAATACCGATGGTTTGATCTTTACACCTGAAAACATGGGAGTCGGTGCGAATAAAATCGGCGAGGCGGGTCCTCTGAAGAAGATTACCTGGGATTATTCTTTTAAATGGAAACCACCACAATACAATACGATTGATTTTCTGGTAACGACTGAAAAAGAAAATGGGGTTGACCGAGTGACAACGATATTCCAAGAAGGAACAAACACTAATCATACAAACCAACTGAACCAATACAAGACACTGGTGCTTCGTTGTGGTTTTAATGAACGTAAAGACGGATTTTTAAATCCTTACCAAGATATGTTGGAGGACAAAATACCTAATTTTAATCAGTCTGGTTCAAGACTTGAAAATGAAAAAGAATATTTACCCGTGCGATTTTATCCAACTAGTCCACCTGATAATATGGCAGGAATCTGTAACATTATGCTTGAAAAAGACGAAACAGGTGTATACCAAATGTTTACCGAGGAAAGAGAAGTATTTACTGACAATACCATTGTAGAATTCAGGTATGAAATGGATAACAAATCAACATGGAATTGGGTTCCATTACGTGTTCGTTATGATAAGACCGAAGAATTGCGTCAAGGAATGCCTAATTTTGGTAATGCGTTTCATGTAGCAAATAGTAATTGGTATTCTATTCATAATCCTGTAACGGAGGAAATGATAAGCACAGGTAATCATATTCCAGCTGAAATCGTTGATGAAGACGTATATTATAATCGGGCAGGTGCGAAATCTCAATTAACTGTCGGATTACGGGATTTTCACAATTTGTTTGTAAAAAAAACCTTAATCGTGGGTGCTTCCAAAAAGGGAAATACACTGATTGATTATGCTTGTGGAAAAGGTGGTGATTTTCCAAAATGGATCAAAGCAAACTTGTCCTTTGTATTTGGAATAGACATTTCAAAAGATAATTTGGAAAATCGTATAGATGGTGCTTGTGCGAGATATTTAAATTACAAGAAAACCATCAAATCCGTTCCAGACGCATTATTTGTGAATGGTAATAGTGGCGCCAATATAAGATCTGGAGCAGCCATGTTGAATGATAAGGCGATTCAAATTACGCGTGCGGTTTTTGGGGATGGTCCAAAAAATGAAGACAAATTGGGTAAAGGTGTTTATAAACAATACGGTAAAGGTGAGGATGGTTTCAATGTTTCATCGTGTCAGTTTGCGTTACACTATTTCTTTGAAAATCAAGTGACATTCCAGAATTTTATCAGAAATGTAGCCGAATGTACAAAATTAGGAGGATATTTTATTGGCACTTGTTATGATGGAAAAAGTATATTCAATATGTTGAAAAATAAACAGGTAGGTGAAAGCGTGGAAATATACAATGGCGATAATAAAGTATGGGAGGTTAGAAAAGAATATGACGATGCTGATTTCCTGGATGACGTGACCAGTCTTGGGTATCAAATAAATGTATATCAAGAGTCAATCAACAAAATGTTTCCTGAATATTTGGTCAATTTTGATTACATGGAACGAATCATGGAAAACTATGGATTTAAATTATTGACACGCGATGAGGCAAAAGAACATGGTTTACCAAACGGTAGCGGAATGTTTAATGAATTATTTGTATTGATGGAAGAAGAGGCGAAACGAAACCGTTCAAATTTAAAACAAAATGAATATGGCGATGCGTTATCAATGAATTCATACGAGAAAAAGATATCGTTTTTAAATCGTTACTTTATATACAAGAAAATTGCGACGGTGAATTCTGAAAAAATATCTGTTGAATTAATTGAAGAAGGTGTTGATGAAAAACGAAAATCTAAGAAAAGTACTAGTAGTTCACATAAATCATCCTTATCTTCATCATCATCTATAAAAAAAACGACTGAAAAGTCAAAGGCGACTGAAAAGTCAAAGGCGACTGAAAAGCCAAAGGCGACTGAAAAGCCAAAGGCGACTGAAACAAAAAGTAAAAAGAATGGTACGAGTAAAATAACAACTTCTAAACCAAAAATTCGTAAATTGGATAAACTTTTGATTTTAGATGATACTGCCGATACTATACAAAGTGAACCTGTTACTAATATGGATTTGGAAAAATCTATTATAGAAAAAGAAATGACAATTATACCTCAAACAACTAGTGGAAAAAAAGAAGAAAAAATACAAATAGATGAAACATCAATGGTTGATAAAACAATGCTTCCAATAGAAACCATTAATACTGAAACAAATGATTTAACAAAACCAATCACAACAGAGGTTTTTACAAAACCAACTGAGACAAAAGAATCCAAAAAGTCCACATTGAAAAAGAAAAAAGTAACACTTTTAATTGAAGAATAAAAAAATGTAATTGATTGATAGAAGAATTGACTTAAATGTAAAATAATTATAATATATAATACAATTATTAATTGATTATGAATTATTATATATTACCTAAAAAAAACGATAAATTATTTGTAAATATAAAAACTACAAATTCAGAAAATTTAGAACCGTTTGTTTCAACATCAGTATTTCATTATTTAAATGTTGTTTTGAAACAAATTGATGAAATTAAAAAAAAAGACGATAATATTAATTATGATTTAATTTATAAAATTTCAAATCCATATGAATTTATATTTTCAAATGTTCCAGGGTTAAAGTATTCGGTAAGTAAGTTAAAACCATTAAACAATATTTTTTATATTTTTATGGAAATACTGATTAATTTTAATATATTGGATTCTTTTAATGGTGCTGAAATAAAAACATTTTTTTACGGAAAAAATATTAGTTCAACTATAGATTGTATGAATATGTTACGCGAGGATTATAATGATATTTACAAATTTCATAGTGAAATCGCTCCAGTAACAACCGAAGATTTTAACTCTAGTGAAAAAAAGTCATTTGATTTCATGTTTTTTGAATTGAAAAATTATATAAATGAAGATCAAACAAATGAATATATTATAACCATGATTCGTTGTTTACAAAGAATACTTATTTACCAAAAAAAGAATGGTATTTGTGTAATTAAAATAAATAATTTATTTTATAAACCATTGATTGACATATTGTATATATTGACAAACTTGTACAGTAAAATATATATAGTAAAAATGAATACTACAAATATTGTAAATGGTGAACGAATTATCGTTTGTAAAAATTTCATTCAAAATGATGAATATTGGGTTGAACACGATTCAATAAAATACTTGGGGTTGGCGCAAGATTTACAATTACAACTTGAAAAAATTAGTAATAATAGTTCTTCATCCATTGAATCTATCATTGATAATAAATTACCGTGTTATTTTATAAATAAGATTGAGGATTCAAATATAAATATAGGTCATTCACAAATAGAACAACTGGATTTAATATTATACATGATTAAAAATAAAAATCGTGACGATAAGATTGAAACCATAAAAAAAAACAATATTATCAAATGTGTTCAATGGTGTGAAAAATACAAAATTCCATACAATAAATGTATTGATAAAATAAATATATTTTTACCATGCGCGAATTATATTGCCGAAACGATTGAAGACATTGATAATAAAATACAAAATGATGAGGTAGATGACGATATTGATTATGAAATTATTTCAAAAATTTTAAGAAATTACGAGGTAATAAATAATGATGATCATAATTAACTCCAATTTGTACTAATACCATTATTTGCCACGGTAGGTCCAGCACTTAGATTTCCCAAGTCTTGAATGGATTTTGACAAGTAGTCATTTGAGTTTCTAAAACAAGTTTTTGGATTGTCTTGTTGTTTGTACATGAATGGATAATATGGATTTGGCACACATTTTGGAGTCTTGGTTTTATAAATAAGTGGAGTATATGGTTGACCTCCAGGATTCGCGTATACAGTAGAAAATCCGGCGCCTTTTAATACATTGTTTTGGTATACATTTTTCTCAACCGTGGTTACAGCGAGTTTCAATGTTCGGGTGCTACTAGATACCCCTCCTTGTACTGCAAATTGAGGATTGCTTGGTTTATAAACAACCAATTTACAACCACGGGGATTGCTTGGTCCATTGAGTGATACACCCAAGTAAGGATTCAATATAATATTTTTAAATACTTGATTTGCTTGTGCTGAATTTCCTGATGGTAATGTATTCAAAAAATTTACATATTCTGCTATTGTTTTTATGCTTAATGTATTGAAATATGTAATATCGGCGTCATTTAATGTTCCATCACTATTCATGATTTCATAAGCAAATATAATGAGATCCGCCTCAGTAAAATCATTTAATCCTGTATTTGGATAACAATTCGCAACATATAAATTGGTACTGCTATATGGACTTCCTGGTTTCACGAATTTTGTTAAACTCTCCACTGTGGAATTATTAATAAGGTTTTCTGTTCCAGAATAGAAATTGAAAATACGTTGGTTATAAGTTTGACAACGGTTTTCACGATATTGTTGAAGCGTTGTGTAATAATTCTTTTTCAAATTGGTGCTTGCAGGGCGCACACGGAGTAGAGCCTTTCTTTGTTCGTTACAGCAGTTTTGCGGTGTTTCACATACAGGAAGTGGATTGTTTGTCAAATAGTATTCTGGATAATAATTTGTTACTAAACCTATTCCTTTACAATTGATACAGTCCTTGTCAAGTTGAGTGGTTTCATTGGTTTCATCAATTGGATTTTCTTTTACGGAATACTGTCCAGGGTAATCAAGAGTTTGTCTAATTAAGGAAGATGATGTAGAAGACCTTACTTGACGATTTGGGTTGATTTCTACATATTGGGTAGGGTCGTTGGGGTTGGTCACTATAATTGGAGTTGGTGGATTGGTGGTTGTTCCTTTACGGTATTGCCATTTTTGTGGTCTTGGTAAGCCAAAACCGGTGGGATAGATGTTTGTGGGATCCTTATTTGTTAAAGGACGAATATTACCAGAAGTAACCGCCGCAGGATTACTATACATTCCAGAACCTTTCCAAGTTACATATCCGCCTACATTTGATCTATTATTATAAGAACCCATTCCTTGTGGGAGAGGAGATGTTAAAGTTGTCATTATTTATATATAAATATATAATATTTTTCTTTAGATAATATAATATGTTGATTGAAATATTAATCATATTATTTACCATAATTATTTTTTATGAAATTTTTAATGATACTTTTTTTATTTCAAAAAATAATCTAATATGTGAAAATTTTGCGATTACTGTAAATAATTCTTTACCAGACCAAAATAATAAAAATGTTGGATTATTACAAAAAGTTTCCGGTAACCAAGACATGACAATCAATGATATAAATAGTAAATTATCTAAATTGAATGATAATATTAATATTCTAAATCAAAAAATAAAAGCAAAATCAGACGTTGGATTACAAAAATATAACGAAATTACTGAAGGAGCAGATGTAGACATTAATAATACTGAAAATCTTTGATTTTGATTTATGTCATAAATAAAATTTTTATAATTGATATTCTATATTCTTTTTCTTTAGAATATATAATATATGTTGATTGAATTATTAATTTTATTATTTATTATTATTATTTTTTATGAAATTTTTAATGATGGTTTTAATAATAATGTTTTACATGAAGGATTCGCATCAAAAAAACCAACTGTTGACCCAAAGGCGAAAGCTGCTGCGGATGCCAAAGCAGCAGCGGATGCCAAAGCTGCTGCGGATGCTAAAGCTGCTGCTCAAGCAAAAGCAGATGCCAAAGCTGCTGCGGATGCCAAAGCTGCTGCGGATGCCAAAGCTGCTGCTCAAGCAAAAGCTTCCTCAGATGCCAAAGCTGCTGCAGATGCCAAAGCTGCTACTCAAGCAAAAGCTGCTGCGGATGCCAAAGCTGCTGCTCAAGCAAAAGCTGCTGCGGATGCCAAAGCTGCTACTCAAGCAAAAGCTGCTGCGGATGCCAAAGCTGCTGCTCAAGCAAAAGCGGATGCTCAAGCAAAAGCTGAAGCTAAGGCAAAAGCGGATGCTAAGGCAAAAGCAGATGCTCAAGCAAAAGCGGATGCCGAGGCAAAAGCAAAAGCGGAGGCAAAAGCAAAAGCGGATGCAAAAGCAAAAGCGGATGCTCAGGCAAAGGCAAAAGCTGAGGCTGACGCAAAGGCAAGAGCTAAAGCTCAGGCTGACGCAAAGGCAAGAGCTAAAGCGGAGGCAAGAGCTAAAGCTGAGGCAAAAGCTAAAGCTGAGGCTGAGGCAAGGGCAAAAGCACAGGCAAAACTTGATGCTCAGATAAACTCTTACATGATTTTATCACAAAAAAACGCCGGAGATATTTTATTGTTAAATGAGCAATACAAATCACAAAATAATTCAGTCACCGATATAAAAAAATATATGACAAAATTATTTGATGATGTAGAAACATTAAATGACCAAATAAAAGCAATTTCCTAAAAATTTCACGGTTTAGTATAAAATTATACTGTATATGTAAGATTTTTTTTATTTATATTATAAATGAAAAAAGGTGTAAACCCAAATAAGGTATCTATAAACAAGAAACAATAAAATCATTCAACATTTAGGTGACAAGACAAACAATACCAAAAATATTTAATTTATGATTAAATTAATAATAAAATAACAAATGTTATTACTGAATAATAGTATATATTATTTTCTTTAGAAAATATATGTCGTTTAAAATTTTATTTTTATTATTTATTATAATTATTTTTTATGGGGTCTTGAGTTATACTTTTAATAATGATTTTTATGAAGGGTTTGCATCAAAAATTAAAATAAAACCAGCACCAAAACCAAAACCACTACCCAAACCAAAACCACTACCCAAACCAAAACCACTACCCAAACCAAAACCACTTCCAAAACCGAAACCATTACCAAAACCAAAACCAATCGGAAAACCGAATAAAAAAAAAAGTAGTTCCAAACCCTCGGCACAAACAGTTAAAGCATCAAGTAAGAGTGAATCTTTTACAGATATAAACGAAGCGCAACAAAGTTTGTTAGGACCCGATTATCCATATTGGAAAAATATAAAAAACCCACAACAACTTGGAATGTCTGATAAAGGCACATTAGAAGTGATGGCAAAAGATGTAAACGGTTTAATAAGTTATGTAGAGTTGCTTGTTACGGGTAAAAGTAAAGCAAGTGCTACCGGTAACCCTTTAGGAAATAAATTCTTTTTAAACACTGGCGCAAGTTGTTTAGACTCTAACACAAAAAAAGAAGTTGACCGATATATTTACATTAATAATGTGCCAAAAGGTAATATTCCTTTTATATCATACGGTATGGGAACAAATTTCAAGGAATTCAAAGGTTTAATTCCTGGAACATTGAGTTCTCTTAATACATTAAATCCATTGACTGTGATACAAGGATTTACTGAAGGTTCAATGCCAGAATGTAAACAAGTAACTCTTGAAACTATAGATACGAAAAACAAAAAGTCTAAGGAAACACATTATATTACAGTGTCTGACTTGAATGTAATGGACCCATGTGATTTTCCTGATAAGAAAAATCCAGAAACAAAACAGAAATGTAAAGAAATATTTACCAATATGAGTGAATCCGAATTTGGTCATGAATTGGCTCTGCCAAAGGACCCCATAGTACAATTATATTTTGCGGGGTTAGGAGTACTTGGTATTTATATCATTTATAAAATTATGGAAAAAAATAGATAAATCTATTCTTTAATATATTTTGGAATTATTTTCAAAAATATATTAAATCAGTATAATTTTTATTTTATTGTTTTTTGGGGACTTTTTTGGCGTTTTTACGTGTGCTTTTCTTATTTCTTCTACGACGACGGGTTTTTCCACCTTCTGAATCACGCCAGGTTTTATCTTCTTCTTCCTCTTCCTCTTCTTCATTTATTCCAGTATTTTTAAATTTCTCTTTAATCCCTTTTTCAAATACATCTGCTACATTTGACAATTCATTTTTTTTAGCTGGTGGAGGGGGAGGTGGTGGAGGTATATTAGAATTTTCACTTACAGATTTTAGTTTTACACCTTCTTTAATTTGGTCTAACATATTATTCGGATTTTTAGATTCTACTGGAGGAAGTGGTGGCGACATTGAATCTTCTATTATTTCAGAATTTTCTATTGTTGTATCTTCCGTTGAAACTGTTGGATTTAAATATGGATTTGGTGTAGATGGAGGTGGTGGTTTTACAAATCCTGCTTCTCCTGGTTGTAGAGGAGATGAAACAATGCTAGTATCTTCTATTTCAGATGAGAGTAATGGATTTTTAATATCATCTGTTATTTTTTCGTCAACAATTTTAACTTGTTCAATTGGTTTTGTTTCAATTGGTTTTGTTTCAATTGGTGTTGTTTCAATTGGGGTTGTTTCAATTGGTGTTGTTTCAATCGGGTTTCTTTGAATTGGGGGTGTTTCTGTTTTTTTATTACCAAACAAACTTCCAAAACCCCAACTAGATTTTTTTGGTAAATTAGTATTTTCATCACCAATTCTATTAACTTCTGGAGGGGTCTTATCAGTAACCTCTTTCAAACATATATCACCACCTCTCAATGTTTTAGAATATTTACCACGTTTATGTTGTCTTTTTTGTTTTATTGTTTTTTTATTTTTTCTACTATATTTTTGATGTTTCTTAACCTTATTTTTTTTCATAGTTTTTCTCATTCTCAAGTTTACCATAAATTATATTATAATATATAGTAATATAATAATTCAAATGTTTAACTATTGAATTACATCAAACGATACAATTGAAATGCCGCTAAACCACCTGCTAATTCAGCAACAATATATGGTATTATATCACCAGATGCTAATTTACCACTCGCAAATAAAGCAAGAGTTACTGCAGGATTAAATGACCCGCCAGAAATTGAACCGCCAATTAAAACCGCGACTGCTAACGCAGCACCAATTGCTAAATAGTTTCCAGTAGTTAAAATAATGAAAACTAAAAATAGAGTTCCTAAAAATTCAACAATATACTTGTTCATTATATATTATATATACAAAAAAATCGGATGTCCACCTAAAAATTAATAAGTTTGACTCACAAGGGCACCCCAAGCACAAACACGACCATTACATAAATTGGTGTTATAAATAGAACCCTTTTTCGCCGGCGCAACGCATCCCCCCGCTCTAGAAAATTTGAGCGCCGTTTTGACATCATTCCTATTGTAATTCTTATAGCTTAATAAAGCGTCATTTGGTAATCCTTGTTTAAAAGAACTCTTACCAACCGCAGCGCTTTTCTTTGCCGAAATATACATGGATGAACATTTTGGAGCATTATATTTGGTCGATTGAGAGACCAAAAAGCTTTGTTGTAATCCAGCAGAATATACACTGGTCGGTGGAAGGGTTGACTCCATTTTGGTTCCAGTATTCATGTTATATTGAGTCGTACGAGTTCTTAAATATTGACGACGCGCATTTGAAAATTCACTCGCACCATCCGACGGATAAAATTGTGGAGGATTTGGATGTCTGCCGGGTAATTCGCCATAATTATGACGAGGCATCATTAATGGTGTCCGGTTAGTGCTTAATGGTCCAATCACTGGCGCAGACACATATCCGCCATAAGGAATATTGGTATATTGTTTATAGGCTATAGTAGTCATTATGTATATAATACTCTGCGAAAATAATTAATCATATTAATCATAATCATCGCTAAACAATAAACCCCCGAAACCCTAACCCGACCTTTCTCTCTTCAATACAAAATTATAATTAGAAAATTATAATTAAATTATAAAATTATAAATGTAAATCCAGGTGAACAATATGTTTAGTATCTTCTAACATGTCTCCAGGCACTTTGGGATGCCGATGAATAATCACCACCATAAGATGCGTCATTGTAATTCTTGTTGAATGCTTTTTGTTTCACGAAACGAGTATAATCTGAACTATCATACACATATCGTACGTTACATGCTGCTGGTTGGATTCCAGAATCATCGCAACGACTTTGAATATGACCAAAATGTTGTTTCAAACCACGCAAGTTTGGACGACTTTGAAATGTTTGACATGGTCCGCCACATGAATAGTCTGGACGACTCAATAAATCACCCGCATTGTTAATTGCTCTAAATGGAGTAATGATTGATTTTTGGTTATTCACTTTCCGCGCATAATTGGTGTTCCATGCGTTTTTCAACGTGAATCTAGTTTCGGCAAATTCATTATCGTTATTGGTAGTTATAAGTGCTTGTGGAATAAACCCTGGTAATCCACCACCTAATTTACTTCCTGGATATAAATTTACAAAATTCATTAATGAAGATGATGTAAAAGATTGATTCGTATTAAAACTTGCTTGAGAACCGGCTCCTGGCATATATATATCAAATATAAAAAAATACTTGTAAAACAAAATAAAACTCCTAAACAAACACTTTTATTTTTCTCTCAAAACAAATATTACCAAATATAAAAATCCTGAAAAACAAAATACAAAAATATAATATACGCTTATTATATGTTTGTAAAAATACTTACAACAATCTTTGTTTTAGTTTTCTTTGATTTGATTTACTTTTATTTCATGAAAGACATGTTAAGTAAACAAATTATAGAAATTCAAGGATCACCTTTAGTAATGGACTATTTTGCGGCTGGATTATGTTATATTGCTCTTGCTTTTGGTCTTTATTATTTTGTGTTAAGAGAGAAAAAGTCACTCTTGGACGCGTTCCTGTTAGGTATTGTTATTTATGCCGTTTATGAGACCACTACGAAAGCATCTCTCAAAAAATGGTCATATAAAATCGTCGTTTTGGACACCTTATGGGGTGGTATTTTATTCACACTGACTACTTTCGTCGTAAGGAAGTTCTTCGCCTTTTAGTTTTACGCGATGGTAAATGTTTTCTTTTGGATTTACGCGAAGCTTTTCTGGTTTTCATTTTTCGGTGACGTCTTTTACCACCACGGAGTTCTTCTTCATCTATATCCATTAATTCAAAATCCAATTGTTCGTTTACATCTACTGGACCACTACCTGGAGGACGGTCTACTGTAAATGGGTCTTCCATTTTTTTTGTAAGTTTAACCGGGGTTACATTAACAAATTCTTTAACAATATTTTTTTCTGTATCAGTTTCTGGTGGTAGAATAGTTGATAAACTTGTACTTGGTAGTTTAAATACACTTTCTAATGCTTTTTTTCTTTCTTCATCTTTATTCGTAGAAGTTTCAATTACTGTAATCGGTGTTGAACTTGTGCGTGGTAGATTAAATACACTATCTAATGCTTTATTTCTTTCATCATCTTTATTCGTAGAACTTTCAATTACTCTAATCGGTGTTAATCCTGGAACAACTACACCTTCGCCACGATAACCATAAGGTATAAGGTCTATTTTATTTTTATTTGTTACTTTCGCTACTCTTTTTTTTGGTCCCATTCTATAATATATTATTACTATATTATTATTTTTCTTGCCTTAATATAGTAAAATAACCATGACAACTATGACAAATATTATTCATTATTTATCTATAATACTTCCCTTTTCAAATGAAACCGCAATTGTATTCACTGAATCGGGATATCCTCAATTTAAAAATCTATATAAATCTTGTTTTGACAGTTCTTTATTAGGAAAACACGAGTCAAAATTAAAACATCTTTTAAAAGATAAATTATGTACTAAAAGAGATTATGTACACAAAATATTGATTGATCTCCTCGCCTATTTAGGAATAATGTTGTTAATCGGCAAAAACACAATTCAATATGGTTACGCAACCGGTGTTGTAAGTGGTATCGTGATTATATTTTATTCCATTATTTTGCCAAACATGTTTTTAGGATTCGCAACACACAAAATTATGAATTTACTACATTTCCACACCCCAGCTGCACATATTATAGTGGGTATGTCTTTAATCGCGGTATTGATTTATATCACACAAATAAGTGAATCATTTGTTCAAGAACGTATGAAAAATATTAAATTTGACCCTGAAACCGAAAAAAATACCAAGACATAAAATATAAATTTCTAACTATAATATATGTTATTTGGAAATAAACAAAATTTTGAAGATTTTAAAAAATTTATTTTAGAAAACGGTATAATCGCAACCACCGCAGGTGTAACGATAGGTATAGCAAGTAAAGATTTAGTATTATCATTTTCAGGTGATATTTTGGTTCCAACCATTATTATATTATTATATTGGTTAAATGTTAAATCATTAAAAAATTATTTACCTAGTGGTAAAACAAAATTAGATTTAGAAAATTTTTTGAAAAATTTATTGACTTGGATTATAGTTATTATTTCTACTTTTGTGTTTGTTAGAATAACATTTCATTATTTTCTTGGTATAGAAACAAAACAAATTGAAAATAAAGGTAAAGAACAAAAGTGATAAGAAATATAATATATACCTAATATATATTATATGTCAGAACCAACTGATTTAATGAGTAATTTATTAACAACAGTTGTTAATAAAGAACCAAAAAAAAGAGGACCAAAACCTAAAACAAATGATACAGAAAAATATGATTATATTCATGAATTACTAACAAAAAAGAATAAAAAAGATGAAAAAGATAGAGAGAAAGAAATTAAGAAAAAAGCTAAAAAAGAAGAAGCCGCAGAAGCTAAGAAAAAACCCGCGCTGGACAAATCTTATAAACAAAAAATGATGTTATATCTAGGAAAAAAATTGAGGAAAGATGACCCAGATTATCCCGCAATTCATGAACAAGTAGAAAAGAATAAAGAAAAACGGAGTGAATTATACGATTCTTTATTTAGACCCGTCGCTACGGTAACATCTGTTGTGCCTATTCAAAAATATAAATCTCCAATGGATGAAGTTAGAGAAATTACAAAATTAATATGGGAAGAAGAAGAAAAAGAAAAAAAAGAAAAAGACAGACTGAAAAAAATGATGGAGGATGATGATGAACAAGATAAAATGTATGTACCTATGGTAAGCGACCCATATCCGCATGATATTATTACTGAACTAGTTGAAAAAAGTAATACCGGTAAAGGTGTAAAAAAAAGAAACACCAAAAAAAATAAAAAATTATCAAAAAAAATAAAATCTAGAAAAAATTCTAAAAAAAGAATATAAATATTCTATTTTTTATTTTGAATCTGGATACGATTTAGATTTTGTTTTAATGCGTCGTCATCAAGCGCGGAGCAATATTCATAGTCATTAATTCTTGAAACAATAATTTACAAGCATAAGGTATTTCCACATAGGAGAAATCTGTACGATTCTCGCATGTACGGCATATATGTATATGCATTTCATCATTGTATGTAGCAATCATTCCACATTTATTACAAGAATAAACATGGTATTTATCTGACGCATCATACATACGACCTCTCGTGAATCGCGACGCACCATGGGATATCATCGCATCTCTTTCCATCTCACCAAATCTCAAACCACCATCACGAGATCTGCCTTCAGCTGGTTGTCGCGTCAAATTCACCATTGGACCAATTGATCGCGAATGTTGCTTATCATTCACCATATGTTTCAACCTTTGGTAAAAGATCGGTCCCATGAAAATACTACACTCATGTTGTTCACCAGTCAATCCATTGTAAAGCAATTCGTTACCCCGGCTTTCATAACCTAGACGCAACAACTCTTCACAAATTGTATGAATTTCTAATTCACCAAAACTCGTACCATCACCAAACAATCCCAGTTGTACCAAAACCTTTGTCATAATTGTTTCTTTTAAATGCGCAATTGTCATACGAGATGGTATAGCATGAGGATTCAATATAATATCTGGACGAATACCCGACGCCGTAAAAGGCATGTCTTCTTCTGGTATAATATTACCAATCGTACCCTTTTGTCCACTGCGCGATGAAAACTTGTCACCAATCACTGGTTTTCTGACGGTTCTCAGTCGCACCTTGGCGAAATTATAACCATCACCATTTCGGTCAATATAATTCTTGTCAATATAGGTCTCCTCATCTGTGCGGTAAATACGACTTTGGTCTTCATATTTAATCAGCTTGGTATGATCATTGCGATTTTCTTTAATAGGAACGACTTTTGAAATAATCACATCGCGATTTTCTACCAAGGTATTTTCTGGTATCACTCCTCGGTTATTTACCTTTTGGTAATTTGCGAATTTCATTCCCTTAGTTTTTGTTGGATCCGGCTTACAACGAATTTCTTCATCACCGTTGATTTTTTGTTTGTCTTCATCTTTTTCGGTATGATAAATCGTCGCTTGGAATAACCCGCGATCAATGGATCCTTTATTGAATAACAAGGAGTCCTCCTGGTTATAACCCGTATGTGTCATAATTGCCACGACTACATTGAACCCAGATGGTATTTTGTTTATTTTAATCATATCCATAATACGGGTATCCACCAAAGGTCGCGCCGGAGTATTCAAGACATACGCGGTTTTATCCATTCTGTTATCAAAATTGGTCACATAGACACCCATCGCCTGTTTTGCCTGAGCACATTGATACGTATTGCGCGGGGATTGATTGTGTTCTGGAAAAGGAATACATGATGCTAACACTCCAAAGATTGTACTTGGGTGAATTTCACAATGTGTATGTTTAAACATTTCTTTTTCATTACCAGTGTCAATCAAATCCGCAGGTTTCATCGCAATCATGCTCCACGATTGTTCCTCGGGGTCAATGTATTCAATAATAGATTCGCCAATACTACAATTGGTAATCAAATCATTCCAACCGACTTTTCCCGATTTGATATCTTCTATAATGCGTTTCTTGATCAAAATATTATTATCGCGGACACGCAATAATGGTCGTGTCAAACGACCCGCATCGTTACAAACCCGGATTTCGTTGAATTTATAATCAAACACGATGGATGTATATACATTGATAATACCCATGTATTTTTTCTCCTTCAACATTTGATACAGCTCTACGGGATTTTCACTAATGCCGACCCAAGCACCATTAATAAATACTTTTGTTTTTTCATACATCTCAAGAGCAGACAAATTCTGTACAGGAATAATATTTGGCAAAACATAGTCATACAAAGGACCACTGTTGGAATGGATCGTCACGTGTGTCATGTAACTTAAATTTTTTACAACACCAACGGATTGTCCTTCCGGGGTATTATGTACTACCAAACCATCTGTTAAACAAAATCTTCCACGCTTATCGTGAAGTTGCCATCCAACATATGGTCCAATACCAGATTCAACCAAGTCAAAATTACTTACCTCAATACCCTCTACTTTGAACAAAACAAGATGGTTTTTGGTTATTTGATCTAGTTTTAAATAATTTTCAATGGTAATATCTAAGGTATCATCATCGTGAAAACTATCGACAAAATTGTTAGCATTGTCCAGTGAATTAAAGAATTTTTCTTGAATTTTCAAATTGTCTCTATTGAGAAATTTTACAGAATGTGTGTATTTTCTGTCAGCACGATTTTGATTTAAAATATTTTTATGTTGTCTAATACGAAGAGTAAGAATATGATTGTCAGTAACACGATGTTTCATAAAATTGCCCTTTTCAGGAATAATATCATACATATTTTTAAATCCAGCACAAGTTGTACGAACTGTGGTTGGTTTTCCAAGATCATCAACAAGGATATCACCAACGACAATATCTCCAGCGCGTTTGGAAGTTCCGTCCCACATCAAAATAGGTGTTTCTGGATCAAAACATTCCGCGGGGCACAAATAACCCCATGATGTATTATGCAGTTTGCGTGGTGGAATTAATTTACCACTTTTATCAACCGGTGTGGAAATTCTGCGCGCATGACTCAAACTCGACACATATGTCAACCGGTTAAGCACTTGTGCGACACCTACCTTGTTACTATTATTCACATGCTTAATACCAAAATCACCTGTTGAAAGAGCTCGTTTAATACCGTTTTCAATCGTGGTTGACTTGATGATTTTATAAATATTGGTCATGTTGATAATATTTAAATAATCATCTGTGGATCGCCATGAACCAGTGTTGATTTCTTTAACCACCTGTTTTTCCATATCTTTCACCAGTTTATTGAAATAATTACGAAATAAATTATTCAAAAGTACTCCTGTTAAATCAACGCGTTTATTCAAATACGAATCACGATCGTCTTGTTTGATTAAATCAAAACTCGTTTTCAATAACATATTCGCAGTGTAACCTAGGAAATATATTTTTTGTTCTAGGGTGGTACAATGCGGAAATAAATCGTTCGACAAAATATCCGCGGTGAATTCCGCTTTTTTTCTTATACCAGTTTCCTTGTCCATGTTAATCGGGGTAAACATGACATAACTGGTAATATACTTAATGGCATCTTCCTTTGTCATACAGGTGTTTGACTCAATAATAGACGCTTGTAACGCCTTTAATAATTCCTTGTTCTTTTCGTCGTCAATATTAAGTAAAATATGTTCGCAAATATCTTTATCAGACAATACTCCAAGCGCACGAAATACAATAAATAGTGGTAACGGTTGTTTTACGCGCGGTAATTGTAGGTAAAGCGGACAACCAAATCCATTGTTCTTGGATGAGATCATCATATTGATTTGTTTTGGCGAAATACATTTAAAATCTGGCACGGATTTCACCTCCGCCATCCAGGTATACTTGGTATTGTTCTTTGACACATTGAAACAATAGACGCGATTTTCTGCTGCGCGTTCTTGACCCAACACGGTCTTTTCAGATCCGTTAATAATGAAATAACCACCCGCGTCAAATTTACATTCACCCGTGTGACTATTGTCCACATGTTTGTATTGATTCAAGACACAAATGTTTGATTTCAACATAATAGGTAATTTCCCAATATGAATTTTAGGGAGATTTTTATAAAAGGTTTGAATATTTTCCAAATTTGGACCATTTCTTACCATAAACTTCAGGTTCATATCAATGGTCATTGCCGAGGCATAAGTAAAATTTCGTAATCGCGCCTCCTGTGGAAACATAAGTTTTGTCGCACCGTTGTTTTCATGTATTTGCGGGCGATAAATATGAAAGTTTTCAAAAGTCACATAAATTTCAAGAGAATATTTGCCACTTTTTGCGTCATAATCTTGTTCCGACGCGATTCTTACTGGATTAAACATCTCAATGGTCTTTTGAATTTGGCAAGAAACAAAATTATTATAAGATTCAAGTTGATGCCGAATCAATCTATCTAAATGTTGACCCTTAAAATATGTTTCAATAATCGTCCATGGAATTTCAATGTACTGATCGTTTTTAAGATCAAATACATCGTCCTTATCTAGTTCTCTTTCTTGTTTTTCAGTTGAGTGAATTTCTTGTTCTTTGTTCATGGTAGATATTATTGAAAACATAAGTGGGGTTATAATTTATTTCAATTTATTTTTAAATTGTTTTCATTATTAGTTTATTTATTGCTTTATTTTTATTTTTTATATTATCAAATCAAATATAATTAGATTTCATAATATATTTTACATTCTTCTTCTACGGCGTGTCTTTCTGGATTTCTTGGATTTTTTGGATTTTTTGGATTTCCTGGATTTCCTGGATTTTTTACCCCCAATACCTAAAAAGCTAAAAAAACCTTTTTTAGGAGGTGAAATCTCTTCTGTACGAGGAAATCTGTTTTTATCAGTAATTACTACTGGAGGACTATTTGTTATAGGAGTCCGTGTAGGTAGAGGAGCCGGCATTCTCAAACCGGACCCACTTGGTTCTTCATCAAATTCTTTATCAACTTCTTCATAAAATTCTTCATCAATTTCTGGATTCTTAATTCTTTGTACACCTTCCCTTTGAAAATCTCCCATTCTTATACAATATACAAATATATTTATTTTATAAAAAACATACCTAAATATAACTTTTGTTATTCAATAAATGTCAAACAAATATTATGATTATTCACTTTTTTTAGAAAATATAAATAAAAAATATGCGAATGTACATAAATTAAACCCAACCACGAATATTGATGAAATCAATAAAAATTATGATTTATACAATTCATTTTATAATTCAAATAAAATATTTCATTATCATTTACATGACAAGGATAAAGAAACAATGAAACCAAACACATCTGAAGAAGGTATCAATCCCGAAAATGAAGACAAAAACAATAAATACAAAACCGGGTCGTACGCATGTTGTATGAACTATAACTCAACATTGTCACTCTTTGAACCCGCACATGTAAACAAACCCACAAGCGAAACAAAAAAGAGAAAAAAACCGGACTTGAAGATTATTATACCTCCATCACCATCTGTTATAAAGAAGAAAGTTTCTATAAAGACAAAAATAAACTCTTTAACCGACCTTTTGGATTTAATTGAAAAGTACCCATTACAAGACGATATTGAATACGATATTAATATGACATCTTTAAATAAAATAAAGACAGAATTAGTGGATTTGAATCGGATGATTGGAATGAAGGAATTAAAAGAAAACGTCGTGGACCAATTATTGTATTACATACAAGATTTGAGTAAAAATTCCAACGATTATATGCATACAGTGATATATGGTCCTCCTGGAACAGGAAAAACCGAAATCGCCCGTATCATTGGGAAAATATTTGCGAATTTAGGTATATTAAAAAAAGGCGGTTTCAAAAAAGTAACGCGTAGTGATTTAGTTGCGGGTTATTTAGGGCAGACCGCAATAAAAACCAAGGAAGTCATTGAGGAATGTCTCGGCGGAGTATTGTTTATTGATGAGGCATATTCACTTGGAAATAATGAAAAACGTGACAGTTTTTCCAAAGAATGTATTGATACTTTGTGCGAGTCATTAAGTAATTACAAGGATCAATTGATGGTGATTATTGCCGGGTATGAAGAAGAATTGAAAGAATGTTTTTTCACGTATAATCAGGGATTAGAATCGCGTTTTACCTGGAGATTCAAAATTGATAATTACAAATATGATGACTTGTTTCGTATTTTTACCAAAAAAATAAAAGATAGTGGATGGACGTATGATGAAAAAAATGAAAAAATTTCGGCTGAATGGTTTGAAAGAAAAATGCCATATTTTAAATTTTACGGGAGGGATGTGGAAAATATGCTTTCAAAGATTAAAGTTTGCCATAGTAGAAGAGTTTTTGGAGATCCGGATAGTGAAAAAACCAAAATCACATTTGAGGATTTAGAAAAAGGGTTTGAAATGTTTTTGAAAAATGATGAGGTAAAAAATCGTAAAAATTCACAAGAATTAAACAAAATGTTGATGAGTATTTATGTTTAGAATTCGGATTTAGTCGTTTTATACGTAATTTTGTATTTCGTAAAAAAATTACGTATAAAATATTAAAAGATTATAATATGTCAACAAAAAAAATAACAGTAAATCCGGATTTATTTAATACCTCTGGTTCAACGAGAAAAAATAGAGGTAGTAGTGGAGAAAAAAAAACCAAACCAGTATTACCGATACAAATCAATGAAAATTCTTTGAAAAAAAAGTTTTTAAATCGTATTAAAGAACATAAAAATAAGGAAAAAATAGAAAGTGGAATGAAAAGTGGTGGTGGTCCGCAAAATGAAATCAAGGTAAGGGAACAAATTGCGAATCAAACTAATGACGCTGACGAATTTCGTGATTCATTACAATATTTGTCGTTATTATCAAAGAAGAAAAAAGAGGAAGGTGTTAAAAAAAGAAACATGGCAACACTACAAAACAAAACCGTGAAAAACCCGTATTCCCAACCAGCATCAAATATACCGCCACATGTTGAGTTGGAATTGCCAGAAGAATTAAAAGAATCCATCACAGTTTCACCAGAAACTCCATCAATAAATTTGAATTTTGACGAACAGTATAAAAATTATTTCAATCATAACAATCATCTGTCTCAAGCACCACCACGACCACCACCACGACCACGACCACAACATATTTTAACTCAAAATCCTTTACAGAGTAAGCCAACGATACAAGTGAATTCTTTCCAAGTAGAAAAAGACCCACCTTATGGTTGTTTGAAAAACGCAAATAAACCAACCTATCGTAATTGGGTAAGAACCAAAAGAAATACAAGTGATACATATGAGAATCCCCAATTAGAACCCTCGTCAAACATTCATTTCTCTCCTGATCCTCAAAATGAAAGACAAAAAAGACTAGAACAATTAAGAAAGAAAATAAAAGAAGATGAAATACAGAAATTAAACTCATATAATCATGCCACGGGATTTCAGTACGCAAAAGAAAAAGAAGTTCAAATGCCAATTTTAAATAGCGCCGAACCATCTTCGCAAAATACAATTACACAAGTTGCACAAGTTACGCAAGGTGGGTCGGCAAATGTGGAGGAAGAACCCAATAAACGCTATATTAAACGAACGGTTAAGAAAAAATATACGCTTGGGAAATCAAATATTTATAGAAAAGTCGGCATATTGATCAAAAACAACGCAACGCGTAAGAAAATAATAAATGCACAAAAGGAGTTGAAGAAAAAAAATATTCACGACATAAAAAAATATTTGATAGAACACGGTTTATTGAAAGTGGGAAGTAATGCGCCAAATAATGTATTGAGAAAAATCTACGAATCCGCCATGTTAACGGGTGAGGTGGTAAATCAAAACAAGGATGTTTTAATACATAATTTAATAAATGATACAGGTGATCACGTATAATGTATTTCTATGTTTTTATTTTTATTTTCTATTTGAAATCAAAATAAAAATAAAAATCAAATTATCATTAGTAAAATACAATTTAAAATGGAATTAAAGAGAGAAATATATAATATATCAAGAATAACATAGCAATAATATATGGCATTATTAAAAGAATATTTAGAATTAACAAAAAAATACCTCCGCGAATACGGAGAGAAAACCGTAGTCTTGATGCAGGTCGGTGCCTTTTTTGAGGTTTACGGTTTACAGGACAAAACAACCGGAAATGTGTTTGGAAGTAAAATCACAGATTTTTCAATAGTATGTGATCTCAATATTGCTGATAAAAAAATCTGTGTGGGTGCGGATTCGGTCATTATGGCTGGATTTTCTCATTACATGATTGACAAATATATTAAAAAATTACAAGACCATGGTTATACCATTGTGGTTTATACACAAGACGAACAAAACAAAAACACTACCCGGAGTTTATCTGGTATTTATTCACCTGGAACATATTTTGACCCTGTTTCATCTTCTCAAATCACCAACAATACAACTTGTATATGGATAAACACCGTAGATACATTTTCTTTTAATCATATAGGTGCGTCACCGCGAGGCGACAATATGCGAGTCTATGTTGGAATGGCAAATATAGATGTCATTACTGGGAAAACGAGTATTTTTGAATTTAGCGAGTCCTATTTATTGAGCCCCACAACGTTTGACGAATTGGAACGTTTTATTTCTATTTACAAACCAAGTGAATGTATACTCATTGGAAATATTGGCGAAAAAGAAATGGAACATGTCATTAGTTACGCAAATATTGAATCCAAATCAATACATAAAATATGTTTAAACAATGAACCGGAACAGGTGGATGACGTAAATTTGAAAGAGAAAATCAGGCGAACATTGAACTGTGAAAAACAAATATACCAGCGGGAATTATTGATGAAATTTTATGAAATTGATGACTTTGATGCCTTTTACCAGAATTTTTACGAAAATACAATTGCTACGCAGGCATTTTGTTTTCTATTGGATTTTATTTATCAACACAATCCTTATTTGGTGAATAAAATCAGTGAACCCAAATTTGAAAATTGTAGTGACCGCCTCATACTTGCGAACCATTCCTTGAAACAACTCAATATCGTGGATGATCATAATTATACCGGCAAATTCTCATCTGTTGAAAAAATGTTGAACGTATGTATTACATCCATGGGCAAACGTCGTTTTTCCAATGGTCTTTTAAACCCTACAACGAATGTTGAATTTTTGAATAATGAATATAATATTACTGAACATATGCTTGATGCCGGAGAAAAATACGAATTTTTAAAAAACAAATTAGTAGTGATCAAAGATATTTCCAAATTAGTACGCCAAATCATTATGAAAAAAGTTTCACCAAAAATGCTCATACAATTTTACAAAAATTTACAAATCACTGACTTGGACCTTTTCCAGAATATTTCAAGAGATGATTCTGTTTTAATGAAATATTTACAAGATAAAATCCAGGATGTTTCAAATATATCTACCTATTGTAAACGCATTTGCGAATTTATAGTTTCACGCTTGGATATTTCATTATGTGATGAAATAGAATCATTTGGTAATTTTGAATTAAATTTTATAAAAAAGGGAATTGATATTGAGCTTGATGAGAGAAATGAAACCCTCTTGGAATCCAATGATAAATTAGAGGCAATTCGCGGTTTTTTGAATTTGTCCATATCAAAATTTGAAAAATCCGGAAAGACCTCGGCAAGCGATTATGTGAAAATCCACGAAACCGAGAAGAATTCCTTTAGTTTAGTCGCCACGAAACGCAGATGTAATATTTTGAAAGAAAGTTTTTTAAAACCCACGACTGTCAACTTGAAATATGTTTCCTCTTTTGATGGACAAACGAAAACTTTTGATTTCAAAACCGAACTGTTTTTTTCAACACAAACAGCATCAAATGACGCAATCACGAGTACAGTCATACAAGAATTGTGTAAAAATATCTCAACAATTAAAATACAAATGAAGGATTTAATTACCAAGATTTATTTGGAAATTCTCAGCAAAATGGAGCAATATTTGAATGAAATTAATACGGTTATTGAATTTGTCACTTTGTTGGATGTCGTATATGCGAAAACCGTGATTGCCAAAAAATATAATTATTGTCGCCCGGTCATTGCCGGTGGTGACAAATCCTTTGTAAATGCGCGTGGTTTACGCCATTGTTTAATAGAACATTTACAACAAAATGAATTATATGTGGCAAACGATATTGTTCTAGGGAATGATTCCGTGAATGGAATTCTTTTGTATGGAACGAATGCGGTTGGTAAAACCAGTTTTATACGAGCCATAGGTATAGCCATTGTCATGGCGCAAGCAGGGCTTTATGTTCCATGTTCTTCTTTTGAATATTTGCCATACAAGTATATATTTACACGCATTTTAGGAAACGACAATATTTTTAAGGGGCTTTCTACATTTGCGGTTGAAATGTCTGAATTGCGTACTATATTGCGATTAGCGGATGAAAAAAGTATTGTTTTAGGTGATGAATTGTGCTCAGGAACAGAAAGTATATCCGCGACAAGTATTTTTGTTGCGGGAGTGAAACAATTGGAAGAGAAAAATACGTCCTTTATATTTGCTACGCATTTACACGAAATCGTAGGTTATGATGAAATACGTGACCTGAAAAGCGTATTATTAAAGCACATGTCTGTCATGTATGACCGCAAAAATGACAAGTTGATTTATGATCGTAAATTAAAAGACGGACCAGGGGACAATATGTATGGTTTAGAAGTATGTAAGTCCTTGAATTTGCCAGCGTCCTTTTTGGAATTGGCACACAATATTCGCATGAAATATCACCCTGTATCCGGTAGTATTTTGTCTTTGAAAACATCGCATTATAATGCTAAAAAAATAGTTGGCATATGCGAAATGTGTAAAAAAGAAATGGGACAAGAAGTTCATCATTTACAACATCAGCGTGAAGCAAATGAAAAAGGTGTAATACAAGTAGAAAACGAAACACCTTTTCATAAAAACAATGTTGCGAATTTAATGAGTTTGTGTGAAAAGTGTCACAATAACATTCATAGCGAAACAAAAGTAAAACATAAAAAGGTGAAAACCAGTAAAGGAATAGAATTATTTTAGAAATAAATTTAGATATTATAATATTTCATTATATATATTAACTATTATATGATGAATGAAACAAATGAATATACAGATTATTTGAAAGATGTTATTTTTATAAATGAGGACGATGATTATAGAAAATTAAACGAAAATGATGATTTAATGTTAAAAAATGATATTATGAAAAATTCATTTTCAAGCGAGGACCTTGATGTTCGCGATATTGATTATTTTAAAAACGCATATCAGGTGATTTCTCAAAATATACCCAAAACAAATAAAAAAACTGATCAATGGCAATCTTGTGTTAAGGATTGTTATAATAATATTGAAACTTATATGGAAAATGAAATGAAATCAACATCATACATGTTGCGATTATTAACGGCAAGTGTATTGGGAAATACATCAGATTATAAAATAGTATTTTTGATTAAATTTGATAATTCTCAATCATTTAAAAGTGATATAAAAGACCCAAACTGTTATGTTGATTCTCCTGTGGATATGATTGATAAAAATAAAAAAAACAGAGGTATTTGTTATTATACCACAAAGAATATGAAAGGTAATCCATTTACTGGTAAATGGAACGATGATTCACATTTTTTTAATATTGGAATCATGAAAAATGATAAATTACTACAAACTCAAAATAAAAAAAAAGAAACGTATTTGGAGATTCATATTCCAAAGAATAATTCAACAGTGATAGACAATACAATTCGTGAATTGGAACAAATGGAAAGAGAATATATGAATACGATTTCTCCATTACAAAGTCCTTTTTATAAATCTTTATGGGGAGAAAAAGAATACAGCAGTGTAATGAATGATATAAATAAAAAAATAACAAGGCTTCCCTATTTAAAATATAAAAATGATCGTGTCTTGAAACCAAGAGATAAAAATATTCAAGACGCAAATAAAATTATTGAATTATTAAAATTAATGAAGGCGTTTAAAAATTATACATTGGTAGAACAAAGTTTGGGAATTCCTCATAAAGATGAAGAAAATGGTAATTATTATATATCAAGTGGTGTATTGTACAATGGTAGAGACACCGGTTTTGATTTAGACCCTAATCAAAAAAGAGGATTGCCGTCGGATGGTTCTTTATTTAACCGAAAACAACAAGACCTTTATGATTTGGGTATAAATGTGAATATAAGTCAAAAGTTATCTGATGAAGAATATAGGAAATTCATTCTTGATTTGATTGATGCATTGAGAAAAATAAAAAAGAATGATAATTTTGATTATAATGAAATCAATGGAAATCCAACAAGTGATGTTTCCAAAATTGAAATAGGTGAAATTCCGCTAAACCCGTTTTTAAAAGAAACATATCCAACCGTAGAATATACAGATGAATCAAATGGACGATTTATTTTGGGCGCCGGACCAAGCGCATCTGGTAAAACATATAATGCTGGATTAGTTGTTAAAATGATGAAAATGGTGGATCCATCATTTCCTGAATTTTTTATGACAATTGATGGTGGTACTTATAGAGATGTCTCGGTGATTTATCAAAGTATAATTAGAGCAATTTTGGAAAAAAGTCAGTATCCGGGATTGAAAAATTTAATGTCGGCAAGTATATTTTCAATGGAAAAATCAATTTTTGAATCAGACTCAATAAAAAAAAATATAAAGGAATATTTATTAAAACAAACAAGACAATATAACTTTATTGTTAGTTTATATGTTCCTGATACATTAGCCTTTTGTGGTTCACTTGATTGTATGAACAAAATAATTCCATATATTGAAATCACGGGAGATAATAATTGGATTGGATTAATGATTTATCAGCATAAAAATGGTGGTAATAAATGCCCTTTTAAAAATGGTTATAAATGTAAAGGATGTAGTGAATCTGGAAAAGAACGTGAAAAAAAAGAGGGTAAAAAGTATAGTTCTAGCGCATGGGATAAATCAGTTACCAATGGTTTAATAAGTATAAAAAACGCACCAAATATCAGAATTGTATATCATAATACTGGCGGTATCAAAGATTCAAAAAGTGTTTTTGAGGATTTGTCGCTTGAAAAAATTCCATATGAAACGGATACAAACATAAAGGATTTTTTTGATAAAAATAATATTGTTTATATAGGAGGTGAATTAAAGAATAGAAAAGATTGTCATGAATATTTATTAAGTGGTTGTAGTGATACATATTTTCAAGATACGATCGCAGGTTTAAATCCATTGGCTAAAAAAGGTGATGTAGATATAAATACTGTTCCGATTGTTCCTAGTGATACCGCAAAAGAATCTGATATTTCTTCTACAATTGTTGATGATTTAATTGTTGACACAAAAAGATTGGAATACTACAATAATAAATATATAGGAATACCAAAAGAATTAACAGATAGTGATGATGCAAATGAAGAAAATACGCAAACTATAGATAAACTTGTTACTATGGGATTTCTTGAATTGGTTGATCTAGATGAAACAATTATGGATGATTATGAAAAAAAATATAATTATTATCACGTAATAATCAAAACACCACTTGACCCAAAGAAAAAGAATGATTACGAAATGATTCAAAAATTAATTAACAATGACAAAATTAAATTATATGAAAATTATGAAGAAAAGAAGTCCAGTAAAAGTAGTACAGAAATAGCAGATACAAATATAGTTGGTGTAGTAGAAACACCACTCGCAGAAACACCAGTAGTAGAAACACCTGTCGTAGAAACACCTGTCGTAGAAACACCTGTCGTAGAAACACCAGTAGTAGAAACACCTGTAGTAGAAAAAGTAGATGAAACGCGTAGTAGTGTTATAGAAAATATACCAGTAATTCCACCACGACCTTTGATTCCTCCTCCACCTCACCCAAATGATAATGAAGAATTCAAAGATATACAAACATTTGTAATACCAGGTGATATTGATATTGGATTCAAGTACATTCCTGAAGATAAATCTACTACAAAATATAAGTTTCCTTCATTGACATCTATATTAAATAAGATTACAAATGCGTTACCATCATTGAATATTTCCTTTTCAAAAAACAAAGAAAACATTGAAAAAGACATTTCTGAAATTCAAAACGATATTGTTAACGTTGAAAAACAAATTGTTAATGAAAAACCAGTCACTATTGTAAGTGTAAAAATGACAGACCCAAAAACAAGTGAAAAAGTGAATGATATTGTAGATACTGGAGCAGCATTAGATATAACAGAAATACAGTTTGAACCGCAAATTCAATCAAATATACCTACAAAAACGACATCGTCTGAAAATATTGATATTGTTCCGGTCGTTCATGGTGTCATCGCAAAATTACTAGATTATTGTAAAGATAAATATATAGGTATACCAAAAAATTTGGAGGATAATGATAAAAAAATTATAAACAATCTAGAAATGAATAGATATATTAAAAAAATAGAAGACGACAAAATAGATCAAAATAAATTAAAAGGAAATGAGGCGAATTATGATTATTATGAAATCATACTAGATGATAAAATGAAAGAAATAATTCAACAATTTTATGAGGATTTACAAAAATTATCTGTATTAAATAATGTAATTGTTTATGAGCTAGGTGGTGAAACACCCTCTCCAGAATCAAATAGTTCGGTAATTTCTACAACCACTGTAACAAGAAAAAATATTGGCAATTTATTGAATGTCTTTAAAGATGTAGATAATATGTCGTCAACTGATTTTTTCAATAGTTTAGGTAGTGTTTCAAAACATATGATTATTGGATCAAAAACTCAAAAAAATAAAGCAAACGGCATTCCAGTAAATATAGGTCCAAAATGTAAAAATCAAAATTTAACTAAAAAATCATATTTTGGAATTGGAAATATATTTGGTGCGGGTAAGAAAAAAAGAACGCGTAAAAATAACCCAAAATCAAAAAGGACAAAAAAGAATCGTAATTAAAGTTCTAAAAAGTAAACATTGAAATAAAAATAAAATTGAAGTAAATAGATTTAAATATTTATTTCAATAGTATATATATAGAACATAAAACAAATGATTATTCCAATTAAATGTTTTACTTGCGGTATGGTTTTAGCAGACAAGTATCGTTACTATGTGGAAGAAGTCAGAAAGCGTAAACTAGAAAAAAATATAGATGTAGACAAGGTGATGTATTTGACCAAAGAGTTTAGACAAAAAACCCCAGAAGGTGAAGTCATGGATGAATTATTATTGAAACGAATGTGTTGTCGTCGTCATATGCTTACCCATGTGGATATTGAATAAGTGAATAATATAATATGTAATTGTTACTTATAAAATATCTATATATATATAAAAATATAATATTGTTATTTATATATAATGACAAAAACACGTAAAACATTAAGAAAACAAAAACAACAAAAATTATGGAATATGCGGGGTTGTTCTAGAAAAAATAAAAAGTCTATGATGATGCGCGGAGGAAGTTGTGGTTGCGGTAACCCTTTTTTTGGCGGTCAACAAACACAACGCGGTGGAGGTTGTGGATGCGGCGCGTCTTTTTTAGGTGGCGCTCAATCCGGCGGTATGAAAATGGGCGGAAGTGAACCAGCGCTTATTGGTACTCCTTGGACCGCAAATATTAGTACCTGGCCAGGTGTCGCTGGAAATGCGGGGCAAAGCAACTTTTTTTCTTTGAATAAATACACTCCATTTAGTCCAGAAACACAAATGGGACAAGAAAGAGATGGTGCTATTTTTCCAGCAGAAAATGTAAAATATTTAGTGAGGGGTGGAAAACGCGGAAGAAAATCAAAAAGTAAAAGATCCCAAAAACATAGAATTTCAAAAAACAAAAATAAAAAATTATTAAAAGGTGGTTCTAGTTTTATCGGTCAGGAATTAATAAATAGTGGAAGAAGTATACAATTTGGTTTAGGAAGTGCGTATAATACGTTAAGAGGATACCCATTACCGGTTGATCCACAACCATATTCAGATCAATATACAAAAAATTCATACATGAACCTTAAATCTATATAATTTGTTTATTTTTATAAAAAATAAAATATGATTTTTTAAATATTTATATATTTTTATATTTATATATTTTATAAAAATGGCTTTTCCAAAAACTTTAAAGGAATTATGCACTCCCGCATTTATATATTTTTTATTATCTGTCATTGGTATTGTAGTTACTCTCATTACTAATTTAGGTAATACAAACATATATGCTTTAGGTAGATTTTCATCACCCGTTCCAAATACCATGTTGGTATTTATTATTAAGTTAATTTACATTTTCTTTTGGACATGGATTCTTAACTTAATGTGTAAAGATGGTCACCGTGAAATTTCATGGTTCTTAGTATTATTACCATTTATTCTATATTTTTTAATTTTAGTATTTGTTTAATAATCCGAACGGTATTTTTAATAAAATGACATTATAAAATATATTATTATATTTGTATATTTTATAAAATGGCTTTTCCAAGAAAGTTAAAAGAATTGTGCACCCCAGCATTCATATATTTTCTATTGTCAGTTATTGGAATTTTAGTAACTGTCGTAAGTAATTTCCGTGGTAGAAGTAATATGTATACTTTAGGAAACATTTCTACTCCAGTTCCACATAGTGGTTTAGTATTTATTGTCAAGATAATTTATATATTATTTTGGACATGGATTCTTAACTTGATGTGTAAAGACGGTCATCGCGAAATTGCCTGGTTCTTAGTATTGTTACCATTTGTATTATTCTTTTTACTTATTGTAATGGTTCCAAGATCTATGCTTGAAGGTTTTGAGGATGGTGTTGTAGTTGATGAAGAAGAAGAAGAAGAAGTACCAACAGAAGGTTTCACTACCAAAAAGACCCATATGGGACTTCCAGTTGCAAACAATTAATCATTCATTTTTAATTCAGTCAAAACGTAAATTTAATATATTTTAATATGTTTTCATATTATATATGACAACAAATATGAAAGACTTTAGAAAAATAAAAAATGGTTTGTTTTACAAACAAAATGGTTGGAATTATGTTAGCTTAAAAGGTACGCCCCGTGAAGTTGGGTTTGCGCACGGTTATTTACTGGCGGATGAATACAAAAAGGCATCTGATGTAATTAAATTCACCACATTATATCAAACCGGTTACACGTGGGATTTTTTTGTTGAATCATCCAAAAAATTATACAATGACACGATTCAAACCGCATTCCCTGATTTATACGAAGAAATGAAAGGAATGGCTGAAGGATGTAGTGACGCAGGGGTAAAAACAACTGTAGATGAAATCATTGCCTGGAACAATTCTATTTCTTTATTGGGTTATTGGTTTCCTCATTCCGATGTCATGAAAGATAAAGGTACTCCAGGGGGTTTAGAAGGCGGTTCAGCCAAAGACCGCTGTAGTGCCTTTATTGCGGTTGGCGATTATACCACCGACGGTAAAATTGTCGTTGCCCATAATTCATTCACTGATTTCACCGACGGACAGTATAATAATTGTATTGTTGATATTCATCCAGACAAAGGACACAGAATACTTATGCAGTCACCTCCTTGTTATATATGGAGTGCCACTGATTTTTTTGTAACCAGTAAAGGTATTATTGGCACGGAAACTACGATTGGTGGTTTTATTCCATTTGAAAATAAATATCCAATTTCTTGCCGAATACGTAAAGCCATGAATGAAGGTAATACAATGGATGATTATGTGAATATTTTGTGGGAAGGTAACTCAGGCGATTATGCGAATTCCTGGATGTTTGGCGACATCAATACCAATGAAATTATGCTTTTGGAATTGGGATTAAAATACAAGAGTATACAACGAACTACCAATGGTGTTTTTATTGGATTTAATGCGCCATACGATCCGCAAATTCGTAACATTGAATGCTCCAATACTGGCATGGACGACGTGCGAAGACATCAGGGTGCGCGCAAGGTGCGTCTCGGTGATTTAATGGAGGAAAACAAGGGCAAACTAGATGCGGAATTGGCGATGAAACTTATTGCGGACCATTATGATGTCTATTTGGGTAAAGAAAATATGTGCTCACGTACAGTATGTAGTCATTATGATTTGGATGCTCGTGAATACATGTCTGACCCAGGCAGACCAAAACCATTCCAGGCACGGGGTGCGGTTGATGGATGTGTTGCTGATTCAAAGATGATAAAAAACATGTCATTCATGGGACGATTTGGTAATTCTTGCGGCACTCCATTTATTGTGGATGAATATATAAACAAAAACCGAGTATGGGCACACTTGAAACCATACTTGGTGGATCGCCCAAGTCAACCTTGGACATTGTTTTCTTGTACGACCACTGAACATAAAAAATCTCGTGGAAAAAAGACAAGCACTATTAAAAAGCGTTCAACGAAACGCAGTGATAAAACAATTAGAAAAGACACGCCTCATCCTAATGTAATGAAGGAAACAGCAGTTACGGAAAATGAACCTCAATCTGTAGAAATGTAATGAATCACACTTTTTATTTTTTCAAAAAAAATAAAAAATATTATATTATATTATATCGCAATGAAAAAAAGTATTAAAAAACTACAGAAACATAAAAAACATACAAAAAAACATAAAAAAACGATAAAACATAAAGATTCGCATCACAAAAGTCGTAGATATTCTAGAAAGTATAAAGGTGGTAACGGAGATGATGATGAACCCCTCAAAAAAAGAGTAAGATATAACCCACCGAATCCACCTACTCCAGACGAAGAAGAAAAAAGACATATTAAAACATTTATAAATATGGTAATTGACATTAAAAATAATGGTCCAATGATTAGTGCTATTTCTGCGCCGGAAACTGTTTATGCGTTGATGGTAAAAATATTGAATTTATGGAATTATATGATTCAGAATATTCGCATTCCTAGAAACATTGACACGTCTAGACATATCATAGATAGATTATACAATGATGTTGTAATTGCTGTTCCACAGGATCTCGCATGGGATGAACACGAAAACAACGCACAATTTCCAATTATAAATGATAGAAGCAATGCGATACTTGAAGAATTATTTCATTATGTAGCAAATATTAGTAACACTAACTTCAGTGACGTGATTATAATACCAGATTTTGATTATTTTAATGCTCCAGATAGAGACAACCCTGCTATTGTATATCCTCCACCTCCACCAGGAAATAATGATGCTGAGGAAGAATAAGTAGTAAGGTGGAAATTATTTTTTACTTGTTTTGGATTTTCTTGATTTCCTGGTGTTTTTTCTTTTCTTGGTTGATTTTCTTTTGATTGTTTTTGTTTTCTTGATTGATTTTTTTCCACGCGTTTTATGCCTACCTCCTAGATATGACATTATATTTCCCATTATACCTTTATTACTGGTAATATTCCATATTTGGCATTTCTTTAAAAATTATTTCCATAAAATATTCAGACCATTCATCTAAACATTCCTGATATTTGGGGTGTTTTTTATAATCTTCAAAAGTTCTGAAAACCCTGCTCATTTTATTTTTATATATTATAGTAATATAATTATTACTACACCTTTTTACATTTCAAACGCCGATTTTTAATTCAACTTTCTGTAAAAGTTTTGAATTACATCGTTTCTTTCATTAATAGTTAATAATCCTAAAAATATATTTATTTTCGTTTTTACCGGTTTTTTATATAAATGAATAATGTATTTGTCTATACTATCAATTGTTTGTAAAGAAACATTTCTCTTGAAAATATTATAAAAATTATTAACATATCCATACATAGTAGCCTTATCATTATTAGCATAAGCAATAATATCATTTATCAACCAGTTTTTATCTTGTTCTGGATCTTGGCTTTGTGCTTCAATAATCCAATATTCATAATATAATTTCAATAGTAAACTTCGTGTTTCTTTATAATTTATAATATCATTCAATAAGTTTTTATTTTGTAAATTATATGTATATGGAATAATGTATAAAATAATGTCTATTGGTAATCTCTGTATAAAGTCCTTCATAACATACATATACTATTTACATAGTTTTATATCAATTCAGCAATTGAAATGTAAAAAGGTTTAAAATATCATACTTATTCACTGCCAAAAAATGCGCCCTTACCCATATTAAAGTCACTCAATTTGGTAACGACATACTTGTTCTTGTCAATCAATGGTTTAATCAAATCCTTGATGGAAATCAACCCGATAAATACGGTCTTGTCATAAATCAGTAAATGACGAATGTTTTTGAACAACATTTTACTCATACAAGTCTCCAAAGTATCATCTACCTTGGCAACCAATACTTTTGGCGAATACGTACAAATATCCTTGATCTTTACATTGATATTTTGTTTGTCCGCGGCAGCGACTTTATTAATATAATCGCGACCCGTACAAATACCCACGACATCACCCTTGTTATTGGTGACTGCCAGGCAACTCACATTAAACGCGGTAAAACGATTGACTGCCTCTTTTACATCAGCTTCTTCATTGATTTTGTAATCAATGGTATAATAACAACTCTTCTTGTAAATATCCAAGGCAGATACTGGTAATAAATCAATGTTGGAGCTAAAATTTTTTTTTAATCCATTAAAACAAGGTTTCACTAAACTCATTCCGATTCTTGACGCAAACATGATATATATACTATCATTCGTGTGTTGTTTTTAAATTATTTTATAAAATTATTTTTTGTTAGTATTTGAATTTTCTCTCTTTGATACAAATTCAAATATATAATTAATGATAAAACAATTATAAAAAATATATGATTATTATAATATACACAAATAAAATGGATAAAGATTCTATCTCTTGGAAAATCATACACAAATATTTCAATGATAACCCGGAAAATTTAGTAGCGCACCATTTAGACTCCTATAACAGTTTTTTTAGTAGTGGAATCAATAACATATTTCGCGAAAACAATCCTATTCGTTTTATTGAAAGAGAGAACGACGATAACGCCGGGAAACAAAGCCAGTGTTTCTTGTATTTAGCAGGGAAAGACGGGAGTAAAATATATTACGGCAAACCCATTATATTTGACGATCATCATACCCATTATATGTACCCAAATGACGCTCGTTTAAGAAACATGACCTATGGCATTACTGTTCACTATGATGTTGATGTTGATTTTATCTTTTATGAAAATGGTGAAAAGAGAGAACATTCCATTACTTTAGAAAAAATCTTTTTAGGCAGATTTCCCATCATGCTTCAGTCCAACCTTTGTATACTGAATTCTCTCGCACCAGATGTGCGTTTCAATATGGGCGAATGCCGCAATGATTACGGCGGTTATTTTATTATTGACGGCAAAGAAAAAGTGATTGTATGCCAGGAAAAATTCGCAGATAATATGCTCTATATACGCAAGAATAAGGCGGACAATTTATACAGTTATTCGGCTGAAATTAGGTCAGTATCGGAAGACGCATCAAAACCGATTAGAACCTCCGCGGTCAGGTTAGTCGCACCAGGAACCAGTTATTCAAATAACCAAATTGTTGTTACTGTACCCAATGTGAAAAAACCAGTTCCGCTTTTTATTTTAATGCGCGCGCTTGGTGTTGCCTCTGACAAAAGTATTATTGAATATTGTCTTCTTGATCTTGAAAAGAACAGTTCTTATATTGATTTATTTATACCCTCTATACACGACGCCAATTATATTTTCAATCAAGAATCAGCATTGAAATACATTGCGAGTTTCACCAAAAGACGCACCATTACAGGTGTATTGGATATTTTAATGAACTATTTTTTACCGCATATTGGAGAGAAAAATTTCTTAGACAAGGCATACTATGTGGGTTACATGGTAAAGCGCATGTTGCGTGTTTATATGGGCGAAGAACAGCCAACCGATCGTGATAATTTCAAATATAAACGTATTGAATTGTCGGGTTCTCTCATTTATGATCTTTTCAGAGAGTATTATTTGATTCAAAAAAGAGAAATAGAATTGAGTATAGACAAGGAATACTATTATCATACTGGTAAATATACTAGTAATTTTATTGGATTGATTGAATACAATTATCGCGAATATTTCAAAACACGCACTATTGAAAGCGGATTTAAACGCGCATTCAAAGGCAGTTGGGGCGCGGAGGAACACACGAAACGCCTGGGAGTGATTCAAGACGTCAATCGTCTTTCTTGGAATTCATTTATTTCCCAAATGCGTAAATTCAATTTACCTTTGGACGCCAGTGCGAAAATCGTCGGACCTCGTCTGCTGAATTCGTCTCAATGGGGTTACATTGATCCTGTAGATACACCAGACGGTGGAAACATTGGTCTTCACAAGCACATGTCTATTAGCACTTTCGTGACGAGTGGATTTTCCGTGAAAAAACTAATCCCTTGGTTGCGGTTTAAAATCAATCTGAAACTATTACAAGAATGCACGCCTGATATATTGGCGGTTTTGACCAAAGTATTTGTAAATGGGGTGTGGATCGGCTCCATAGAAGATCCCATGAAAACCGTCGGACTATTGAAACTATTCAGAAGAAACGGATTATTACCGGCATTCATGAGTATATCGTTCAATTATGAAAACAACGAAATCAGTATATATACGGATGCTGGACGATTAACTAGACCGGTATATTATATTGAAGATGGAAAACCCAGTTATCATCGTAAAGATATTCTTGAGTTAATTAGTAAAAACAAATTCACCTGGCAACAACTCGTGGGTGGATTTGGTGAAAAAGAAGACAAATTATTTAGTATCAAAAACAATAAAATTTATGATATTGGTGAATTATATTCTGACAAAATCAATTTGGAAACTGAGGTTGATGAGAGAAATGGGTCATCCTCCGAGATTACCAAATCATCTTCCAGTAGTTATTCCAAATTATACGAAGAATTCGGCAAATACAATTCAGTGGTTGAATATTTGGATACCTCTGAAGAGGAAAGTACTTATATCGCATTTCAACCAGATGACTTGAAAAAAAGCAAATATTATACCCACATGGAAATAGACCCGTCACTCATTTTTGGCGTCATGGGAAATCTTATTATTTTCCCAGAAAACAATCAATTTCCGCGTGATGCGTTTTCGTGCGGTCAATCCAAACAAGCGGTGTCCTTGTATCATTCCAATTATCAAATGCGTATTGATAAAATGGGTGTTATTTTGAATTGTGGTCAAATTCCGCTCATTAAATCACGTTATTTGGAATATGTGAATAAAGAACAACAACCCTATGGCGTCAATGCGATTGTAGCCATTATGTCTTATACTGGGTATAACGTGGAAGACGCTATTTTAATCAATGAAGGCGCTGTGAAACGCGGTATTTTCCGCACGACTTATTATTCCATGTATGAGGCACGAGAAGAAAGCGCAAAAGTACAAGGTTCAACGACGAATTCTTATTTTGCGAATGTCACTACTAAAAACGTATCACGATTAAAACCTGGGTATGATTACAGTCATTTGGACCAATGGGGGCTCATTGAAGAAAATACTCCGCTTGACGATAAAATGGTGGTGATTGGTAAAGTAACCTCTTCTGCCATGGATTCAGACGTGGTGATTGATTCATCCGTGTTTCCCAAGAAGGGACAACTGGGATACGTTGATAAATCCTTCATTACTGAAGGAGAAGAAGGTTTTCGTATTGCCAAAGTCCGTATTAGAGAAGAACGTATTCCGGCAATTGGTGACAAAATGGCATCACGAGCCGGTCAAAAAGGAACACTGGGATTGATTATTCCAGAAGAAGATATGCCTTTTACGGAAGACGGTATTCGCCCTGATTTAATCATCAATCCACATGCGATTCCTTCTCGTATGACAATCGGACAATTGGTAGAGTCGCTTCTTGGTAAGGCGTGTTGCGAATACGGCGGTTTCGGTGATTGTACAGCGTTTGCGAACAAGGGACCGAATGAAGATGTTTATGGGCGCATGCTGGTGAAGGCGGGTTTCAGCGCATCCGGAAACCAGATTTTATACAATGGTATGACGGGTGAACAGCTCTTTAGTGATATTTATATTGGTCCTACTTACTATATGCGTTTGAAACACATGGTGAAAGATAAGATTAATTATCGTGCGCTAGGTCCACGCACAATGTTGACACGCCAGACGGTCCAAGGTCGTGCGAATGACGGTGGTTTAAGAATCGGTGAAATGGAACGTGATGGTGTGATGGCACACGGAGCGTCGGCATTTTTGAATGAATCCTTTATGATTCGCGGTGATGAATATTTTATGGCGGTTTGTAATAAAACAGGTGCGGTGGCAATTTACAACCCTAACTTGAATTTATTCTTGAGTCCATTTTCGGATGGTCCTGTGAATTTCAATACGACTTTGGATGGAAAGATGAATATTCGTAGTGTAAGTCGTTTTGGTCGTTCGTTTAGTATTGTGCGAATACCTTATGCGCTCAAATTATTAATACAAGAGTTACAAGTTATGAATATTCAAATGAGAATTATTACGGAAGACAATGTGGATCAATTATTGTCCATGTCTTATTCGGATAATATTAATAAATTATTACAGACCAACGCTTCATTGGAAGAAATATCTAAAAATTACAGGACAATGGTGATTGATAAAAAGAATAAAAATGTAATCAAACAAGCGTATATTCCTTTTGAACAACCAGAATATCCAGAAATTGGTATTGAAGAAAAGAAGGAGAAACTTCCTTCATCCGCGGAATTTGATTTCAATATGCCTGCTCCAAATGCGGAAATGACACCACCTGAGCCATCAAGTGATAGTAGCGCTCCTTTTGCGCCAGGATCAACCGAAAGTAGTATAGGTTATGCGCTACCAGTCACACCTCCTTATGCGCCACAGGTCACACCTCCTTATGCGCCAGTGACACCTCCTTATGCGCC
>Ga0214917_10000121_pt1 | contig 89626 bp, 89 predicted proteins | sample LL_1208_BB_MetaG_FD_177983 | JGI IMG/M metagenome (GOLD analysis project Ga0214917, IMG submission 177983) | Freshwater microbial communities from Lake Lanier, Atlanta, Georgia, United States - LL_1208_BB | ecosystem: Environmental > Aquatic > Freshwater > Lake | place: USA: Georgia | collected... | reverse complement strand
AGTCAGCCTGAAACCAAGGTGATTGTTGTAGAGGATTTAAAGACATCCAGTATGACTCGTTCAGCGCAAGGTGATAGAGAAAATCCAGGCAACAATGTTCAAGCAAAAGCTGCCTTAAATCGAGCCAGTCTTGATAAAGGATGGCATCAACTCGAAGTTTACTTGGCCTATAAAGCCAAAAGAGCTGGAAAACCTTTTTTTAAGGTTTCAGTAGCGTTCACGAGTCAAGAGTGTGCTGATTGTAGTCAGACTCATCCCGATAATCGCAAAACTCAAGCTGAGTTTGTATGCGCCTTTTGTGGTCATCTTGACAATGCCGATCGCAATGCGGCAATAGTGATTAAAAAAAGAGCAATCACCTTAATGTTGCACTCCGGGAAGGAGTTGTCCTCTACAGGGGTTTTAGTACCACCTAAACCGCTTAAGGATAAAGGACGGGGAGAGCGATGTAAGCCACCATTGGGAATCTCCCCAGGTGCTGTGCTCGATGAAGCGTCAAAAAAGAAGATTAAACACCAGCGAATCCTTGCTGTTGCTTAATCGGAAGCCCATTTTTTTTAGGGGATGGGTAGTTCACTAGCGGGTGAATGTCACAAATAGTTGTTCGATTCATTCTACACTTAGAATACTCTAAGATTAATTCTGATTGTTGTAGTGCTTATTATCAAAAAATTTATTTATACGGTTATTATTGGATTTCTTTTATGGATAACTCTTATTCCGCATCAGTTTCATATTAAAGAATTCAATTTAAAAGCGTTCAATTATATGTACCATTTTCAGGATATCATTGTTGAATGCTCTCTAATACACAAGCCATCATTGATTGTTCATCAATTAGCACTTAAGAAACAAGAAACGCACCAACCTTCTTTTGATCTCCATAAAAAATTTATTGCGATGCCTTATTATTGGTTTTTTAAGTCTATTTCATTGAAATCATTATTGATTGACGATCAGGATTATTCAGAAATTTTTATTTACACCAAAAAAAAACAAATAATTTTTAAAATTCAAGGTATTGAAATTGATTTTGATTACTTAACGAAGTCCTTTTCAGTAAATCATCTTTATCAAGACTCGTATTTTGCTAAAAAAACAGATTTCTCTTTATTAAATCAAAACATTAAGTTTCAGATTCAACAAGAAAATAAGCATATAAAGATAGAGTTCCGTGATCTTATTGATGGCCATTTAACTTGTAATATTCAAGATTTAGTCTGTCATGGCTATCAGTTAAAAATCCATTACCCTGATTTAATAGATGGAATTATTGAACGGATCTCTATAGGACCTCTGAGTGTTGGTAGCGTCAATATTAATGCCATCTTTTCAAATTTATCAATACCGTATTTGCCTTCTATTCATCATGTAACGCTTACTTCTTTCAATCAAAATCGCTATGTGTTGCAAACAGAAGATCATACTCAATTAGAAATCAATATACCGCATAAAGCTTTTCATATTATCGATAGACAGGGACAAATTGCCTTTCAGGGTGAATTTAATGATGAAAAGATAATTGGTTGTGGAAATTTATCTATAGAACACTTAGCGATTCCTTATAAGGATAACCAATTATTTTTTGAACATTTAGATCTATTAAATGTAGAATATGATCTTGCATCTCAAGATCTTAAAATAGATGCTCATGATTTAAGTCTTATTTATAATCACCACTATGCTATAAAAAAAGCACAAGGGTATTGTGATAAAAAAGGATTTGATTTTCAGTTAAAAGATGTCGTTGTTGAGGATACTCTTTTACCAGAGATGACGTTGATGAGTCACAATGATCATCTTGTTGGTAACGGTTTGGTGTATTTTAACTTACCAGATTCTTTGCATAAAAACTTTAATGTCGTGATGCCTAATTTTCCTCAATCTACTCTTTTGAGGCATACTTTCACGTTAAAAGATGAGGATTTGCAAATAAGTTTTCATCCTGTTTCATCGCTCTATCCTGATTTTATAGTCAATACTCTTTTTTATAGAGAATATATGAAGCAGATAGCTTTAACCGCAAAGGCGTCTTATCAATCGCATGAAATAGAATGCCGACTTCCTCTGACTGATGCCTTGACTTTTGATAGTTTTGTTTGCACTGTAAAGCCTGCAAATGAAGATATTTTCTTAAAAAAAATTGATAACGAGCAAAAAGATATTGTCATACAAGGGGTTTACAATAAGGATAAACTCGACATGAATATTGTGTTAAATTCATATCAATTTAATATGTTACCTCATGTTGAAGCCTTGTCTATCAAAGGAATATTAGATTCTAATATTTATGAAGTGAAAGCATCAAATCAGGAAGAATATGTAATTGTTGATTGCAGCCATCAAGTTGGATGTCAGATTTTATTTAAGGCAGGCACGTTGGTAGCCCACGATCGTTTCTTGAACACACACATGCCTCAATCATCATTTTCAACAATAGATAATATTCAAGGTACTTTTGATTCTTTTATTTTTAACGAATATGCTTTTCAAGGTTCAATTGAAAAAGATCAAGAAAAGATGACGATTAGTCTTGATTCAGATCGTATTAAAGGCTCATTTTTTAATAACCAGAGACAAACTGCAGTTAAACTTAATTTTCTAGATCTTTATTGGGCCATTAAGAAAGGTAAAAAAATGTTCAACTTTCAAGATCAAGCTTTAATACAATCACCATCGTATCTGGAAAAAAATTGGATTTTTGATTGCGATCGCCTTGTTTGGAAGAATTCAAAAATTGGCAGTCTAAAAGTTGAATATCTTGTCGATAAAGATAAAAGAAATCAACATGAAATAAATTTAACTCATCGTGCTTTTAATATGAAAGCGATAAGTACAGTAGAGGAGTCTAATGCAATACAGGCAACCGGCATATTACATATCGATTCAATTGAAAATTTATTGGAGCCTTTTGTCGAAAAATCTTTTTTGAAAGATGGTTATGGCTCGATAAAGATTGAGCAATTAGATGCTGATTTCGACAATAAAGTTTTTTCTGGAAGCTTTATTTTAAATATCAATGATCTTTTTGTAGCCGATCAACAAATTAATCATCTAAAAATATTAAATATATTTTCAGGCTATATTTTTTCAAAGCAACAGGCGCGTTCTTTAGTCGAAGATGGATTACCGATTGATACTCTCAGTGCGCATTGTGATATTCGCGATAATCTTATGACTATAAAAAAGCTTGAATTCAAATCAGGAGCGACAGCGTTTATTATGGATGGAACCTATGATTTAAAAACACGCCATGTTGATCTTGATGTCCACATTTATCCAAAAATATCAGCAGCGTTACCGGCAGCGGCATTGTTATTAGGTAATATACCTGCAGGAATTTTCATGGCTGGTCTGAATTATTTTGCAGGACGTGATATCAATAAAATGAATCATAAACAGTTGCACCTTAAAGGACCAATAGATCGATGTGAAATAGAGAATTGGAGCCCAGAAATTATAGAGTTCAATCTTGAGTAAGAATCCAAGATACTATTATCTTGGATTGTTTATTGAAAACTATGGTCGATAAATTCATTTTTTTTCTGCAGTAAATGAGTCCAAAATTTTTCAAAATAATTTGAATCTTGTGGAATAGCGACATTTCCTGCAATTAATGGTTTAAAATAATTTAAGCCAATTTCGCTTAAAGCAAAACCAGTTTTGTCTAAAAAACTTCTAGGAACCGCTTTTTCTTGATTGGCAACTTTATTTAAAGGAGTGTGATCTAAAGACCAAAGATAAGGATCGTCGTGCAGTCTCACAATAGAAATCATAGTATTGTGTCCAATATTATGCTTAATACAATAAATTGAGTAATGACCAATAGCTTGAGCTTGATCAAAATCGGTTTTAGATAAGCACGGTGTAAAGCTTCTTTGTAAATAATCTGGAATGCTCAAGTGTACTTTAACATTCAGTTCTTTTTTGATTAACTCTGCAAGAGCGGATCCACTACCTTCAAGTTGATGATGACCAAATGCATCTTTGCTTTGAGTTGTTATATTCGGTTGATAGCCCTCACTAATAGCAATAGCGCAAAATCTGTCTTTTTTAATATATTCATTCACATAGTCTAATTTTTTTTCTAATGAGTGTTTTAATTCAGGCATAAGAAGTAACTGTGGACCAGGAAATTCTTTTGAATGAGCCAATCCGCAGCTCGCAGTTAACCATCCTGTGTGTCGCCCCATGGTTTCCAGAATAAAAACTTTGGTGGAGTCTTCAGACATTGACGTTACATCTAAACATGCTTGTCTAAAAGAGTAATTCAGGAATTTTGACGCTGATCCAAAACCAGGACAATTATCAGTTCCATGAAGATCGTTATCAATTGTTTTGGGTAGACCGATACAGAGAATATGTGGATGTTCTATAGCGAGGTAATTAGCGATTTGTGATGTTGTATCCTGAGAGTCATTGCCACCATGATAAAGAAAGGCATCAAATTTGTGTTTGACAAGAAAATCTTTGATGATCGGGAGATCTTCAGCTTTGAGTTTATAGCGACATGAGCCGAATGATCCCCCGGGAGTATACAGGATCTTTTCTAAATCATCTTCTAATAACAAGCCGGTATTAACAATTTGTTTTTGAAGAAGTCCTTTTATTCCATTAACACCGACATAAACACTGATGTTTTCTAATCTTGCATGTCTAATTAAACTAACAATAGTAGCATTAATGACAGCCGTTACACCGCCTGACTGAGCATAAAAAACACGCCGCATCTTCAGTCCTTCTTTAGATTCTAGTCCTTAATACAGAATGCCTGAAATGATCATGGATTTGCAAGTTTAGAGATGAGGATGATACCATGGTCACTATTAAAAATTTTATTTTATAAAGAGTGGATAACAATTTATGGATAAGATCATCCGAAGTCTTTTAAAAATTTCTTTAATAATGATAACTACTGCGTATTGTCATGCTTTTAAAGAAAAATATATTCCTGCAGCACCAATTCTTAAAGCAAAGGCGTATGTCTTAATGGATTACCATTCAGGGCAAGTATTAGCTAGTTCGAATCCTGATTTATTGTTAGAGCCGGCCTCCCTTACAAAAATGATGACGATGTATGTCTTGGATGATGATTTAAAAAATGGAAGAGTCTCTGCAGAAGATCTTGTACGAATATCTTCAAAAGCCAGACATATTCCTGGTTCTAGAATGTATTTAGAGCAAAACACTCATGTGCCTATTTCCGATCTGATTAAAGGAATTATTGTTCAATCCGGCAATGATGCTTCCGTAGCCGTTGCCGAGCATTTAGCTGGTGACGAAGATACTTTTGCGCAATTAATGAATGTGCATGCCAAAAGATTAGGCATGATGAATACTACCTTTAAGAATGCAACAGGATTACCTCAAGACGGCCATTTAAGCACAGCTTACGATCTAGCGCTTTTATCACGCTCATTGATTAGAGACTTTCCTGATTCATATCATCTTTACGCTCAAAAATCTTTCAAATATAACAATATAGATCAAAATAACCGTAATAGGCTACTCTGGGAAAATCCTTACGTTGATGGTATTAAGACTGGACATACAGATACAGCAGGTTTTTGTTTAGCTTCTTCAGCCATCAAAGATCAAACTCGTCTTATATCAGTACTTATCGGTGCTGAATCAGATAAAGTGCGTAGTTTTGAAAGCATTAGATTATTGTCATATGGATTTCGATTTTTTGAGACTGTTAAAATGCAGTTAGAAGAAGGCAATCTTGGAAAAGAACGTATTTGGTTTGGCGATAAGAAATTTGTTGATCTTGCCCTAAAAGATGATCTTTATGTAACGATTCCTGCACGTCAACAAGATTTATTACGCACGCAATTGCGCATTCAAGATAAGTTGATAGCTCCTCTTAGAACAGATCAAATCGTTGGCTATATAGATATTTATTTAGAAGATGATCTGTTACAAGAAATACCAGTTTATCTTGCCGAGCCAGTTAAACCTGCTGGATTGATTTCACGAGGTCTTCAGAAAATAGGGTACTTCATGCAAGTCATTAGAGAGTATTGGACTCAATAATCATCAAGGATAAGATTATGCATTTAACGAATGTGGCTCCTATCGGTTTTTATAATAATGAGTTTTTACCTGTAGATGATATTAAGATCTCTCCTTTGGATAGAGGATTTATCTTTGGCGAAGGAATTTATACAACACTAGCGTGTCAAGAGGGCGTACCTCTTTTTGTAGAGCGTCATGAGAAGCGATTAAAGACCCAAATTGAAGAGCTTTACTTCCCCGGACTTAATCTTGATATTGAAAAGTTAGTTATTCATTTATTAGAGATGAATCAATTGAAAGATGCTGCGGTTTATATTCATATTACAAGAGGAGTCGATCGTATCAGAGATCATCTCCCAACTGCCATCAACTCAACAGTCATGATCTTAGCGATGCCTTGGATAAGACCGATGCATGCAGGTTTAGCAAAAGCTAGAGTTTTGGCAGATCCTCGTTGGGCACGCTGTGATTACAAAACTATTAGTTTATTAGCTAATGTACAGTCTTCGCAGCGAGTTCATCGAGAGGGTTTTGAAAAAGTCATTTATCATCGCGATTCAGTTTTAACAGAAGCGGCTCAAGCCAATCTTTTTTTAGTGAAAAATTCTGTATTAAAGACACCCTCAACTGGTCCTTATTTACTTAATGGAGTAACACGACAAATTATCCTTGAAGAAGCAAAGAATCATGGTCTTCAAACACAGGAAACAACATTAACGTTGACAGATTTGTTTGAAGCCGATGAGGTGTTTTTAACAGCGTCATTATCACAGATTGTTGTTATGAGTCATCTTGAAGATCAGGTCAGTTTAAAAAACAAGCCAGGGATCGCTGATTTATTATTTAGTCTTTATGAAGCTAAAAAATTAAGTTACATTGAGAATAAGATTAACGCTTATAAATTCCATCATGCAGAATAAATGGAAGATTTGGGATTTTGGATATCAGTCTTTTAGTGACATCGAACCATGTATGCGACAACTTGTTAACCAGGGAGATAGAGAATATATTCCTACACTTTGGTTTGGAGAGCATTATCTGGTTGTCACGAAAGGATTATCAGGATATCTTGACGAACCTTTTTATCCATTTGTACCTTGTTATGAAACAAATAGAGGCGGGAAGTTAACATTACATCTACCGGGTCAATTAGTATTTTATCCTATCTTTAAACTACCTGCAGGATTAAATGTCAAACAGTATGTTCATTTATTAGAACAAGTCGTTATTAATACATTAGTTGAAATAGGCATTTCTTCTTTTCGCATGGAGGGTGCTCCAGGCATTTATACTATAGCAGGTAAAATTAGTTCGATAGGTATTCGAGTCAGTCAACAGTACTGCTATCATGGTATAAGCCTCAATGTTAGCTGCCCTTTAAGACCTTTTTCTTGGTTAATCTCGTGCGGGAATCCTCATTTAAAAATAACATCTATTGCCGATCATCATTTTTATCCATCGATTTGCAGTGTTAAAAAAATGATGCAGGAAAATTTTTTTAAACTCATAGACAAGGAGTAGATTGTGACGATAAAAATTCATACAACCGATAAAGCTCTTGATAAAATGCAGCGGCATCGATCCGTTGATTTATGGCCAGATGACCCAAAATTAGTTAAACCTGATTGGTTAAAGGTTCGCGTACCTCAAGGAGAAAAAATTGATCAGTTAAAAGATCAGCTGAGAGAGCATAAGCTAGTCACAGTCTGTGAGGAAGCGTCTTGCCCAAATTTATTAGAGTGTTTTTCTAAAGGCACAGCGACTTTTATGATTATGGGCGATAAATGCACAAGGAGATGTAGTTTTTGCGATGTTGCTCATGGACGACCCGATCCTCTCGACCCACAAGAGCCTGATCGATTAGCTAACATTATTGCCGCAATGCAATTACGTTATGTTGTGATTACGTCAGTTGATAGAGATGATTTAATTGATGGTGGCGCAGAACATTTTGCTCGATGCATAGAAAGAATTAGAGCAGCTGATAAAGCGATTAAAATAGAAATTCTTGTGCCAGATTTTAGAAAAAGAAAAGAAAAAGCACTAGATGCACTTTCTGTAGCCTTACCAGATGTTTTTAATCATAATCTTGAAACTATTCGTCGATTATATCCAGCTGTTCGGCCTGGCAGTGATTATGAAACTTCCTTACAATTAATAAAATCTTTTAAAGAACGCCATCCTCATATATTCACCAAATCAGGTATTATGCTCGGTTTGGGCGAAGAATTAGAAGAGGTTGAACTCGTTATGCATGACTTGCGGAAGCATTCTTGTGATTGGATTACCATTGGACAATATCTAAAACCTTCAGCGCATCATTATCCTGTGCAAAGATACGTAGGGTTAGATGAATTCGATTATCTAAAAAAAATAGCCCAGAAAATGGGCTTTAGTCATGTTGCGAGCGGGCCATTAGTCAGATCATCGTATCATGCAGAAGATTTTTCAAGAGGTTCTTACGCTATACACACAACATCCATACTCGATCATCCTGCGATTGAAAGAGTATGAGGCAATATTAAGCTTGTTGTTGAAGTTGATTAAGATAAGCTTGTTTGAGGTCCAATATTGGCCAGCTACGTGTTTGCGCGACTGTTCTCAAGCGAGGACAGGGGTTGGCGGCGACAGGAATATCAACGATTTCTAATAATGGTAAATCGTTGATAGAGTCTGAGTAAAAATATGTTGTTGTAAATTTATGGTCTTGTTTTGCTAGCCAACGATACAGTGAATGTACTTTTTCTTCTCGATATAATGCTTTACCATTAATAAATGGAGCAAATGCACCATGACTAGTTCGCTGGAGGCTTGTGCATAATACATGATGGACAGGGAAAAATTTTGCGGCAGGTTGAATTAAAAACTCATGTCCTGCTGATATAATGATAACTGTATGGCCTTGTTCATAGTGTGATGTAACTAATTCAATGCCTTGTGGTATGATAGCGTGTTTAAGCTCTGTCAGACTAAACTCTTCTTGTAAAGAGAGTTGTTCTTTTATTGACATATAAGATATTGGATTCATAGAGAATTGTACAACATCTTGAAAATCAAGAACACCAGTTTCATAAGCTAAACGAAAGGCTTCTTTTTTTTCAAAAAGAAGTTCATAAGGAATTAATCGTTTTTTAACAAGAAAAGACTGCCATAAAGATTCGGTATCTTGCATGGTAAGGGTGTCATCGAGATCAAAAATTGCTAAGATCAAAGTATAGCTCCGTGATTTTTTAAAAATTTAGCAGATTTTTTATAGAGAGGGTAGAGTGGAAGACAACAAAACCCACAATTTAAATATTATTGATAGTCAGGGTTATCGATTAAACATAGGTATTATTATTATTAATCAGGATAATAAGCTTCTTTGGGCTCAACGCTCTCGACAAAATGCTTGGCAATTCCCGCAAGGGGGTGTTCAGCAGGGTGAAAAGCTGTATCAAGCTTTATATCGAGAGTTGAAAGAAGAGCTAGGCTTAGAGCCTTCTGATGTCAAAATTGAGGCTAGTACCCCTGGATTCTTGCGTTATAGATTGCCAGCTGGATTAATACGTTATGATAACCACCCTTTATGTATAGGTCAGAAGCAGAAATGGTATTTGTTGCGGTTAATAAATCCTGATAATCATATTAATTTAGGGCTGTCAGATAAACCTGAGTTTGAACATTGGATGTGGGTACCCTATTGGTATCCTTTAAAGTACGTTATTTCTTTCAAAAAAGATGTTTATCGAAAAGCTCTGAATCATTTTGCAACAATTATTTTTCAGGGTAATGGACAATCTCCTCTTGATCCATTTATTGCTCAACCAATTCCTCGTCGAGTGTATCAAAAAAATACAGGTGATAGTGAACATTCATGATCAAAAATGATCGTCAATTATTAATATCTTTAGGGCTGCTAGCTATTTTATTTGCACTAGCCCTCTTAAACCAATATGCTGCTTTGAATGGCTGGGGACCACTTTTTATTAATGGAATGATGAAAAATCTGGTGTCTTGTATGGTCTTTGGGTTGGTTTTTGCTTTTGACGATTATATCTTGGAACGTTTTATCCCTATAGGCTATCTTTGCGCGGTTTTTCTACTCATTTGCGTCGAAGTCGGGGGCATCACTGTTAAAGGAGCAACACGCTGGATACAGATAGGACATTTGACGATGCAGCCTTCAGAACTTGCGAAGATCTTTACACCGTTGATGAGCGCACACACTATCTTTTTTTTGAAAAAACAGAGTCCTATCAAAATCTTTTTAGCGATTAGTCTGTTAAATATAGTTCCTGCCTTGTTAATTTTGAAACAACCTGATCTTGGATCGGCTATTTTATTATTAAGTGCAGGCATGTTTCCTTTGTTGCTAGCACAAATTCCTACAAGATTTTTTTTAATTATTGCTGGATTGATTTGTTGCGCAATGCCGCTTTCATGGCAGCATTTACATGCTTATCAAAAAGAAAGAGTATTAACATTACTGAATCCTGATCGAGATCCTTTAGGACAGGGTTATCATGTTCAGCAATCTAAAATTGCTATTGGTTCGGGCGGGTTGTTTGGAAAAGGATTTTGTTTTAACACCCAAGCTGGATATGATTTTTTACCAGAACATGATACAGATTTTGCTTTTGCTTTATTTGCTGAAGAATGGGGTTTTTTAGGATGTTTTTTAGTAATCGTATTGTTTTTATTATTGAAAATCCATGTTTTTGCCTTGATACTCAAAACAAAAAGTCATTATAGTCAATTGATTATGTTTGCATTAGTTGCGCCTATGTTCTTATTTGTTGTCATTAATATTAGTATGGTCACTGGATTGTTACCTGTTGTTGGCGTTCCCTTGCCATTTTTTAGCAGAGGTGGTACCCATTTATTAACGACAATGTTGAGTTTGGGTCTTGTTTTTTCTTTATATATCAAAGACAAAAATAATTATCGAGGCCGAGTCTAAGGGGGAAGTTGCTTGATACATCTTCGTTCATCACATACAACTTTTACGATAATGTTTAAATTCGGACATCGGAATGACATTCACTCCATGAGAGATGTTGATAAAAAGGAAATAAAAATCTTTTTAGCAATAAAGATCGATTGAACATGTCAAAAGCAATCGGAGCCCAGCATCGAGCGTGATTCATTGAGAGCGCTTGGCAAAACTGAACCATGAGTGCATTTTTTAAATATTGCTTTTTTTGAAATTGTTGTCCTAGACGCTCTGCTGAGATCGACTTATTTTCTTTAAGTAATTGCACCAGTGTTTCAGCATCAGCCAGACCAATATTCATCCCTTGTCCAGCCAAGGGGTGGAGGCTATGAGCAGCATCTCCAAAATAAATTTTATTATTATTAAAATAATGAGATGCGTGATAGCTTTTCAGCGGAAACAAATCACTAGTTGATTCAAGACTATGAATCTTGAGCGTACTGAATTCGAAGCATTTTTGAATGACAGAAAAAATTGCATCGTTATCTTTGGGAAGAAGAATTTTTTTATCTGATGAAGAGAAGATTAAAGCATGTTTTTTAGGACCTATAGGTAAAAACCCTAAAATATAAGGCCAATGAAATAACTGAAAAGCTTGATAATCACCTTCTTCAGTATTAAGAATGAATTGTCTTGCATAACCGACAGAAGTTTCTTTGACTTGATGAGATCTAAAAAAAGAGCTGCTACAAAACTCTATCGATGTTAAAGATGGCTGAGCATATTCCACAGAGCATATTTTATTAAGGTGTTGATATAAATCTGGCAAAAAAACAACAGAGCCCAACGAGCGTAGATCGAGAGACTCGCTTGTCAGTGTGAATCCATCGCACATGTTTATTGAGGCGTTAACATGCATTTTATCAAAATGTGTGCCAAGCTTAGATAGGCCTAAAAAATTAAGAGCTTGATGCCCTAGTGCTATATAAAGAGGAGGAGGTTGATAGTCATGATTATAGGGACTAAAGCGACATATTAATCCTATTTGTTGTAATTGATGCACTAATGCCAAATTAAGAAGATTCTTACCATGAAAAAATAAAGTCATCGTCATTCCATGAAAAGATGAAAGCGCTGTTATTGTGATCTATGAAAAGGATATTATACAACTTATACACTGTAAATTTAGATAATCACTATGTTTTTTTAGTGTATACGGTTAATATGGTAGAAGATAGTAGTTTTTTTACAAAGAGGTGTGCCTAAAGTGATATTCGATCCAGTGTGTTATGATATATTATCGCAGAACTTTCAAAAGCAGAGCCTTTTGCTTTCAGCTGCTGAAATTCATGGAATGATGCTCGGATATTTATCGACAAATCCGGAGCCTTGCTTTAAGACATGGACGTTATTAGTAGATGACCTTCTTTCATGGAATGACTTAGAAGTTGAAACACAAGACCAGCTTTCTAGATTATTCTTATCCGCTAACATGGAGCTTGTTCAGCGTATTTTAGATTTAACTATGGTGTTACCATCTCAGCAAGAATCGTTGTTAAGTCGAGTAATAGCAATGTCTGATTGGTGTCGAGGCTATTTATATGGCGTGGGTCTGTCTACTCCATCTAAAGTTTTATTTGAAAATAATCAGATTTGCGAACTTCTTAATGATATTACACAGTTTTCACAAGTTGAACTTGAAGTTGATCCCGTTGAAGAGTCACAATTAGCCTTCAATCACATTATTCATCATATTCAAATGAGTGTTCAAATTATTTATACTCAATGTCAGCAAGAATTAACGTCTAAAGTTGCTCAATAAATAATTTTGAAGGTTTATGTAATGGATTACATTCAACGCCAAAACAAACTCATCGAGAGTTTCGATCATGAAGTCGCCATTATCGTTTGTTCAGGAGACTTGAACTTGCGTAATGGCGATAGTTATTATCCATTCAGAGCACATTCAGATTTTTTGTATCTTACAGGAATAGCTGAACCTCAATCATCTCTTTTATTGTATAAAAAATCTGGACGTATTGTTAGAATATTAATTATTTTGGATCCGCCTTTCCAGAAGCGGTTATGGGATTCATCATGGCAATTAACAGTCAATTCTCCAGAACTGTCTTGCTATGATTATGTTTATAATTGGGGACATAAGAATGAACTTATGCATTTGGCGAAGATAATCACAGCACAAGATTTTTTTTATCATGAAGATCTTTGCGTTGACGCAAGTATTTTTTTCAAGACTATCCCCTTCGAAAAAAACAAGATTAAATCAGTCCTAGCTACATTACGCCTCATAAAATCAGAAAAAGAAATTGAGATTATGGATCAAGCTTGTGTTTTATCCTCTACAGTTTATAAAAAGATTTATGAAACCGATCCTGCTTTATGGACAACTGAAGCAGTTATAGAAGGTTTTTGGATTTATGAAGGGAAAAAACTCGGAGTATTGCATCAAGCTTATTCTCCTATTATTGCAGGGGGAGAACGTGCGTGTTGCTTGCATTATCAAAAAAATAACCATACGTTACTCAATGATACTATGGTTTTGATGGATGCTGGTTTTGAGTATCAACATTATGCCTCTGATATTACTAGGATGATTTTTTTAAAAAAACCATCGTTCATACAAGCAGCGCTCTATAATCTTTTGTTGGATATTCAATTGCACGCCATAGCGTTAATTAGACCAGGGATCACCATAGCGCAGATTCAACACGTTACTCAAGAAAAAATGGCTCAAGGCTTAAGGCAATTGCATATCTTTGAGGGCTCAATAGAGAAAATTATTAAAAATGATTTAGCTCAATGCTATATGCATGGCATAGGCCATCATTTAGGTCTAGATGTTCATGATTGCACTGGGTTAGGAGATTTAAAAACTCGTCCTCTTCAAGCAGGGATGATTATTACTGTTGAGCCGGGATTTTATTTCTCTCCGACTGTTTTTAAAGAACATTATTGTTCTGGGCTTGGGATGCGCATTGAAGATGACGTTTTAGTAGAAATTGATGGCTATAGAGTGTTAAGTAGTGCTCCTAAAAACTTAGAAGCTATATGCTATGGACGCTGATTACGCTGTTATTGGAGGGGGGTTAATTGGGCTTATCACAGCTCAAAGCCTTGCCTTCCATGGTAAAAAAGTGCTTCTCTTTAAAGAAGATCATTCAACGATTCAAGACAAGCGTGCTTATGGATTAACTTATGGTTCTTTACGGCGTCTTGACTATTTAGGACTCTCGTTACCATTAACAACCAAAATAGAGTCTTTATCATTGTACTTTAATCAATATAAAAGTCATGAAATCAATGCAACGGCCATGAATATCCCTTATTTAGGTGCCAACATATTACATAGTGTGATTAATGACTCTTTTCTGACACAACTCTCTCCTGCTATAACAATCGTTCATGAAAAAGTTTTTGGTTTAACACTCGATCAACATTGGTCTATCTGTACTTCTTTGAACAACACTTATCATGTTGATTATATTGCAGGATCTGATGGATCAGAGTCTTTAGTTCGTCGCATCACCTCCCCTTTATTAGCCTATGAATATACTTTCCCGCAAACCGCACTTGTTTTTCATTTGACTCATTCAGAAGAAAAAAGTGCAGAGAAAGCATATCAAATTAGCCTCGATAATTTTCTTATAGGTCTTTTACCTCTGAATCAAAAGCAGAGCTATTTCGTGATGACTGGTCCGCACCAAGATATTGCAGCGCTCAAAAATAAAATTGAATTAGAAGATCATCTTCCACATTTCTTTCAAAAAAATAAAATAATCCATGATCTTTTATCAAAGGCAATCATTGAGATCGTTGCAGGTCCCTATCCTTTAAAAAGCTATCATGTCAAACAACAAATTAATCGACGATCATTTTTAATAGGATTAGCAGCCAAGTCATTTCATCCTGCAGCAGCAATGGGATTAAATCAAAGTATTTATGAAATATCTTTAATAAATCAAATGATTAATCGCCAAAAAGATAAGAAGGAACTTATTTGGGGATCTCAATTTGAGCGTAATATTGCGTTTAAAGCTCAATCCATACGGTATCTTACTGCAGCACTAGCGTTTCCCTGGACACGGTCATTGTTAAGCATAGCCCCTTTTTCAACCGATTATATTATAAAGCATCTTTCTAATTTTTTAGCTTAACGTTCATACAATGCTAAACTATAAACAAAGATTTTAATGATTGTAGTTTATATGGCGCAACTCAATTTATTCGGCATGATCCATACTTTACAGGCGGCAGATGGTAATGAGCAGGAGCTTCTTGGATCGATTGCGATTATTGAACAAAAACTCCAAGAGATGAGTGCAGTGTTAACAAATAATCGCGATAGAAATTATACTTTATTATTATTGAAGTTAGCGCAAGATCATTATCGTTTGCTTCATCATAAAGAAAATATCTCGATAGACACACTAGAATTTAAAAATCTATATGATAGAATCGAACTCAGTTTGGCGAAAAGCCGAGAATATATTTGATATTAGGTTTGTGATTCAGTCAGAATAGCGATTTTTGAGCCGATGTTATACGGACAGGGAATCTAATCTTTCTTTGGTGTGCAAGCCGGCCTTTGAGCAGGAAGCCTAAAAAAGAAACTGTGATGCCCACTTGAGCTTCAGGGTTCAAAGTCTCTTCCTTTTCTGGCTGAATCCTTTTTTATTTTTTATGAGACTCGTGTAATACAAGACCAATTGTCGCGGGAATAATCAACGATGCCCCAATCCATGTTGAAATTTTAGGAATTTCTTGAAAAATTAAATAACCAGCACATGCAGATAAAATTAACTCAACATAACGAAAGGGTGCTGTGGCTGAAGCATCAACACGCTCAAAAGCTTTTAAGATAAAATACAATATTGCGTTTGCACCAATTCCTAATAAAACAGTGAGTCCAAGCTCATATATCGTGGGTGTGATCCATTGAAAAGCAGTAGGAACGCTTCCAATCATTGCAGTAAACAACGCTGTATAAAATAACATAGCGATGGTAGACTCTTTTGTTGCGTATATTTTATTTAAAATATCGCAGCAAGAAAATAAAAGTGCTGAGCAAAGAAGAACTAAGGACTGAGGATTAAAGTCAGCATTGCCCAAGCCCGTTACAAGTAAAACACCGCTAAATCCGATTAAAGTTGCAATCCAGCGATATTGATCAACTTGCTCATTAAGAATAAGACGTGCTAAAAGTAAAGTAAAAATGGGAATAGTAAAATTAATCACAATAGCATCTGTTAATGGTATGAGCGTTAATCCTAGCCCCCAAATAGCCATCCCAGTAAAAAGCAGAGCTCCCCTGAAGAAATGAACTTTCACATGATGCGTTTTTAAAGATTTTTTAAAGGTAAAAGCAAAAATAGCTAAGCTTAACGTTCCAAATAAAAAGCGTAAAAATGTAATTTCAACGGCAGGTAGGCGTTGACCAAGCAATTTAAATAAAACATCATTCATTGTTGAAATAAGAAGTGATATGCAAAAATAGGATAACCCCATAAGCTGACTAGACAATTTTAATCCTAATAACCAAAGAGCCTATAATTTCATAGTTAATTATTCTTTTCAATATTCAATTTCTTTATTTATCAATATTTTTAAATAAAAAAATAAATAATCAGTAGGATTTTATATTAATCATTTAAAATCAATCGATGATTAAATAAAGAAGCTTTCTTTTTAAATAATAAGAATTTTGACAGCAAGTTCTTGGTATTGCTTGATGAAAAGTGCTGGGGCTGGTGATATTTCAATATAAATCATCAAAAATATCAAAGACTCGTTGGATGATTTTACTTTAAGAGGGTGAGAAGTAGAATTTTATTGTTTATATTTGCTATTATCATCTAATTGATTTTTCTTAAAAAAACCTATACGAGTTTCGCACTAAGCGGATTATCAAGGCCTAAAATACTTTTTAACACGAGCACTTCTTTTGAAGTGAATGGAGTAGTCTTATAATTTCCTTCGTTAATACCCTGTATTTTATCAAATAAATCAGTTTTTTTTTCAAATGATGTGCTTTTAAGAGTTTGTAATTCTTCAATATCTTCTGGAGTAAAATCAACAAGTGCGAAACTGTCGACCTATTGACATTGACTAGCATTGAATTTTATATTTAATCATACTTTATATAATTGCAAGTAAAATTCACTATGATTTCTTTGCCAAAAAATAGTTTTCAAACAGTTCAAGGCGGATTTTCCGCTCAAAAAATTGACGAAGGTCTTTATAAAATTAATGGACGTTATGTAGATTTCATGCATCCGCGGATACCTGTTACGATTTATGATGATCTTCACTCTGATCTGAGAGAGAGCTCAAATGTTCCTACAGTGAGCATATTTGTCTTATCTATAATAAGTTCAATATGTATTTCTTCTATTTATTACAGCATCTAGGGATAAAGCTATGTTTATACTCTTAAAAAATGAAAATAAAAATATTGTTGCAGGAATAAAGTTTAACTCGAGTGACCGTTTAGAGTTTAAACATATAGGTACAAATATGTTTGGCGATGATGATGTCCGTTTAGGATTCGCACGACGAACTGTTCCAAGTGAAAATAGAACACTATCAGAAGTGATTTGCAGAGCGATTATTCCTGGATTCATTATTGGTACAGGTATTGTTACAAGCATTGTTTGGCTTGGAAAGCAATAAATGCTACACAAAGTTATATCCCCCCAATCCTCCCGTTGAAATCTATCCAAGCGCCACAGCAAGTGCGCTATATCTCGCAGTCAACGAGCTTTGAAGCAAGTAACAGCAATTAATTGCTGTTACTTGCTCTTTCATATAGAGTATCAAAAAAATGTCAATCAAGGTTATCTTTTTGTATCTATCATACAGCTTATTTATATGAGAAATGCTTAAAGCTCAATTTTTTTGACAGCATTGCATCTAAAACGATAGACTCATTCGAAAGATCGGGATGATTGTTAAATGATAGGATATCAATTATGGCGTTAGTTACTTTAAAACAACTGTTGGATATTGCTGCAGAGCGAGAATTTGGCATACCTGCTTTTAATGTCAATAATCTTGAACAAGTACAAGCTATTATGAATGCTGCAGATCAAGTTAATGCCCCTGTTATATTACAGGCGTCAGCAGGTGCGAGGCGTTATGCTGGTTCTTCTTTTTTAAAGGCATTGTTACATACCGCTGTTTCTACTTATCCCCATCTTCCAGTGTGCTTACATCAAGATCATGGTGCTTCTCCCGCTGTTTGTATGCAATCCATTCAGTTGGGATTTTCTTCTGTTATGATGGATGGATCGTTAAATGAAGATATGAAAACTCCATCTTCATTTGATTACAACATCGCTGTTACACGAGAAGTTGTTCGTGCCGCACATCCTTGTGGGGTTTCAGTTGAAGGCGAACTCGGGTGTTTGGGATCACTGGAATCTCATCATGCTCAAGAGGAAGATGGTAGTGGAGCGGTAGGTGAGCTAACAGATGATCAGTTATTAACTAATGTTGAGCAAGCAATAGTGTTTGTTAAAGAAACTCAAGTTGACGCTCTAGCGATTGCTATAGGGACCTCTCATGGAGTGGCCAAATTTACCAAACCACCAGAGTCTGAGCATATCTTGGCATTAGGAAGATTAGCCCAACTTCATCAAGCTTTGCCCAATACCCATTTTGTTATGCATGGTTCATCCAGTGTTCCTCAAGAGCTACTTCATAAAATCAATCAATATGGTGGGAGCCTGCCTCTGAGTTTTGGTGTTCCTGTGGCTGCAATTCAAAAAGCAATCACACTAGGTGTTCGTAAAATTAATATCGATACAGATTTGCGCTTGGCTGCAACAGCTGCAATTCGAGCTTACCTTTTTGAGCATCCTGATGCATTCGATCCTCGATATTATTTAGCCGAGGCACGTAAAGCTATGCAACAAATTTGTATTCAACGATTTACTCAATTTGGTTGTTGCAATCAGGCTCCAACAATAAAAGTTAAGACACTTGAGGAAGTTGCTAAACTTTATTGAGAAGACTTAATGTATGAGCTATGAGATCAAATTGATCTATTGTAAGAGGTATGATTGATAATCTATTACCTTGGTTTATTAAAGGACATTGACCTAATGGAAGCTTTTTGATCTCATGCAACGTTAATGGCACATTAAACTGCTCTTTAAACTGAACATCGATGCTAAGCCATGGTTCTTTAGGGGATCGATGGCCTTGAGCGTAATAAGGCGAGGAAGGATCAAAAGCTGTAGGATCTGGATAATATGCACCAACTATCTCCATTAACCCATAAATACCAGGAGTTGGGCAGCTGGAGTGATAAAAATAAACGAAATCGCCTTCTTTCATTGTTTTTATAAAATTACGAGCTTGATAGTTGCGGATACCGTCCCATCGACCTTTTTTTGCTTTAGCAAGATCGATGATGCCGTATTCTTCAGGTTCTGATTTAAATAACCAGTATTTTTTCATGAGTTGGTCCTTAAGCAAAAATTCATTTATATTAAATACGTTGACGTATGATAGAGCAAGTTTTATGGATAAACTTTTAAAATTAGTGTGCAATCATGACACAATTGGTATTGGTGAAGGTCCTTTTATTAAAAATTTTTTAGACGCATTAGCGTTGACACGAGCAGCACAATTACCTGTTTTAGTGTGTGCATCATCACACTATGCTCAATATGCGCGCGAGCTTGGTTTTTATGTTCAATCATGGAGAGGTGCGCAACAGTTTGAAATCATGATTGATCATGTTGATTATGTAAGTCATCAAGGATTTTATAGTTTTGGATCGGATAACTTAATTAAAGAACGCAATATTGTCAGTTTTTTAGCAAAACGCATGGCGGTTATTGCTGATCGTAAGCATTATGTAGAAGGACTTGCTCATCATTTCTATGCAGAAGTTATGCCTCAAGCTAGCTCGATTGCTGCACGTGCTTGTTTAAAAATAGATGCTCGCTTAGATTTTATTGATAAGTATACTGTAGATAACAATTGGATTATGCAATTACACATCGATCATTTACAAGATTATACGCACATTATTGATCAACTGAATGCGATTCCGGGATTATTAGATTATGGATTGAGCACAAAAGTAGCTGATCATGTTTATCTTTATAGTGAAATGAATTTCGAAGAATTATCAATTGTCACTTAATAATCCTATTATTATTTTTCGTTATAATATGAGCCAAACCCTTGATTTCCAAAAGAGTATCTTTGATAATCTTAAAGAGCTTATCTTCAAGAATCAAAAAATCATATGCGAAATTGTTCTATTTGTACTGCAGAATCCTATAAAATCGATGATCTTTCTAAGTATTTACGTTCTGAAGGTTATGAACCTAAATTTTATGATGATATTATTCACATAGAAAAATACCGTGAGGATGAGGCATGGCCAGTTGGAGACATTTTTATTTTTCCTTACGGATGCTTTGTAACATGGGGGCTAGATGAAGATGAAGACGAACAAATAGTTCATCTGGTTTCTAATTTTCAAATCAATCCTACAGTAGCTGCGTTTAAAGATGTGGCATTTTTTGTGATTAGTAATAATCCAGAAGAAGAACCAGTCATTAATGAAGAAGACGACGAAATCATTTTGCCAATGAACGATCCGTTAGTCAAACTCTCTTTTTCTCACGGATTATCACAGTCAGTTAAATTAAATTCATTTGAGCAATCAATATCTATTACTATTGACAATACACGCCATCTTCCTCAAGAACTGGCTAAAAAAGGTCGTATACCTCTTTCTAGTATAGAAATTGCAAAGTTAATGGGGCATTTGTTTGCGCAGCGTGACGCTATGAATTTAGATAGCGACATCCTAGATACTCCTGAGTTTTTTTGGCGCCGACCAAAATACGAGCCTTACTATTTAATGGCATCAAACTACTTAGATATTCAAGCTCGCGTTGCTATTTTAAATAGAAAGCTTGATCGAGTTCATGAATTATATGATATTTTATCTAATGAGCATAAGCATCTTCATTCTACACGATTAGAAGTCGTTGTTATTATTTTGATTATGATAGAGGTATTTTTTACCCTGTTCAGAGAGTGGGATTTATTAATTGTTTTCTTTTCAAAATTAATTCCTTGATCATCAGAGAGATAGTTTTTTCTCTGTAAAATCGATACAATGAGCTATTCTTATTTCTAACGTCAAAACTTGCATGCTCACTAAATTATTTATCGAGACCTGGGGCTGCCAAATGAACGAGTATGACTCGCAAAAAATGGCGGATCTTTTAGCTAAATCTCATAAACTTCAACAAATCAACGATCCTATGCAAGCAGATGTTTTGTTATTAAACACTTGCTCTATTCGTGAAAAAGCTCAAGAGAAAGTTTTTTCTTTACTGGGTCGATGGAAAGATCTTAAAGAATCGCGGCCTCATGTCATTATTGGAGTTGGTGGATGTGTAGCTAGCCAAGAAGGCGATCAAATCTTTAAAAGGGCTCCTTTTGTTGACTTTGTTTTTGGACCTCAAACACTTCAACATCTTCCCTTATATGTCAATCAAGTCTTAGCAGGTGTTAAGCATCAAGTTAATATTGATTTTTTACCCGATGAAAAGTTTGATAACTTACCAGATCCTCGTGCTGAAGGGCCTACATGCTTTGTCACAATCCAAGAAGGATGCTCAAAATATTGTAAATACTGTATTGTTCCTTTCACGAGAGGCCAAGAAGTTAATCGATCTTTTAATGATATTATTGCCGAAATTCATGAATTGGCTCAACAAGGTGTTCGAGAGGTTACTCTTTTAGGACAAAATGTTAATGCGTATCAAGGTCAGACTCCAACGGGCGAACCTGCTGATCTAGCCAGTTTGATTTTTTACGTATCACATATTCCTGGGATTGATAGAATACGTTTTACCACATCTCATCCCGTTGAGTTTTCAGATACGCTTGTAGATGCTTATGCACATGTTCCTCAACTGGTGTCACATTTACATTTACCGGTCCAAAGTGGTTCAGATCGCACTTTACAAGCTATGGGACGAGGGCATACAATTGCTTCTTATATTGAAAAAATTCAAGATCTTAAAAAGATTAGACCTGATTTAACATTAACATCTGATTTTATTGTTGCTTATCCTGGAGAGACGGAAGAAGATTTTCAAGAAACACTAAAATTAGTTGATTTGTTAGAATTTGATCAATCATTTAGCTTTATTTATTCTCCACGACCAGGTACTTTAGCCGCAGGGTTACCTTGCGATCTGACTTTAGAAGAAAAGAAAAACCGATTAAATCGCTTACAAGAAAAACTTGCGCATTTTGCGCTAAAAACTCAGAATAACATGCTGAATAAATCTTTTAGTGTCTTGATCACCGGCCCTTCTAAAATGGGAAATACTTTTGTTGGTCGTACAGAAAACAATCGTGTTGTTCATGTTGTTGGAGCTCATCAAAAGTTAGTTGGTTGTTTTGTAGATGTGCTTATTACTGAAGTCATGCCAAACTCATTAAAGGGGCGTTTTCTTAGGCTAAACGATCCTTATCTAGAACAACGCTCTTTTTTAAATGATTTAAATGGAGTTGTCGATGAGCAAAGATCAGAAGAGTATAAATATGGTGTCGAGTGTTGAAGTCGTTAAGCTCGATTTATCTTCAGTGTCCAATCATGCTTTACAAGGCATATGTGGTTGTTTTGATGAAAATTTAAAGTTTATTGAACAAGAATGCAGTGTTGATATTCATCGAAAAGGAAATTGTTTTTTTATTCAAGGTGTCAATCAACAAGTTCAGAAAGTGACTCAATATATTCAAGCTCTTGCCAGAAAGTCTCATTATCAAGAAATTGATTTGAAGCTTGTACGAGAGTTAGTTCTTAAGGATTCGAGCTCTAAGTTTTCCACACCAGGATGTATTCCTAGACATGGATCCCAAGAAGAATATATTCAAAAAATCAAAAAAAATACTATTACTTTTGGTATCGGACCTGCTGGCACTGGAAAAACCTATTTGGCCGTTGCAGAGGCAGTTACGGCTTTTGAACAAGGTCAGGTTCAAAAAATTATCCTCACTCGTCCTGCTGTCGAAGCTGGAGAGCATCTTGGCTTTTTGCCAGGAGATTTGCAACAAAAAGTCGATCCTTATTTAAGACCGCTGTTTGATGCATTACATGAGTTTATGGGTTTTGAAACAGTTACTAAATTATTAGCTAGACAGGTTATTGAAGTAGCTCCTTTGGCTTTTATGCGTGGGCGTACTTTAGCTCGTTCTTTTGTGATCTTAGATGAAGCACAAAATACAACGACTGTTCAAATGAAGCTTTTTTTAACGCGTTTAGGATCGGGGTCGAAAATGGTCATAACAGGCGATACATCTCAAATTGATTTGCAATCGCCAAGACATTCTGGCTTAGCTCACATTTTAAATTTTTTGAAAGATATTCCCGATATAGGATTCCATTTATTTGATAAGAAAGATGTTGTAAGACATCCTCTTGTCAGTCGAATTATTGATGCATATGAACAACAAGAATCTCAATCTGATAAATAAAACTTTTTATAATGATGCTTGGCCATTACAAGCATCGTTTTTCCAATCGCTCTTAGACTATGAGGACGATCTTCATGAATTGGCTATTGTTTTAGTCGATAAACAAGAGATGAGTTTTTTAAATGAGCAGTATCGTCATAAAAAAGGTCCAACAGATGTCTTGAGTTTTCCAAATGAAGAAAACACTGCTGGAGATATTATTTTATGTCCTAAAGAAATTTTCAGTTATGCTTATTGTCATCGTATTCCTTATACAGTAAGATTTTTACATCTTATTATTCATAGTATGATTCATTTGAAGGGCTTAGATCATTACGATCCTCAGGAAGCTAAAAAAATGTTTGCTCAAGAAGAAAAATTATGGTTTTGGAGTGTGAGTCAACTTGGTTTGAACTGGAAGTTAAATCCGGGCTATACTTATAGTCATAGTAACACACAATTGAGAAAACTTAATTAATCAAAGTATTAATTTTAATTTGTAATCAAAATGAGTATATTAAAAAAAATAAAAAATTCTCTCTTTAGAAGAACAGATCCAATCAAAGAAATAAAAAAGCAATTGAAAAAGGCTTTTCATGCACATATTTTTGATGCAGGAACAGTCAGTTTAGTTGAAGGTTCAATGCATCTTATGGATTTACGTGTTGAGGATGTTATGGTTCCTCAATCTCATATGGTTTCATTAAAAATAGATGACACTGTTGAGCAAATTCTTTCTATTATTACGGAATTTTCGCATTCGCGCTATCCGGTTTTTGACTCTCAGGGCCGTAGTGTTCAAGGGGTTTTATTAGCTAAAGACCTTTTGGCTCAAATTAAAAATCTTGAATATAACTTTTCTATTAGAGATATTTTACGTCCTCCATTTCATGTCCCTTTATCTCGTCGATTACATCACTTACTCAACGATTTTAAACGTAATCATACACATCTAGCCACGGTTATAGATGAACATGGGGTATGTGTGGGTTTAATTACGATAGAAAATGTTCTTGAGCAAATTGTAGGAGAAATCGAAGATGAGCATGACTCTTATGATGAGCCATTAATGTTCGATCATGGTAATGAGAAAATCTTTTCGGTAAAAGCTTTAATTCGTATTAATGAGTTTAATGAAGCATTTTATACTCAATTTGATAATAAAGAATTTGATACATTGGGTGGTTTTATTAGTAATGCTTTTGGTTATCTACCCAAAAAAGGGGACGTTATTAATATTGATGGTTTACAGTTTACAATTTTACGTGCAGATAGTCGTAAAATTTATTTGATTAGAGTGTGTGACATGAGATAAGAAAGAGCTTAATACGACTCAATATTGCCATAAAGATAAAGTATCATATTGACTTTAAATGAATAAAATCATAATATTAAAAAAATTTTAATTATTTCTAATTAAGTTACATGAAAGAATATGATACTTTGACTTTTACTTCACCTCACTTTCACTCTAGGGAAAGTTGTCCTATAAAAGGTATTATTACCCATTCAATGGGTTGCAGTGTTGATGGTATCTTAAAGACATTAGTTCATCCTAAGATGGAGGTAAGTGCTCACTATGTCGTTTCAAATTTGAGTGGTGCCAAACTTCAAGAACAATGTCCAGATCTTGTAGGGAATATTACATTAAAGTATCCAGAACGTGCACCGGTTATTCAAGTTGTGCACCCTCAAGAGCGTGCATGGCATGCAGGATGCAGTCAATTTGCTGATTGGAATGACAGATTACCTGGATGTGCACGTGGACTGAATAGTTGTACTATAGGAATAGAATTTGCGGTGCCTGGTTATGGGGCTGGTGGTGATTTATATAATTTTGTTCCTTTTAATGCAGTGCAGGCAGCAACAGGCATTGCTTTAATCCAAGATCTAGTTAATGAATATGATATTCCTTCACATTGTGTTCTTGCTCATAGCACAATAGCGCCTGGACGTAAGACTGATCCCGGACCACTATTTTTTTGGAAAGAATTAAATGATGCTGGATTAGGTTATTTACCAACTCCCGTTGATCCTGAAGTTTCACCGACTATAGAGCATGTACAACAGCAGCTCTACTCCATTGGCTTCATTTCTTGTCCTCAAAATGGATTGCTTGATCAAGAAACTCAAGACTGCATAGATGCTTATCGTAAGCAATTTGTCTGTGAAGATTGGCAAGAAAAAGGCCAGCCTATTTCAGACAAGTTTATAGCGAGTTTGAATGGATTTGTTTTCAATAATGAAAATGAAAGTCGAAAATATTACTTGAAATAATATGAGAATTTTTCTCTTTATTTTTAATTAATTTTCATTTCCCTTTCCCTTTCCCTTTCTTAATTGATACGCTTATTTGAGATGATAAGTTCTAATCGTTGCCACTGCAGTTCAACCAATGAGCAGATCTAAAAAACTCATCAGTCTTTCATCAGTCTTTCATCAGTCTTTCATCAGTCTTTCATCAGTCTTTCATCAGTCTTTCATCAGGAAGGTTGGTGAGTAGGTTTAATGATCTCACTAGAGCGCCTTCTTTCTGGACCGATTTATACCCAAATTTGTCTTCACGAATTCTGGGTAGTGAATCATGACTCCTTATAAGAAATAGGGTTTTAGTTGAAATAACTGTTTAAAAATATTGATTTATTTCATCACATTAAGTATATTAGTAAAAAATATTATTAAAATCAAATATGTTAAAAAAAATCTCATATAATTATCTTCATAGAATTAGTGGTGGTACTGTTGATCTGAAGAAAACGCCTACATCATTAGGCCATTATAGAGAGTTTATACCGTATGACAATGGAAATAAGACTATAAATCAGAACGTGATTATTAATGCACAAAATTATAGATTGGTTGTTAGTTCTATTGGGAATTATCAGTTGTATCCGGGCATTAATTTTTATGGAATTATTCCTTATCTATCGAATGAATTCGATCAAAAAAATTCTGATTATCACGTCATTAGGTATTCAGATGGATGCATACTAGAAGCTATTTATTCAAAAGGGGATTAAAAATGAATAACTTATTATCTTTAAACGCGGTTGTAGCCGGCGCCACCGGGTCTCTGAGAGGTAGTACATCATGTTTTTCTCTTGCTAGTCATGTTACTAATAAATTTTCCATTAAAATTTACAGGAATGATAGTTATGAATTTGCTCATAATGGTGAAATTTATTTGTTAACGCAAGATCCAACCGATCCTCAATGTCAGTTTAAATCAATTCCAGCTGCTTATATAACTTATAATTCAAAATGTGGATTTGACAATGATGGTCAACCTGATAGCAATAACATGGTAACTGAATATATTATTTTTTGTTAAAACACGAATTCTATCTTATCATCAATAAATCAATCCTAATATGAAAATTTGTTGAGATGAAGCGCACAATCCACTCAATTTCAAGAAAAGTTAACTAGTACGTTCATAACAACTTTGGTGTTGAGAATGCGCTGGTTAGTTTTGTTAATAATAGAAAAAAGCATCTTTAGCATTGAGAAATAAAAACTTTATCCTTATTTCCAACAATTTCTACTGTTTACTGATAGTTAGACATGGTATGATATTTGCTAATTAAAGCGAAAATATTTTATTTCTATGGAATTACAATCGATTATTTTAACAAAAATTGAAGATTTGAAAGGCAAACAAACTGCCGTTATTGATGTTACTCAGTTAAGCGATCACTTTGATACCATGATCATTACCAGTGGAACTTCTTCCCGTCATGTTCAATCTCTTGCAAATCATTTAGTTGAAGATTTAAAAAAAGACGGCTTGATTAAAAATATTCGTGTAGAATCAGATGCTGAATCCCAATGGGTCTTAATTGATCTTGGTCCTACTGTTGTTCACGTCATGCAAGAAGAAACAAGACAATTTTATGATCTTGAAAAACTTTGGTCAGTGACACATATACCATCACGTGAAATTAAAATATAAGCATTCATGAGTTGGACTCTTTTAACATTTGATCATAAGCCTGCTTCTTGGCTTGAAGATCGTTTAGCTATGTATTTAAAACGACTAAACCACTGGATTGATGTAGAACATAAAATCATCACTCCATCGGGATTGAGCCAGCTTCAGCAGGCTAAGCAACTTGATTGGGAAAAATTCCAACACCATAAAATACTTTCTAAAAAAACATTAGTTGTTTTTGATGAAAATGGGTCTTTAATGACATCAGATAAATTGTCAAAATTGGTTGCTCAATGGGAATTGCAACGAGATGTGTGTTTTGTGGTTGGACCATCTTATGGACTGAGCCCTTTGTGGCGTGATCATGCGACTTCTTGTTTAAGTTTGTCCAATCTCACCTTAACGCATGAATTTGCACAACTGTTAGTGACAGAGCAATTATTTCGTGCTTTTACTATCCTAAAGGGACTACCTTATCATATAGCTTGATGAAATATTTAGAACGGATATCACCAGGTCGCATCTATTTTGTGATTTTTTGTTACAGCCTATTAGCTTGCGTTCTCATTACGAGATTAGCCTATTTGCAATTGATAGAAGGATCGCGTTACGCTGAGAAAGCAAAAAAAAATATTGTTGCTTATTTATATGAACCGGCTCCTAGAGGGATTATTTTTGATAGAAAAAACATCCCCTTGGTTCAGAATGAACATTGTTGGGATCTGTATTTTTACAAAGGTAATAAAAAGCAGTTAAATTTAGCTATCAAAGACCTTTCTTCAGTTATTGATGATCCATTGCTTAAAACAGCAGCTTATCGTTTAGAACAACAACCGTCTTTTGAACCCCTCTTGTTGCTTACTGATTTATCTGAGCAGCAATTAGGATCCATTAGTTATATGGTTTACGATAGACCTTTTTTAACTCTTAAAAATCGATCGATTAGAACATATCCTTATTATAATATCTGTGCTCATATTATTGGGTATACGCAACCACAAAAAGTTCTTCGATTTAATCATGAGCACCCATCTGCTGAACGTGCCATCACGGGCATTGAGAAAGCCTGTGATCATCAGTTACGAGGCAAACCTAAGGTGATTGCTGTTGATAAAACTGCTCGACAATTGATTGTTCAATCAACGGAATTGAAACCATCGGAGCCTGGAGATGATATTCATCTTACTCTTGATATTCAGTTACAGGCTATAGCCTATAAAATCCTTGAATCTTTTAATGTTGTTGGATCAATAGTAGCTCTCGACCCAAGGAGCGGGGAAATTTTAGTGGCAGTCTCATATCCTTCCTACAATCCAGAGCTGGTGCGATCTCAACCTTTAATTTACAATCAAGACTCACGGTTACCTCTATTTTTTAGGGCATTGAATGGACTTTATCCGCCAGCATCATTAGTTAAACCAATTTTAGGTTTGGCAGCTTTAGAAGAAGGACTTATTACAACTCAAACAACACTCGTTGATCCTGGTTATTATCAACTCAAAGGTTATCCGCAACGATTTCATGATTGGAAAAAGCACGGCCACGGTGAAGTGAATCTCAAAAAAGCGATTGCACAAAGTTGTGATACATTCTTTTATTCTTTAGGCGATCAGTTAGGTATTGATGTGATGTCTGATTGGTTTGCACGGTTTGGTTTTGGCAAAGACTTTAATTTACCTATTAGTCAAAAGACGGGTATTTTGCCATCTAAGCAATGGAAAATGACATATTTCAAAGAGAGCTGGTACCCAGGAGAAAGTGTTTTAACCGCTATAGGGCAAGGTTATTTTAGTTCAACTCCCCTTCATCTTTCTTATGCAGCAGCACTGTTGGCTAGTAAAGGTACAACCCCTCTTCCCTCATTGATTTTAAATCAAGCAACACAATCACACGAAGATTATTTTGGCTCAGTGCAATATTGGAATGTTATTCATGAGGCTATGGATGCAGTGATTACAAGCACACATGGCACAGCTCATCGACGTTTAGCCAAGTTCAATCTTCCGATTATTGGGAAAACAGGGACAGCCCAGGTTGTTTCTCATCAAAAAGCGCAGTTAGATCTTCAAACTCATTTAGATCATTCACTTTTTATGGCGTTTGCACCTAAAAAAAATCCTACTATAGCGTTAGCAGTTGTGGTTGAGCATCAGAACTGTGCAACGGATATTGCAGGAGCATTTTTTAATGAACTTGTTGCGCAAAACTTTTTATCCAAAGACGAGTAAAATATTGTGCGGTAATTTTATCGCCATTTAATATGCTTTCTAACATTTTCAAATAACATTCTAATAAATCTTGATCAATAAACCTTCTGATTTTAGGTTCAACTAAATGTTTTTTTAGTGGCATTGGAAAATAAAAATTATCTGAAAAAGTGTTGAGAGAGCAAGCTTGATGAAACATTTCAAAAGCAAACGAAAGCTGAGTCAGTTGTTCAAGAGACAGGTCAACATTGTGTTCTTGCTGCATGAGCTTGATGAAGAGATCCCAGCAAGAACCCTCAATAGGACTACTTGCACTTTGTGTTAAAGATAGTCCTAAACGATGTTGTTGTAATAATTGTAAAATACTTAAAGGATCGCCACGATCGGCTAACTCATATAAACTTCCTGCTTGATCTTGAGATATATCAAGAAGAGTTTGCAATTCTGTGATCGAAGGTTGAGTATAAGATAAACTAGGCCAGGGAAGAGAAAGTTTTTTAGTTGAAGTGATGATCCATAAAGAATCATGATCAGAAAGACATTGTCTAATTTTACTAAGAGACTCTATCTGCGGGTTTGTAAAAACACCGTTCAATATGATAAGTTTAGGGCTATCAAACAAATCTATATGTATTAATCGATCGTTTAAGTCACGCAATTGGGTATTGCTATAAAGCTCAAAAGATAAATCTTGATTAGCCACATAAAACCTTACTATTTCAGTAAGGTGATCAGGAGCATTATAAATAATTTGTACTTTTGGCCAAGAGTTAGAGATTATTAAGTCCCAGAATGAACAAGTTCTTTTTTGCATGTGTTAATAAGCTTATCAGAAAGTTGATTGAAAAGAATGCGTTGTTGCTTCCAAATAAGTTCTGCTCTAGCCCATTCTTGATCACTGTAGAAATGAACATTAGGTTTAAAACTATGATAAGTTTTAAATTCCTCAGACCATAAGGCTTCATTAGTTTGACGATTGTACAACGTTGCATCAAGATAAGATGTTACAGTCAGATAGAGATTGTGGGTTGAAGGATCATCATATAAATCTCTTGATTGGTGAGAGAGTGAGTTAATCACTAATTTATATCCATCAAAGTTATGCTGATCCGTCATAACAATTCCATTGGAATATAATGTTGCTTTTAATTGCTCAAAATCAGCATGAGCTAGCTCCGATCCTTGAACATAAATAGGCTGATTTTTATTTTCAAAAATCAATGGCTCGTTTACGGCGATACATCCACTTAAAAAAAGCAACGTGCTGAACAAAAAAGAGTAAATCATAATTTATTTATCCTTGATCACTAAATTAATAAGTTTATTAGGAACAATTATAGTTTTTATAATAGTCTTATTTTCCAAAAAACGTGAAATATGAGGATGCAGGGTTAATTGATGCATAATAGCTTCTTCCAATGCATCAATTGATAGATTAATTTGTCCTCTTAACTTGCCATTGATTTGTACTGTCATCGTGATTTCATCACGAATTAAAGCTTGCTCATCAACTTGAGGCCATGGTTGTTTCATTAACAGATCGTTTGATCCTGATAAATGTTCAAAATGTTTTTGCGTGCAATGAGGCACAACAGGTTGTAATAAATGAATCAAAACCCACGCGCCCTCAAGGATCAGATCGTGGTCAATCTTATTTTTTAGATCAAAGGAAGACAAAGCATTTAATAAACTCATTAAACTTGCAATCGCTGAATTAAAAGCAAAACGACGTTGATAATCATCAACAACTTTAACAAGAGTTTGATGAATTAAGCGACGTAATTCTTTTTGCTCACGAGTTGTGAGTTGTTCTACTAAAACAGGGCTTTTATATTGAGGCAATTTTGTTATAAAAGTATTGAGGCGTTTTAAAAATCGAGAAGCACCTTCTACACCTTGATCTGACCATTCTAAGGATTGATCACTGGGTGCTGCAAACATCATAAAAAGGCGTACAGTATCAGCGCCATACCGCTCAATGTACTCATGAGGATCCACAACATTACCTTTAGACTTGGACATTTTAGCCCCATCTTTTAAGACCATGCCTTGAGTAAATAAAGCTTGAAACGGCTCATCACACTCAACAAACTCTAAATCTCTTAATACTTTATGAATGAATCGTGCATAAAGAAGATGTAAGATAGCATGCTCAATACCGCCAATATATTGATCAACAGGCAACCATTTTTTTGCAAGATCTTTGGAAACAAGGTTGTTATTATCATCTGGCGATAAAAATCGTGCGTAATACCAAGAGGACTCCATAAAAGTATCAAAAGTATCAGTTTCACGAGTTGCGGGGCGATGACACTGAGGGCAAGACGTGTTAATAAACGATGCTGTATTTGCTAATGTTTTGCCGTCTTGCACAGCTAAGTCTAAGGGCAAGATAACGGGGAGATCTTTTTCTGGAACAGGAACGGTACCACAATGATCGCAGTAAATGATAGGAATAGGCGATCCCCAATAACGTTGACGAGAAACGCCCCAATCACGTAAGCGATATTGTTGCATCGCTTTCCCCGACCCTAAGGAAGAAAGTTTATCAATAATCGCTTGTTGGCCGGCATTAATCTCTAATCCATTGAATTCCATACTATTGCAGAGAGAGCCAGTTGTTTGGGTATAAGGGAGAGCGGTTTCTATTTCTTTATTCTCAACAACTTGAATGATAGGTAATTGATAGGATTTCGCAAATTCATAGTCTCGCTCATCGTGCGCGGGGACCCCCATGACGACACCGGTACCGTATTCATATAAAACATAGTTTGCAATCCAAATCGGTATATGTTTTTGCGTTAATGGGTGAATTGCTAAGAGACCTGAGTCAATACCATGTTTTTCCATGGTCATCATGTCAGCTTCTTTATTTGAACCGACTTTAAGTGCAGCCACTTTTTCTTTAAGACTTTTATTTTTTTCAAGTAAAGACTCAACGAGAGGGTGATCGCCTGCAATCGCTAGAAAGCTAACTCCATAAATGGTATCTGGCCGTGTAGTATAAACCGAAAGATCGTCGTGCCCACCTTCAACATTGAATGTAATTAATAACCCAGAAGATCGGCCAATCCAGTTACGTTGCATCGTTTTGACTTGAGCTGGCCAGTGTTCAAGTTGATCTAAACTTTCTAAAAGTTCATCAGCATATGCTGTAATTTTAAAAAACCATTGAGGAATGTTTTTCCGTTCAACTAACGCGCCTGAACGCCAGCCACGTCCATCAATAACTTGTTCATTAGCAAGTACTGTTTGATCAATAGGGTCCCAATTGACAACAGAGTCTTTTCTATATGCTAAACCTTTTTTATACATTTGTAAAAAAAGCCATTGTTCATGTTTATAATAGCTAGCATCACATGTGCTCAGCTCTCTATCCCAATCAAATGCAAATCCTAAGCGTGAAAGAGGGGCTTTCATTTCTTCAATATTCTTTTTGGTCCATACTAAAGGGTGAACATGATTGTTTAAAGCTGCATTTTCAGCAGGTAAACCAAAAGCATCCCAACCCATTGGGCAAAAAACATTTGCTCCTTCCATCATTTTTAAACGTGTGATGACATCAGTAATTGTATAGTTGCGAACATGTCCCATATGGATGCGCCCTGAAGGATAAGGAAACATCGCTAAACAATAATATTTTTCTTTAGTTGAGGATAAATCAGTACGAAAGGCTTTTGCCTTTGCCCATTGAGCTTGCACTTCGAGTTCTTGTTGGATTATCACTGACATGGGAGAGAGTAACTTAGTCATAAAGAAGATTAGAATAACCTATTTTCGTATAAGAATCTATGCTAATCAAGTGTTGTAAAAAGAATAAAAAAATACAACTTATTGAAATATATTACATAGATTGAAAATAAAAACCAAGAGGCCTGTCGCGGTGTCAACTTGGCAAGTTATTGGTTTTAGGATAGGCTGTGTTATAAAAATAAAATTATCAAGAAAAGGATGCTCATATGCTTTTTCATTTTAATTTAGATCCTGTTGCCATAACAGTTGCAGGATTAAGTATACACTGGTATGGGCTATGTTTTGCTACAGGCGTTTGGATCGTTTGTTTTTTGCTAGAAAGCGATCATTCTTTTCAATGTCTCTTTAAATCGAAAAAGCAATTAGATTCCTTTATTCTTGTATTGCTGATCGGAACAATGATTGGTGCTAAATTAGGTTATCTTGCATTTTATACGCCACAGCATTTATTGTTTGAAACATTCTTTTCGCTGTCAGGATTATCGTTTCACGGAGCAGTGATGGGAGTTGTTCTTGCAATATTTATTTTTAGCGCGCATTCTCAAATAGCTTTTATTCGGTTAACGGATCGAGCGGCTTTTTATACGCCACTAGGGTTGTTTTTTGGTCGGATTGGTAATTTTCTTAATAGTGAATTGTGGGGGCGCCCTACTGGCGAGCCCTGGGGAATTATTTTTGAAAAAACAGATAAGCTTTTACTACCACGACATCCTTCACAACTTTATGAAGCTTTTGGAGAAGGATTATTGTTATGGATATTATTGAGAGCAATAAGTAAGCGTTATAAGTTTGATGGATTATTGAGCAGTAGCTTTATGATTGGATATGGATTGCTACGCTTAATCATAGAGCAATGGCGACAACCGGATGCTCATATAGGGTTTGTTTTAACAGTAAAAGTGCAAACTCTACTGATTAGCCTTACATTTTTTGCGCTCATAACTAGACAAAGATTGGGAATCATTTTTTTTCTCCTAGTAAGCCTCTATCTTTATTATCAAGCTTACTGGCATCATATCTTATTTGAAATGACCATGGGACAAAGTCTTTGTGCTATGATGATAGCGATAGGATCATTTATGGCTTTATATTATTCTAAGAAAAAAGAAATCAGTTAAAGTGTGTAGCTGCTGTGGCTATAAGATGGAGACGATGCCGTTGTCCGTTAGGGAATGGAAATGTCCATCATGTCAGCAGCTCCATGATAGAGATGTGAATGCGGGACGAAACATCCGAGCCATCGGATTAGCCGATATGCTGGGACACAGCATTTGCATCAAGAGTTCCCCTGAAGCGAGAGTTGCCGGCGCAACTGCTTACGCGAGAGGTCTTCAGGTTACTGAAGATGGGTCGCAAAAAGAAGAAGCCCCCTCTAGAATTGCCTTAGCAATTGAGTGGTGGGAGAATGTCACTGAGCATTAATCATCAAGACAGGCTAATTTTATGAAACAATATTTAGAGCTTATTCAAAATATTTTGGATAATGGAACATGGCAACAAAATCGCACTGGAATAAAAACTTGTAGTCTTACTGGAGCGATGATGCGGTTTGATTTAGAGCAGGGATTCCCTGCTATTACAACAAAAAAATTAGCATTCAAGTCTGCTATTGGTGAATTAGTTGGCTTTTTACGTGCTTCAAAGAGTGCAGCAGATTTTAGAAAACTAGGATGTAAAGTTTGGGATCAGAATGCAAATCAAAATACACAATGGCTTGCCAATCCCTATCGTCTTGGAGTCGATGATTTAGGACCTGTTTATGGGGTTCAATGGCGTCAGTGGCCAGCTTATAAACTCATTAATCTTAATCAGTCTAATAGCGAAGATCAACTACAGGATGCTTTCACAAGAGGTTACCAACACATTGGTTCGATACAAAATGAAGACGGCTCATTGAGTCCTAATATCTTGCTTTATAAAGCTGTTGATCAATTGCGTTCTTGTTTGGATACAATCATCAATAATCCTACAGATAGACGTATTATTTTTCACGGATGGAATTGGGCTCAATTGGAAGAGATGGCTTTACCTCCTTGCCATTTGCTTTATCAATTTTCTGCTAATCCAGAGAATAAAGAAATCTCCTTGTGTTTATATATGCGCTCAAATGATCTTGGGCTTGGGACCCCATTTAATCTGACAGAAGGCGCGGCTTTGCTTCATCTGGTAGGACGATTAACAGGTTATAAACCTAAGTGGTTTACCTATTTTATTGGGGATGCGCATATCTATGAAAATCATTTAGACATGCTGCAAAAACAACTTGAAAGAGAGCCTTATCCTAGTCCTAAGCTTATCTTGTCTCCTAGAATTCCCGATTATGCAGTGACAAAAAAATATGAGCCAGAATGGTTAGATAAAATTGAGCCGACTGATTTTTGGCTTGAAGATTATCAGCATCATGCACCGTTGACGGCATCAATGGCTGTTTAATATCGATGTCATCCGTCCGATGATAACAAGCCTCAGATGTAAAAATTCTTCGAAAATAAGATGATGTTGAAGATGGGCATTTTTTATCATCTTCAACATCCTTAAAAATTACATTTAATGTTTTTCTGAATCGATGAAATAAACTACACTTGAGGAATAGAAATATTTTGTGAGTTGAAAATGACATCTATCCAGTATCCTAACAATCTAGAATTACCACTGAATATTGATAGATATCAATCTTTGGGTGAATTGTTAACTGCATCAGAGCAAGCTTTTGCTCGGCGCAATGCTCTAATTAATTATGATTCAAAGCTGTCTTATGCAGAAATTGCTGAAAAAAGTGCTTGCTTGCGAGATTTTTTAATTTCAAATTGCAAGATTCAAAAAGGTGATAGAGTGGCTATTTTTATGCCCAATATTATGCAGTTTATTGTTATGGTTAATGCTGTTTTAAAATGCGGGGCCATAGTAGTCAACATCAATCCACTGTATACTCCTACAGAGTTGACACATGTATTAAATGACGCAAAACCAAAAGTCATTGTTTTTTTGGAGAATTTTGCCCATGTATTAGCGGCAGTGGATCCCTCTTATTATCCAGAACATATGATTGTGACTGAAATGGGGGACTGTTTTCCTTGGTTTAAACGCATTGTGTTTAATGCGATTGTTCGTTATGTTAAAAATTTAATTCCAAAGCACAAACCTTTTAATAATATCATTACGTGGAGCCAGGCGTGTAAAATTGGATCTCGCTCAAAACAACATCTTAATCTTGATGTAAAATCTAGCGATATAGCTTTTCTACAATATACTGGAGGAACAACAGGCGTTGCTAAAGGAGCAATGTTAACTCATCGTAACATGATTGCAAATATTGTGCAGGCAACATCCTGGGTTAAATCATATTATCCAGATGCAGAAAATTATCGAGTCGCAACTCCTTTACCGCTTTATCATATTTTTTCATTAACAGCGAATTTTTTTACCTTTTATGCATTAGGTTCTGAAAATTTATTAATAACCAATCCTCGTGATTTGAAAAGTTATATGCGTGATTGGAAAAAATATCCTGTTCAAGCGATGGCAGGTGTTAACACGTTATTTAATGCTTTAACATTACATCCCCTTTTTAAAACATTACCTTTAGCTGAGCTTAAATTAACTCTGGGTGGAGGCATGGCTATACAAGAAGTTGTTGCGCAACGTTGGCATGCACTTGCAGGCAATCCTATTATTCAAGCTTACGGATTAACAGAAGCTTCTCCTGCAGTATGTATTAATCCTCTTATTCAAGAGAGTTTTAACGGGAGCGTTGGTCTGCCTTTACCGGAAACTGAGATTAAGTTTGTTGATGAAAAAGGAGAGACGGTCGCCGTTGGCGAGTTAGGAGAGTTATGGGTACGCGGTCCACAAGTTATGAAAGGATATTGGAATCAGACTGAGGAAACAGCAGATGTTCTTACATCAGATGGCTGGCTAAAGACTGGTGATATTGGGTATCAAAATGAATCAAGTTATGTTTACCTGGTTGATCGAAAAAAAGATATGATCATTATTTCAGGATTTAATGTGTATCCTACAGAGATTGAGAGTGTACTTGTAAAGCATTCTTCTATTAAGGAAGTGGCTGTTATTGGGGCTATTGATGAATATGGTGTTGAAGTTGTTCAAGCATGTTGTGTTCTTCACGAAGGCGCTGTTTTTGATCCTGCAGCATTAGATATATTTTGTCGTCAATCACTCACTGCTTATAAAACCCCTAAAATTTATCTTCAGTTGCGAGAAATTCCAAAATCTAATGTTGGTAAAATTCTAAAGAAAGACTTAAAGAAAAATATTAAACAATATCTTTTAAATCCTTAACGTAGGGATTGGAATACTTGGCAAAAGTCATATTAAATTGATTTTTTTGATCCGCAGGCGCGAAATGCGCCTGTGTTAACTCGCAATCCCAAAGAATATTGAAGTTCAAAAAAGTATCGGCTTTGACAATACCGTGAATATGAGTAATCAGGATTGAAGAACAATAGGGGGCAAGTTGATGATAGAGCTGAGCGCCGCCGATAACGAAAGCTTTTTTAATATTATTTTGGCTAACCCATTCATAAAGCATGTTTAAATCAGCAAGAATGATCAGTTCTGGATCATGATTAACCATCTGTTTAGACAAGATACAATGCGTTCTTCCCGGCAGTTTTTTGCCCAAAGATTCAAAAGTACGTCTGCCCATAATCAGAACCGAATTTTGTGTTGTATGAGCAAAAAAGCGTAAGTCTGTTTCTTGATGCCAAGGAAGCTGATTGTTTAGTCCCAATTCACCACGTAAACCGCATGCTGCGATAAGGGTTAGTTCACAAGAAAGTAGTTTGTTCATTCAAGAAATATCCGACACGTTTATGATGAGAAGAATACCATAAAGAGTTAAGTGTTTCTTCTTAAATTTCATAGTTGACTTACCAAAGAGCAAAATTAGCAATAAAATCTTTCCATTTTTTATGACTTTTCGCCTGAGGGATTTTTGCTATTTCTTTATCATCATCTAATGATATTTGTTCGTCTTGAGTTTGTTTTTGATTAATAAGGACTAAGGCGATAGGATACAGTGCTTTAAAAAATCCTTTATGGGACAATGGTTGATTTTCTGCTTGATAGGCTAAAAGATCTGGAATTTCAGGAACACTGCCGCATAAAGGAAAATCTACATCTTTTAGGTAATTTTTTTGTTGAGTAGATAATATTGTTGTTGGCATACGATTAATAACCCAATACTTTGGAAGATTCTTACTCAACATACCGAGCAATTTATCAACACTTCTTAAGCTTGGTAAGTAAGGGTGTGAGACAAGCAAGGCGGCATCACAATAATGAACGATTTCTAATAAAAGAGGGTCAGCTCCAGCGGGAGCATCCAATATCACAATATCAAATAAATCTGTAGCATGATTCATCATGGTTTTTATTTGCTCAGGATCGATACTGGAAAAATTTTTTTGTAAACTTGATGCTAGAATAGAAAGATTAGGATGTTGAGGGACGGATATAATAGCTTCGGAAAGTGGGAGATAACCATCAAGCACATGAGACAGATCGAAAAGAATATCTCCTTGTACTTGAAATTGAAGATCGAGATTTCTTAACCCCATATCCATATCAATAATTAATACTTTTAAGCCAAGCGCTGCATAAACGCAGCCCAGTCCCGCACTAATCGTTGTTTTACCGACACCACCTTTCCCAGAAAGAACAGCAATAACAGATTGTTGAGTAGACATTATACTAAATCCTTCTGTATAAGTTGAATGATAATTTTTCCATTTTCAAGATAAGCCATGCATTGTTTACCAAGATATTCAGGAGGAATTTGACTTTTTGTCATAAAAATACCGGCAATAGACAGAAGTTCAGTATCAAGTGCTTGGCAGAAAATTCGACTCGTATGATCACCATTAACACCAGCAAGAAGCCTTCCTTGTGCTCTAGCATAAGCATGAATATTACCTTGAGAAATCACCTCTGACCCTGAATGTGTTTTTGCTAAGGCAATGACATCTTCTGTTGCGTAAAATTGCTGGCCAGCTCTAAGAGGCTCTCCAATCGTTTGACTTTTAAGGCTTGAATGATGAGCAACAGCATCTTTTTGTGTTAAATAGGGAATATTAAAAAAATCTGCCACTGACGGCACCCAAGAGTCAGGGCCGCTACAACCACTCAAGTGCAATTCATACCGTTCCAATATAGAAAGTATTTTTTGCATGATGCCAATTTCAATGCAGTCTTTATCTTCGCCGAATGCTAGCACGATGGGAGTGTTTTTAAAAAATTTAGGAGCTTGAGCCAATTTTTTTTGTAAATGTAACGCTAACTCATCAATATCATCAGAGTATAAAGTTAATGTCACAAAAGACCAGGGTTGAATATTGATATCCCATTTTAATATCGGTTTTTCTAAAGTTTCCACACACAGATCCCAATATAGCTTCACCTAATGTTGAGCATAGCTGTTTTTTTAATCGCTGCACGCTCTTTATTTGTTTTTAGAGAAAATACTGATAGTATCTGAATATTATTTCTCACTGTTGTTTTTTAAAAAATCAATATAAAGGAAGCAAGCGTGAACTTACCTGCTGATATTAAAAAGACTTTTTTTGAGCGTACTCAACTTGAGCTTTCAGATTTACAAAAAGTGATGAGCTCTTTAGTATCTAGAGATCAGTTGTTGTCTGATATTTATCTTGATCATGTCCAAGCAGAATCTTGGACCGTAGAAGATGGGGCCTTTAAACATGGTCAAAATGAACAAGGTTATGGTGCTGGGTTGCGTATTGTGAAGGGTGAACAGATTGGATTTTCAACAACACACGATCTCAGCTGTCAGTCACTGATCGATCATGCAAAAGCCGCTAGGGTTTTCTTGGGGAATGCACAAGAGAGCAGCAAGCAAGTTTTGCAGATAAGACAGCCTCTGAGTCTTTATCAACCGCAAGCTCCGGATGCTTTTTGGCCTACAGAAGATAAAAAAAATTTTTTATTAAGTCTTGATGGTTATATTCGCGCATTAGATGAAAGAATTCGTCAAGTCACATTAAATTTAAGTTGCTCATTCAAGCAAGTTTTAATTTATAGAGATGATGGGCTTCTCAGTTGGGATTCTAGACCGATGATTCGATTGGATATTAGCATATTAATTCATCATCAAAATAAAATTCATAGTGGGCAGGCAGGCTGTGGCGGTCGGTATACATTTCATCAGTGGCAACAATCCCATGATAGTTATGCTCTAGCAAAAGAAGCGTTACGCTTAGCATTGCTTGATATAGAATCTCAACCAGCTCCGGCAGGAGTTATGCCTGTTGTGCTAGGTCAAGGCTGGCCTGGCGTATTGATTCATGAAGCTATCGGGCATGGTATAGAAGCAGATTTTAATCGTAAAAAAACTTCACTTTATACTGACAAGATAGGGTCTGCTGTTGCCTCCTCCTTGTGTACGATTATTGATGACCCCACCATCCCTTTCGCGCGTGGTTCAATATCGATCGATGATGAAGGGGAAATTCCTCAATCAACAATCCTGATTGAGAATGGGATTTTGAAAAACTACCTTTATGATCGCCAAAATGCAGCTTTGATGAAGACGATCTCTAATGGTCATGGGCGTAGAGAATCTAGTCATCATGTCCCCATGCCCAGAATGACTAATACTTTTCTTGCAGCAGGGACTTCAACTTTAGAAGAAATGATATCGAGTATAGACGATGGTGTTTTTGCAGCTAATTTTGGGGGAGGTAGTGTTGATATTACTTCAGGACAATTTGTTTTTAGTGCGAATGAAGCGTATAAGATCAAGAAAGGTAAAATTATTTATCCTATTAAAGGAGCAACGCTTACAGGAATTGGCCCTCAAGTCTTAAAACAAATCTCTATGGTTGGTAAAGATATGAAGCTTGATCCCGGTGTTGGCGTTTGTGGGAAAAATGGGCAATCAGTGCCCGTATGTGTTGGGCAGCCGTCTGTTAAGATTGACCACATTGTAGTAGGAGGAACATTGCGTGACTAATCATAATATTATTTTACCTTGTTCTTCGCTTGAATGGATGAATCCATCATTACACTTAGAACGACTTGATAGATTAGCTGAGTTAATTAAAAAAAAGGGATATGAGTCTTTTGAGCTGACTTATCAGGTGCAAATTCATTCTAGTCTTGAAGTGCGGATGCAGCAGTTTGAATCATTCAATCAATCAGATACAGCCTCATTGGATGTTGTTATTTATGATGGTCATCAAGTTGGAACTGCTTCTTGCTCAGGTTTGATTTGGAATGACTGGGTTAAGACGGTTGAACAGGCTATAATTTTTGCTCAACTAGCACAACCTGATCAATACGCACAATTACCTCCCCTTGAGTGTTTTAAGCAACCTATTGGTGAATGTGGGCTCTTTATGCCGGCAACTTTAACAGGAGATCAGTTTTTAACGCAAGCGTTAGCATTAGAGCAAGCTGCTTTAGATCATAAAAAAATTGTAAATTCTGATGGAGCAAGTGTGAGCGCTTCGTATGAAATATATTGTGTGGTCAATAGCCAAGGGTTGAGAGCTGTTATCCCAAGCTCTATTTTTTCACAAAGTATTTATGTGATGGCTGCAGAGCGTGACCAAAAAGAAAATGACGGTGCCTACGAATATCGACGAAATTGGAATGACTTTAGTTCCGCTCTAGAATTAGGTCAATTAGCAGCACAGCGAGCTTTAGCGAAGTTAAATGCAAGAAGTATTGTTTCGGGCGATTATCCTATTGTGTTTTCTCCAAGGTGCTCAGGCTCGATTATCAAAAATCTTTTTGCAGCTCTTTCTGGTCGTTCACAATACTTAAAAACAAGTTTTTTAGAAGGGATGCTTGGTCAACAGGTATTGCCTTCATGGATTAGCATCAATGATAATCCTCGCCTTCTTGGAGGTTTACAAAGTTTTCCTATTGATGCAGACGGATTACCTACTTACGCTCATCAATTTATAGAACATGGCGTTGTTCTTGAATACATTTTATCTTATTATTCAGCACAACGTTTAGGATTGAAAACAAATGCATTGGCTAGTGGCCTTTTAAATACGACGATGACAACGAATGTATCAAAGTTACATGATATCGTTAAAAAATATCCAAAATGTCTTGTTATCGATCAGTTAACGGGAACAGGGGTCAATATTCTTACTGGTGATTATTCGCGCGGTGTTGATGGATTTTATTATGAACATGGTGAGCGCATACACGCATTGCAAGATGTTACCATAGCTTCAAATTTAAAAGAGATGCTTAACAGTATTGAATATCATGCGAGTGATTATGATCCTTATCGAGGGCTGAAAGTCGGCAGTTTGGCTATTCCCTCTATGAGTGTTTCTGGTCATGGAGATGAAAGCGATTGCCTGTAAGGCATCGCTTTGTGACTCTCGAGCTTTAGCTGTCAGTGCTTTTGAGTGGCGTGGGAGTCGATCACTATTCTTGATCGTGATGTAAATCAAGATGATCATCGTGTCTTTTTCCATGATGATGACGATCCATTAAAATATCATGATGTTTATCGAGTTGACGTATTATTTTATGTTTGACCATATCTACTGCTTTGTAAAAATCTTCATCTTCTGCTTTAGCAAACAAAGTGGCTTTTGTTACATGAAGTTCCATGGTCACATGAAAGTTATGATGATGAGTATCAGGCTTATTAATAACAGCTTTAACTTTATTAATAGCCTCAAAATGATCAGTTAAACGTAAACAGCTCTCTTGAATGTGTTGATGCATTGCGGGAGTAATAGTAATGCCTTGCCCAGTAATTTGTATATTCATAGATAGTCCTCAATCGTTAGTGTATTTTTCGTTGTGTTGATGTTTGAATGTCAAGCTGTTTTCTGTATTTTGTCACCGTTCGACGAGCAATACAAAAACCTTGTCTATTTAAAGTGTTAGCAATATCCTGATCAGAGAGAGGCTCTGATACGCACTCATGTTGTATAAGGCTCAGGATGAGCTCTTTCACTGAAGCGGTGGATACAATTTCACCAGAATTCTTTTTTAATCCTCGAGAGAGTAAGCTTTTCAATTCAAATATTCCTAAAGGAGTTTGAATTAACTTATTAGCAATAATTCGAGAGATTGTTGATTCATGTAGCCCTAGCTGCTGAGCTATATCTTCTAATATTAATGTTTTTAATCCAGCTTTTCCGTAAACAAAAAAATCTTGTTGATGATGAACAAGTAGAGAAGCTGTTTTTATAAGAGTATCGAAGCGCGTATCAACTATTTTGATAAGATATTTAGCTTGCTGCACCAGTTCTTTCATTTCTTTTTGATGAAAAGAATAAGATGCGACCTCATCTAAATGCAACGAAGGAATCAGATCTTGATTGAGATGTACTTCAAATTTATTATTATTTTTACAAACAATTAAATCTGGTTGCTGATAGTATTGTTGAGCGATTGAGTGCTCATAATGCTGCGCAGGATTAAAATTTAATAATCCTATAAGAGACTTCAACTGATGCATTTGAGTATCAGTTAATCGAGATCTTTTTTTGAAAAGCATTAATGATTTCATAGAAAAATCATATTTTTCTATGAAATCAATTAAATATGGTGTCAAAGGGTTTTGTTTTAAAATAAAATCTTTTTCTAGCTGCCAACATAAAGACTCTTTTAAGCTTGTAGCTCCTATGCCTATAGGATCGATTTTTAATAACCAGTTTTTCAGGGCTTGAGTGATTTTTGTAGGCAAGCCCTCATAAAAGGAGCTGCTTAAAAATCCTCGATCATCCAGGCTATAAATAAGTTTTAGCCCCCACTGATAAATTTCATCATTAAAATGCATAAAAACAAGCTGATTTTCTAGATGAGTGACCAGAGAAACAGACTGATCGGTCATATTGGAAAAATTATTATGCTGTTCGTTTGAGAAAGAGTAGCTTACCTTTAACATAGGATTTTTTTCAACTAAACGATTTATTTCTTCTTGAAGCTCATGGTGTGATAATTGTAATAGGCCTATAGCTTGAGTCAGAGTCGGTGTAAGCGCAAGGTGTTGTTGTATACTGCATGAAATCGCATTTTTCATTTAAAACAATACTCACGCTTTAAGCTCACCTTCTTAATTTTAGCAACATTCCGTTAAATATAAATTCTTCATAATAAGTTAATACATTATTACATTAAAATTTTATGGAAAAATCACGAAATACTCCATCCAGAATTTACAAAAGTAAATTTGGGTGGAGATGAGCAGTGAGACATGAGAATTGTCCTAGCAATTTAGTGGTGGGAGTGTCACTAATAGAGTCAAGTCACTGATCAGTATATTTTTTAGATGCTGCTATACGCCCAAATAACACTCTTGTACTTTCTTGTTTGCATAGATCTCTTCTTTTGTTCCAGAAGCAATCATATTGCCATGAATTAAAACGTGAGCTGAGTGGCAAATATTTAATGTAGCATGAATATTATGATCAGAAATTAAAATACCGATGCCATGCTGTTGTAAGATTTTAATTTGTTCTTGAATGTCATTGATAGATAATGGGTCTACTCCTGCAAATGGCTCATCCAGTAAAACAAAGCGGGGTTGACAGGCAAGAAGACGAGCGAATTCTACTCTTCGACGCTGTCCTCCTGATAGAACTAATGTTTTTTTATCAGATAAAGTCTCAATATTAAGGAGCTTAAGAAGATCTGTAGCATAAGTTCTTCTGTTTTTTGCATGAGACATTCCTCTCAGTTCTAGGGCGCATTCTATATTGCTTAATACTGATAAATCAGAAAAAAGAGATGATTCTTGAGGTAGATAACATAAGCCTTTAATGATACGTTGAGAAGGACTTAATGAATTCAAAAGGATATTATCCATGAATACACTCCCACCTGATGGACTCAATAGTCCTATCATGATAGAAAATAATGTTGTTTTACCTGCACCGTTGGGACCAAGTAATCCTTTGATTTCGCCAGGAGCTAATGTGAAACTGACATCTTTTAAGATATCGGCATGATCTATTTTTTTTGAAATATTGCGCAACTCTAACATTATGATGACCTTAAGAATACTCTCTTTATTTCATCGACCGATTCTCGCATTTCATTATTAATCATAGTCATATCTTTTGTTTTCCAATAAGTTTTTGTATGACTAAAGCACATGTTTTCTTCAAAATTATAGCTAAGAGTGGAAGTGGTCATTGATAATTCATCATCGCCAATAGAAAAATTATTAAAAAAGTAAATAACTTTTTGATTAAAAGGCCAAAAAGCATCTTGAGCTACAATATCGATATTTTTATCATGCTCATGCAACTGACCATTAATAACTGACATTTTTAGACCTTGAGGAGTGAGCATGGCTTGTTGAGCATATAAAATCGAACTTTTTTCTAGATCGTTGCCGATAGAGAGCTTGATGTTTTTAATGAAAAAATCATGATTTTCTTTTTGATCAAGGAGTAAAGACGAGAAATTTTTTTTCATCCATGACTCGCAATGAACGATGAGAGAGTAGCTTGCCAGAATATATAAACAAAGATGTAATAGTATGTTCATTCAAGCTGTCCTTTTTTATACGTATTTAAAATAAGATCTACTGTTTCTTTGACCGCTCCCCAACCACCTTGAGCTGTAGTGCAATAATCCGCACATTCTTGTAAAGATTTAGGGGCGTGAGGGACGGTAATAGCTAATCCAGCTTTTTGTAACAAAGGAAGATCAGGATCGCCATCTCCCATATGACAACATTCTTTATCAGTGAGCTGTAAGATATATTTGAGCTCTTCATAAGCAATCATTTTATTGCTCATCCCCGTGTAAAGATAATCCACACCTAAGGTTTGCAAGAATATTTTTAACGAGGGACTTTTACTTCTTGTGATCACAGCTATGGTGAAAAAGCCTGAGGCTATTAATCTTTTTAAAGCATTAGAGTCAGAGTCACTCATAGGTACTGTATTAAAGGGGGGTCTGTATTGACGCGCATTCAATGTTAAAATACCTTCACAATCAAATGATATACACCGTATCGATAAAATTTTTCTTGAGAAGTCCTCAATGTTTTTGAATGACATGTCGATAAAATGTTTGAGAAAACCTTTTTTAAGTATATGATCTATTTTGACTAAAATAAAAAACTAATCTGTTTTGTGCAAAATATATTAAAAGAGTGTGAATTTGTAGCTTTGCTAATTCATACTTGTAAGGTAAAATTGGCGATTTAGTGATATAAGCTAAGTAATTGCGCTTAAAAACATAAATCAATAAAGAAGTTCTTTAATTGATCAATAAGACTGGATAAAAATGACTATGTCTTTAATTAAATTCGAACAAGTATCGTTTAAACGATCAGACCGTTATATATTAAAAGATATCTCTTTAACAATTGAACCTGGAGTTATTACGGCGATTATGGGGGCGAGTGGCTCTGGAAAGTCAACTTTACTTAACTTAATGGTCGGTCGTTTAACAGCCGACAATGGTCGAATTACCTTATTGGATCAAGAGCTTAATTCCAGGATTGGTTCGGGTATTTATCAACTATGGCGTCGGATGGGATTTTTATTTCAATCAGCTGCATTGTTTAATGATTTAACAGTATTAGAAAATGTCATGTTTCCCATCGATGAGCACACAACTCTTCCGGAGATCATGCAAGAAATTGTTGCTATTATGAAATTAGAGGCTGTTGGATTACGAGCTGCTGCTTCGTATTATCCACATCAATTATCAGGAGGCATGCAGCGCCGAGTGGCATTAGCTCGAGCGATTGCTCTAGATCCTGAAATTGTTTTTTATGATGAACCTTTTGCAGGACAGGACCCTATATCAATGGGGGTCTTGGTAAGATTAATTAAGCAATTTAACCAAGATTTAGGTATTACCTCAATCTTGGTTTCTCATGATGTCGGTGAGACACTGGCTATAGCTGATAAAGTCATTTTTCTGCATGAAGGGAAAATTCGTTTTGATGGCACAGCCCATGATTTTGTGCGATGCCAAGATCCAGGAGTGGTGCAGTTTGTGCAAGCATTAGCTGATGGGCCAGTAAAATTTAATATGCCTTCAGCTCATACAATAGGCGAGCAATTAATATGTCTGAAATGATTGATAAAATAGAGTGCTTGGGTAGAAAAACACACGAGACTGTATGGCGTATAGGGCATTTTGTATGTTTTTTTTACCAATCCCTCATGTATCATGACAAAAAATTCTTCTCACAATTTAAGTATTCTTTAGTGCAGCAAGGAACACATTCTTTAGGCTTAATCGTTTTATCTGCCGCCTTTATCGGAATGGTGCTAGCCCTGCAAGGTTATGTTATCTTAGCGCGTTTTGGAGCAGAACAAGCTTTGGGCCAACTTATTGCCATGTCAATGATTCGTGAGCTTGGACCAGTCATGTGTAGTTTGTTTTTTATCGGAAGAAGCTGCTCTACGATTACGGCAGAATTAGCCCTCATGCGTATTACAATGCAGATTGATAGTTTAGAAGTTATTGGCGTTAACCCCTTAGCCCGTTTAATCGCACCGCGTTTATGGGCCGTTCTTTTTGTAGCACCGCTACTTATTAGTGTTTTTATTAGCGTTGCAATTTTAGGCGGCAGTTTAGTAAGTATTAGTGTATTGGGTGTTGATTATGGTGCTTTTTGGTCTAATATTGCTACAACTGTACACTTTTATGATGATATTGTTAAAAGTTTACTTAAAGGGTTGATTTTCTTTTTTAATGCAGTAGCAGTTGCTATTTATCAAGGTTATTTTGTTGCGCCGCAAGTGGAAGCAGTGGCTAAAGCAACAACAAGAACAGTCGTGTTAAGCTCTGCCTTAACATTAGCGTTGGATTATATATTAACAAGTTTTACGGTGAACTGATGAAAGAAAAAACTCTTTATACAGCAGTTGGAACTCTAGTTATTGCTGGGTTTTGTGCATTATTATTTTTAGCAGTTCAAGTGAGTGGAGCCGGAAAATTTTATCATCCTGATGCTTCTTATACAGTCGTTGCTGAATTTTCGAATATTGGTGGTTTGAAAAACCAAGCAAAGGTCTCTATTGCTGGAGTGACTGTTGGCCGAGTAACAAGCATTCATTTGGATAAGAATAATTTTTACGCAAAAGTAACATTAGAGATTTTTGATACTTATAATCAAATTCCTGATGATTCTAGATTATCAATTGTTACAGCAGGATTATTAGGCGATAATTATCTTTCTTTTTCAGCAGGATTTTCAGATAATTATTTGAAACAAAATAGCTATATTGATTCTAGTCAAACGATTTCTGCTGTTGTTTTAGAAGAGCTTATCTCTAAATTACTCACTTCGATGCAGGCGGCTTAATTCAAGGATAAATTGATTATGTTAAAAAAACTTATATTTCTTATTGGAGTGTGTTTTTCATGTGCTTTTGCATTACAAGATCCGGTGGTTTTTATGCAAGAAGTGACTAATGATGTTTTAATCGATTTAAATAAACTAGCCAATAACGATAAAAATGATGCTCTTTATGAGATCATTAATAAAAAAATTTTATTGCATGTTGATATTGAGTTTATGGCTCGTTGGGTTGTTGGTCGTAAAGCGTGGAATGATGCTACAAAAAAGCAGCAAGAAGATTTTATTCAAGTCTTTACTAAACTTTTATCAAGAACATATTCTTCTACACTTCTTGTTTTTAAAGATAGACAGATAAAGTATTATCGAACAGGGAGTAGTGATTATAAAACAGCATCTCGCATTCAGATCATTTGTGAAATTCAGCAGTCAGGCGATAAACAATCAATCAATAAAGACCCGATTAAAGGGATTTATCAAATGCATCTTGTAAAAGAAAATTGGATGATTTTTGATGTATTAGTCGAAGGCGTTTCTATGCTTAAGGGGCTGCAAGCACAATATGAGCAGGTGATTGCTCGCGAAGGTATTGACGGCGCTACCGTTTTAATACAGAAGAAGTTAACAGGTGAGTAATATGATCGCGAGTATGCAAGTCTTAGGCTCAACAATTTATATGAGCGGAGAGTTTAGCTTTGATACTATGGTTGATATTTTGCCTTTGTGGCAAGGTATCCAAAAAATCAACTTTGAACAGCAGGAAGTGATTGTTCATTGTGAACAAATCACAAAAGGTGATTCTTGTTTTTTTGCCTTACTTGTTGAAATGCGTCGCTGGGCTTATCAAAAACAATATAGCTGGAAGCTGAAGAAGCTTCCTAAAACATTGGAAGGATTTTTATCAGCGTATGGCATTACTGATTTACTTACCAACTCGTGAGATGTTTTTATTCTCTTGAAGATCTTGTCAACACAACCCTGATCTAAAAAGCATGACTTTATTCAGTTGATCGGGCAATTTTCACAAAACTCGCAGAATTCATCATTCAAAATTTTTGTAAAAATTTTCAGTGGAGATGGAGTGCGAGACCTTATAGGATTAGGATCGACTGATCGACAAGATGTTTTCTATATCAGCATGAGTTTTGACCGAAGCGATTTTTGACATATAATCACTCTCTTGATTCATGAATTTGTTTTCGATGCTGAGAGCCGATTGTCTTGATAATACCCCTCAAGAGGTTCTCTATTGTGAGCAAGAACAGCCATCAGGTCAAAAAAAATCTGCTCGAAAAACAAAACACATGCTCAAAGCTTACTGCTATCGCCTCTATCCTGATCAAGAACAAGAAACGTTGCTGAAAAAACATTTTGGTTGTGTGCGACATGTCTATCATTGGCATGAGACCTTAAGATCAATCATGATGAGCAAACCAAAAAAACGCTCGCAAGCTCGGAACTACAACGACAACTTGTGGCTAAAAAGAAAAATCCAGAGTTTGTTTGGCTCAAAGTGAAAAAACACCACACAGCTTTTATGGTTGGAGATTTGAATATCAAAGGCATGGTCAAAAACAGAAAACTGGCACGCACTCTTCATCATGTTAGATGGGGACAGTTCCTTGTATGTCTTTCTTATAAGTGCGAGCCAGCGGGTAAAACCATGCACAACATTGGCCGTTATGAACCGACCTCTAAGGTGTGTAGCTGTTGTGGTTATAAGATGGAGGCTATGCCGTTGTCCGTTAGGGAATGGCAATGTCCATCGTGCAATCAGCTCCACGATAGAGACATCAATGCGGGACGAAACATCCGAGCAATCGGATGAGCCAATATGCTGGGACGCAGCATTTGCGTCAAGAGTGTCTGGTGCAACTGCTTCAGCCAGAGGTCTGCAGGTTGCTGAAAATGGGTCGCAAAAAGAAGAAGCCCCCACTGGCATTACCTTAGCACTTTAGTGGCGGGAGAATGGCACTATACTAGAATCTTTATACTGGATTAAAAATTATGATGGCATTATCTTTAACAAAAAAACATTTAATAGGTGCTTTAGCTCATCGAATGGAGGTTTTTCAGTTATTATCATTTTTAATACAAAGATACAATTTAGATTTAAATGATAAAACTCATCGAGATTTTTTAATTAATCTTTATTACGTAAATACAAATAAAGCTTCTTTTCAAAAAAGATATGAAAAGCTTACATCATTACAAGCAAGTGACGTCTTGAAGTTAAGCTTAAGTGCGAACAGGACGATTCTTTTGCCTCATAAGGGGCCACGCTCCAGTGAATCAAATAATCAAGTTGAGTTTCCAGATTTTCGCAAAGAGTATGTTGACGCTTTTACCGAAGAAATACAAAACAAACAAGATCTTGTTCTTTTAAAGAAGGCTTATGATAAAAAAATATTTGAATTAATGAAGCATTATAATCTTATTGAAGTGATGAACATCAGTCCAGATAAAGATTTTTATCCAAGATTTGAAGGGATAGCAAATTATTTGTTAAAAAATTCCGATGCTCAAGAAAATGTCAATCCTAGTTCTTTTTTAGAAGACTTGCCGGGCTTGCTCAGAAATTTCAAAAAAATGCAATTTTCAGGAGAAGTTGGAAAGGACAAGATACAAATCATACGATCTGCCGGACTAACCCAAACTAAAACAAAAATGGCTGATTCCACTGAACTTTTTTCATTACAAGTGCTTGAAGGATTGGCTACTATGAGTGATGCTTTATCTCAATTAAATCCCATTCCGGAAAAATTTGTCATCACAAGCTTACTGTCTAATAATACAAGTCAACCGATAAAGGCTGAGTCATTATCTACATCGATATTAAATAATTTAATATCGATGCAATCTCAATTAGATAAAACTCATCAGTTAACTGCAGAGCATATTATTAGTGCTCTGCCTTCATCAATACAAGGATTAAAGGAGTATGCGCGAACAGACAATGGGTTATTTTTAATCAATGTTCTTTTAGAAAACCTGGCGCAATTTAAAGAGAAGCCCAATCATCCTGTTCAATTTGAAATGAAATATCAAAATATAGGATTAAACGTATACGATACTGTAACACCTGCAAATCGTGACACGCATCATGCAGAGTCTATTGAGTCCATGATTAAAGAAATCATCGGTTTTAAAAGTCAAACACCGCTTATATTGAATGATGATCCTGTTAAAAACACGGATGAAATTCTCTATAAATTACTTATTAAAGAGCATTTAAAAGATACATTCGGATCGCAAGATACAATTAGCTCGCGTTACTTTTATGCCGCATTGCTTCAATATGTCATGGCCAAGAAAGGTTATGCGTGTCTTTTTCATTGTGAATCAGGTAAAGACCGAACTTCTGTTGTTGCAGCTATTATTCAAAAGATCAGTACAATGACAGAAGATGAATTGCTACAACTCCTCAACGATCCTTCTTATAAAATAAAATTTCTAGAAGAAGTGCAGCGTGATATGATTAGATTGGATAGTGATACTCAAAATATTATGAGTGCAACTGAATCAAAAATGCTTGGGATTAAAGCAGGATCTTTTAGTCAGATTATCGCAAGTAAACTTCTTTCGCTTTTTAGATTACCAGAGCTGGCTTTATTTTTAGGCTCCTTTATCAATATTTTTCAGTTTTTTCCTCTATTCCTGAAATTGGGTGGAAACGCTTCTTTCTTTAATGTTTTTAACAAGACAGGAAGGAGTCATATTGCTAGGAAAATTTATATTGATAGTGAATTAACAGGTAGTGGTGAATATTTGCTTGAACGTTTCGCTTACTCAAGATTTCTTTTTAATGATATTTTTTTAGTCTTTCATCAAATGACAGTGCGCATTAAAAATGTTAGAGATTTTCGAAGTGCCTTTGCATGTTTGTTTGCTCTTGCTACTTTATCTATTCAATCATTGTTCAGCAGTGCAAAATTCATCATCAGCGCGACTTTGATTTTTGCAGAAACCCCTGCATTTTTACTTGGGTTTTTAGCAAAAAAACTAAGCTCTCGTAATAATATTCTATTGAGATTGACATATAATATTCTTGCTGTTAGTGCTTCATTAATCCACGGAGTTCTTTCTATTATTAATCAAATTTTTACCAGCGATCTTTATCAACAGGCAGGGTTAATGTCTTATAAGAACTCTCTCAATTATCTGGAAGCTGTTGCTAGTGCGGATTTAGGTCGTCGCAATAGAGATAAAATAACAACTGAACTCTTAAAAAAATCACAAGAACCTTCTAAGAAAGATTATTTCGAGAAAGAACAAGAGGCTCTTTTATCAAGATATACGGTTCAATCTTCAGAACCAGGGCTGATCGAACAACCATCGAGCAAGATTCTGGCTAAGCCGGTTACAGCCATAATCAGCTCCTCTCATGCTCAATCTGCCCAGGAGTTGTTTGATGTATTAAAAAACAGATTGCCTATAGCTTCGGATACTAGTCAAAGTGCTTTTGAATCCATAACAATGGAAGGAAAATCGCTGAATATAGCTGTTAAAACTGATGGAATAAGCGATCCAAAAGCAATAGCTGTAAAAGTGCAGGATAGTCAGATTGAAACAAAAATTAATCATACAGATCATATTATCAGCCACCCGCAAGCTATAAAAAGTCTCTTGGAGACAGTAACATCAACTTTACAGAAAGCTGATGATCAAGATATTGTTCTTTCAGCATCAATTAAAATGAATATCAAAACAGAGAAAGATAGGGATGCATTCATGAGGCTTTATGACAATATGGGGTTAATGAAAGTAGGTTATATTGATTTAAGTGCTGTGACTATCTATTCTGAAAAAAATAAAATGGGGATGGCAGATGCATTAGTATTTTCTAAGGAAAAAAAGAGTGATAAAAAAGCATTAGCTAACGAGTTATTAACAAAATATCGATTAACTACCATTCCTGCGCCTGCAAATCCCTCAACATAATCATTATCAATAGCTTCTCTTTTTTTCCTTAAAAAGAAGAAGCTTTTTTATTGCTATCATGGCGTGGCTGTTAACCGAAAAAAATGCATGAATAAGAGTGAAATAGTTTTTTTGGAAAAACTATTTCACATTGCTTACTAACGATGCTTATAGGCATCAACAATAATAGAAATAATATCAGGATTAGCTAATGATGAGGTGTCACCTAAGTCATTATCCTGATCTAAAACAATTTTTTTCAAGATTCGTCGCATGATTTTTCCTGATCGTGTTTTAGGCAACCCCGCGACCCAGCAAATTCTTTTTAATGTTGCTATTGGCCCGATTTTTAATCTTAAGTGATTGATGACACTTGCATTTAACTCAGGAGTGATAACAACTTCTTTGTGAGGTGTAATAAAAGCGATTAATTTTTCTCCAGTGATATCATCGGGTTCTCCAGTAACGGCTGCTTCAGCTACTGCTGAATGTTTGATGAGAGCACTTTCTAATTCTTCACTGCTTAGTCTGTGTCCTGATACTTTGATAACATCATCAATACGTCCCCCGATAAAGAGCGCTTGTTCATCATCTCTATAAGCACTATCTCCTGTCTTATAACCGATTTCAGGCTCCATAAAGTATCCATTTTTCATACGTTCAGGGGCTTTATAAATAGTTTTCATCAGACCAGGCCAGGGTTTTTCAATATAAAAACTATTGTCATTACTTATCAAGGGCTTTATGCCGAAAAATGGTTTTCCTACTGAACCTGGAACAAAATAAGAATCCGATGGGAAAGCAGATAAGAGAACTCCCCCAGCTTCGGTTTGCCACCAAGTATTAACAATAGGGCAGCGTTCTTTACCAATAGTTTTAAAAAACCACAACCAAACGTCAGGATTGATAGGCTCACCCACACTCCCTAAAATTTCTAAAGAAGTGAGTTTGTAATTTGCAATCCACTGCTCTCCTTCATAGCGTAGTGTACGAATTAATGTTGGTGCTGTATAAAAGTTAGTAACCTGATATTTATCGATAATTTGCCATAGACGACTAAAATTGGGATAATTCGGGACTCCTTCATAAACAACTATTGTAGCTCCGTTTAATAACGGTCCATAAACAAGATAAGAATGCCCAGTAATCCATCCTATATCTGCTGTACACCAATGAATCGTTTGATGATGATGGTTAAAGAGATAGTAGTAAGTTGTAGCTGTATAAAGAGCATATCCACCACAGCTGTGGAGAATTCCTTTAGGACTTCCCGTTGATCCTGATGTGTATAAAATGAACAGAGGATCGTTGCTTTTCATAGGCTCTGGCGGACAGGCTGATGATGCCGTTGTTAGATATTCATGATACCAATAATCACGTTTATCCTCCATATTGGTAGGATACTCTGCGCGTTTAATAACAAGCACATTTTCGATGACTAAAGGGCAATTCGATAGGGCACGATCTACGATTTCTTTAAACGGTAAAACAAGATTACCTCTATAAGCAACATTACTAGTGATAACAAGTTTAGCTCCAGAATCCAATATTCTTTTTTGTAATGATTCTGCAGAAAATCCTCCAAAAACAACGTTATGAATTGCGCCTATGCGAGCACAAGCTAGCATTGCATAGATAGCTTCTGGAATCATTGGAAGATATAAACATACAACATCGCCTTTTTTTATCCCAAAACCTTTAATAATATTTGCCATGCGACACACGGCTTCAAGCAAGTGTTGATAAGAGATTTTGAGATCTTCGCCCGGAGTATTGCCTTCCCATAAGATTGCTATTTTATCAGGGTTTGCTAGTGCATGACGATCAACGCAATTAGCGGTTATGTTCAGACTTCCATCGCTCAACCAATCGACAGGGAGATCACGGAACGATCCTTGTGATAATTGTGACCAAGGTTCTATCCATGAAATAAATTTTGAGGATTGGTTTTTCCAAAAACTGAAAGGATCGTTGATAGATTGATTATAAAGAGTCATATACTCTTTTTCTGAGCAGTTAAACAATATTCTATCGGGATCGCGAATTGAAACTTTTTTCATTTTTTATAATAAAACTTCTTTGAATTTTTATTATAGATTTATTTACAAAATAAATGCGTAAAGAGAGTTTAGACAGAGGAGAAATGACAGTGCCCATACATAATGCAGGGCACTGAAAGAAAATTAACGTTTGGAGAATTGGACTTTACGACGTGCTTTACCACGACAACCAATTTTGCTACGTTCTTTCTTACGAGCATCTGTGCGACAGTCATCACTCAGAGCTGGTTTATAGGAAGGATCGATAACCACAAGAGCTTTAGCAATAGCAAGATGAGCAGCTTCAAGCTGAGATTTTAATCCACCGCCCTTAACTGTAATAGTGATATTAAACTTATCAGCTTTTCCAATTTTAACAAGAGGAGCTAATAAGAATTCAGTAGCATTGTAAGCTTGAACTGTTTCAAAGTATTCGCTAGGAAGAAAATCTTTTTTGATAGTCGAAAGATCTTTACCTTGGCGCTTCATATTGAGCAAATCACGTTTGTTGTATGAACAACGCACATTGACTTTACCTGTACCGGCACTAATATAGGCGTTAGCTACTGAAGCTTTACGACTACCATGTTGAGCTGCTAATGTAGGATTGTTCATCTTAGACTCCTTGTGGCTCTAAAAGCTGAGGTTGTTGTGATTGATGTGGATGCTCTGAACCTGTATAGATATAGAGGTTTTTAAGCATTGCACGGCCACGAGGACCACGTGGCAACATTCCTCTTACTGCTAATTTAATAATATCAGTTGGTTTTTTAGCCTGATATTCTTCAAAAGTAGGAGCTTTGATTCCACCTGGAAAGCCAGTGTGACGATAATAAATTTTTTGTTCTCTTTTATTACCTGTTACACCGATATGCTCAGCGTTAACAACAACAACTTTATCACCTGTAATTAAGTTCACATCATATAATGCTTTATGTTTACCTAAAAGAAGGTGAGCAATTTTTGTAGCAAGTCTACCTAAAATGGCATCTTGTGCATCAACCAAAATCCATTGCTGCGCAATGTCTTTGGGGCGAGGAGTATAGGTCTTCATTGATCCTCCAGAATCTGTCAGACAAAATTAATAATTAAGATTTTAGTAAGAAGGCTTAGTGGGATTGACAAATTATAAAAAAAAATACGAGAAAGAACAATCACCCAGACACTTTATTTTAAAAACTATGGAAGATTTTTTCAGGGATATTACACTGAGAGGGTGGACATCTAACTTATTTACAGGAGAAAATCATGAGTTCAACTACTACCAAGCCTTCAGCAAAAAAGTCTAAAACTATTTCGCTTCAAAAACCTATGACTAAAAATGAGATTTTATCAACGATTGCAGAGCAACTTGAGTTTAGAAAAACTGATGTTGCTGCAGTTGTCGAGAGTCTTGTTGAGCTTATTCATACACATTTAGGAAAAAAAGGCCCTGGAGTTTTCACTATGCCTGGCCTTCTTAAAATTGAAGTCGCTAAAAAAGCTGCAACAAAAGCTCGTAAAGGTGTCAATCCATTTAATGGTGAAGAAATAGTGATTGCGGCTAAACCTGCTTCACGCAAAGTTAAAATCAAGGCCTTAAAGCAATTGAAAGACATTGTTAACGCATAAGCTAAAAAACAAATTGCCTTTTTAGCACAAAAGGAATTTTTGTTTTCTTGTCTGCTTTAATTTTTCGCTTCAAAAGGTAAATCAGAATTGAGAAATAAAGCAGACAAGCTCCCATGATCATCATAAAACCCAAAAAAGAGAGCGCTCTTGTATTGAGCTGATAATAAAGCATGGCGCTTATATATGCTAATGACGTCGACCAAATGACGGAAAAAACCGCCCAAAAAGAACGGGACTCTCGCGCAATTGCTGTTGTGACGGATATGCAAGGGAAATAGAGTAAAACGAATATTAAATAACTAATAGCTGCATGCTGATTTGCGAATAATCCCTTTAAGGCATTGCTCGAAACAACTTCTTGGCTTGAAAAGGGCAAAAAGGAAATATTTTTAATGCCTGCATAGGCTTCTATGAGTTGATTCTTGCCAATAGTCATCAAATCTTGTTTTATCACTGTGTGAGGTGTCATGGGATCATTGAATGCCTCCAAAGTGCCAATAACTACTTCTTTTGCAAGCAACCCGCTGAATAAGGATAGAGCTGCTGGCCAATCACGTGTTTCCAGTCCTATGGGTTCGAATATCTTCACAATCATGCGCTGCGCGGGTTCATTAAAACCGATCCCTGAATGAATCAGTGTATGAATAATGATTGTAATAGGTAAAATGACCGACGCGGCCTTACTTAAAAATGACTGCATTCTAAACCATGCCGCTTTTGTAAGACTTTTCATATGAGGAAGACGATAAGAGACAATTTCTTGAAGCAGAGGAGAGGAATGACCAACTCCCATAGAATACCGTACAACAAGACCAGTTAGGATAGCAATCATAAACCCAAAGACATAGAGCGCAAAAATAATTTTATAGCCTTGCGTGCCAAAAAAAGAATTCGCAAAAACAGTAAAAATAGCCAGTCGTGCTGAACAAGACATAAAAGGACTCATTAAGATGGTTTGAATGCGATCACGTTCATAATCAAGCGTCCTAGAGCTCATAATAGCCGGGACATTACAACCAAATCCGACAATAATAGGAACGAAAGATTGTCCGGGCAGTTTTAAATACTGCATCAGTTTATCAATGACCAGGGCTGCGCGCTGCATATAGCCTGATTGTTCAAGAAATCCTAAAATACTATATAAAATAAAAATGGGCACAATAAATGAAGCTAAAGTTTGTATACCGATACCTAAGCTGCTAATAAATAATAAAAGAAAATACTGATTAATAAACTGTGTGCAATAAAGAAACGGAATTTCTATGAGAGACTCAATCACTGTTGTTAATGCCCCGCCAAAGACAATAGTCAGCCAAAATGTTGTATACATGATAATTAAAAAGACAGGAATCCCAGCGTAACGATGCATAACGACTCGGTCAATGTTTTCACTTAAAGCATCGAAATTTTTAAGCCTACCTGAAATATGACTTTCATCAATAAACTTATAACGTATAGTTGCTAATGCGGTTTCTGCATCGGCAGACCCTGTTACGTTTTGAAGATGTTGAGTAAACTCTCTTAATTCTGATCTTTGAGCTATATCCCAGGTTAATAGTTTATTTTGAGTTAAGTGTTGTCTTTGCTCAAAGTGGTTATTCAGTTGTGAGGATACCGGTAAATGGTTAGGCTTTGGGATCCTTTTGGGGTCCTCAATGACTTTTTTCAATTGATCACTATCTTGTGCTTGTGCCCATGTTAGTACGTTCAAGCCTAATGTTTCTTCAAGGAAGGCCGGTAATAAAGGATCATCATTAAAATTTAATACCAAAATCATAGGGTGCTGAAATTCAATCAGTTGTAACGAGAGATATAAATTCCTGCGAAGTAATCGACAGTCTATTATATTGATGATAAAGTCATTGATTTCAATATCATTCAAGCGACTTAAAGTGACTTGCTGATCAAGGGCTTGGGCATGATATTCGCTATCTAAATAATAGATTCCTGGCAAATCCTCTATTGTCCAGCCTAGCTTTTTATCAAAAGTTGCTTTTTGACTATCAACTGTAACACCAGGTCTATTGCCTATTTGGGCATTTTTTCCTGTCATGACGGAGAAAAATGTAGATTTACCGGTATTGGGATTACCAATCAGTAAAAAATTGCATTGAATATTCTTCATTATTAACAAGCCTGAGTTTGGACAAGCACGCAATTTGTTTCACTTTTTCTGAGTGATAACCGTGAACCTGCAATTTCAATTTCTAATGGACATCCTAAAGGAGCTATTCTAATCACTTTGACGGGAGTGTTTCTAATAAAACCCATAGCTAACAACTTTTTTTTCAGTATATCAGGACAGTCAGAATCAATATGACTAATCAATCCAATATCCTGTAACGATAGAGTGGTGAGCGTTATGGGTAACTTCATAGGGCCCTTTAAAGTCATTTATTAAAGATATTTTATCAAAAATACTTTTCAGATCATATCCTAAAATATGAAATTTTATTTCATTTTCAACGAATTATATAAATAATTTTCAGAGTAATTGCTGATAATAAATAGATAAATCCCTTTTAAGGCACTCTAACTGATCTTGAAAAAAATGACCTCCACTCCCATAAACAAAAAGTTTTTTTTCTTGAGCGTTCAGTTTTTGAAAATGTGTCCACGAATCGGCGGGAGACACAACAGTATCATCAATTGTCTGTACTAACAGAATGTTACTAAAATTGGAAAATATTGTCGATGCTGGGATCAGATGCCACGCAGGGGCGATCAATATCCTGGACCATTGAGGATTTTTTGCTAATAATACAGCTGCACCACCAAAAGAGAACCCACCAAGATATTTTGTTTGAAAGGGGCCATCCTCAACGATGCTTATCATTTGATTGAGCAGGGCAACTTCATGTATAAAATCAACATATGGCCCAGTGGTTAAACCAATTGATGAAAAATTAAACCGCAATGAAGCTATTCCTGCTTGATGTGCTGCTTTAGCGAGTGTTGTCAGGACTTTGTTGTACATCGACCCTTCAAACAGTGGATGTGGGTGGCATAACAGTATGATTGTATTAAGCTGTTGAGTGGGATTTTCATATAAAAACTCAACATTTTTTTTCAGATCTACGCAAAGAGTTTGGTGAATCCGTTTTTGGCTCCAATCAATCATAAAGGACTCTCTGACTCGATAAATGTTGTTTTAACATTCAAAGTTTCTTCTATCCACAAACCTAAGCGTTGTATACCACAGCGTTCTGTAGCATAGTGACCGGCAGTAATCAACGTTGTACCCATTTCTTTTGCAAGATCAAAATGACGCTCTGCAATTTCCCCGGTAATCAGACATTGAGCGCCAGCTTGCTCTATCAAATCACCACCGGCGCCACTGCACCATGCTATAGTGTTTATCTCTTTATTCATTACCTTATCTGAAGGATAATATTTTACGTGGGGATTAATAGAATGAGCAATGCTCTTTAACAAAAATTCTAGAGTTGTCGTTGTTTGAGATCGATATAAAAGACCATGCGGTGTTATTGAAGGATCGGGAGTTGCAGTTAGATTTAAGAGCAAACCAAGTTGAGCATTATTACCAACAATGGGATGAACATCTAAGGGTAAGTGATAAGCTATCAAATTAATATTATTTTTTAACAAGGCTTGAATTCTTTGCCCAAAAATACCGCTAATGGGCAAGTTCTCTTTTCCCCAGTATAACCCGTGATGAACTATCAGAGTGTCGGCATTGATTGTTCTAGCTGTCTCTATTGTGCGCATATTTGCTGAAACAGCCAAAGCAATATGTTTTACGTGGGGATGAGCTTTTACTTGTAATCCATTGATTGCCGATTCGCAAATGTGAGCAATATTGAGATAAGCATTAAGCGACGAGACTAGATCTTTTAATTCCATATTCAGATAATTCTTTATCATTACACCACTGCCTTGAAATTTTTCCACCAAGCATATTGATTTTATTAATAAAAAACTCATAGCCCCTATCGAGGTGATGATTTTTTTGAATGATTGTTGTGCCTTTAGCGACAAGTGACATTAAAAGTAAAGCGCAACTTCCTCTTAAGTCTTGAGCTGTTAATAATGCGCCTTGTAATGTTCGATGTCCATGACAACTGACTTGTGATCCTTGAATAGAAAGTTGAGCTCCCATTTTTAAAAATTCCTCAGCATGAAAAAATCTATTTTCCCAGATTCTTTCCTCTATCATACTAAAACCATGAGAGACACAATTCAATGCCATAAAAGGTGCTTGCAAATCAGTGGGGAAGCCGGGATGAGGCTCCGTAATGAAGGAACGAGCACGTAAAGGTTTGTTGACAAGAGCACGAAGACCATGTGGCGTTGTACTAAAATCCATACCCATGTCGGTTAAATGTTCTAATACAACATCTAATCCTGGACAAGATTCATATTTAAGCTCAATATGACCCTCAGTCATAGCACAGGCTGCTAATAAACTACCTGCCTCCATTCTATCAGATGCAATTTTAAAAGGTGATTGTGCTTCTAGAAATTGATTTTTACCTTCAATGATAATTGTTGTATGATTGCGCTCGATAGATACGCCGCCACTCTTAAGAAATTTTATTAATTCGTCGATCTCATTATCACAAGCACAATTTTCTAGGACTGTTATGCCGGATGCTAAACAGGCAGCCATAATAAGATTCTCAGTACCTGTTACTGTTGGCTTTGGAAAACGAATATAAGCGCCCTTTAAACCTGCAGGTGCTACTCCATAGATTTGATGTTCTTCTACGATAAAAGTTGCTCCTAATTGCTCAAGAGCATGAATATGAAAATCAATAGGTCTTTTGCCAATCGGACAACCACCAGGCATTGGTAATCGAATTTCTCCATAACGCGCCAGAATGGGCCCAAGCAATAAAATGGAACCTCTTATTTTATTAGCCATATTAGGATCAAGATACAGCGAGTGTTTATCTTTGTGTTCTAGAGTGAGTCCGTCATTAATCCACTCAACTTGACTTCCTATGGAAGAAAGTAAAGCGGCTAAAGTGCCAATATCATCAAGATGGGGTAAGTTTGTAAAAACAACTTTATTTTTAAAGAGTACAGTGGCAGCAAGCAAGGGAAGAGATGCATTTTTAGAGCCACTGATTCTTACGGACCCTTTTAAGCAGACAGGCCCTTGACTGATTATAATGTTATGGTTGTTTTGCATTTTGCGCTTCATTTACTGTTAAAGTTTTTAAGGTGACAGCATGCAATGAACCATCTTGGATGTATTGAAAAAGCGCTTGATTGACTTGTTGTTGTCTCTTTAATCGCGATAAACCAATAAAATCATCTGAGACTATCGTAATAAGACGATGATATTCGTCACCGTCTATCGTAATATGAGGAGAACTAAAGTGTGCAAAAAGCACTTTATGAAGAGTTGTTGCATCCATGAATCAATTAATTTTCCATAAAATTATAGCTATATTAGCCAATTTCTTAGAAAAAAGCCACTTTGATTGAGGATTAAAAAGCTAACGCTATGGTTCGCTAAAAAGGCAACCTGGCATTATAATATAAATTGTTTTTCTTAATAGGCAAGGAAATGACGAATGTGCGATGAGCCTCATGTTGATTTAGAACGAAGAAATTTTTTAGCGAAAGCAACAACAGCTCTAGGTGGATTGGGGATAGCTGCCATTGGTCTTCCGTTTTTGAAATCATGGTTGCCTTCAGCTAGAACAATAGCACAAGGGGGCTCAGTCGAGGTTAATATTAGTCAGCTACCTGTTGGCGGCTTAATGACCGTTGCTTGGAGAGGACAGCCCATATGGATTATTAGACGTTCCTCACAAGAGATCAGCGCGTTGAAACAGGTTGAATCTTTGTTGCGTGATCCTCAATCACATGAATCTGAGCAACCGGCTTATGCTAAAAATGAATATCGCTCACTCAAACCTGATATTTTAGTTTTGGTCGGCATTTGTACTCATTTGGGTTGTGTACCAACATTCAAACCAGAAATGGGTAGTTTATTTCCTGATTGGCAAGGTGGATTTTATTGTCCATGCCATGGTTCTAAATATGATTTGGCAGGTAGGGTTTTTAAAGGAGTCCCCGCACCTTCCAACTTAGTTGTTCCACCGTATCAATTTATTGATCCCAATATCTTGGTCATTGGAGCCTAAGGATACACTAAGGAAGATATTATGAGCACCACAAACGATAAAACAAGTACAGGCCTAGTGGCTTGGCTGGATGAACGCTTGCCATTTTCGGCATTTTTAAACAAACATTTGTTAGAATATAAAGCTCCAAAGAATTTTAATTTCTGGTATTATTTTGGCTCACTCGCGCTTTTTGTCTTAATTAATCAGATTGTTACAGGTATTTGGTTGGCAATGTTTTATAAGCCAATGGCGACAGAAGCGTTTAACTCTGTTGAGTATATTATGCGCGATGTTAACTATGGCTGGCTTATCCGTTATATGCATTCAACAGGAGCATCATTTTTCTTTATTGTTATTTATCTTCACATGACTCGAGCATTTTTGTATGGATCTTATAAAAAACCCCGAGAGCTTGTATGGTTACTCGGCTGTTTTATGTTTGTTCTGCTTATAGCGGAAGCTTTTTTTGGTTATTTATTACCATGGGGGCAAATGTCATTTTGGGGTGCGAAAGTTATCACCTCATTATTTGAAGCTATTCCTTATATAGGGACAGCGCTAGCAGAATTCATCAGAGGTGATTTTACAGTTTCTGATGTTGTTTTAAATAGATTTTTCTCTCTTCATGTTGCAGCGATCCCTATGTTGTTTCTAGGCCTTGTTATTTTTCATTTGGCAGCATTACATCATGTGGGATCTAATAATCCTGACGGTATAGAAACAAAAAATCTTGTAGATGAGCACAATAAACCTTTAGATGTTGTTAATTTTCATCCTTATTACACTGTAAAAGATATTTTTGGATTCTCTGTTTTTTTGTTAATATTTTTTGCATTTATTTTTTTCCAACCCGAAGGTTTTGGCTTATTTCTTGAGGCTCCTAACTTTTTACAAGCAGATCCTCTGGTGACTCCAGAGCACATTGCCCCTGTTTGGTACATGACACCATTTTATGCCATTTTGAGGGCTGTCCCGAGTAAGCTGGGAGGGGTAATGGCAATGTTCAGTGCTATAGGAGTTTTGTTTTTTATGCCATGGCTTGATCGTTGCCCAGTAAAATCTATTCGTTATCGTGGCTTCATTCACAAAGTTATGCTTTCATTATTTATCGCGAGTTTTTTGATCTTAGGGTATTTGGGGACTGTCCCAGCAACGCCAACATTGACCATAGTCGCAAGAATTGCAGCTATTTTTTATTTTTCATTTTTTATTTTACTACCGCTCTATTCTAAATATGAAAAAACAAAGCCCGTGCCTACTCGTTTAACAAGGAGTCATTGATGAGAATATTACTCTATATTGTATTGTTAATCTCTCAATGTTTCGCGTTAGAGAAGCATATATTGTCCTCGATAGATATCAATAGAAATGATATTGCCGCTAAGCAAAGAGGCGCTCAAGTTTTTTTTAATTATTGTTCTGGTTGCCATTCTTTGCAGTATGTTCGATATTCTGATATGGCTCGTGATCTCAAAATATTCAATAAACAAGGCATGGTTGATAAAGATATTATTCTCAATTACCTTAATTTTGTGAATGATGATTATCGTTCTCAAGCAGTTAATGCCATGAGCACTGAAGATGCTATATCATGGTTTGGGAAAAGACCCCCTGATTTGTCCTTAGAAACAAGGGTTCGTGGTAATAATTGGATTTATACTTTTTTAAAAAGTTATTATGTTGATCCCAAGCGACCAACTGGTGTTAATAATTTGTTATTTAAAGACGTTGCTATGCCTAATCCATTTTCGGCACTTCAAGGATTGCAATATCCGATTATTGATGAGCATGGTAACGTTGTTGGATTAAAAAAAGATCCAACAAAAACAGTTGCTGAACTAGAAAGCTATGATAGAACTCTTAAGGATTTAGTAGCTTTTTTAGATTATGTGGCAGAGCCTCATAAACAACAGCGTCTCCAATTGGGTCGATATGTTATGTTGTTTCTCGTGGTCTTTTCTTTAACAGCGTATCTTTATTATCGTGAAGTATGGAAAGATGTGGAATAACATCGTGATTTGAAAATGAGAATACAGCGAACGCTTAAATGGAAAAAATAATCAGAGATCCTTTGCATAAAGTCGTTATGGATGGTGTGCTTGGTCTCCTCTTAAACGATAAGGATTACACACTCTTCTTTTAAAAACAATATGTTGTGTTTCAAAAAGACTTTTTCAAAATATTATGTCTCGCCACTGGTCGACTCACTAGCAATCTCCCGTCGTTCACGCTAGGCGTATAGAGAGAGCCTCTTCGAAGGAGTAGTTCATTTGTACTCGTATTAGGAGCACTTCTGACAGGATAAGCTGCTCTTTCACTAGAGTGGTTCGTTTGCTTGATGATCCTACAATCGATTAAAAAAAGAAGTAGAATTTTTTCATTGATTTTAAATGATAAAATACCATTGTCACCCTGTTCATCATAATAATTTTGTAATAAATATGAGCTAACCTCCTCGTTCTCAAAAGAGTCGATCCAATCTTTTATGCTAGGCAGTAGCAGATTATTAGGATCATCAAAACTCTTAAATTCATTATTAGCTATCTCAACGATATAATCGAAAATAGCTTTTGGAGCATAGTAATCATCGAATTGGGTTATAAACTTAAGCAATTTATAAGATGCTATAGAGTGATGCAATTGAATTAAATTAGGGTTGAACAGAGTTTCAAGCTCTCCATTGACGTTAAATGCACTGAAAAATGCTAAATCTGTGTTCTGATTGACGTGCCTGTCAGTGCTCAGACGATTTAAACTTAAATTCAAGAGACTATCAACGTGTTGACTATCTAAAGGATTATCTGACTGGAAAATATCATTATTCTTTTCCGCCAACTGTTTCAGCTGTATGATGATACTAGGGATGGCTGCCATAGCTGCCATCACTGTAGTTTTAATTTTTTCTGTCATGAGCCTGCGTTGGTTGGCTAAAAGCTTAAGCAAGTTTTTTTGATATTCCTTTTTATCTCGAATATAAAGAGCTTTTTCACCAAGGCTTCCGGCAAACGCATCACCACAATACTCAGAAGTATCGAGTAATATATTGAAAAAATCTTGGGCTAAGGTGATTTTTTTGGATTTTCTCCATTCCTCAGTGTAGTGATTCAAAATACAGTTAGCCAAAACTTCAATCCGTTCAAGTTCCTTTATTGACAATTCAGCAGCATTCCCGGTTTTGTTCTCTAATCCATCAAAAAAATTATCAAGACAGAATGCAATATATTGGCTAAAGATTTGATCTTCTGTTGATGGTGATTGAATTTTCAATCGTTCTGTCCAGTATAACCTTACTTTTTCTGGCAGAATATTATTTTCCGATGAATATACTGGATTTTTAAGGAATAATCTCATGGAAGCCAATTCATTTTCATGAAAAGTACCGACATTATCAAGAAATTTAGGGTTTTGACATATTTTTTTTATAAAATAATGCTTATTTGCATAAAAAGCCTCTAATAACCTTGCTTTCGCTGTAGCTTTAAATACTTTCCGATCAACGGTTGTTTCGATAGAAACAAATGATTTTGCTACATGACCAATATCGACTTCGTAAGGAGCAGCAGCTATTGGAATATCAAAAATTTTTTTTGGGTTTGAACAAGACATCATAAAAATGTTTGTAACATCTTGTGCCATGAAGAAGAAGGTCAAAATGCTTTTTGCTGATTTATCGATTGCTTGCTTACCATCAATAGTCATTGAGTGACAGAGAATATTAAAAGCATCTATTTTAGATTTTAAATAATCCGAGTCAGGATCAGGGAAGTATTCGTTGATCTCTTTTATTTTCACTTGATGACTTACTGCTGGTAATCTTTTCACGCGCTCTTTGAGCTCTTCAAGAGCAATGGCTTTATCTATTGTAGGATTATTTTTTGCTTTGTATAAACTTGAATACATGAAAATTTTGAATTCATGTGGCGCCAATAAGGAGATGAATCCATGCATTGTAATTCTCGGTATGATATAAGCAATCAATGCACTCGTAGCGACTATATTATTAGAAAAAAATCCAGCGATCATGAGGATCGCCGTATCAAACCAATCTAATATTTTAAGGATAGGTAGAGGAATGACGCCTGACTTTTTTAGATAAAAAATCCCCATTATTAAAAAAGAAGTTACACTAAGAATAGGGCTGCTTAGAGATTGCAATCCTAAAAGGACAAGTAATATTGTCGAATTAAGTTTATCAGAAATCTTTACAATGATATCGCTATTGCTGTTGGATAAACTGAGAGCATCCTGTATTTTTTTCAGCGGATCGTTGAAATAGTGACCTAAAGTTTTCCCGAAAAAAGGCATGGAGGTCAGATTAAAATCCATCAAGATAATAAAAGACAAGAGATGCCCCATCGCTAATAAAGGTAAAACAGTAAATATAATCAAGGGTGGCAAGACTCCCATTCCGCCTAAAAGACAGAGTTGGATGATTGAGGATACGAAATGATAAAGATAGCTGTCTTTTACAGCGCCTTTTTTAATGGCTACTTTATCACTTTCTAGCCTCCAAAATGAAATATTCAAACTGTAGGTGCCTAACATTCTTGCAAGAATCATATTGATTACATTTAGATTTTAATAATGGAATGATTGTATAAGGATAAAAATAAAAAATCAAATGTGCTCTTGAGAGAATACAGTAGGAATCAAGCTAAGAAGGAGTCTCTTAGCTTGATTTTAGCAGGATTTTATGAAATGTTTTTTTTATATTCAAATATTTTGACAACTTTTTGAACACCAGTTGTTTTTTTAGCAATATCCACGAGAATCTCTTCTTCTTCAGGTTTAACAATACCGATGAGATACACAGTATTGTTTTCTGTAACAATATGAACTTTAAAAGGATTGATTTTAGGAGTAACAAGTATTGATGATTTAATTTTCGTGGTAATCCATTGATCTTGGGCTTGTTGCCAAACATTAATAGATTTCGTCGAGGTCAATTCATTATAAATTTTCTTGACCCCTTCAGTGTTTGCTAAAAGAGATGATATTTTTTCTATATTTTCTTGATTAGGTGTTTGGCCTAATACAAGAATATGCCTATTAAAACTTTTTAAGTAGACACGCGATTCATCTTTTAGAGCGAGATCTGCGAGCTTTTTATTGAGTTCAGATTCTAGTGATGCATCCATAAGAACAGCTGCAGTTGTTCTTCTGTCAGTATGCAGCATTGCATTCCCTGGATTATCGCTAGTAACAATTGCAATACATCCTGTTAAAAACACAGTTGATAATAAAATTATTTTTCTAAACATGAGCAATCCTTTGCTAGAAGAGAATATTCATATCACCCCTTTTTTACAAGATGGTGAATGAGCCTATTATTTAATAACCGTAAGATGAGAGGATTTTTCTCCTGATTTTTTATCAGATTGTTCGCGCTTTCTTTTTTTAATTGACAAAGATGTCGTAGAATCCTCGTCAGACTCATTCCATTCTTGTTCGTTGTTGTTGTCCACAAAAGACATTCCTTCATCATTTTCTAATGAATAAATAGCAAGAACAGAACGAATAGGGAGAAAAATCGCAACAGATTCTTCGGCACCAAATGCAGCTTCAAAACTTACAGAGGTCGCTGTAATTTCTAAATTATCAACCGCATCTGAAGCGATATCAAGAATAATTTGACCATTAGTTACATATTCGCGGGGCACAACAACACCCTTAATAGTTGCATCAATAATCAGATGTGGCGTGCAGTTATTATCACTAATCCAGTCATAAAAAGCTCGAATCAAGTAAGGTCTAATCGAAGTCATGGTGCTCTCCGGTTGTTTTTTTGAAAGTTCAATATAATCTGGTAAATCTCGTTTCTTTTTTTTAAAAAATCGAGCTAATAATAATTTTAACCACTTTAACATGAAATACCTTTTTGCTGAAATTTAATCAATACGCTATAAATTGCTATGACCAACTAGCCAACCAATTTTTCTCAGTTGCGGTTAAACTTTGCACAAAACTTTCACGTTTGAAAATTTTATTGATATAACCCAATAATCCTGTTGCCTGTTGTGGAATGTCGCAACCCCATGCTTTTAACCTTAAAAATAACGGAGCCACACAACAATCAACTAAAGTAAATTCTTCTGTCATAAAAAATGGGGGTTCATCAAGCATTGATGAAATCGATACTAATGAATCGACAAGTGCTTTTTTAGCAGCTTGGTCGCCTTTTAGAATTTGCGGCAGCAAAGTATACCAATCACTATTAATACGATGAATCATCATGCGACAACGAGCTTTGGAAACAGGATACACAGGTAATAATGGGGGATGCGGAAATCTTTCATCAAGATACTCCATTATAATTTCTGATCCATATAAAACGAGCTCACGATCGACCAATGTAGGAAGAGCGAGTGACGGATTAATATCAATTAATTCTTGCGGCGGGTTTTCATACTTAATTGTAATATGATCAAAGGAAACACCTTTTTCTGCTAAAACAATCCGTACTCTATGGCTTAAAATATCATTTTCAAGTCCGTACAAAATCATAGTGTTACGTTTTGATGTGCTTGATGACATGCTCATATTCTCCTTATAAACCTTATTTGCAGTTTGAGATAAATAGTAACATAAAATTAGTTCTCAACCTATTGAGTTGAAGAAAAGTTTCTAACAGTATTGTTAAATTTTACTATGGATGACTTAAATCATTCACTAAATTTTTCATAGATATGAAGACGAGCACTGCGAGCACGAGGATTAACTCGAGTCTCATTTTCACTAGGAAAGAGGGGGTGCACCACTTTTTTCATAGCAAATGGTAATCGGCCGTGTCTCATATCATCATATTGATGATTAAGTATGGTCTTAACCTTCGTGTACTCCAGCGAATGGAAGGTTATAACAACTAATCGCCCTCCTTCACAAAGATAAAGAGGAGCTTTCTTTAAAAAAAGCTCTAAATGATCCATCTCTGCGTTTAAAGCAATTCTTAGTGCCTGAAAAGTGCGCGTTGCTGGATGTTTAAGCGATCCTTTCGGATAACAATCGATAGCGCATTGTGCTAAATCTTTAGTTGTTTTTAACAACCCTTTTTTTCTTCGCTCTAAAATAGTTTTTGCGATTTTACGTGACAAGCGCTCTTCACCATATTCATAAATGATATTGGCAAGATCTTTTTCACTGGTAGTATCAATTAATTGCGCTAATGTTAAGCTTTCATTTTGACTCATGCGCATATCTAGAGGGCCTTCATATTGAAAGCTAAAACCTCGATCTGGATTATCAAGTTGAGCTGAACAAAGACCAAAATCAGCTAAAATACCGTTTAGTAAACAATTGTTTTCTAATTTATCAAAAATATCACTGTAATTACAACAAAATGCACTAAGACGATGATCATTGAATGATGCTGCTGCAGTTATTGCAGTTGGATCGCGATCACAAACAATAAGAGATGCCTCAGGTTGTAACCGGTTCAGCAGAGCTTTACTGTGTCCTCCGCGCCCAAATGTAGCATCAAGATACCGTCCATCATTTAAGGTAATTAAAGCTTCAAGAGATTCATTCAGTAAAACCGGCTGATGCATAGCAATCCTAATAGAAAAAAAGAGTAGGGGAGGCAAAGCGATAAGCCGGGTTCTGTCGTGGACAATCATTCATCTAGGCTTTATGTCACCATAAAGCTCAAGCGACCTACCCGAATTCGATGCGAGCAGCATCATTGAATTCCTATTTGGTCTTGCTCCAAGTGGGGTTTGCCGTGCCCAACATGTTACCACGTTGGCGGTGTGCTCTTACCACGCCGTTTCACCCTTACCAATAAAAAAATATTGGCGGTTTATTTTCTGTTGCACTTTCCGTCAATTACCTTGCCCAGGCGTTACCTGGCACTTTGCTCTGTGGAGCCCGGACTTTCCTCACCACTTCTGGCGCGATTGCCTACTTTACCTCGAAAATGATTCTATCTAAAAATCAGAGTTGTGTCAAAAAATCATACACTTGATTTTTCCTAACATCAAAATGTTCGCTAATCCATTGCGATGTTTTTTTTACTCCTAAAAGAGTAGCAAGTGTTCGCGCAGGATTGTGCCAGTTTTCAGCCAGAGTCTTTTTTATTTCAATAGCCATGATAAATTCACCTTTATCTGGAATTAAGGCGCCTATCTCAGCTGATAAAGATAAAAGCGTGCCACACCAAATTTGTTCATAGATCTTAGTCAATTCTCTTCCAATATAGCATTGTGTTTCTTCAGGGAGTGTTTTCTTTATTGTATGTACTGTCCTCACAATACGCTGAGGACTTTCTAAAAAAACTAGCAAGTAATCTTCTGGATGATTTTGTTGCAATCGTTCTATAATACCTTTCTCTTTTCTCGGTAAAAAACCAACAAAATGAATAGGTTGAGCACAGTATGGAATACAGCTTAAAAATGCTGTTAAAGAGCTAGCGCCAGGAATAGGAACAACAGACAAGTTATGTTGATGAGCGAAAGCGACGAGTTGATGACCAGGATCACAAATACCAGGAGTTCCCGCATCACTTACAAAGGCTAAAGCTGCGCCTTTTTTAATTTCATTAACCATAAAATCTTTTAAAGAATATTCGGTATGTTCATTTGCACATATCAGACGTTGATTCTTTAATAAGGAATAATGTGTTAAGAGTTTTTTTGTTTGTCGCGTATCTTCGCATAATATAAACTGCACAGATGATAGAGTAGAACGCGCGCGTTCAGTGATATCACCCAGATTCCCTATGGGTGTAGCTACAATATAAAGGCCAGGTTTGAGCGATGTTGACAAGATTTATTCTCTTTTTATTCCTTAGTGGTTGTGGGTATTATCAAGAAATATCATTACAAAATCAAACAGATTATGATCAGGCAATCGATAAAAAAGATCTTATTTATTTTTTACAAACTCCAATGACAGCCCCCGGGCTCTATTATCTGATCAATGAAGATCTCAAATCTCCGCAATATGATGGATGCGCTATCGATCTTTTTATGATCGATTGGTTGTTAAAGGAAAAATTCTTAACTAGCGCAAATAAAAAAATTGAGCAATTTACACAACGACCTCGTTGTAAGAAGCTAGAAAAACTTAGTCTTTTAAAAAAAGCTGAGTTTTTTCTTGAAAAAAATCATGCACAAGAGGCGATTGATCTTTTACCATCAATCCTTAGTGATCTGCATGATCCGGCTTATAAAGATGCAGTCTCTTTATTAGCAATCTTGCTTGAGAAAAATCCAGATTTATTTGAAGTCGATCCGTCCTTAAAACGCATGAAAGATTTTTTTCACATTCTTCAGAGTGAATCAACCGACGATAATTTAAACAAAGGGTTAGAGCATCCTTTTTTTTATCATGTAAAAAAAGAACGTTATGCATCAGCTTCTAATAAAAAAACAATAGAAGGTATTATTTTATTATATGACAATAAGTTGAATGACTCTTTTGTTGCAGGAATGATGAAGTCTTTTGAAGACTCCCACCTCTTAAGTTTTATTCAATTCTTCGATATTAAGAAGGATAATGATCTCATTTTAAATCAGTTAAAACAGCGTCCGAATACTCTCTTGATAGGCTATCGTTTAAACCAATCCGTACCAAAGATATTGATCGATGCGGCAACGTATTCCATCATGATTGAAAGCCCATCTGTAGATTTGAGCGAAGATCATTATGTTATGGATTTTTCATTAAAGGCAGATCTTTCTTTGATTGGACAGCAAAGCTCTTCTGCTTATCCACAATTAGTGATTTATGATAAGGCCTATGAGCCTTATATCAATCAGAAAGAACTTGAAAAAATACCCAAGGTTTTTATTGACCAGAAAAACTTCCAGATTCAACTCAATAAAACACTTCAATTATCTGATAAAAAATACTTTTTCAAAGACTTATTTCATGAAGATGTTTATTACATTCAGCAACCCAAAATGTTGCCGTTTCAGGTTTTATTGCTTTTAGAGCCTTCATTAGCGCGTTTAGTGTACCCTTATCTTTTGTATTGGGGGCAGGAGCAAACAGGCTTTATCGCCACAAATGAAATTTTATCAGGCGAGCAACAACTTGATAAAACTCTTAGTGGCTTGTGGATGTTAACCAACCCTTCAAGTAGCAAATTGAATCAGCCGTATGAATACTTCGTTGGGATCGATGTGATCTCCATCATTAACCGTATACGTTGGTTTAGTATTTATGATAGTTATGTCTATCATGGTCTTTTGGGCCGTTATTCATTAGATGGGCAGACTATAAAAAAAGATTTGAAGATAACAAAGTACAAGACAAGATAAAGGTTGCATTCTTATGGCAGAGCATTTTGATTTATTAAGAGAACAGCATCGATTCAATGTTGGCCGTTTTGTGACATTAGTCGTTGTTGTGATCTTGGCTTATGTTGTTTTGCTGACTCGCTTACTTATTGTGACTTATTTTGATCATGAATTTTGGCTTGATAAACGTCAAAGAAGATTTATAGTCCAACAGAATTTTCCCACTCATCGGCAAAAAATTCTTGATAAGAATAATTTTCTTTTGGCTACACATCTAAAAACCTTATCACTCGGATGGCAGCCAGCTTACTATGATCAACTAACAGAAGATAATAAATCTTTTTTATCTTTACTACTCGATCAAGATATTAACTCTCTAGACGAAGCATTACAACGTCCCAAGAAATTTATTTATCTAAAAAGAAAAATATTATTAAGCGCAGAAAACCTTTTGAGATTAAAAAAAATTCAAGGAGTTTTTGTTTTTAATGAAGATAAAAGATTTTATCCATTAGAAGATCATACTGCTCAATTACTGGGTTTTTTAAATATTGACAATCATGGCGCTGAAGGAGTTGAATTTGCTTTTGATCATCAATTGCATTCCAAACCATTTTTTAGAAAAAAGCTGCGCGATCCGAAAGGCAGAGTTTTGATGTATGAGGATGTTGTTTATCCCCATCAGACTTCGTTAAATCTTTCTATAGATTCCCGATTTCAAACAATCATTTTTAATGGATTAGAGCATTATTACAAAAAACATAAAGTAGCATCATTCTCAGCGATTTTGGTAGATGCTCAAACTGCAGCACTTCTAGCTGTTGGATCCTACCCGTCCTTTAACCCTAATCAAAATCAACAGTACCATTTGGGGTATCGCTTAAAACCTTTTTTAGATTCTTATGAGCCGGGATCAACGATGAAGCCTTTTTCTGTAGCATGTGTTTTATCAAAGCATCCTGAAAGCATTAATGATTTTCATATCAAAACCACTCCTGGTTATTTTATGCTTGACGGGCATAAAATCACGGATGTTACTAAAAGAGAAGAGATTAATCTGATTGATATTTTATTATATTCATCCAATATTGGTTTAACACGATTACTTCAACAATATACAGACTGTGATCTTGAGGGGTGTCTTAAAAAATTTGGCTTTGACTCTTTGACGGAAATTGAGTTGTTCAATGAGGTTGGGCCATATTATCCTGCGAAAATTAAAGCAGGCAGTTTTGTTGAGGCCACGCTCTCATTTGGTTATGGATTGCAGATCAATTTAGCTCAATTGGCTCGTGCCTATACAGTTTTAGCCAATCATGGAGTTTTAAAACCAATGACGTTGTTGAAAGATAATATAGTTAAATATCAGGGCAATCAAGTAATAGAATCTCATGTCGCTGATGCAATAAAAAACATTTTACAGCGAGTTGTCGAAGAGGGTTCAGGGAAAAAAGCATATTTAAAAGATTATTCTATAGCTGGTAAAACAGGTACTGCGCAGCGCGTAGGTTTACACGGTTATGAGCAGCGTTATCATGCTTTTTTTGCAGCCATATTTCCTGTGGAACATCCTCGTTATGTTCTTATTATTCATGCAGACGATCCTCAAGGACAAATTTATGGTGGGCAAATTTGCGCACCACTCGCTAAAGACCTTATACCAAAACTACTAGCGGTCAGTGAAGTTCCTAGTTATGCTAGATCGCACTAAAAATTGAATAAGCAAACATAATAAAGCAACAAGTGTTAATGATAAAAAATCTTAATGTTATATGAGATTCATGATAACCAGATTGCTCAAAATGATGGTGCAAGGGTGTCATTTTGAAAATCCGTTTTCCTCTTAATCGATAGCTGGCGACCTGTAAAATCACAGATATTGTTTCTAGTACAGGAATAATGAGCGTTCCAATTAATAATAGAGGGGCATTGAATATGCAAAAAAGAGAACATAATGATCCACCCAGACCCATCGATCCTGCATCACCCATGAAAATAGATGCTCGATAACTATTAAACAGTAAAAACGATAAAAGAGATCCAATATTAGAAGCGGTTAAAGCAGAAGCTGCACTGTATTGCTCGGGTGTTAAAGAGCTACTGATCTTTAACATGATGCTGAGCATGACTGTCCAAACTCCAAGCAGAATAAGGGTTAAAAGACCATCAAGACCATCTGTTAAGTTGATGGCATTAGTTGTACCAGCGTATGCGCCGAGATTTAAAACAAGCCATATTAAAAAAGGCAACTGCAACCATCCAATCATAGGAATATAGGTACTTATAGCAGGTGCTAATATAGGCATACTGATTATAAGATAGCTAGCAATAATCAGCTGAATAAACATTTTGAGTCGTGCTGAGATGCCATTTTTTATTTTGTTTATTTTAATAATGTCGTCAAGCAAGCCCAATAAGAAGAACAAGATAAGTGCTTTTAGATAAAAAACAACGATAGGGTTTTTTGTCAAAGGCATTAGAGATACGCATTGAGCCGTTGCTAAAGAGATGCCGCCCAACGTTGGCGTTCCTTTTTTATCAAGGTGCTGCTTAGGTCCTTCTGAACGAATAAATTGACTAATTGAAAGTTTTTTTTGAATTACAATTAAAAATGTTGTTAAAAGAGTTGTTATAATAAAACTTATTAATCCTATAAAAATCATTTTATGAAGGAGTTATTAAAATTAATCTTATGGTAAGAAAGATTTTTTCTTTTTTCAATAAAGTATTATTGTTTATAATTTTTATTGAAATTGGATTGTTAATAAATCTTCAACATCATCTTCAAGTTCTCACCGCTAAAACTTATCTTTTTGATGAATCTTGTTTGGATTTACAAGATAAAATCATTGAGCAAGAGAGAAAACTTTGGCATGCTAAGAGACATCAAAATATTTTGACATGTGCCCAAGAACAAGGATTAGTTACAGTTATTAAAAGGGAATAATAGAATTGAAATCAAATGATATCATTAGAAGTGATTGTCGACAAATACAAATAGGTGATGATTATTTATGTCTGGCAAAGCACGTTAGCTTAGCTGAAAAACTGATTTTTGAGGCTCGTAGAAAAGGAGCAAGACGATGTTTTTCTTGGCACTATATCAATAAGCCCTGGCATAAACAGCTTAGGATAAACAGTACTCATAGAAATGAGTTCATTGATGATTACTATCAAAATCATCTTCCTCTTAATATTATTGCTATCACTGGAACAAATGGTAAAACATCAACAACATGTCTTTTGCAACGCGCCCTAGAATTAAGAGGTTATAGTGCTTTATTAATGGGCACGATAGGCATGAGATTTTCGACTAAAGACTCATGGAGTTATACAGGATTAACAACAGCCGATTACGCAGATATTCGAGCAGCCCTGAAAATGGCCAATCAGCGTTCTATTCCTTTTATGATCATGGAAGCTTCATCGCATGCCTTAGCTCAACGTAGATTAGGCTCTTTATCATTTTTTGCTGTCGGCTCGACCACAGTGACGCTTGATGATCATTTAGAGTACCATAAAACAGAGCGTCACTATCTTCAAAGCAAAGCTAAACTTTTTACAGATTATGAATCTGCAATAAAAGTCTTGGATTACAAAAATGCCTTACTACCCTATCTACCAATGCTTGTCACAACATATGCTCCCAAACAGCTGAAAAATTGCTCTTTAAAAACGCATTTACAATCTAAGAATATTCAATTAGCTCAAGAAATCTTATCAAAAGCCAATATCTCAACTCCAATCCATTTAGATCATTGGGTTCAGTCATCGTTGATTAAGGGGCGTTTCGAAGAGTTTTTTTGGTCAAGCAATAGAACGGTGATTGTTGATTTCGCACATACTCCTGAAGCGTTAAAATATCTTTTAAGCGGGCTTGCTCATATTCCATTCAGTCATCGATGGTTAATTTTTGGTTGTGGTGGTCAGCGTGATCGTTCTAAAAGATTTGAAATGGTTCAGGTAGCTAAGCAATATATAGATAACATTATTATTACATCAGATAATCCTAGACATGAACCTTTTGATCAAATTGTAGCGGATATGTGCTCAGCAATAAGTCGGCATGATCTGATGATTATTGAAGATAGAGCAGCAGCCATTAATTATGCTCATACTCATGCACCTTATGGATCTTTAGTCGTTATAGCAGGTAAAGGTCATGAAGAATCTCAAGTCATAGGTTCACGTTCTATACAATATAGTGATTTAAAAGAAGCAGAGCAATATGTTGAATAATTTAAAGATTTATTTTCCAGACGCAATTTTTCATCAAATATCAGAAGACGAGATTTTTCATGGACTTTGTCATGATACAAGATGCATTCAAAAGGGCGATGTTTTTTTAGCACTCAAAGGACAATATGATCATGGAGTTCACTTTGCTCATCAAGCTTACAATAACGGATCGATAGCCATTCTTGTTGATATCAAACATCAGCATCTTGTCAATGGGCCAAAGATTATCGTACCAGATGTTTTAAAAGCGGCTTATACTTGTGCAAGCATGCGTAGAAAAAATTACCCTTTCAACATAGCAGCTGTTACTGGGACTGCGGGTAAAACTTCAACAAAAGAATATTTAGCACAAATTGCTTCGAACGAAAAAGTTTTTACAACTTATGCTAATTGGAATAACTTACTAGGTTTGATTATTAATTTAAGTCGTCTCAACGATCATGTCCCTTATAATTTGTTTGAATTAGGCATATCCGCTGAAGGAGAAATGCAAGAGCTTGTTGATCTTTTAAAGCCAGATATAGCCTTGATCACAACTATAGGGCATGGACATTTAGAAGGATTAAAATCTTTAGAACACGTTGCTTTTGAAAAACAAAAAATAGCTCAGCAAGCATACATTCGGTTAACAACACAGCAGGCTCTGCCGTTCCTTGATAAGTCTGAATCCTGGAAGGTTGTTGATCATGAAAGTTTTGTTTTATCATCTCAGTTTGATCAAACAAGATCTCTTTTAAAAACGACATTACAGTCTAATCAGATGATTTTTACTGTTGAAACAAATGGTTTTTTTCATTTACCGTCATTTGCTCTTGCTATGGAAGTCCTGCATGTACAAGGCATGCCTGTATATGAAAGAGATAGAGTTTTAAGATTGGATGTCCCGATAGGTAGGGGGCGTTTTATCAAAAAGGGCGATTATCTTTATATTGATGACACTTATAACGCTAATCCTCTTTCTCTTAAGAGTCTTTTTTTTAACTTACAAAAACTTGAAGCTCCCTCTATCCTTGTATTAGGAGATCTCGCTGAATTAGGCTCCTATACAGAAGACTCTCTTAAAAATTTTTTTCAAGTTACAAAAAGTTACCCGCTCATAAAATGTCTTTATTATGGACCTCATCAAGCGATGATGAAATCATTTGGATTTGAAGTGATGACCAATGAAAATGATTTAATAAAAACAATAGAGGCTTCAACATCAAAAATAGTAGCTTTTAAAGGCTCTAGAGTCAGTAGGCTGGATCAGCTCTTACAAACCATGATAGCCAGAATATAAAAAGGATAAGGTTAGATCTGATGATAGGGATTTTAGGCCAGGGCAAGACTGCATTGTCAGTCTATGCTTATTTAGAAAAAAACAAAAAAGATATTGAGGTTTGGTCTCAAGAGCTTATTCCAGTGAGGGATCATGAGTCCACGTTACTGGCGTGGATCGATCGGTGCGATCAAATTATTATCTCTCCAGGTGTGTGTCCTCATAAAGAACCTTACGGACACCTACCTGCATGGATGATCTATACAGATATAGACATCTTTTTTCAAAAGGTTTGCACGCATAATATTATTGTTGTCACTGGTACTAATGGAAAAACTTCTTTAGTCGAGATGATGGTTGGTATTATTCAGGCGCATGGGTTAAAAGCATGGGGATGTGGTAACAATGAAGTGCCAGTTCTGGATGTGCTTGATAAGATAGAAAAAGATGATTGGGTTGTTTTAGAGCTTTCTAGTTTTCAGTTATATTGGTTGCATGATATTCCTTGTTTAAAAGCCGCAGTTGTGACTTCTTTTGCTCAAGATCATTTGAATTGGCATAAAAATATGCAAGAGTATCGTCAGAGTAAAGCAAAAATTCTTGAAAAATCATCAATAGTGTTTGTGCCCGATGGCTTTGTTCATAAGCCGGGTGTTCAATATTGGGACCAATCTTTTCAGCACGAGGGGCTTAAAGAGCATCTGATGTTTGCAGGGCGTATTTACTCAAAGGTTGCAGATTCTTTGAAAAATTCTCCTTTATTGTACCCTCTTCACCAAGCCTTTGAATTAGCGATGTCTTTGGGATTTAATCAAAATATTATTCTTGATTATTTAAGTCAATGGCATCCTTCAGAACATCGATTTGAACATTATTTTTTAGAAGGCATTCATTGGATTAATGATACAAAAGCAACAAATCTTGAAGCGGCTTATGCTGCAGTAAAAAGTCTTGGCGTAGAGAAAAAAAAGATATATATGATATTAGGTGGAGAAGCTAAAGGACAAAATTTAAAAGAAGTAGAGTCTTTTTATGATCACGCCGATAGATTTTTTTTAATAGGGAAAGCTGCTCAAGAATTTGCAACTTTCTTAAAAGATAAAGCAACTCTGGTCGGTACGCTTGAAGGATTTTTTAATATCCTGCCGTCAATTCAAAAACCAGATCTGGTCTTGTTTGCACCCGCATGTGCTTCACTCGATCAATTTAAGAATTATAAAGATCGAGGAGAATGTTTTTCTCGATTGTTGCATTTATACAAAGGATAATTTTCTTGAATATTAAGCTTATTAAAAATCAAATTCTTTGGCCAGAAAATAAAAGTTTATTTTGGGTCATGACTTTTTTTTTGCTTTTAGGTTTATTAAGTGTTTACTCCAGCACGATGATTTTAACAGCACAGGCTGATCATTATATTAAACGACAGTGTTTGTTTTTTGTAACGGGTTATTTTATTTACATCATAGGATTTTTTTCTGGTTATTGTCATTGGATTTTTAAACTGAAACATCCATGGCTTTATAGTGTCGGTTTATTGCTTTTACCCTTGACGCCTATAGGCCTTATGGTTAATGGAGCTAGACGTTGGATACATTTCGCTGGATTTTCTTTTCAGCCAAGTGAGTTGGTGAAAATATTTTGGATCACATCACTTTGTCATTTTGTTGTGAAGTCTCATCTTGATGTTCAAAAAAAATTTTTTGCGACTCGATCGTTATGGCTTAAGTTGGGAGTGTTATTAGCATTACTTTTAATTCAACCGGATTTTGGCACAGCATTTTTACTCACAACATTAACATTAACATTACTTTTCGTTGCGAGGATTAGATTAGACTTTTATTTTGCTATGATATTGGTTTTTATTGGAGGGGTTATTGTAGCGATTATTATTGCACCTTATCGTATGCGCCGATTTGCCGCTTTTCTTGATCCGTGGACTTTTGCACAAGATCAAGGCTATCAATTAATTCAGTCATTGATAGCTATAGGATCTGGCTCAATACTAGGGGTTGGTATTGGAAAAGGGCTACAAAAACATTACGCACTACCAGAAGCGCATACAGACTTTATCTTTTCAGCAATCGTTGAGGAAACAGGATTATTAGGAGGCGTTTTTTTGATAGGATTGTTTTCATGGTTGATTTTAAATTTATTAAATAGAGGATATCAGTTAGCTAAAAAAGAATTATATTTAGAATGTTATTTATATTTATCTTCTGCAATATTGTTTTTTTTACAAACAGTGATTAATTTAGGGGTTTGTTTGGGCTTGCTGCCTACAAAAGGGTTAACATTACCTTTTTTTAGTTATGGTGGCTCAAGTCTTTGGATCGTCATGGGGCTTATAGGTATACTAGATGGATTTTGGAAAAAAAACTTCAAATAAAGTAATGGTTGTGGCATCAGGGACAGCAGGGCATATATTGCCTTCAAAGGAAATTATTAACGAGCTTCTTAAAAGAGGTGTAGCTGTAGATTGGCTTGGTTATAAAACACCATTGGAAACAGACTTCGAAGATCCACTATTACGGCATATTCAGTTGCACACGCAATCACCTCGAACATTTTCACGCTTATTATCCTTCAGTTTTTATAAAAATTTTTTTCTTGATTGTAAAAACATTCTTAAGCTATATAGTCAAAATAAATATCAATATATCTTGCTCACAGGAGGCTTTATTGGATTTTTACCAGGGTTGTTTGCAATTTTAACAAGACAGCGTATGTTTATTTATGAACAAAATGTTGTCCTGGGTGCCTCAAACAATTTTTTTTCTTGGTATGCTCGGAAAATATTCTTTGGTCTGCAGCCGCTCATAACAACAAAGAAAACTTTTTATATGGGACAGCCTTTACGTGAGTCTTTACTGAAAGTCAATCAAAAATCTCCTTTAGAGCCACATTTACTTATTATTGGAGGCAGTTTAGGCTCTTCTTTTTTTAATAATGCACTCGTTGACATATTGACTCAGCATGTCGAGGTGAAGTCATGGAAAATTACACATTGTTGTGGTGCACAAGCGGACCCGAAACAATTGACGGAGCGTTATAGGCAAGCAGGAATAGCAGCGGAAGTATTTTGTTATACTGATGATATTGCCAAGTATTATGAGCAAGCCACAAAAGTGATTGCTCGCGCCGGAGCAATGACTATTTCAGAGTTACTGTATTTAAAACGCGATGCTTTATTAATTCCTTTACCGAATTCAGCTGGAAATCATCAAGTTAAAAATGCCGAATGTGCTAAGAACATCAAAAATATTACTGTTTGTTTACAACATGAGTTTAATCAAGATATTTTGATTAATTTTTTAAAACATTCGTGCCATAATTATGTCAGTTTTTTTGAGTATAAATATAACCCAACATTAGAGATTGTCGATCAATGCTTGAACTATCCATGACACAAGATATTCTTTCTAGCGTTTTGAGTGCTAAGAAAATATTTCTTTACGGCATTCATGGCTGCGGAATGTTAGGTTTGGCACAATGGCTTATTGATCAGGGCATAGAAGTTATTGGCTTTGATGATACTCCTGGAGATGTTGCTGATAATCGTATTCAATTAAGAACAACAATAGATCTTGATGATATTGATGTTGTCTGTACGACAACGGCTTTAGCTCATCATCACCCACTGTATCAGCATCTGAAGTCCTTTAAAGGACTCTTTTGTAAAAGACCTGAACTGTTAAAAGCAATAACCAGCTCATATCGCCAGACCGTAGCTATTACAGGGACTCATGGAAAAACAACAACGACGACTTTAACATCTTTTCTCCTTGATCAGCTTAATCATCCTCATCATTATTTTATTGGCGGTAAAAGATTAGATACCGATCGCTATGCCTATTATGCGCATAGCGCAGAAACAGTTGTCTTTGAAGCCGATGAAAGTAATAGTTTTTTAGGATCTTATGCACCTTATATTGCAGTCGTCCTGAATGCACACGCCGATCATTTGGAGAATTTCAATTATTCTATCCATGCGTATCGTCAGAATATTATTAATTTTGCAAAAAATGCTTTTTGGCTAGTTATTGATAAAGCGACTTATGATGAGTTAGAGCTTTCATCTGTTTTTGCTCATCATGATAAAATAATCTTCTTAACACAAGAGGCTATATTAGAGTCCAATAAAGCATTATGCACCACCAGTCATTTGGCGGACAACTTGCCTTTGTATCTTAAAACACCGATGTCTTGGCAGCATATTTCAGCAGCCGTAACTATATGTAAAATACTAGGTCATAATGTAGATCAGGTATTAGATCGTGTGAATGTTTTTAAAGGAGTGTCTTATCGTCTTGAAAAAATAGAAACTTCTTATTTTAATTATGTTTGGCGTGATTATGGACATCATCCTAATGAGCTCCAGAATGTTTATAGGACATTAACAGCCGCTTATCCTACACAAAAAAAAATTATCATCTTTCAGCCGCACAAATATTCAAGAACAAAATTCTTTCTAAATGATTTTGTTACTATTTTATCGAACTATGCGCATGTCTATCTGTTACCTACTTTTACGGCTCAAGAAGAATTTGATCCTGCAGGGGATATCACCGTGCTACACTCTTTGTTAAGAAATAGTACAATAGTGAATGTAATGGATGAACTCATCTTTTCAGATACTGACCAGAATACCATTATTATTTTTCAGGGAGCAGGCTCTATCATGGCTAAAGCTTTAGCCTGGTCAAAGGATCATTAATTCTATGCAGCCTTTTATTAGCGTTCCTTCCTTAAAAAATCAATCACTTAAAGACTTAACAACATGGAGGATTGGTGGTTATAGTACTGAAGTTTTTTTCCCAGCAACCATAGAAGAAATCCAACGGATTGTTGTGCACTATAGAATGTTAGATAGGCCATTGTCGGTTATGGGGTATGGTTCGAATTTACTGATCGATGATCGTGGTTTTGATGGTGGTATTATTGTTTTAAAAAAGAATTTTTGTAAACACACGCTTGATCATACCGATCTTTTAGTCCTTGAAGCTGGATTTGCATGCCCAAAATTAGCACGTTTAGCATGGACTATGGGGTTTAAAAATTTAGCTTTTCTATCCGGGATACCCGGCTCTATCGGCGGAGCGATTCAAATGAATGCAGGCGCGCATCATCATGCCATTATGGATTATGTTAAAAAAGTAGAAATGATAGATACTTATGGCAACATCCACCTCTTTGATCGTTCAGTTATTGAAGCATCTTACCGTCAAACACATTTTCCTATCAAAGGAATAGTCACTCGAGCATGGATTGCTTTGGAGCAAGAAGGCCTATTATCGTTAACAGAAGTTTTAGCTCATCGATCACGAACACAACCTCTAGCAGCCTGGTCCTGTGGCTCTGTTTTTAAAAATCCTCACGCTACTATTAGTGCCGGCTGGCTTATTGAGCAAGTGGGTCTTAAAGGATTTGTTTATAATGAGTTAGAGATTTCAGTGAAACATGCAAATTTTATGTTAAACACAGGAAACGCCTCTTCACAAGATGTACTGACGTTGACACGCATGATTCAACAGCGCGTTTATTTGCTTACAGGTTACATATTGCAACCCGAATATCAGACGCTTGGATCATGTTTTTAGTATTAAGACGATTACTTCCATACTTGTTTGTTGTCTTTAGCCTTAGTCTTGTGTACCTAAAGAAAAATGAACAACAAGTCTTAAGTTTATATATTCAAGGTGAACTCCCTTATGGATATGATGTTGATTTGTTTGAAAAATACATTAATCATCATGGCCATGAGTTGACTAATGCTCAAGAAAGACTCTATCAATTGCTCGATCAAACAGGTCAGTATAAAAGTATTTTTCTTAAAAAAATACAGCCAGATGTCTATTTTATGTTATTAAATCGAAAAAAAGCGATAGCGACATGTGATAAGCAAGAAATGCTTATGGATGATGGGTCTATTGTTTTTTCAAATCAACCTTTAGAGTTAAATTATCATATGACCTTGAAGAGTCGTAAGCCAGAAAAAATTAATGAAATCATCAATATGCTAAGTCTTTTGGAGCAATACGGTTATTTAACGGCAAAACTCAATATAGGGGTTCTTGGTGATATTACAATAGAATTTTCTAAAAACATTACAATAAAGCTGCCCGCTCATCAATCACTGAGTCGTTGCAGGACGATTTTTGATTATTATCAAGCTAACATTCCAGCAAATTATGAAATTGATGGACGATATGAGAGCGGATTCATCTTTAATAAAAAACAGTCTGCTAGAATTTGATTAAGGACCTTTTGATTGAAAATCTATGATTGTTACTCCACAGACAAATTCTATATATTGCGCAATCGATATCGGGACATCTTCAATCAAGACACTTATTGCGCAAAAAAAAGATGATTCATGGCATATATTGGGTTTTGGTGTACAACCAACGGAAGGCGTGAAAAAAGGTTGTATTACCGATTTAGAAAAAACAACTCGCTCGGTCCATTATGCTCTTGAGGAAGCTGAATTAAAAGCTGGTTGTAAAGCAAATATTTATGTGACAAATTTTTCTGACCAGTATATTAATACATTAAATTCAAAAGGCATTATCCCCATAAGAAATAGCCGCGTTAATGCTGACGATATTAAAGAAGTTATTAAAGCCGCTCAAGCGATTGCTTTACCCCCTGAGCATAGGATCTTGCATGCGATTCCTCAATATTACGCTATCGATCATCACCGAAAAATCATTGATCCTTTAGGAATGCCCGGTATTCGCTTAGAAGCCGATGTTCATTTAGTAACAGCATCAATGCATGCTATGAAAACAAAATTACAGATTTTATCTAACTTTGGCATACAAGCGGATTATGTTGTTTTTGATCCTTTAGCCGCAGCTTATGGTGTTCTTCTTCATGATGAAAAAGAGCTTGGTGTTGCGTTAATCGATTTAGGGGGTGGTACCTCTAAAATGAGTATTTTCCATCAAAATAGACTACTCAGTTCTAAAATACTCCCTATAGGTGGCGATCATGTTACTGCAGATTTAGCGTTAGCTTTTAGAACACCTGTGGCTGCTGCAGAGGTACTCAAAATGAGACATGGAGGAGTGCATGCAATTGATGTTGAAATTAAAAATAATATTCTCAACATTCCATCATTGGGTGAAAGAAAACCCCAACAAATTATTAGAAATGAACTTATAGAGGTTATGACACCAAGAATAGAAGAAATTTTTCAGCTTTTTATCGAAGATATTGAGAAAAACAATTTGCGCTCATTTATTGCTTCAGGAATTGTTTTAACAGGTGGTCTTGTTCGGATAGAGCATATTTGCTCTTTAGCGAAACAAATTTTTAATGTCCCTGTTCGCATTGGTATTCCAGCTTTTCCTAAGAAAAATAATGAATTATTAGAATCATCAATAAGCGCAACTGTAGCTGGGTTACTTGAATGGGCGTATTTAAATCAGAATCAACAACCCGTGGCTGATAAAACTGAGTTTCAGATGCTATGGGCGAAGTTAAAAAATTGGCTAACAGGTTAAATTAAAAGGATGTAAGACTATGGGTTTTGAATTTATTGACCCCCCTAAAAAGAACGCTGTCATTAAAGTTGTTGGTGTTGGGGGTGGTGGTTGTAATGCAATAGAACATATGGTGCGGACACAACTTTATGGTGTAGAGTTTATTTGCGTGAATACAGATATTCAAGCTTTAGACATTTCTAAAGCTCATCAAACGTTACAAATTGGTTCTACTTTAACGAAAGGGTTAGGAGCAGGGGCGAATCCAGAAGTGGGACGCAAAGCTGCAACAGAAGATGTTGAGGCATTGGAGAAAATTCTTATAGGTGCTGATATGGTTTTTATTACAGCAGGAATGGGAGGCGGTACTGGAACAGGAGCTGCTCCTGTCATTGCTGAAATCGCGCGTTCTCTCGGAGCTTTAACTGTAGCGGTTGTTACAAAGCCCTTCCCCTTTGAAGGTCGTAAAAGAAATGAGATCGCTCTTCAAGGTATAGAGAAGCTGAGAATGCATGTTGATTCATTAATTACGATCCCTAATGAAAAATTATTAACAGTACTGGGTAAAAATATCACATTATTGGATGCTTTTTGTTCGGCAAACAATGTCCTTTTAGGAGCTGTCCAAGGTATAGCTGAGTTAATTACGAAGCCTGGCTTGATTAACGTTGACTTTGCTGATGTAAGAACTGTTATGGCTGAAATGGGACATGCCATGATGGGATCTGGAGTCGGACGAGGTCAAAATAGAGCCAGGTTAGCGGCCGAAAGTGCTATTAGCTCTCCTTTGTTAGATACAATGTCTGTTCTTGATTTAACTGGAGCTAAAGGCGTTCTTGTTAATATAACAGCGGGTGCTGATTTAGCGATTTCTGAATTTGAAGAAATAGGAGAGGCCGTTCGCTCTTTTACTTCTGATGATGCGACAGTTATTGTAGGAACAGTGATCGATCCTTCATTGGATGATGAGTTGAGAGTTACATTAGTTGCGACCGGGTTAATTGCTCATGAAGAAATTATGCAGCACAAAAGCAATGTCCATGCTCATAAGAGTCAAGCGACCATCCAATCCATAGCAACGCCTCACCATCAAACCCATAAAAAACAAGTAGCTGCGGGTTCTGAACAACCCATGGATTATTTTGATATCCCAACATTTTTAAGAAGACGAACTCAATAGTTTTCAGATGAAAAATTATTTAGACGCAGTGATAGTCTGTTAGGAGTATCACTGAATGTTAATACAGGAGATTTTTTAACGATAAAACATGGATCCTCAGAATGTTTAGCTTTTTTACGTGGTAAAAATACATGCATGGGTGGATTTTTTATTGTTAAATTTTTCAAGATACATTCATTCAGGAGTTCAAAAAAAGTAAATTCTTCGCTTGTTTTTAAGGCGATTTGTTCAAGATGAGATATGAGTTCATCATGCATATTGCGCAAAACATAAGGCTCTAATATGCTTAACAAAAGAGCAATCTTATCATTATTGTCTTGCATAAACGACTCAATAAAATCATCAAGTGTGCTAGCCACTCTAACTTTCTTATAAGCAATAAAATCCTTCATTGATTCAAATAAAAAATAAACTTCCTTTCTAAATCTTCCTTCCTTGATCCCATTTCTTGAGAAGAAATATTTTTTAACATTATGATTATTAATAAGAACTTTCAAAAGAATATCTTGATGGGACTTTATAAAGATTTTAATTCCTTCAGCCGCTTGAGTAGATTGAGGTTGCTTGCTGAAATAAGATTTTAAGAGTTCTTCATTAAAGTTGTCGGGCACTAAAACACAACGAAGAGCACAAATAACAGTTTCTTGAATAATCAGGGGCTCTTGACTTAACGAAACAAGCCATTGATGATTCCGATTAATTTTTTTACCTTTCGTGTAAGAATTAAGATAGTTATATGGGTTTAAAGAAGTTGCTGGATTAAAAGTTATTTCATCATCAGTTAAGTAGCCTAAAGCGATTGCTGGCTGAGGGAAAAGAATGTTGTTGGGCAAACCAGCGAAAGAGCATCCTGAATCCAGTTGGGTAAATGTAGAGTGTAAAACTTGTTTTTTATTGCGATACAATCGAAGGCCGATATTTCCGACTTTAAGATCAATTTCCCCTAAAAACTTAGCAAATAAAGTACATGTCCCTAATCCAGACAATGTTAACGGCTCTTTAACGGGTTGAATATAAGATTTTAAATCTAATTTTACACCATGAAAATCAAGGAATTTTGAAAAAACATAAACTTTACTTGTGTTTTGAATGGACTCATTATAAGAATTGTCAATGCCTACACGATATTTTGTGAATATATTTTCTCCGTTAAACAGATGCTTTGGACAAAGGGCTCTACGATATTCTTGAGCAAAGACTTCTATTTCTGCGGCAACAATATTTTTTCTAAATTCGCCATGATATTCATCGATAAATTTACAGCACCAAGAAGAAGTGTTTTGTATTGACATGGATGGTGACCATTTTTTGATCATGCCAATCAAATGTGCTGAGGAATCAGTCTTTGTAAGAGTCATACTCGGGTCTCTTAATTTAAGAGAAGGAGTAATGTGTTCAGCATTTATTAGTGAAAAAAAACCTTTGCGCAAGTTACACTGTTCAGATTGAATGCTACCGCTGGCATCAATTTCAGGGCTTTTTTGATCCATAAATATTATCCTTTTTTAGTCAAAAATAACAGACTTTGCTATTGGCAATCTGTGACAACGAATCTGGCAATTGAGATGAATTTTAGTGTGTTCGTTAGTTTGTATGCAAGGATTGTCACAACTATACCACTATAAATTGTTAACGGAATTCTAAAGGGGGCTTCTTGCGACCCATGATCAGCAATCTGACCATCTGTGCAAAAAAACTCTTGAACAAAACACGTGCGCAATCCTTTTCGTTGACGGGAAGGTCAAGCACGTCCTGCTCTTTGTTTAAGTTCTTGTTCTCGATCGTTCTTTTCCAGATATTTTTAGTGTATCATACCCTTATTGTGGCAAAAAGTGTTTCTCATCGTTATGCAAGGAATCTGTTTACGGGCTTACCCAACATCTGCTCAAAAGAACATCTTGAGTCAATGGATGGGCTG
>Ga0214917_10000120_pt1 | contig 89701 bp, 84 predicted proteins | sample LL_1208_BB_MetaG_FD_177983 | JGI IMG/M metagenome (GOLD analysis project Ga0214917, IMG submission 177983) | Freshwater microbial communities from Lake Lanier, Atlanta, Georgia, United States - LL_1208_BB | ecosystem: Environmental > Aquatic > Freshwater > Lake | place: USA: Georgia | collected... | reverse complement strand
CTGGATCCTCCGGTTCTTCAGGATCGTCAGGATCATCTGGTTCTTCTGGATCATCGGGATCTTCTGGATCATCTGGGTCATCTGGTACTTCTGGATCTTCTGGAACAAGAGGAACATCTGGTTCATCGGGTTCTTCCGGAACATCAGGTTCTGTCACCTTATCTGGAACTACTGACAATGGTGTTTTAACCCTAAATGGTTCTGCTCCTAATGTATCTGTTGAATCGAATATAACTTTTTCTTCCCCGACTTTAACTCTTTCTGGAGCTCCATCAACAACATTAGGCGGAGGTCAAATTTATCTTGCAAATTCAACATCAAATAGAATAGAGTTTGTTCCTTATCCTAATGCATTGGCGGGAAATGGTCTTCCTTCTTTAACTAATGTTTCCACCGGAGAAAAGATAACATTATGGTCTGCTATTAATGCTTCTAATGTAAACTACGCCTTTGGTACATATCCCCTCTCTGGAAGACTTTGGTATTCTGTTCCACAGGCAACCTCTTCTTTTGTTCATGCTTTCTACGGGGGAACAACAGAATTATTTAGGATTCAAGGTGATGGACAAATTCAATTAACGGCAGGAACTGTTTCGTTACCTTCTATCTCTGCTGGTTTAAATTCCACAGACACCAACACCGGAATTTACTTTCCGGCTGCCGACACAATTGGATTTGTTGAAGGTGGTGCAGAAGCGATGAGGATAGACTCTAACGGAAGAATCAATCTTCTGGCAGGATCTGCAGCTAATCCGATTTTGAACGCTGGTTTAAATTCTTCAGACACCAACACCGGAATTTACTTTCCGGCTGCCGACACAATTGGATTTGTTGAAGGTGGTGCAGAAGCAATGAGGATAGACTCTAACGGAAGAATCAATCTTCTGGCAGGATCTGCAGCTAATCCGATTTTGAACGCTGGTTTAAATTCTTCAGACACCAACACCGGAATTTACTTTCCGGCAGCTGATTCAATCGGATTATCTGTTGGTGGTGCTACCGCTGGTGTTATTAATACCACAGGATATGGAATCCAAACTGCTTCTCCTTCGGCCTGGATACATTTATCATCTACACCATCAGCCTCTAAATGGATAAGATTTGATGCTTCTCGTAATGCTGCAGCACCCCCCGAAACTAATGCAGGCGCACCTGATACTGGTATAGGTACTAATGGTGCGGTAAATAAGTACCTCCAAGAACCAGATGTTTGGATGGAAGTTATACTTGATTCGGCTGGTAAAGGTGGTGCTGTAGTTTTAATTCCTTGTTACTTACCGGGTTAATTTATGATAACTGATCCTCAAATAATTCAAAAAATAAAAAATAGCGGAGCTATGGTTATAACCGTTGATTTGGAAGATTTTAAGAAAAAAATAAAGGGATATCACCACCGAGGTGAAAATTACACATTACCTGAAAATTTTTTTGTGTCAAAAGAAAAAATTTCACAATTAAGATCAGAACCTCCCCCACAAATAAATGTTCCAACAAAAATAGAAATTAAGATATCGGAAGGAAAGGGAATGGGAGTTTTTGCAACTCAAAAAATTTTGAAGGGAGAAATAATTGAAACTTGCTACCTATTAAAAATACCCAAAGAAGGTGATCTTCTCACTGATTATAGATTTCTTTATCCAAAAAGAACACTGTCTGAGTATGTAATTCCACTTGGGTATGGATCTATTTATAATCATTCCAATTCACCAAATGCTGATTGGATAGACCATCCCGAATATAAAGCTTTCAATTTCTTTGCTTTGAAAGATATAGAAATCGGAGAAGAGATATGTGTTTATTACGGGGGTGAAGATTATTGGAATTCTAGAAAAAAAAATAACATAATATAAATTATAAAAACTATGGCCATTCAAGTTACAGGACTTTTTAAAAGTCCAACATCGAATCTCATTCACGAGTCTCCTTTATTGAAAATTATTGCACATCTTTCTTATAAAGGAGATTTAATGGTGGATCTTTTTGTTACCTCTTCTGATGGAATTTGTCGAGATACAGTGGTTTACCCCAATTTGAACAGAGAGGCATTAACTTTCAATGCCAATATTTCTGATCCTTATGATCGGTTAATAAACGGGTTGGAAACTTTTCTTATAACGGAACTACAAACTTCAAATTCTATTAATTCCACTTCTACTTTCAGCAGGGTATGATTACAACAGATTCAACACAGCAAACAATCACCTCCGAAGAATTAAATAAAATTCAGGATTTGAAATCCACCGGTGAAAAATTTATAATTGAGTTTGGGTCTTTAGAATTGGAGATGTTGGTTCTATCTCAAAGAAAAAGGGATTTGGAGGATAAATTCATTAAATTCAAAATCGATGAAAAGAACTTCATGGGAATGATGGATTACAAATACGGAAATGTTAATTTGGATATAGAAACAGGAATCCTTACTCCTAGAAATTAATTTTAATTCAGAAGTTCGTGATAAACTTCTGCCATTTTTTCTCCAGCCGAAGACCATGTATATTTCTGGCATGTTTTTCTTCCCTGCTCTCTCAAATAATCTTTTCTTTCTTCCGATAAATTCAAGAATTCTAAAAATCCCTGTTCGATTCCTTCTACAGTGGGATCAACAAAAATAGAATTTTCTGGATTGACAAAATCGGATAACCCATCTCTTCTGGAAGAAAGTAAAACGCAATTAGAGGCCATCGCCTCTAAGGCAACCAGTCCAAATGGTTCGTGAACAGATGGCATGATAACTCCATCGGCATCGTTCAATACATCAATTTTTTCTGAACCGTGTTTTGGACCCAAATAAAACATGTTCTTTTTCCCTTCCTGAAGTTTTTGATCCAAAAGTGTATTGCACAATAAATCTCCCCCGTCGGGAGAACCAATGATCCAAAGTTCAATGCCGTCTGGGATATTGGCTTCCAATAATTTATCCACTCCCTTCATCTCGCAAAACCGTCCGATATAAACAATTTTATTTTTTTTCTTTTTGGGATTTGGGTTGTTTGATTTCCATTTTTGAAGGTCAATTCCATTTGGGACCAAGGACATCTTGGACGAAAATTCTGGAAATATATCGAGATAAAATTTAGATATGGTGATAATTCGATCGGACCATCTCAAAAATCCAGTTTCCATTTCCAATAAAGTTTCTTGAATTGTTTTTCCGTCTTTTGTTGTTGGATCAAGGGCAATATTCAAATTCCTGTGGATCTGACCTCTTATTGCCAAATTTAAAGAGCACACCAAAGGAACATTCAAGTGATTAGACAAATGTCCACCGGGCATGTACACCGGCCAATCGTATGCGTGCACTAAATCTGGTTTTGGCATACCCAGTGATGTCACAAAGAAATTAATTTGGTGTGCCAAATTGAACACAAGAGGGTTTATATTTCCCCCGTTTGTTGGAACAAAACTCGGAAAAATTTGTTTGGTATTTGGAAATTCAAAACCAGAAGAAAGATGGGGAAAGCAAATGGTGTGTAATTCAAATTCGGAACTCAATTCATCGTGCAAGGCTAAATATTGATAGCCTAATCCTCCCATAGGTTTTTCCAATCTATCTGGAATTAAACTTAAAATTCTTTTTTTCATTCTTCCATTTGAACTTTTATGAATTAAAAAATAAAAATTTCAAAACAGGGATGAAATAATTACCCAATTTCAAAATAAAAGAATTTGCTATGGGAAATCAAATTAAATTAAGTTCAGAAGAACTAGAAAAGGTTCAATCTCTAAGAAACGAGGCTCGTGAAAACGTTGACAAAATAGGGCGCATGAACATCCAACATCATTTTCTGACCGAAGAAATCAGATTTGTTGAAGAACAACTTCATTCTTTATATGGAGAAACGTCGGATATCAAAAAAAGAGAACAAGAATTGGTGAACAATATTGTATCTAAATACGGTGAAGGGCAATTGGATTTCAACACCGGAATTTATTCCCAAAACCAAGATGAAAAGCCCAACTGATACCCTGCGGAGAACAAAATATCACCTTCATAGAATTTTAAGTTCTATTGAAAATTCTATCCTCGAAGAATCTGGAAATAAACCCAGAATTCTTTTTGTTGCTCCCCACCTTTCAACTGGTGGGATGCCTCAGTATCTTTATAAGTGCATTGAGAAACTTTTGCCTGAAGGAGAAATTTATTGTGTAGAATACAATAACCTATCAGATGATTTTGTAGTTCAAAGACAAAGAATACAAAATTTATTGGGGGAAAATTATTTTAGAATAGACACGGAAGACAAAAGTGAATTTCTAGAAATTGTGGAAAGGGTTTGCCCAGACGTCATTCACTTCCAAGACTTTGTGGAATTCTTTGTTGGTGATGATATTTGTCGAAAAATATTCGCCCCAGAAAGACCTTGGTTCATTTTTGAAACGTGTCACTCTTCAAATGTTAAAATTTTGGACAAATTCTGGGCTCCTGATAAATTGGTGATGGTAAATAAATGGATGACCGAAGTTTTCAAAAGTTCTGGTTTTGAATTGGATATCTTCGAATATCCCATAGAAGATTTTATCGGAGTTGGAAAAGAAAGTGCCAGGGAACAACTTGGTTTAGACCCAAACAAAAAACATGTTATTAACATTGGTCTTTTCACCCCCGGTAAAAATCAAGGGGAACTCATGGAATATGCCAGAATACTAGAAAATGAACAAATAGAATTTCATTTCATTGGTAATTTGGCGGGTAACTTTCAAGAGTATTGGGAGCCTCTGATGAAGAATGTTCCAAGAAATTGCAGAATTTGGGGGGAAAGACACGATACTGACCTATTTTATGAAGCAGCCGATTTGTTTGTTTTCTCCTCAATTTGGGAATTGAACCCGATTGTTATAAAGGAATCTCTTTCTTGGAATTTACCCATATTAATGAGGAGATTGCCATCTTACATGGACGACTATGACGAAACCCCCTTAGTTCATTTTTATTCAAACCAAGAACCTGTGACTGATCATGAATACAATGTTGAACTAATTCGAAAAATTTTGAATTTATCATCATGAAAAAAAGTGGGATAGAAATTTACAGGAATATTACCAAAAATAAAAACGTACACGTTCCTGAACAAATCCAATTTCAATTTTCTTATGACTATTCTCCAAAAATAGATTTGAAGGGAAATAATCCAAAGAGTGAAAGAAATTTAAAATTTATTGATTCCACCACTTCGGAGTGTGTTCACGAAAGTACTTTGAAGCCTGGTCATTTTACCTCCCTTTTTCGAAAATGGTTTACCCCCTGGTTAGTGGAAGGTTATGATCGTGAAAATAAGGTTTGGTCTTTAGATTTCGAGTCTACTTTGTTTGGGGGAAAAATTTTGATATCAATAGATTCTTCTTCATTAGGAGACACAATTGCATGGTTACCTGTGATTGATCAACTAAGAAAAAAATACAAGGCACAATTAATTGTTACAACATTTTGGAACGAAATTATGTCACACTTTTTCCCTCAAATTAAATTTTCACATCCTGGATTTAGAGATCCATCTGCCAATGCGGTGTTTGGGGTAGGATGGTACGAAGAAGACGATAGGAACATACACAGACGTGATCCGAGATCAATTTCTTTGCAACAAGTTGCAGGTGACTTGATTGGTGTCGAAGTGAATTCGGATATTTTACCTTCTCAAATTCCAGGATGGCTGGAAACAACCAAATCGAGGTTTGAAGGAAAATATGTTTGTATTGGCACCGAGTCTACTGCGAATGCAAAGCATTGGCATTATCCGGGAGGTTGGCAAACTTTGGTCAATTATCTTAAATCGATTGGATATGAGGTGGTGGTGATTCACAGCCAACAAAATACTTTGGATGGAGTTATTGATAAAACTGGAACTATAGACATGACAGATAGAATGATAGATTTATATCATGCAGATTTTTTCGTCGGTATTGGATCTGGTTTATCTTGGCTGGCTTGGGCTTTGAGAAAACCAGTGGTAATGATTTCTGGATTTTCTTCTCCACATTGTGAATTTTCTCATTTAAATTATAGAGTCATTAACTCCGATGTGTGCCATGGGTGTTTCAACGACGTCAGACACAAATTCGATCGGGGAGATTGGAATTGGTGTCCTAGACTTAAGAACACAGAAAGGATGTTCGAGTGTACAACAAAAATCACCCCTGATATGGTGATTTCAAAAATCCAAAATTTAATATCCGAACAGAAATTGTAACCTCTGTTAGAGATTTGGTGATATATACAAGAAAAGTCTTCCTTTTCGAAGTAATCGCCTTACATGTCAGCCATTCCCCCTAACAAAGCTATCTTTACTGGACTTCCCGTATATAATGGGAATGGTCAACAGAGAAATTTATCGGATCCTAGATATCAATATCAGGACGATTTACCCAATACTGCCAAGGTTCAAGAGACAAGCACAGATAATCTTTACGGAACAACCGGTGCTGCTTTGGCCAGAGCAATTCAAATAGGTTGCAATGGTTATCACACGGTTTTGGCTTCAAATGGAACCTATTATTATGCTCCTTGCCAATCGCAGGAATGGCTAATTGAAAGGTTGGCCCAGTTAGACTCTGCCCTGAATTTTACCTATATCGGAAACTACAGAGTTCTGAGTTATGATCGTCCTTTTTATTATGTTAGTTCTTTCAATGGATGGATTATTGATTCAGCTTCATCTTTAGAGGGATATAGTGTGGATTTGAATACCACATCAAACGCAGTTGTATCCAATGGTATTGCAATTGATTTTAGGTATTCCATTGATGGTGAAACTTGGTCTCTTTGGGTAAATATGGGGTTTGCAACAACGGGATTACAAAATTCCTATGAGTCAGGGGAAGGAGCAGAAGTATTCACACTACAATTGGATCCTAGTAAGCCATTTTATCCCGAGTTTAGATTCACGTCTGTTGTTGTAAATCCCGACGGGAGTATAGCCTATCAATCAGAAGAACCAATCAGTCCAAATGTAGTTATAGTGAATTTCGATTTGAATTTAACTTATGACGATAATGTGGCAACTGGCCCTGATAATTTAGTAATTAGAAACCCAGTTCCTCAATGTTCTCCTGAACAATCAAACCGCCCTGTGGTATTTAACGAGTGTGGACCTTTCACATTCAATCCTTATAACATTAATAAGGCAATCAATCTTTACAAAGATCTAAGTTTAATTGTCAACAAAATGTTTGGATTTGAAACCAATTACTATTCTGTTCAACCTCAGTCCAGATCAAAAGACGTGGTACTCAAAGAATGGACTTTGTATGACGTTGTGGAAGAAAGATGCGTTAAAGTGATGGTTCCGCAAAACCAATTTCCTGACAATAAACCCAACTATGATCCATTTGGCATTTCTTTTGAAGAGCCATTCGAAATACACATCGACAAGGTATATTTTGAAAGTCTTTTTGGTCGTGGTTCACAACCTCGTAAAAGGGATATTATATATTTTCCGTTGACCAACAGAATTTATGAAATTAATTCGACTTATTTATTTCGCGATTTCATGTATTCGCCCATTTTTTTTAAAATCGAATTGAAAAAATATAACCCAAAGTCCAACACATACTATAGAGATCCTGCCTATAAAGAAGAACTCGACGGAATCGCTTTAAATTCTCAAAAATTGTTTGGAGCGGAAACTGAGGCTCAGGAGGAATTAATCACCAAACCACAACAATATGTCACGACCACGAGCGATCGAGGGACAGACCCCACCCGATCGTACGTGTACGAAAAACTGCCCATTGTAAGTTACGATTTGAACAACAACTGGACTATCGTATTTAACAATTATTATGATTTATATGATGCTTTTCAATCTAATCCAGAATTTGTATTCGAACCGTATAAATATAGAAATGCTGTTAGATATTTAACTACCCCTAAATTAGATTCGGATGGAGAAATAGCTTTTACCTGCTGGTTTTCAATTAAAAATTATGTAAACGAAAATTCTCTAACTAAAAAACCCTATCCTCCTATCCCGATGGCACAGGAAACGGTAACCACAACAAGAATTGTTTACAACACTACTCCTTATAAACATGGACTTTCTCCATGGATTGGCTATGCTGAAAATCCGGATGGCTACGTTGCAATAAAATCAGATTCAAATCACTCTGGTGGATTTCAGGTGGCTTCTGTGATTGACCAATTTAAATTTTCCGTAGTCAATCCTAATTTACCTTTTTCATTAGATACTCCTACCCTTAAGATGCAAAAAGCACAGGCTAGAAATTTGATTGCCGGGGATTATATGGACCCAATTGATGGACCACAAGGTCTTAGAGTGGATTTAATTTATTCTGGTTCACAAGAACCAAACAACACGAACTTTCTTCAGGAGGGTAGCATTCAAATTAATTTAAATGATTTTGTCTTTAATTCGAAGCTCCAATTTGTGCCAGAGATCGGTGAATGGTATGCCTTGGTTGTTAATATTTCTAATAAATACCATCAAATGGGTGTTAATATGTGGAAGATGAGTTATGATGTGAATAACCCACAAGAACAATCCTCTAATCTGATCCCGGTCCATGAAGATTTTAGAACTTTGTCCCAAACATATACTTTCGACTTACCTAAAGATATTGTTACTAATCCAGCCAACCCTCTATATGGAACGGACAACAATGCCTATAGGATATATACTTCGCCGGTTTTGCTTTCCAATATTCGAATTTTCAAATCGATGATAGATATCAATAAACAATCGATTGTGTTGAACCAAAACATCGTGAGGGATGCACAGCTGGCTCACATTATCGACAACGCCAAACCAACTTTGGACATTCCTAAAATCCCCAGAAAGGGTTAAAAAAATGACTTATGCCAAGACGTAAACCAAAGCCAGAGAAGGTTGTCCAGGAGAGAATTAAGGCAAATTTAGATTCCATTCTAATGGAAGAAAATTTGGAAATTGAATCGTTAACTGTAGACAACCTTCCCCGTATGAAAACTACCGAGGTTATGGATTTTCAGGTCCAAATCCAGTCTACCGGTACAGACTCTAGAGATCTTCTAGAATCATTGGTTAAATTTTATGTGGATCAAAATCTAATTGATGAATCAGAATTCCTTGAATACAAGAAGAAAATAGATGCCATGAACGTTGGGTCGATGATGCTTCAAATAAAAACTGCACAACACGCCATCACGAAATTGGTAGAAGAAATTGATTTAGGAAGTGCTTCTGCTCGAATGTTCGAGGTTCTTGCACAATTACAGGGACAAATTATGCAAATGTCGAAGGATCATCAAACGTATCTTGAAAAGACCGAAGCCAGCTACAAGAATTTGAGAAAAGAATTGGAGATGAAAGCTTCATCGGGTTATGTTCCCATGCAACAAAATCAAGGTTCGGACACTTCTTTTTCCCCTAGTTCCCCTCCACCTGCTCAAGGAACAAACTCTGCACTGAAGGTTAGAGGAACTAAAAGTCTAATGGAAGGACTTAGGGACATTTTGGGTGCTGAAATTCAGGACGTGAAAGTAGAAGAAGTGAATGAAAATGCGGTGGTTAATGCCAGACAAAAAGCAAGTCAAGATGCCTCTAAAAATATAAGTTTTGAAAGCGAAGGGACTTTTGAAATAGACGATGATTTATTCCAATGAGCAAACATGAAGATGATTCCTTAGATTCCAATTATTGGTCAACCAAAAGGGTTGATGACCTTATGAGGAAGGTTGAGGATGAAGGTTTAGATTACAAATCTGTTGATAATCCATTTCACGACGGAGACCCTTCTTTAAAAAGATCCAATTTGCTTTGGGAGTATACACCAGAGGAATTACAAGAAATGCAAAAATGTGCCTTAGATGTGGTACACTTTGCCCAGCACTGTCAGGTTATGACCGATGATGGTCTCCAGTACATTCGATTGAGAGACTATCAAGAATCTGTATTAAGGGAATACCAGAATAATAGATTCAATGTTTTTCTTGCACCTCGTCAAGTTGGAAAATGCCTTTTACCTACATCGGTGATTCTAAACGAAGAAAATAAAAAAATACCTATATTCAATTTTAAAGAAAAAAATAATAATTTTTTCAATTTTTCCAAAAGTTTACTTTATTTCATATATTGGTTTTTCATAAAGAAAAAATCTCATAAGAAAAAAATTTTAAAATTAATTTCTTTTATTGAAAAATTCCAATTTAAAAATTATGTATTCGACCAAGACGATCCTGAAAAAAAAGTAATCAACGAATATGAAATCTGGGAAGAAATTTTATCAGACAGTGGCTATGTTACTGCACATAAATATTTAGAAACACAGCCTTATGAAGTTTGGTTCTTAGAGTTAGAAAACGGTAAATCTTTAGAATGTGCGGACCTTCATATTCTCTTTGACGAAAATTTCAATGAGGTTTTAGTTAAAAATCTTGTTTTAGGAAATTATGTAATGACTGATGAAGGTCCAAGCAGAATAACATATATTGAAAACTCTTTAATAAAAGTTTCAATGGCGGATTTAAGTGTTTTGCATCATAATCATAGATATTACAGCAACGGGATTCTTTCTCACAATAGTATCACCTCATCAATTATTTTGGTGTGGTATTTGCTTTTCAATCACGATAAAAACGCAATGATTTTGGCTAACGTTGGATCAACTGCCGAAGAACTCATGGATAAAATCAAGGCTATTGTGAAAGGTTTGCCTTGGTTTTTGAAGCCAGGTATGGTTGTGAACAACGTTATGTCCATGAAATTCGATAACGGATGTAGGGCTATAGCCAAAACCACAACGAAAACAACCGCAATTGGTTTTACAATTCACTTTTTGTACATGGATGAGTTTGCACACATCCATCCGAATTTTATTGAGTCTTTCTTCCGCTCTTCTTATCCCACTGTTTCATCATCTAAGGTCTCGAGGATTATCATTACTTCTACCCCAAATGGAATGAATAAATTTTATGAGATTTATCAAGGAGCACTAACGGGGGAAAATTCATTCAATCCTGTTCGAGTTGATTGGTGGCAAGTTCCAGGTAGAGACGAAGAATGGAAAAAACAGGAAATCGCCAACCTTGGTAGCGAAGAGCTTTTCAATCAGGAATACGGAAACCAATTTCTAAGTTCAACCTCATTATTGCTTGGATCGAATGAGCTGAAGAAAATAAAATCAAATGAATCTGAATATGTATGGAGAGAAATAGATGTTCTGAGTGATCTAGGAATTTTCTATGAAAATTTCAGATGGCACCCAAAATTTTCTTTAGATTCGGCATCTTTAGATGATAAAAATTTTGTTTTATCTGTCGATCTTGCGGGGGGAGGCAGAGGAGATTTTACGGTTATCAATATTTTTAGAGTTGTTCCTTTGCCCAAAAAATTAATTGAAAGCATAGATGATTTCAAGGACGAAGGTGATTTTTTTAGTTTACTCCAGGTTGGGGTTTTCAGAGACAATGGTATTCAAATTGAAGATATCAAGAAAATGCTTGAGGCCTTGATTTTGAATGTATTCAATAAAGAAAGGCTGACCGTTCTACTCGAAATGAATTTTAGAGGTGAGCTCCTATTAGACAAATTGATTTCCAACGATGAGATTTCTCTGGATATTTTTTTACACACCAAACACACGGAGTCTGCACGAACTGCAAAACCTGGCATCAAGTACAACGAAAAAAACAAAATGAAGTACTGTGAAATGTTGAGGTCATCGTTCAGACAAAACAGAGTGATTGTAAACGAAAAAGCATGGACAATTCCAGAAATTTTTTCCTTTGGGTTAAACAATAGCGGAACATATTCATCCCAATCTGGACACGACGATGTCGCCATGACTTTGGTGAATTTGTCTGCACTTTTTGAAACAACAGCTTTCTACGATTTGATTGGGGATCTCTACGATCGGATGGACGATGACTATAGAAAATTGATTGAATCCAAATTGAATGACAAGGAATCCGACGGAAAAACTAAAGAAGGAAGCTTCTATAATTCATTTAGTAAGCTTATGTCATGATTGATTAAATATATATAGGATGGAACCCTAGTAATATCCCCATTTGTGGTAATTCATTTTGATATATACTAGGAAAAAATATCTTTAAAACGATAATGGCTAAGAAAATCAAACTCGATTTATCACAATTCAAAGCTTCCGGCGTTTATACGTTGGAATTTGATGCCTCTGAAAACATCATTCTAACCTCCCAAACAATTCGTCTGGTGGTTGGTTTTTCGAATAAGGGTCCTTTCAACGCTCCGGTTTATATCCCAGACGTCACAACTGCAGTTGCAATTTTTGGTGACATTGATAAAAACCTAGAATCACAGGGATCGTATTTTCAGAGATCAATTTTAACCTGTCTTTCGACAGGACCAGTTTTTGCCTTGAATTTGCTTCGACTCAACAACGATGTTGATTCACCAACTGCAGACAAAGTAGACTATTTCGGTTTCTCTGTTGCTACCGATGAGCCCAATGGAGTTTTAACTTCCCGTTTGTACTCGTCTTTTTACAACAAAGAAAGATTTTGGTTTGCCGATGTCGATTATTTTCTTGCCACAATGTCTGTGGTGGATCAGGGAAGAATTTTCAATTTGGTGAATTTAGGACAACAGTCGATGTCTGTCATTGTTAGAAAATCCACTGATGCTACACCACCTCTTCAGGGATACGATGTATTCGCGATTGATTGGTATGGTGCAAATAATGTACCCAGTTATGTACACCCATATGACTACATTTCCGATTGGTTTATTGATGTTATTGCGGTTTCGGGGGATTGGACAAATTATCAGGCTCTATCTGAAGATCCGGAATGGTCTGCTTTCTTCACACCAAATGGATTCAAAAAAAGTCAAATCAACAATTTTCTGAGCCAACAGAACGTGAACATCATCACCCAAGTAACTGGTTGTTTGATTGTAGATTTTGTGGATCTAAACGGAAACAACCAATTCATTCAAACTCTGGTTAACAATAACACTCCTTCCACAGGACTATTTTGTGCAGTAGATGCAGAAGGATTGGAATATCTATGCCAGAATCCATACAAAGTAGATTTGGTCGGTAACTTTTTGATCGACGAGCTAACTGGAGATAGAGATCTTGCAGATCCTACTTTGAATTTTTTAAGTTATGATCAACAGTTGATCCAAGATTATCTTTACACGCAAAATTCTATCGGAATAACTGGAGGAGGTGTAACAGGAGGAACAGCTGGTGTTGATTATACTCAATTGAATGTGGGAACTTTGTTCAATCTAGGAGGTCCAACCGGACCAACTGCTGGAGTACCCGCATCCGCATTAGAACCCTACAACCCAAGTTTAACTTTTGGGGGTCTTCATTATCTCCGTACCAATTCTGGTGTTACTGGAGGTGCAGTTGTAAATGTTTATATTACCAACGGCGGTTCCGGTTACACAAGTGCACCAACAGTATCTTTCTCTGGGTCAGGAACGGGTGCTGCTGCCACTGCGGTCTTAACCTCGGGTGCTGTATCTAGCATTTCTTTAACATCTGGTGGATCTGGATATACAACCGCACCCACTATTTCTTTTTCTGGTGGTGGAACTGGTGGAACGGGAGCAGCGGCTTCTGCAGATATATTAACTCAACCTTCTTTGACTTCTGCACAGAAACTTTTATTGAAAGACTTTTCAACCCCTACAGCTTCTTATTCTCCTTTTATTCTGGGAACGGTTTCTATTCCTGCTGGTTTAAGTGGTAATGTTATAAATCAGTTTACATCAGGAGATCTGGTAAAACTAAAAATCTCCGGTGTCAGAGAAATCTCTGGAAATTTGACCATCACATTTACACATCCACTCGATACCCCGGTTTATGCTTCCCAAGGAATTCAAGTCAGTCCTACATCTTTTACTGCGGGACCTTCCGGTGGAGTTTATGAATTCTATCAACAATTTGGTGCTTCTGATTATTTAGACATTGTTAATGTTGCTTCAATCACTGGAGGAACAGCTTCAAATGCTTTGACTGGACAAATTTCAACCAGATTATACCAAAATATTTTATATCAAGAAATAGAAGACGGTGATCAAATTTGGTGGAACGCTGAAGGTTCTCCGCCATATTACATCGACGTTCAAACAACAATCGATAGAGACCAATACAATATTTCTTATGTTAGAGCTTTTAACAATATTGCTAGGCAAAGCCCAACTGATCTGATTAATTATCCATCTTTTGGAACTGTTTATGCATCGGATAATATTGGTCAACCAGTATCAGCAGGTAAAACTGATATAATTTCAAACGTAAATTCTATCAATCAATTTTTGAACGTTTTAACAAAAATAGACTCAACTAGTTTCACTTTTGTTCCTATAACCGATCCACAAAATCCTAACAATAATAGAATAATTTCTGTCGGAGATTATCTAGTTTCAACTGACCTAGAATTGTGTGAAACCGTAGGAGCCAACAGACAATCTAGATTGACTAAAGTAACCGCTGTAGCACAAACCACTACCTCTGGAGTTGTTAGAGTTGTCTGTGCTAGACCGATTCTCTTTTATTCCGGATCTCCTGTACAGGTTCAAAAGTTTAAATCGATCCCCCAATTCACCAGATCATTCGACTTCATTTACTTGAGTGGTTATACAATGAGAGATGCACAAAGACCTAATGGAACAGATTTGAGAGTGGATGAAATTTTGGATGTTTTGTATGACACAAATTTGGCTGCAACTTTGGCTACCAAGGACGTTATTTCATTCCGTTATATCGTAGATACTTTCAGCGGAACAATTCAGCCGAATTCTAAATATCAACTTTCAAAGCTTGCTATGATGAGACAGAAGGCTTTGGCATTTATCAATGCTCCTTCTATGGCTCAGTTTAGAGCCAGCACAGATCCAAGATTTACTAATGCTCCAACAGCTGTAGATCCGTTCCCTCCCCTAGAAGCACAATACATAGCAGAGGGTGGAAATTTATCTTTGAATCCAGCTTACACGTTCAGTCTACCTACTCAAGATTTGGGAGCTTCTTTTGCTGGCTATTTCACTCCTTATATTACTGTTAGAGAAAATAACAGAAACGTGAATGTTCCACCAGCTGCTTATGTCTCTAACAATTTCGTTAGAAAATTCGCAAACGGAGAACCATACAACATCATAGCAGGTCAAAAAAGAGGTACGATATCCGGAGGTAATATCGTCGGAGTAGAATATGACTTCACCGACGAAGATCGCGGATGGCTAGAACCCTTTGGATTGAATCCTATTATCAAGAAGAGAGGTTTTGGTGTCGTTATCTTTGGTAACCAAACTGCTTACCAGACTGTTAGTTCCGCCTTCGGACTACTTCATGTAAGGGATTTGTTAATTAGCCTGGAGAATGACGTGGAAGAAATCCTATCGAACTATCTGTTTGATTTCAACGAGGATTCTATCCGTCTTGAAATTAAAACCCTGGTCGATACCTATTTAGATGGAGTGAGAGCAGGTGGTGGTATTTATGCCTATCAAGTAATTATGGACGCATCAAACAATCCTCCTTCTGTTATCGACATGAATATGGGTATTATTGATATCATCATAGAACCTGCTCGAGGAATTCAGAAATTCATCAATAGAATCACGGTTACTAGAACCGGCGGTATTGCATCTGGTGGTTTCATCAACTTTGTATAACATATTGTGTGAATTTTTGAAGGTAAGATAAATAAAAAAAGAAAAACAATTAATGGCCGGTTTACCACATTACCAAAATTCATTGTATTCGATCAATAAATACGAACCAGTTTATCTCAATCAATTTGAGGTAACTGTAATTCCTCCTGCAGCTGTTCAAGGGGGTCAAATTTTGTTACAACAGGTTATGAGTGTAGCAGGAATGGACGTGGATAAAAACCCATCTTTTGTTTTCCAAAAATACAAGTTTGCCAAAAGAAACTATGCGGGAGGTAAACCAGATAAAACCAGTTTGGATTTAAGTGTGAAATTTACGGTGAATTTGAATGACGATAATTCTATGTACACGTTCAAAACCCTGAGACAGTGGACCGATTTGATTTACAATCCACTTACAGGAGCTATGGGGATCAAAACGGATTACACTGGTACGGTCATCATTTCTATTTTCAACAAAAACGGAGATGTTTTCAGGAGAATTACCTGCAGAGACTGCTTTCCTATGAAAGCTATTGATCCGATGGAGTTAGATTATGTGAATGGAACTACCTTGTATGAAATCACAATGACATGGGCGGTTGATTATTGGGATGATCTATTTACCTAAAAATTAAAAAAATAAATGGCAGGTTTACCACACTTCAATAATTCTCTAGCGGCTCGCAACAACTTCGAACCAGTTTTTCTGAACCAATTCGAAGTTCTGATTACACCTCCGGCAGGAGTGACATTAGGTAATGTGAGATTCAATGGGGAATCTATTATGACGCAGCAGGTCAAAAGCGTAACCGGATCTCTTGCAGTTGATATTCAACCTGCTGCTCCAGTAACACAGTACTATAAATTCGCAGAAAGAAGATATGCAGGAGGTGAACCTTCTACTTCTGATGTTCAATTTTCGATTGCTTTTGAGGTTAATTTGAACGAGAATAATTCAATGACCATTTTTAAAATCTTGCGTCAATGGTCAGATTTGATTTACAATCCTTTAACCGGTGCTATGGGATTGAAAAGAGATTACACTGGACAAATTGTTGTATCAATCTTTAACAAACAAGGTGATGTATTTCGCAGACTAACTTTGAATAACTGCTTCTTGATCGAACCACTGACCACAATGGCATTAAGTTATGATTCCGGGGATGCTTTATACATTCTAGACACCACCTGGAAATCCGATTACTGGCAAGACCAATTCCTATAATTTTGGTTTTTTTTCTGTCACTCATATATAAGGAGCACATTTGTGTGTGACCTAATTACAATTATATGGATCCAAAAAATTTATCACCAGAAAAAATCTTACAAGAAAAAGAAAAACTTGGCGGAATTTCTTTCGATGACGGCATAGCCGATCTAAACCCAATTAATCCTTTAGAGGTAAGGGCAGAGAAAGAAGCCAATGCTTTATTTCAACAGGCACAAGAAAAAACCGAAGCCCCATCTCATACAAGATTGGCCGAGCAAATCAAACTTGAGCCTATTCTCACCGCAAGTCCAGAAAATACTATCCCAAGGGATTTCGGACCTTCTGACTTGGGATGGAAAAATTTACCTCCTTCCCTTCTTCCCTCTGGAGGACTATTTTACCCTGAAGGAGTTCAAATCGCTATACGTCCTGCGGAGATAAGAGAAATAAGACACTTTTCAACCATCGATGAAACAGACATGCTTGACATTGATACCAAATTAAATTTGATTCTTGAAAGATGCTGTGTAATCAAGTTTCCCCAATACGGAGTTGTGTCCTACAAAGAAATCAAACAAGAGGATCGTTTTTTTATCATTATGACCATTAGAGATTTGACCTTCGTTAGGGGGGAAAATATAATTGTTTTAAAACCTAAAACTACTTGTGCAACCGGAGATTGCCCGTTTCAAAATGGTGTTGAGCTAAGGACTGGGGTTTTATCCAAATATTCTATAGATGAGAAATTGATGTCCTATTATTCCAAATCGGATAGAAAGTTCGTTCTGAATATTTCAAAGTTATCTAGAACCATCAAATTAACAGTTCCTTCAATAGGTGTTGTAGATGCAATCTCTACTTATGTTCGAAATAGAATTAGAAAAGGAATGGATGTAGATGAAAGTTTCATCAAAATAGCACCACATCTCTACGAAGATTGGAGAGGTTTAGATGAAAACCGATTGGCTGAACTTGAAGAGTCATCAAATTCCTGGTCCAAGGAGGAATTTTCTATTTTATTTCAAGTAGCAGACTTACTCAAGATAGGTACTAAGCTGGAGGTTAATTTACCTTGTTCTAAATGCGGTGCTCAGGAGGTCACCGCACCAATTTCCTTTCCCGGAGGGATCAGATCTCTTTTCGTTATTTCAGATATCTTTGGAGAACTACTTTGATTTGAAATTCCGCCTTTGGAACGAACACAAATTAGATCCGGAATGGATAGAAAAAATTCCATACTACGAGTTTCAAATTTGGTTGGATAAAATTAACAAGTCTGTAGAAAAACAAAACAAAGAAAATATGGAGGATTCTGGCCAATCTGAGGTGTTTAATTTTTCTAAATGATTTCCATTTCAAAGGATGGGATATATAAATTAGTTTTATTATGGCACAGGACACAGCTAGCATTTTGAAGGAGCTATCTTCTCTTTCCAGTAATTTAGATTCTTTAGCTCGGGAGCTTAAAGAACAAAATAAAATTTCTGCAGAAACCAACAAAAATACGAACCAACTTATCAATGAATTAAAACAGGAAAACAAATCTGGGTCACAAAAGTCCACTGAAGAAAAGGTGGATTCAAAAATGTTTGAAAAAATGGTTGGATCTTTTTCTAAAGAATTAGAAAAAACTTTAGGGAAGCAGGCAGAGCAAGATTCGAAGACAGCGAATTCTAAAAAATCGGATGGCGTAGGTTCTAAATCTAACCTTTCTGATTTATTGAAAGAAATGAAAGAATCCATTGCAAAAAATCAGATGAAGCCAGCAGAAGTGAAACCAAATTTTCCGAACTTGGATTTGACTAAAATTTTAGGTTTGGATAAGTTACCTAAACTAAAAGATGGGGGACAAATTCAAAAGGATGGGATGGCTATTGTAGGCGAAGAAGGACCGGAAATTGTAAAGTTGAAAAAAGATCAGAAAGTTATCAATCAAGATGAACTTTATAAATCCGCTTTAGAAGATATGGAGGAAGACAGAAAAAGACGAGCTAATCCAGAAAAACAGGATTTGTCTGTGGTTGCTCCTCAGCAAAGATTGGCAGACATAAAAAATACAAAACAAAAAGAAATAGACCCAGCAAAATCCCAAATAAATGAAATTTTAGCTGGAAAAAATTCTAATTCTCTGCAGGATCTTGTCACCCAAATGCCTACACTAGAAGGTTTCATAGAAAATAAATTTGGTGTTAAAGTACCAAAAGCTGCTATTCAAAAAGAAAGAGAAGATCTTTTGAAATCTGATCTAGATTACTACACCAAATATCCAGAAGATCTTCAAGAGGACCTTGATTATTTTATAGAGTCCTATAAGGAAGCACCCGAACCAACCGAAACCCAACCAATCTCTGTTTTATCATCTCTTACACAAAAAGAACAAGGGCAAAAAATACCAGGGCTTACGGACGGAATTAAACCAGAAACAGATTCAAAAAGTAAATCTAAAAAAGAAAATAAGAAAAATCAAGAATCTGTAATTTCCCCTACTAAGCCTAAACTTTTGGAATCATTAAAGGCCAAGGGAAAAGAATTTGGTTCCAAATTAAAGGAAAATTTGACTAAAGGAATCAAAGATTACGAACAATCTTTATCCCAAAAGACTCCAGAAAGTGGGAAACAAACTATGGATTATATATCCAACCAAATGGGAAACTTAGTTGAAAGAATGGATTCATCTAAAGTAAAGAAAGAAACCCCAACTTTAAAAAAACCAGATGAAAAAAGGTCAACAACATCTTCGCCTCAACAAGCTACACCATCGCCAAGCATATTAACCCCTGATAAAGTAGAAAAAACACCCCCACAAGCTCCAACAAAAACAAAGGAAACCCCTAAAGGAACAAAAGAAGGCGAAACTTTATCCTCTTCGGACATTAAAGAAATAAAAGGCCTTTTGGCAGGAATTTATAAATCTTTATCGGGTCCTTTAAGAATAGCAAATGACACGCCATTCAGGCCAAGTTCTAATATAATTTGAAAAATCAGGTTAAATTTTTATTTGTCAAAGAAGTTGGCTATATTTGAACTTTCCAAACCAAATTTCTTATGAGCACCAATAAATTTAAATTTAAAGAAATTCCAGTGGATGAGTTTTTTCGGGACTTGGGCTCATATGAAGAATTTTCCTGGGTGGCAAAACCTAACTTCAAAAATGTTTTTCTTTTTGGTGAAATTGAAAATTTGAAAGACGAAACCTTTTACAAACCAAAAGATATTAAAATTGATCCTGTATATTTGGCCATGGCTGAAATCTGGGCACAAAATTCACATTGCAGAAGAATGAAGGTAGGTAGTCTAATTGTAAAAGATAAATCCATTATAGCCGATGGTTATAATGGATCTCCTACGGGATTTCCAAATGAGTGCGAAGATGAAAATTTTGTGACTTTGAGCTATGTGCTACATGCCGAAGCTAATGCAATCACCAAACTTGCCAAGAGCACACAGAGTTCAGAAGGATCAACTATGTACGTAACTGTTTCTCCTTGTTTTGAATGTTCTAAATTGATCATTCAATCGGGAATCAAAAGAGTAGTTTTTGGCAAGGTCTACAGAAAACCAGAGCCTCTGTCTTTCTTATTGGAGGCAGGTTTAGAAATTGTAAAATTGGGAAAAAAAATCTAGGGAACAAAAAAATGGCAAAGGAGAAAAACATTCAGGTATTAGCAGAAAATTTTATTCAGGGTAAAGACGATATGTCTTTCAAATTTTTATTTGAGAGGTTGAAACCAGGGGTCTTGAACCACTGTTTTACAATCCTCAACGACATGGAATTAGCAGAGGATGCTTTTTTAAATTCTATGTCCAAGGTCTGGCAAAAAATAGACCAATATGATGTGGAGAAGGGAAATTTTTCCACTTGGTGCTACAATATAGCAAAAAATGAATCTTTACTTTTACAAAAAAGTAGAAAAAGACTTGTAACAAAAACCACTGAAGAAATCGAATTGGATTCAACCAAGATGGACTCAGACTCAGTGGTTTATTCGGTGGAAGAAGATCCTATCTGGAGTTTCCTATCAGGCGGATCTGATATTGATGAAGTTTATGAGCAGGTTGTAGATGAAATTAGAGATCTTCCGGAACTTTATAGGGATATCATGATCGATAGAGAGATCTATGGTATGAAGTACAAGGATATAGCTGATAAGTATGGAATTAAGAAAAGATCTATCGCTACAAGAATCAGAAGGGCCAGAACAAAAATTCGAAAGAAAATCGAGACACTGACGAAAAAAAATTCAAAAAAATGATTGACTTTCTAGGTAGAATCATAGTCACCCTTCGATTGTGGGATGTTCTCAAGGACCTGAAATTATATTCAGATTATCTCACGATTATTAAAAAAGAGTCATTGAGTTCTCCTCAGTGGAGCAAACTAAGATTAAGAAAAGATTGGTTTGGTAGAATTTACACTGTGGTAAATCTTCCGCCAGAGGTAACACAATCCAGAGATTTCCCTGACGATGCCAGACCAGCTTTTGTTTTCGAAGAAATCAGACCTATCAACGAATACCTAACCCGCCTAAATTTGCACGAAATAATTGCTCCTTGGTTACAGCCCATCAAAGAAACTGGCGGTGATTCATTTTTAGTTATTTATTATTTTGTGTATCGCGAATTGAGTTGGATTTGGTTGCTAAGATTCTGTTTGGAAATGGTAGCTTTTGGTTATTTGATTAGGAATTGGGAACAGATCATGCAATTTGTAAATTCATTCATATCGTGGTAAATTGGGAAGAAGTAATAAATGAGTACCAAAAAAAATTGGATTTTTTCAAAGATCCATACTTTATTTTTGAAGAAAACAGCCACTCTTATTCTTACCAAGGGATAACATACGATTCAGTAACAACTTTTCTAAGAAGATTCAAAATTCCATTCGATCGTGATTATTGGATCAAAAGAAAAGCTTCAGAAGCGGGTGTTGATCCTTCTGTAATAGAAAATGATTGGACACAAAAAGCAGTTACTGCAGCTTCACTTGGAACCCGTGTTCACAAATGGATCGAAGATTTTTGGTCTGGCGATAATCCAGAAATGCCAGAGAAAGAAGAGGATATCAGAAGAGTTCATTCTTTTCTCAATTTATATGAATCAAGATTGAAAAAATTGAAGCCTTTGAAATCAGAGCTAAAAATTTTTTCTAAAAAATGGAAATTGGCTGGAACTATCGACCAACCTTTTTTAATGTGGGACGAGAAACAAAACAAGCTTTTGTTTCTTATTGGTGACTGGAAAACCAACAAAGAGTTCAAGGATGACCACCACCCTAAAGGAAGATACAAAAAACTTCTTCATCCATTTGTTGATTTATATGAAAATTCACACAACGAGTATTCAATTCAAATTAGCTTGTACCGTTTGATTTTAGAGGAAGAACTGGGGATAGAAACTCATGGAGGTTTTTTAGTTCATATTGGACCGGAATCTGAAGCCAAAATTTATCCAGTTAAAGATTTAAGAGAAAGACTGAAAATTTATTTACAACAAAATCGGGAAGATTTCGATGTTTTTAAGGTCTAATTTTTGAAACAAATTTAGAATCGCATGTAAGATCAATAAAAAATTTTATCATGGGAAAAAAGATTTCAACAAAAAATTCGGAAGTTGTCAATGAGGTTCTTCCAGTTAATTCAAACGATTTTGAAGGATTAGATGTTCCATTCCAATTGGATCAAAAAAGAATCCAAGAATGTGAAAAAAGATTACAGGAAGCAAAAGAAAAATTTTCCAGTAAATTGTATGCAATCAAATTCGAAAAATCGGAACACATTCAGATTTTCTATAATTACATGTTGGAAGAAGCCGAATGGAAAGAAAGAGAAGCGGTTGGAATTATAGAAATTAACAAGTTGATTACAAAATTCAAGAAGGAAAAGATTAAAGAAAACACCTTATTTATTGAGGCAACTCCCTTGGATGCTATTTATTATTTCCTATCTAAAAAAACCGGAAAGGGTTTGAAAGAAGCCGAAAATTTCGTTTCTATTCTGAGACCTTTTGGAATTGCATCAGAAATTTCTAAACAGGATGCACAAAGTATCGCTAACTTAGAAAAAGAATTAGCCGCTGCACAGCAAGGTATAGATCTCGTTTAGAAAAATCTAGGATTGTAATTTTACTTTCCTAATTTTTTATTTTGATCGATTTCAATTTTCTTATTTCTAATTTGAAGAGAATCTGTTCGGAATCTAGATATATACTAAAATAAAAATCAATAACATGCTACAGAAAATCAAAGCAAATTTTGAAGTCATTCTTTTGTTTTTATTTATAGGGCTTTTTTTAAAACAGTGTGGAATGGGGAGAGATATAGAAAGAATAAAAAAAGAAAATACTAGAATTTCGAGCAAAATGGACTCATTAGTTACGAAAAAAGATTTGATCATAGAAGGTTTGAAAACTGAAAATAGAATGATTCAATCGACAGACAGGAAATTGCTTGACGTTAACCGATCAGCGGTAATCAGACAAGAAATTGAAAAATTAGAATCAAGATGAACAAGAATTTACATTGGTTTATAATTTCAACCTTTGTATCTTTGTATTTGGTGGTTAGTATAATTTCTACTATACACGTTATTGACTTTTTCAAACTTTCAAATCCAGACTGGCTTGCCATTTTTCTTGCTATTTCGTTTGAAATAGGAGCAGCTGCCTCTCTCGCTTCTTTGATTGTACTTAAAAAAATGAACAAGACCTTGGTATGGCTTTTATTTTTTGTTTTGACAGCAATGCAAGGAATGGGAAACACATATTATGCGTTCATAAATCTTGAAAATTTTGAAGCTTGGAGTCAACTTTTCGGATTGGAAGAAGAAGAGCTCATTTACCAAAAGAGAATACTTAGTATTATTTCAGGGGCTATTCTCCCTTTGGTATCTTTAGGATTTATAAAGTCTCTTGTTGATTACATTAAACCTGACGAATCAGCAAAAAACGAAGAACCTCTAAATCAGTTAGAAACTGGGGGTAATCTAATCAATCACGAACAAGAAATAAATTCAAAAATAGTAAGAGAAGAAATTATTCAAGAAACAATCATCGATGGAGGTTTACCAACCGCAGAATTTCCAAAGGGAGAAACCTCTGAATTTTTAATGACGTCAGATGAAAATACTAACAATGATGAAGATTTGAAACAGTTCGGCGATGAAATAAAAGAAATTGGAAAAGTTGAAACTGTAGAAATCACAAATGCAAATTCCAATAGACCAAAAAGAAGTGATAATCCAAAGGCACCTTGGATAGATCCGGCCAGATTATAAAAATGTCCAATGGGAATAATTCAATAACAGGTGGAGATTTAGATATCTATGGAGGAAGTTCGGCAGCGGTTACTGGGGGAACATATTTCGGTGAAGGTTCTTCACAGATAGGATTGGACCCAGGACCTTCTGCAAATTTTGATACTCAATATACTCTGATTGCCTTAAACCCTGGGGGTTTAGAAAGAGTTAATTTGACATTCTCAAACTTCAATGACCCGAAAAATATTCGGTTTTATAATACATCTATGAATGTTGCTTGGCAAGATGTAACCGAACAAAAATTAGATTTGGTAGATTTTTTCTATCCAGTTCGAGATTTTTCAGGATATCAACAACAAACTTTTGTTATAGCTCCTTATACATCGGTTAATCTAGATCAGGGTGATTTTGACACAACCCTGGGCGAAATTGGTTTATTTATGGCAAGAGCACAATTTTATGCAGATGCTACACCAGATCAAAGAATGCTTTACTGGGAATACAAAGGTTCCCGTTACATCATGGCAGATTTTATGATGTTAACAGGTCAGGTAAAAAACGGTCAAATTTGGAAGGGATGGCAAACCAGTAATAATGTTAGTTCAGAGGTAGGTTACACTGGAGCTGCAACCGGAGGATTTGTATTCTCAAATCCAACCGAGTACAATGTAAAATTAACGGTTCTAACCGCAAGTTAAAATGGCAACTAGACCTATACTCTGTCCCCCTATCCCTCCCAATGGTTGGGTTTTCTTCAAAAACCAATTTATGTTGGAGGAAGATTTCAATTATACAACTTTTTTTAATTTCAAAGATTTATTCTTTGATGTTCAGGATTACTCAAGATTGATGATCACACTTAAAAGAACTAAATCAATAAAACTAAGTCAAACCGATATTGGAACCGAAGGATTTGTGAGATGGATAGCAGTTAAAGTTCAATATCCAGCTCCTAAAAATCCGATATTATTCGCTTCACAAACCCCAATTATTCCCGGAGTTCCGACTCCTACTAACGGTACACCACAAATTCAAAAATACATTTATTGGAACTATCAAGGAAAAACTTACAACTTAGGAGAACTTATGGTGTTGAGCGGGAACCCCCTAGGATCTACCGATTCCGATGTAACTGGATGGAATTTGAGCGAATATGATTTACTTTATTCTGGTGGAGGAATCACTTTTACCAATCCCCATCCCGATTTTGATGTTAAGCTACAAGTTCTTGTTGCTAAATAAAAAAATTCAGAAAACGAAAGTTCTGAATGATATATAGAACGTAAAAAAATTCAAAACAAAATGGATTTACTGAATAAACTCAAAACACTAAGAAATACAACAACCTCTCCTGAGGTAAAAGCTATCTGCGAATCAAACATTCAAAAGATAGAAAAGGGAGATTCTAATATCAACACCGATTTGATTATGGAATCTATTCAAAATATTGAAACTGTGAATACACCAGCACAAGATCCCTTTCAGCTAATGAGAGAACAAGAATTGGCTAGATCGAAAAACGCAGCCAGTAGAATCATGGAATCGTGGGGTGGTGTTGGAAATGGATTATCTAAGAACTCTGGAAGCTACGTTGAAAGCGAAAAGCCACAAACACCTAAAGTAGACTATTCTAGTTTGAACGAAAATTTAGCCACTCTTGCTTCACATGATAAAGGAGTAGAAGCTTTCATGAAATCTGAAGAAGTACATAATCTTGGTGTTTTTGAAGGAATTAGCGTCATCCGTAATTCTGGTATTTTCGAGCATCCTTCTATCAAAATTATTTGCGAAAAATATTATCATTTGATTAAAACTAAAAACATCCCAGAATTTCTTGTTGCAGAAGGATTTATTCAAGAAATAAAGAATTTCGATTGGGATGAAAGAGTTCAGGAAATTACAGAATCACTAGAAGACCGTTTAGACGATCTTAGACCAGAAATAGAAGTTTCAAAAGCATTGTATGCAATTTCAAGCAACGCCGGATCCGACTTTTATTCGCCAGTAACTGAATCTTTGAATAATTGGTTGGTTTCCGAGAATAAATCGATTTCTCTTTTGTCGAAGGAAATCTCAAGATGGCAATTCAATCCAATCGTGAGAAATTTATTGAATAATCTTTCTCTGATGGAGAGCGATTCGACCAAGTTGAATATTCCAATTCATTCTGGTAATTCTTCGGTCAGAAGAGTTTTCTCACCTGTTCTCGTTGAAGGAGGTAAAACAATATTTACTATCGGACCAAATGTTTTTGAAGGATCTAATCAAGGATTAAAGAGATTGAATCGTGGCCAAGTTGCTGTTTTGCCTAAAAATTATCTTTCCGTTTTGGAATCTTTTTATGCTCCTTATGTGAAAGTTGACGAGCATGGTTTGAATGTTTTTGTAGGAAAAAATAAATTTTCATTGGTCGAAGAAGGAGAAGGCGTATCCGTTCTTTTTAATGGAAAATCTATGAGATTTCAAGATAAAGTCAATCTTTCAAAAGCAATCGGTTTAGAAATTTCAGGATCTCTAGGAATGAATGAAAATAAAATTGTCTATGACATTTTAAATTTGTATGAAAACTTCTTTTCTATTGTAGAACTTGATTTCGCAAAGAGAATTGAATCTAAAGTTTACGAAGGTGCTTCTGTTAATTTGATCAAGTGGGAAAACAAAATTTTCCTAAATCGAATCAACGAGTCAATGTCAGATAACTCTGTATTTGAAGTTAACGGAACACAGGCAACTAATATGGTTAGAGAATTCCTAAAGTATGACATTTCAGAGGGTTTAACAGAATTCTTAGAGGGAGAATCTAGAATTAAATCTATTATGATTAATGATAGAAAAAAGCTGATGGAAAATATTACGGTTCTAGAAGGACAGCTTCGAAAAGTTGAATCTCAAATGGGTTCAAATCCTTTGTTTGCTAATTCGACCGAACTTCAAAGAGCACAAAATTTGTTAGAAAAGGAACTTTCTTCCTTGCGCAAAAAATGGTCTGCTGTTAACACCGAACTGGATAAAATTGAAAACCAAGCTCTTGCTTTTGAGGAAGTTTTCGAGGATGATAAATTCAATGTAGGAGAATATGTTAAAGTTTTAGAATCTGGTAATACGGGAAAAATCATCTCTATTGACAGCACATCTGGATCCTATACTGTTTTGATGGATAACGGCAGAACTGGGGAATTTAAAATCGATGAGATTGTTAATTTAGATGATGCTTTGTCCAGAGCAGGGGATGAGAATGAAGCAGATGCAGAAACACAGGAGGAATTAAAAGAAGCTTCGCAACAAATGGCAATTGCTCCCGGGAAATCTTCGAAAGAAAAGAAAGATGCAACCCCAGGAAACACGATGAGAAAAAATACCGAGGCTGCACCCAAAGGAAAGGATAACAATAAGTCTGGTCAAAAAGATTTCGAAAATTTGGAGGATGCTAATTTGGAAGAAGCTCCGGAAGGAAAGGAAAAACACACCAAATATAAGGCAACTAAAGGTGCAGGTTATAATTTGTCCGAAGATACAACATTCAGCAAATCTGATGTTAAACTTATGAGATTGGCAGAAACACCGGGATCTGAAGAAGGTGATGCAGATTATGATGTAAAAGGAATTAGATTCAAAGCTAAAAATCCACAAGTCATGAAGACAGATCCGAATTTTGCTTCTGCCCCCGGAGATGAAAAGGGAAAAGAACTTCGTTACAAAGTAGACAACGAAATGGGTTACAATGTCGATGAAAAAACTGACCTAGAAAAAACAAATCAAAATTTGGCTGTTGCTCCGGGTAGGTCCGAAGGAGATGCTGGGTATGGGGTAAAAACAATCAAAGGTAAATCACACAGTCCGCAGGTACAAAAAACAGATCCTAATTTTGCGGTTGCACCCTCTAAAGGAGCAGAAGGTAAACTTGGTTATAAATCGAACCGCGAAATGGGTTACAATATCGACGAAAGCGAAGAGTCAAAAAAAAACTAAAAAAAATCCTTAGTAGGGTTTGGGCTTTTGCACCATCTGATCCAGATCAGGATAAAAAACCAGAACCTTTTGTAGATGACTACAAAAAAGGAATGAGTTTTGCTCCGACCGGAAAATCTGAAGATAACAACCTTTCTGACGATTCGCCAGAGGAAAATAAGTTTTAAATGAAACTAACCTCGAGGTTAAAACTAAGATTCTAAGTTAGCAATTTTTTAACATTTAATGACGAAAGTTTACGTTACCAACTCCAGTTTAATGGCTGCTATTTTAGAATCTAAAAAGAATGGACAACTGACTGTAGAGGCCATTGAAATGTTCAATTTAATGATTGCTGGAATTTCCAAGAAAATGGCTTACAAAGATCCTGACGACAAAGCTGATTGTATGGCTTTTGCAATGGAGGATCTTTGTAAATATTGGAACAGATTCGACCCTACTAAATCAAATAATCCATTTGCATATTATACACAGATAGCTAAAAACGGATTCGCAAAGGGCTGGAAAAAAATTCATCCCCCAAAATCACCCAAAACCATTCCATTTTCTTATATTACAGGAGAAGACAATTCCTATAATATTTAAATGACTGACATTAAGAAAATAAAACCTAACGGTGACTACAAATCTGGTTTGTATGTACCCGTTAATCCAGAAAAATATGTTGGTGATATTCACAACATTATTTGTAGATCAAGTTGGGAATTCAGATTTTGCAAATATTGTGATAACAATGAAAAAATTTTAAAGTGGAGTTCTGAACCAGCGGCAATTCCTTATTACAATCCACTAGATAAAAAAGATCACAATTACAACGTTGATTTTTACTTGAAAGTTCTTCAAGATGATGGAAATGAACAGGAATGGCTGGTGGAGGTTAAGCCAGAAAAACAACACCAAAAGCCAATCTACGAAGGAACATACACCGTAGAAAAATTAAAATCTTACAATCACAAAATGCAAATTTGGATTACCAATCAGGCCAAATTCAAAGCTGCAAAACACTGGGCAGAAAGTAGAGGTATGAAATTCGGAGTTGTCAACGAGAAATTCCTATTTCAAAGCAAATGATGGACTTTCCCGAACAGGCTAAAAAATTGAGAAGTCAATTTTCCTCTTTGTCTGAACTTAATTCCTTCGTAAACCAAGAATTCTTAGAGAAGTATGGCCCCGACTCAAAAAATCCCGGTGAAAAATTCACAGCCTTCAAGAGTGGAAAAATTTATTTTGCATTACATATCACAAAATCAAAGCCAGGAGAAAAAAATTCGTTTGTTAATAGATATCCTTGTTTTCTTTTTTTGTCTGAAGAAAGGATTGGAAATAGTGTAATTTGTAAAGTTATGGATTTAACAATTGTCCCACCCGATAATCTCGCAGAAATTTTAACACGTTTGACCAAAACTTTTTCGGAAATACTTGACGAAAATGTCAGAAACATTTCTGGATCTCAAATGCCATTGAATCTAAAAGGAGAAAATTTACAAAAAATATTCAAAGGTACTGGATACGAATTCGCGATTTTTGGACTCGTAAAGGAAAATTTGAGGGGAATGAAAATAGTAGATTATTCAGATTGGGTTAAAATCCCATATTTCAACCAAGCCACTTTAGAGGGTCTCTCTCTGGATCAGATATATAGAGAATATAAATCGAAAATAAAAATTTGATTTTGTCTATAAAACCAAATTTCTGACTTCATGGCAGGATTTAACGAGAACCCAAACACCAACCCTATATTCCAAAGAATTAGGGACTCGATCAAAAATCTGAGCAATTTCGGATTAAGATATGGAGACATGGTGGTCAAAAATTCACAGGCGATTGGTACCACAGAGGCAGAATTTTTAAAGAAAGGCCCGATTGAAGATGAAACTACACTTTTCTCTTTAGGTAGACAAGATACGACTACCAGACAGTACGTTTCATATTTTGATAAAGACTATGCAGGAAAAAGAGATTATCTAAGAAAATTTTCTTTAAATCCTGAGATTGAATACATTTTGGATACGGTCTGCGACGAGGCAATTTCCTACGATGGATTTAATTTTTTCGCATATCCAGCCTTCTTAAATATTATTGGAATTAAAAAAGATGTTATAGATAAAATTGATTCGACGTACAAAAAATTGTACGACATGTTTGGTTTCAATGACGATATTTCTGCATGGCAATATTTCAGACAACTTCTTGTTGATGGTTTCGTTGCTTTCGAAATCGTATACGATGACAAGGGAAAAAATATTATTGGTTTCAAAGAGCTAGACGCAACCACCCTTATGCCTTCCGTAGAAAAGCAAAAAGATGGAACCTTCTTAAATGTTTGGTATCAATATCCTAAGGACGAAAGAAAAAGGAGGATGCTTTACGATTCTCAAATCATTTATCTTTCTTACGCCAAAGGTAATTCTGTTTCAAGAGTAAGTTATACTGAAAGATTAATTCGTCCGTACAATGTTCTGAGGATCATTGAATACACTCGTGTCATTTGGTCTGTGATGAATGCATCATTCCGTCTGAAAATGACAGTCCCCGTGGGGTCCAGATCACAACAAAAGGCTATGCAAACTCTTGGTGAGTTGATGTCCATATACAAAGAAGATATTCAATTCAACGATGAAAGTGGGGAACTTTCGGTAAATGGTCAGCCAAAAATTCAGTTTTACAAAAATTATCTGATGCCCAAGGGAGCTTTAGGTACTCCAAATATTGAACCACTCAACACCGCCGGACCAAATTTGAACGATCCAGCTCCATTGGCTTACTTTTTCGACAAGTTGGTTCAAGAATCTAAAATTCCATTTTCTAGATTTCAAGGACCAGATGGTGGATCGATTGGTAAATATGCCAATGCAGCAGAAGGATTGGATAAAGAGGAAATTAGATTCGCAAAGTTTATTATGAGATTAAGATCCGTTTTTCAGGACATTCTTATAAAACCTTTGTGGATTCAATTGTGTAGAGATTTTCCACAATTGGAGAAAGATTACATGTTCAGAAGTCAACTTGGATTAACTTTTGTTTCGGATAATCCATTCAGAGTTAATCAGGAAATAGAAACGATGAACAAAAGGAAAGAATCCATAGATGCCATGTATGGATTGGTGGACGGAGAAGGGCAGCCTTTCTTTTCTTTGGGTTATTTAATTGAAAATTTTCTTGGAATGACTGAGGATGATATCAAATCCAACGAAGAAGCTAAAGAGAAGGCCAAGAATAAAAAATCGAAAGAAACTCCAGAAGGCGGAGAAGGATCTGAAGGCGGTGCTCCAGAATCAGGAACCGAACCAGGAGGATCTCCACCAGAAACAGAAACACCGGCATAATTATGGCAGGATTTAACGATGATAACAGCCAGCAGCGTTCCTTTTTAGGAAATCTGTACAGAAACCTATCTAAGATTGGAAGGTTTGGTATGCAGTACGAGGATATGGTTATCCGGAATTCTCAGGCTATAGGGGCAACCGAATCTACCTTTTTCAACAACCAAGGAACGGGATTCACCGAGAATGATGCTTTCTTCTGGACTTTAGGTTATCAAGATACTAGAGTAAGAAAATACATAGCCTATTTTGACAAGGATTATCTTGGAAAAAGAGAGTTTCTAAGAAAGTTTGCTTTGAATGGAGAAATTGATTTTATTCTAGATACTTTATCAGACGATGCCATCAACTACGATGACAAAAATTTCTTTGGTTATCCGTCTTTGTTAAATATTGATTTAAAACCAGAAGTTCGTTCCAAGGTAGAAGAAAATTTTAGAACTTTGTACATGCTGTTTGGTTTTCAACAAAGTACTCTCGCCTGGCAGTATTTCCGTCAATTTCTGATAGATGGTTTTTTGGCTTTTGAAATTGTCTACTCGACAGATGGAAAAAAAATTGTTGGTTTTAAAGAATTAGATGCCACTTCCCTTCAACCTGCAACTGAACAACAACCTAACAAAGAATTTCAACAAATCTGGATTCAATACCCAGGTGATCCCAGAATGACCAGAAAATTAAAGGCAGAGCAGGTCATTTATCTTTCCTATGCCAAGGGTAATTCCGTTTCCAGAGTTAGCTACACTGAAAGACTGATCAGATCTTATAACATTCTGAGAGTCATGGAAAATACTAGGGTAATTTGGAATGTCATGAACGCTTCATATCGTTTGAAATTTGTTATTCCCGTTGGAACCCAATCCGGACAAAAAGCTATGCAAACCCTGGGACAGCTGATGTCTCAGTATAAAGAAGAAATTCAAATTAATGATACCTCCGGGGAATTGACTGTTAATGGTGCTCCCAGAGTACAGTTTTACAAAAATTATCTCTTCCCAGAAAAAGACGGGGAATCGCCAGACATTAACACTTTAAATCCAAATGGTCCCGATTTCAACGTGATGGAAAATGTTGTTTATTTTTACAACAAGCTAAAATTGGACTCCAAAATTCCATATGCTAGGTTCGCTGGAAGAAGTGGGCCTGCCACCTATCAAATATCAATTGACCAGTTAGAAAGAGACGAAATTAGATACGAAAAATTTGTTACACGTTTGAGATCGGTTTTTCAAGAACTTTTGGTTAAACCTCTTTATATCCAAACTTGTTTGGATTTTCCTGCCTTGTCTGAAGATAGATCATTCAAAGTAAATTTGGGTTTGAACTTCGTTAAAGAAAATGTTTTCGAACAACTAATTGTTTTATCTAACTACACGAAAAGAACGACATTCATCACCGCATTGGGAGATATGAAACAAAAAATCGGAGAAGAAGAAGTTCCATATTTCGATAAGGAGTGGTTGATAAAAAGATGGCTTGGTTTGAGTATGGACGAATATAGAGAAAACGAAAAATTCAAAAAAGAAGAAAAGAATCAAGCGGACAAGGCCAAAAAGGATAAAGGTGAAGAAGGAAAGGGTGGAGAAACAGATGCATCAGATTTCACGCTTTAAATTTCAATAAATGAATTTCAAAGAATTATTTTCAACACAGAAAATTCTTGTTGTGGGTGATTCCATTTTGGATCACTATGTGTATGGAAAAGTTCACAGGGTATCTCCAGAAGCACCAGTTCCGGTTGTTCTTAAGAACAAAGAAGAATTTTTCCTGGGCGGGGCGGCAAATGTAGCACAGAACATCACGATATTCGGAGCCAATTGTACCCTGTTATCTTTGGTTGGTGATGATGAGGATGGAAAAATTTTGTTTGAAAAATGTATCGAGAAAAAAATCAACCCTATTTTTATCGAAGAAGAATCCAGACCAACAACAAAAAAAACCAGAGTAATAGGAAATAAACATCAAATTGTTAGAATTGATGTTGAAACAACTTGTGATCTATTAGAAAACTCAACTTTGAAAATTATTGAAATTTTCGACGAACAGATTCAATCTCACGATGGAGTTATTTTTCAAGATTATGGGAAAGGGTTACTTACGGATTATCTTTTAGCATCTCTAATTGAAATAGCGAAAAAATACTCCAAAAAGATTTTGGTTGACCCTAAAGAACCAGATCTTGGGCGTTATCAAGGAATCGATCTGATCAAACCAAATCTGAGTGAATTCAAGACCATGGTGAATATCAAATCTGAAGAAGATTTAGAAATTGAACAGATTATAAATTATGCCCAATTGGTGATGGAGGAATTTGACTACCAATATTTCCTTATCACTTTATCGGAAAATGGCATGTTATTGGTTGGAAGACATTTTTCTCATCACATCCCTGGAATCAGTGTGGATGTTGCCGATGTCTCTGGGGCAGGGGATACCGTTTCTGCCATATTTGGATTGGGATTCTTTTCCGGTGAGAACGGTGTTTTATCGAATGATTATTTGATTGGTGTGGCAAAACTCGCTAATTTGGCAGGATCTTTAGTGTGTAGACATTCGGGGTCTATCCCAGTAAATCCTGAAGAATTGTGGAGATCTTCCTGAAAAGAATCTTTATAAGAATAAAAAAATAATCATCGTTAAAAAATTTAAATTTTTTAAAAAAATGAAGTTTTTTTTGTTTTGTCGTCGATAAATAGAATGACATCAAAAAAAATCTCAAATGAATGAAGAGACTTATCTTGGCGTTTATTCATACTTGTGAAAGCGCTATTGATTATTCCCCAAAAAAGTTAATTGCGACATTAGCTGTAATGACTTTGCTTCTCGGAGCAGAGATTTCTCAAGCCCAGATCGGACCTCCTGCTCCAGGCAACGGAATTTACGCAATCATCGACACTTCTTACCGACTCGGAACCGCAACCGAGGGTCAATCACAAGCAAAGATCACGCTAAAAAATACTACAGCGACTCTCTACACTGGGGTCCAGTTTCGAGTATTTTACGACAAGTCAGCTTTCTCTTCTGCAAACGTTTCATTGATCGGTCCGCCAGCAATGTTGGACCTACAAGTGTTGGATAACAACCCTGGAGGGTACGTAACTGTCACTTTAGTCTACACGGGTAGCAGCCCTACATACACTCTTCCTGATGGCGAAAGATTTTTAATAACTCTGACACACGTACCTTCATCAACTTTCTTCTCACTACCCGCAATTAGCGAACTTACTTGGTCGGGAGGTGTTGCATACCCCCAAGTTGCTGCTTCACAAGCTGGTTTGGATGTGCCGCTGTCTCTTCATAGCTATGGTGGATCTTGGTCTCAGCCTCGCTTTGCTTTTCGTGGTAACTTTACGAACGTAACCAATACACCTTCTAAGAATCTTACTCTAGCTTTGGAGAAAAGAGTCAAAGGAAGTGGCAGTTGGAGTGTTCATGGATCTTACACTACCAACATCAATGGAAACTTTACTTTAACAGAAATCATCGATACTACGTACTATGACGTTCGTCTGAATGTCAAAGGTGATACCATGACGGTAGGAAATGCGATTTCTACCGCGGACGCTCAATTGATCAATCAATGGGCACTCGGTGGAATAACTCCTACAGCATGGGACTTTTACACTGGTGACGTAAACGGATCCAACGATCTGACTATCACAGATGCATACGGAGTATTCGGTAAAATCTCTGGTAGATTCGCCACATGGCCGAATGGTGTCAAAGACGTTAAGTTCTTTACAGTATCTGAGCACGCAACTATCACTGGTTCTCCAGCGAACAACTACACATCAACAATCCCAGGTTTGACCAACTTTACTTATGAGATCCTACCTGGAGCCGCAGATTCTGTTAAGTTCTACGTTCTCGTTCCAGGAGATGCAAACGGAACCGGCTATCGAATGGCTCGTCTTACCCCAATAGAAATCTCACCTAATCCAGATCCACAGTATCCTTCCCAGATCGAAAACATCATCGATATGAACGTTGAGTATGACTTTCCGACAAACTCGATGGAAGTCAATTTTCCTTCTCTTAAAGTAGATGCTGGGAGCCTAGTCGAGGTCCCTGTGACTCTTAAAACGTACGGACAGGAGGTATCAGCCCTTCAGCTGGGAATGCTTTACGACGAAAAACTCTTGGAATTCAAAGAGCTATCAAACTCCCCGAAAGCTATGTTCTGGATGTCTTCGTTAAACCCATCAGACGGTCTCGTCGAGTGGTCAGGCTATGATCCTTCTCGAAACAAGACCTACATGATACCGGACAACTATCGCATGTTTACGCTTAAGTTTATCGCTAAGAAGCCGCAAGGTGAGTGGGAAACTTCGCCGCTATCGACCACTCGTAAGTTTTCTGGTGACAATACATCAAAAGATATGACAATCTTCCCTACGAACGGAATTCTCGTCGTCGCAAGAATCGGCTTCGATGTTCCGCAGTCTAACAAGATGGTAGTTTATCCTAACCCAGTAACAGGTGATTTCTTCGTCAAGTTTAAGGTCAAAGAAAGCGGTCTTGTTAGACTATTCATAATGGATCTAGGAGGATCGATCCAGCACGTGATTCTCGATCGTGAAATGCCTGCTGGAGATTACACATATTCATCGAACATTGACAACTTAAGAACAGGTATGTATGTAGCAATTTTAAATTCAACCAACCAGTCCGAAGGGCTAAAAATCATCAAACAAAAATAACAAAAAAACAATCATGTCTGAAGAATCAGTAGAACAGAACGATGGCACTTGGGGAAGCCTCAAGAAAACCATCATTGGAACTCTTGCGACGGTTGTCACGGGAGGTGGTGTTTGGTTATCTACCACTTTATTCGGGGGCGGATCCGACGATAAAGAAGAAACCAAGACCGAGCAAGCGGCTCCAGCAGCAGCGCCCGTCATCAATCTTAACTTGGAGAACAACAATCAAAACAACGCATCATCCGGTGGCACCACGGTCATTCGCGAAAAAGTTGTAGAGAAACAGGCTGCTCCGGCAGAAAAAAAAGAAGAGAAGAAGAGTGAGAGCTCTGATGCTCCTTGGTAAAAAAACAAAAAAATCTGTTCAAAATGAAAAAACTAAAATCTATGCTTGGTTTCGGATCTTCCGAATACGTAAAAGTAGACGACAAAAATCGTTTCTACTTCATGCTTCAGCAAATGCAGTCTAATCGTTGGAGAATAACCGCTATAGTCCTGGGTCTGTTCTTCTTCATCTTGTTGGGAATCAATTCAGGAGTATTCCTAGGAGCAGAGATCAACGAGGACTGGAAAGAAATGCTCTTGATTCTTCTTGGCGCATTCGTCGGCAACCTCAACAAAGTAGTTGACTACTGGTTTAATTCTGAAGATCGTGACAAGATGCTCATTCAGAAAGTCGACGAAGAAGACGGCGTGTCTCTTTCGAACGTAACCGAAACTGGATTCGAGAAACCCGCACAGATTGCTCCTGCCGAAGAAGTTTACGAAGAAGAAGGATATCCTACACAAGTATCGGAAGAAAACCAATAAACATGAAGAAGCTAGTATTCGTACTCGCTGCTCTTTTCACATCAGCGCAAGGTATTGCTCAGGTCGGAAGTATAAAGACCGAGCAATACCAAGCTGAGTTCGAAAAGAAGATGTCGATAGATGCTGTTCCAGAGTACAATGATACGATTAAGATACCTATCCAGATTCTAAAGATCGGTATCAACGAAGAACTCTTCGAGATGTATCCCGAGTTGAAAGAAAAGAGAGTAGGACTCGGAGTTACAAACATAGTTCTCGAATACCTGGAGTACACCAATCGTTTCGTATTCACTGAAGAAAAGCTGGAGATTAAAGAAAGAATGGTACAGCAGTTCAAGGCATCCGACAAAGGATTCACTGAGAACAAAGTAGACGGACGTGGCAAAATCAAACTCGCCAAGTATTTCGTCTATATTGAGGTATACGATTTCTCTGTTTCGGACGATGAAGTCGTAAAGATCAACGGTCAAGCTCAGACCACTCAGATCACTCGCTTGGGCCTACAAGTAAAGTTCGTAGACGCAGAGTCTGGCGAAGTACTGATGGGATCTGGTCTTGGAGACGCCAAGACTATCAAGACTGTATCTATTCTCGAGGGCATTGACGAAAGTGAAATTAAGTTTAACCAGTCCCACATAGGAATAACGACAAAAAAATCTTTAGAGACAGCATCTGCAAGAATCGTCCAAAGAATGATCAAAAAAGGAATCTTTAAGTCGTAAATGTATGCGAAAATCGTCTTATTTGTTTTATCAATGTTTTTTTCCGTGTTTGCGTTTGGACAAACCTCTTACTCTTACGTCGATCCTTGCACAGGAACTACGACTACGATCAACTTTCCTTCGACTGGTATAGTCGTAACTTATTACGGAGAAATCCGTGCTTTTCAACCTTCCGACTTTTATAACGGAACATTCGAGAACTGGGCGCAAGGTGTGTACAGTTCTTTCGGCGGATCCAACCCTTGCGCTTCGGTTGTAGGATTACCCACAGGAATAAATATCGCACAAGGGACAACGATCAACTTGCTAGGAATCATCAACTCGCTCGACGCAATTTCTGGCATAGCGAGTAGTAACACTGGAATCTCTACGGGTATCAATGCGCCTACCGAAAATAATATATCTAATAATGGAAACACCCAACCTAATTCTAACGTTTCTGGGAACTCTGGCAACAGTGGCTCTTCTCAAGCAAGCGGCGGTACGTCAAACCCTCAAAGTTCGTCTACACAAGGAGGAAATAATCAAGGATCATCTGGGAATTCCCAAAGCCAAAATGGCCAAGGATCGGGTGCTGGTGGGAGACAGTCTGGAAGTGGCACGGGACAAGGCGAAGGATCTAATCAAGAATCCGGCGGAGGAAAAACAGACGTAGCTGGATCTAGTGTCAAAAGTACCGAGTCTTCTTCTTCCGAAAGTGGAGGTGACTCCAAACCTTCTTCTCGTAGTGGTCTCCGTCCCAACATCGTCGCAAACAGCGACCTTGCCGCTTTCAACTACAAGAATTCACAAGTAGACTACGGTGGAAAGTTCACAGGAGGTTATACTGCTGTAAGGTGGGACGGAGCTCGTTCTTATGGAATCGTGGCAGACTACACGACTGCACTTAGAGGCCCTAATATTAGCGGATTCTACGCTTTCTTACACGAAAAAAGGATAGACATATTTTCTACAGCGATCACAGTTGGATTCGATGCTAAGTTTACGATATATGGAACATTTTCTGCTGGACAGATGTGGAATCTGACTAAAGACAAAAAAGCAAAGGCTCTTTACATGGCAACAGTATCTGCTGGCAAAGTGTTTAACGAGAAATTTTTTGGAACAGCCGTCATAACCGGAGGAATGTATGACTGGAAAGTCACCAAAGGAATCGATATGAAAATCATGGGGCTATATGTCTATGCTCCGTACGTCGTGTACTATACCGACATTCTTCTTAAGTCCCCGCATGTCATACTGCCGATCATAGGAACGAACATTGGTATCACAAAGAAGTTTAAGATAAATATCAATACTGGTGGCGCTTTTGCTGCCAATGATAAAGCTCTTAACTACACCGTGATGATAGGAACACGTCTACTTTTATGAGAAAACTTGGTATCTACATAATCTTACTTTTGTTTTTTCCTGAATCTTTCTGTAAGGCACAACCTTTTACACATTCAGGATATGTTTACAATTCCAAAGAACAAGGGATTTCTCAAATACCAGTCAAGCTCTACGGGAAAAGAACAGATCCTTACGATGTGACATTTCCTGCGTATCCCTCTTCCCCTAACTACACAACAGGCACTGTCATACCTTCTTCTGACGATGCCACACACGGACCGTTCAATATAGGATTTTCGTTTTCTTTTTTCGGAAGTTCTTATACACAATTTTATGTAGGATCGAACGGATGGATTGGTTTCAGCCCGGGACAGACCACTGGTTATACTGCAGCTTACATACCAAACGCTGGATCCCCCAGAAATGTTATTCTTGCTGACTGGGAAGACCTTTTACCGGGATCGTCAAACATACGTTTCATAACTACAGGTGCATCACCAAACCGTTCTTTGACAGTTTCTTTCAACGCTGTACCTCACTACGGATGTAGGTCAAACTTTCATACTTTTCAATTTATCCTGTATGAAACGTCAAACATAATAATCATCAACTACGCTTCTAAACCTCTTTGTCCGGGGAACAGCTCGACTGCGGGACTTGTCAACGCCAACAATACTAACGTCGTTCCCGTAGGAGGAAAAAATGCTTCTCAGTGGTCAGTGACAAATTACTCAGTAATGTTCACACCTTCTGCAGTTGACACTGCGTTCTATCTTAAGAACGTTTATTACACGAACTCTAGCGGTTTATATACGATGAATCCTGGTTTAGACGTTCAATCATACCAGTTCGAAGTCAGGATCGATTCTTTAGTTGTGCTTCCCCCGGCTCTAAGTGATGCACGAGAAATTTCAAAATCAGTTATGATCGGTTCATCACCGTCTTCACTGACTTACTATCAGATGGACATCAATGACGACGGCCGGGTGACGGTATCAGATGTTTTTCTTGCTCATGCAAGAATCTCTGGAAGGTTTTCTACATGGCCTTCTTCGCCTTCGCATCGTCTATTTGTTCTTTCTGAATGGAATGTTATAAAATCCGGATCGAACAACCTAAAAAGTACGTATCCTGGAATGCAAGAAATCAAGGTTTCCGCAAACAACGGGGGTACTTCGAACTTTTATCTAATTAGGACTGGATACATAAACTAAACTAAAGAACATGAAAACACTACTTCTTACACTACTTTTTATTCCTTTTGTCACTTTTGCGCAAGACTGTTTGAGGGTCGACTCTGTCTACTCGACCGCAAAGTTCAAAGACTTAGGAAAGCGTGACATACGATTTGGGGTAAAACAGATGGCAGAAGACATGCTGTCCGAAAAGTTCTGCATATCAGAAAAAGGAAAAGATCTTGACGTAGAAGTATTCTTTTTTGGCCTGCCTAAAACTACTCTCAGAATTGTTGGAGTCGAAAAAACCAACCAGATCACACAAGTAGGAGTCAGGATTCATTGTGAAGGTAAGACTTACGAAGGATACGGAGAATCGGATACAGAGATACGAGCGGTCATGATCGAAGTGGTGGAAGGTAGCATTCCTTTTCAGAAGATGACGCTTTCTTCTGCTATTAAAAAAGCTCTCGAAAAATGCGTCTTGCAATTACAATAGTCTTTTTTCTTCTGTTTTCTCTTCAGGCGAATGGACAAATAAAAGTTCCTGATGTCGGGGACAGCTGGAAGTCTTTGGTAGACTCAGCAATCCGGTTAGTCAAAGAAACTGACTCGAGTTCTTATGTGATACTTACTCAGAATTGCAAAGAAATCGAGTTCGCTCTGATTCCTTTCTCGACAACACGTCCCCCGAATACCATCGTCATATCAGTGAGAGACCTGCGTACACAATCAGTGAACAACGTTGCATGTGTTTTGGTCCATGAATCTTATCATCTTTACTTACACAAAAACAACCCCGGGTTAGAACCATATAAAGAAGAATATCTTTCTTACGTACACGAATACGATTTTATCTGTAAGCTAAGAAGCGCCGAAGACTGGCTGTTTAATAACGTTATTAATATGCTTCTCTACCACAAATCGCTAGTCAAAGATTAGGTGAGACAGACGAGCTATCCAACTCAAACAAAACTAACGTCGTACGTGTCCCTAGCATGCAAGAAATCCAAGATGCTGTAAACAGCGGTGTTACCACTAACTAATAATTTTCAGATTTTTTAAAACTCAACAAAAAGTTGGGTTTTTTTTAGATAAAATTTTTTTTTTTGCAAGGTTTAGTTCTACATTTACATCATGATAAACGAACTAAAAATCCTATCGGCACTCGAATCTTTAACCGGTAACGGGTCCCAAAAAGAGAAGCAAAGAATGCTCTCAGAAAATCTCACCGAAGTAATGTCCTACCTTCTGGACGTGTGCTTCAATCCCTTTGTAACCACCAAGTTACATAAGTTGGACCTACAACCAACCCCCACCGGGGAGTTTCCTGGATTCGAAATCTTCAAGTCTGTAATGGAATCCCTAAAATCAGCTCCGGCTGCCAACGATAACCTTAGGGGTCAGGCCACAGCACTCATCAATTCTCGTCTTTCTGAGGATCCAATAGAAGACAAACAACTTCGGGACATTCTGATGAAAATTTTCACGAAGAGAATGAATTCGGGAATTGGTGCCAAGCTCATTAATAAGGCCTTGGGCAAGGAATTAATTCCGGATCCCTCTTTAATGTTGGCCACGGACGATCAAAAAGAAGTTTTGGGCTGGGATAAGATTTACTGTGAGGAGAAATACGACGGTGTTAGGGTAATTGCTGTAGGAGACAAAGAAAAAGGTTTTCAATTTTACACCAGGGCCTTCAACGAGCTGGACAAAACTAGACTTTCATCAATAGAGCGAGACCTAATTCAGATTCTCCGCAATTCCAACATTGTAGAAGAAGTATTTTTCGACGGTGAACTAACAGATCTCAACAGAAAGTCTGTTTCTGGAAAGGTAACCCAAATTCTGAAGGGCACAGCTCCCAAAGGTATCGACAAGGAATTTATGTTCAATGTTTTCGATTTGGAAAAGTCTTCGGTCCTGAAGGTTGGACACGGGACCACTCCATTTATCGAAAGAAGAAAAGAACTTGAGTTTTTGACCTCGTTCTTGCCTTCAAACTCCCAAGTTAAACTAGCCCGCCAATGGGTGGTAGATTCCATGGAAGAAACCCAAAAGATTTATGGACTAATTATTTCTCTGGGAGGAGAGGGTGTTATTCTCAAACCGGGCCACCACGTATACGAGTGTAAACGTAGTAAAAGTTGGGTCAAATTGAAGCAGGTTCAAGATTGTGATTTGGAAATCACCGGGTGGTATCCAGGCGAGGGTAAGAGGGAAGGATTCATAGGGGGTTTCATTTGTACCGATGCCTCTAGAACTTTGGAAGTGAAGATAGGATCTGGATTTACCGATGTCGATCTGAAAACTCTTAGTGCCAATCCTGATCAGTGGATTGGTCGGGTTGCTGCCGTTCAATTCAACGAGCCTATCACTGACAAATTCGGAAATAGAAGCCTATTTCTTCCCCGCTTCATCGAAGTTAGGTCGGACAAGAATCAGGCAGACGACATGACCTCTTTTTTCAAGTAAGGGGAAACCTTTATTCGAATTTTCATAAAATTTAAAAGAGGAATTATGGTTAATCAATTGCTGACTGAAAAGCTCAGGCCCCGGGATTTAAAACACATGATTTTGCCAGATCGAATACGAAATCTATTCGATGGAAAGCCATTAGCACAGAATGTTTTGTTGGCAGGATCACCCGGTTGTGGCAAAACAACCTTGGCAAAAATTTTAGCCACTGGTTCTCCTCACCTGTTTATCAATGTTTCGGATGAAAGCTCTGTTGATGTCATTCGAACAAAGATCAACGATTTTTGTTCAACCCTAAGCATCATGGATGGTAAATCTGCCTTGAAGGTGGTAATCTTAGACGAGTTTGATGGTGCTTCGGATCAATTTTACAAGGCTCTAAGGGGAACAATTGAGAAATTCGCTAAAAATGCCAGATTTGTAGCGACGTGTAATTGGATTGCCAAGGTGCCAGAGGCAATTCAGTCCAGATTTGAAGTCATCAATTTCGACCCCGTAAATTACGAAGAAGAACAGGAATTGAAGGAAGAATGGAGAAAAAGGATCACTCTGATACTGGGAAAACTTTCCATCTCAATAGATTCTGAAGCTTTGGATGTTTTCGAAAGGGATTTTTTTCCGGATTTAAGATCTGCTTTAAACAAAATCCAAGCATGGTCAATTGAGGGAATTCAAAATGTAGACGCCAAAAAAGTTAAAGACTCCTCTTATTCCCACGAGGATCTTTACCGTTTAATCTGTGACGGAAAAAATCCTGTTGAAAATTATCAGTTTATCGTGTCACAATATGCCGGTAAAGTTGACAGCGTGATGTTGGCTTTGGGCGATGAATTTGTAAGTTGGATCCAACACAACCGGCCAGAACTCGCCAAAATAATTCCCGGGGTAATCGTGATGGTTGCCGAACATCAGGCACAGAGAATGTTGGTCATAGATCCCATAGTTTCTTTGTTAGCCCTCGTGTTTAAAATTCAAAAACAAATTCAAGCCTAATGGATCTTCTGCCTGTTGAAATAAAAAAGAACACCTTTATCTACCGACTCGTTAAGAGGGGAGAAAGGGCTATGATGTATGAACAATTTTGTACTGATGCCGAAAGAGTAATCGCCTGGGAGGTGTTCAAAAGAAAAATAGATCCACCAAAAGAGGTTTTCGGAGTACAATTAGGGGAAAGAGAAATCTTCCCCGGAAATGAGGATTTTGGTAAATGGGCATGGGCTCCTTCCAGACAGGACAAAGCAGAATTTATTTTCAACCAATTAGAACAAGGTTTAAATCACAGAGGTTACGAAGATGGAGAATAGTAATTCGAATCCAAAGATCCATATAGATTTCAACCCCAAGCAATCTGATGGGTGGCTGTATGCCAGTAGTTTGTTTTACTCCAAAAAAATAAAAAGAATAATCCTGTGTGGAAAGGGCGGAGCGGGAAAGGATCACCTCCGTCAACTTTTAGAAGAGAAAGGTTTTAAGTACTGTGTTTCCCACACAACCCGGCCTCGGCGAACCAACGAACAGGAAGGCAAAGACTACTTCTTCGTTGAAAATTTAGAAGATTTTGAAATCCTCAAAGGAATGTTCGAAAGGAAAGAATTTTACGAGGTGAATCTTTTTGCCGGATGGATTTATGGGACTTCTATTCAGGAATTCAATTCGAGCAATTTGATGATTCTAACACCTTCTGGTATTGCTAACCTTAAACCGAAGGACAGAGAAGAGTCTTTCATTATTTTTTTAGATATAGACCCAAAAACAAGAAAATCCAGATTATCTTCAAGAAAAGATGCCGATTCTGTGGACAGAAGACTACGAACAGACGAGGAAGACTTTTTGAATTTTACGGACTTTGATTTCAAAATAACCGATCCCAATTTTGTTGTGGGTTCAGAAATTTGGTTTGATTTAAAGTATTACCATGATTAATATTCTTATCGACGGAAATTATATTTTCCACAAGACTTTTGGAATCTTCGGAGGTTATGGATCGAAAGATCCAGGAGAAGTTCTAAAAACTAAAAATGAGCAGGCGATGTTTATCCGAAAGATAGCCACTGATCTTTGTGCCGCCCTTAGGGAGCTTCCTACCGGAGGAAGATTAATTTTCACGGCTGACTCAAGAAGCTGGAGAAAGGATGTGGTTATAGAAGGTGGAGGTTACAAGTCGAACCGTGTTAAAGACGAATCTGTAGACTGGTCTATCTTTTTTAATTTACTTGACTCTTTTGGAAAACAACTTGAAAAAATGGGATTCGTGTACTCCCGGGCGGACGGGGCCGAGGGAGATGATTTGTTGTATTTTTGGGCAGACTATTTCACGGCCAAATCCCAAGATTGTATTATTATTTCCGGCGACAAAGACCTACATCAGCTTTCAAGATGGAAGGGCGACAACTGGACTTTAGTTTGGTCGAATAATTCCAAAAACAATCTTGTTTCATGTCCAGTTGGATGGAAAGAAAAGTGGCTAGACCACCAACCACAAGTTTCAATTTTTGATTTGTCGGATTTGAATCAAACCGACAAAGAAAAATTAAAAAAATGGATACAAAATTTGACCGTGAATGAAATCAAACCAGAAAGTTTCATTTTCACAAAAATGTTGATTGGAGACGAGGGAGATGCTGTTCCTGGGGTTTGGAATTTTGAGGCAACACCTGGTAAGATGTCAAGAATGACCCCAAAAAAGGCAGAACAACTTTTGGAATCACTTCATCAATCTAAATGGTCAGGAAGTTCTTTTGGTGATCTACTACAGGACACAGAATTTCTTGATTGGGTCGGAGGATACATTTTGAGATTAATGAAAGACATAGATTCCAAAGAAAATAGGCAGAAGGCATCCGAAAATTTAAAAAGAAATTATCAACTCATGTGGTTGGATAAAATGGTCATGCCCTCTTGGGTAATTACGAATTCGGTGGCAGAAATCAAAAGAGGAATTAATCTAGAAAGAAGGGCAATTACCCTGGATAGAATTAAAATTTTAGAGGGCACAGAGTGGGTAACATCTACTGCTGTACCTAAGATGTACAATCCTTTTTCCGAATAGACATGGAACTTTTCGATGTTGTAAATTCTCTTTTTGGATCAGATAAAAAGTGGGAATCTGTGGGAAAGGCAGACAAGTCTCGAAATTTTTTCATGGTCAATAGGTTCATGTCCATCCAATTCCCGGTTCAGGCCCACGAGTTCAACCACACTAAGGTCGTCCCGAATTTGGTTTTGGACTGGTGGCATTCTGCCTTGGGCCCAAAATTTGGAAAAACACCAAAGTGGGTTTTCACATCCGTTGGCAAAAAAGAACAAAATAAATCGAACCAAAAGATTCCAAATTTCCAGGAGGTAGAAGATTTTATCCGGGAAAGAAATCAACTGAGCAAAAGACAACTTCAAGAATTGAAACAATTTTTTCCTACGGCATATCATGATTGGATGAAATCCCTGTCCCAGCAAATGGGTAAGGAAAATCAGAAATAGGATATATAAGACAGAAAATAATTTTAAAGTCATGGAGAAAGGTATACAAAAAATTGTCGACAAGTTAGTTCAGAGTTTGGATTGGAATTCTATCCTTCTAATTCACCAGGCATTTAAACATGGGACTGGTCAGGGTAGCGAGGTAATACCTGGTTTAAAAAGAAAAAATTACGATCAAAACCTAAGTGTAAAGGATCTGAAACATGAATTAAAAACAATTTTGAAGTATGTAGTGGAAAACGATTACCAATCTTTCACCTATGGGAATTGGATCGTCTCGTGGTACAATCAACAGTGGAACGATGAAACCGTGATTGAAACACTGAGCCAAGACGATGAAGAAATAGAATTTGAGATTGAAATGCCTAACACCAAGCTCGAGGTGATTTATGCTCCACAGAGAATTTGTATCACTATGGACACCGGGGAAGGATCTAATCCATCAACGACTTCAGATATCGATACCTTAAAGATGATGTTGGAAAATGCCCTGGCCGAGGAAAATTACGAGATGGCCCAAAAGATCCAGGACATTCTGAAGATGTCCCAAAAACCGGAAGAGATTTAAGATACATATAAAAAAAGTTGTCTCTTGAAGTACATCCTAACTTTGAATGAATTTTTCGACACCGGAGTTTTCGGTGACACCTATGGATATGGCGGGGCAAACGGAATTTTCAAGGTTCAATATAAGCCATACAAGGATCTTTCTGTTTCCGTTGGACCTGATCCCAGAGTCCCTAGAAACATTCCTGGTTCTAAATTTCAAGTTGGCGATATTGTTATTGGAGAACCCATCAATGATGATAAGAAGGTGGCCGGTATGGTTGTTAAAAATATTCTGGCCCCAGATCACAAATCATATCGTTTTTTTGTCCAGATCCACACCAAAGGTAAAAAGGATCAAAAAGTTCTAGAACTCAAGCCAGACACGGTCGAGTTTGTAGACATGGGGGACAAAGGCCACCGTCAAGTTGTTTCTCAGTACAAATTCAATGATATCACGGGAGATGCCTATAATTCTAAAACTGTTTATAACAATCCTGGTTTAGGGATCGAAGCAGTCGGAGGTTGAGAAACTTTTATTTGTTTTTCCTGTAAAGCACAGGATGATTTTAAGCAAAACCCCACACAAATTAGGTTCTATTGCTTCGAGCTTGAATTTTCCAAAATCTGGAGAAATTCCTGCCGACGAATTCATAAAATCCATCTCGAAAACGGTTGAAACCCACGTGAAGAATGGAATAGATGTTACCTGTTTTCAATTGTCAGAATCAGATTTAAATTTTCCAGATTTCTCCTCTTTGGAAGAGGAACATCCAGATCTCGTTTCTCTGGATGAATTAAGCCAATCAATCAGAATTCAAGGACATAGAATTTTATTTTTCCTGTCCTCGTATTTCTTCTTGGGATCAAGATTACCAGATTCGGTCCAACAGACACACACGATGATTGGCAAGCTGGCTTCTCTGGTTGAAGGTCTTGGCATTGCCGAACCTTGTATTTTGCTACGGGTCGGAAGCGCCTATGGAAACCGAAGGGAAACCGCCCAAAGATTTTGTGAGGAGATTTTCAAATTTCCAATCACAATCCGAAATATGTTGGCTGTGACGAATGACGATAAGCCAAGTTTATTTTCGGTTACAGATTTGCTATCTGGAGTTTTTTATCCGGCAAAAATTCCAATTTGTTTTCGATCTTTGCCACATCAGTTCAATACGGGTGGTTTGAATTTCAGAGAGGCTCTATTTTTATCCTGTTCTACCTGGGAATCCCCAAACAAACCAATTTATTTTCACGGTGAAAGTTCGATGATAGACGATAAGGGAATTTCACTTTCATCTTCTCCAACTTCACGTTTGACTCATAGAATTCCAACCTTCGGGTTAGACGTAGATGTGGTTATAGAATCTTCTGATTCATTCAAAACTTGTGTCCAATATTTATCGGAACATAAATCATTAATCCCATTAGTAATACCGAAAATTTGATTTATAAAAATTATGATTCCAATTAATACCTTGAAAAATTGTTTGTTTTTCGACATCGAAACTGCTGGTTGGTGTCCAGATTTGGATTGTCTGCGTGAAGAAAATCCAAGATTGGCAAAACTATGGGAAAGGAGAGTTAAATACTATAGATCCTATCCTGAATTTCAAAATGCCACAAGCGATGAAATTTACTTACAGAAAGCGGGTCTTGAGCCAGAATATTCCAGAATTGTGTGTGTTTCTTTTGGTATGATTAACGAGGATGAAACACTAAAATTTGTATCTTTTTATGGCGAGGATGAAGTGGACATTTTAACCAAGACAAAAAAAGTTTTTGGTAACTCTTCGTCTAAAAACATGAAATTGGCCGGACACAACATTAAGGGATTCGACGTTCCCTGTGTGGGTAAAAGAATGATGTACAATGGTATTCAGCCTCCAAGCAATTTGGTGGTCTGGGATAAGAAGCCTTGGGAAATTCCCTATCTCGACACCTCTGAAATTTTTGCCTTTGGAAGTTGGAGTCAGCAAAAGTATTTGAGTCTAGATTTACTTTCTTGTTCTCTTGGTGTTGAATCACCAAAGGAAGATATAGATGGATCACAGGTTCATTTCACATTCTGGCAAGAAAAGGACTACGAAAGAATTAAGATCTACTGTGAGAAGGACGTTGAAACGGTAATTCAGGTTTTACTCACAGCGAGTAAAATGTAAAGTTTGTCAGGAATTTATTTGGATATATACTCCAAATAAATGTCCGGATTTTGGGATTTCCTGTTTCTAATTTTGATGACTTTTTAGGAGAGAATAATTTAGGGCATTTCCTGAATTCCCCCGTGCTTTGTCCAAAATTTTGGGACAAATACAAAAATACTGAAGGTAAAATAAAATGGGAATTAGATCCTATAGTTAGGAAAAAGTTACTTCGGATTTCTGAAGGATTCGTTCAAAACATAGAGGATTCAACTGGGCATAAATGTGATGTTTCTGATATTCGTTTGGTTGGTCCAATGTGTGGACCAAAATACACTGATGATTCTCCTTTAGAAATTGAAATTGTTTTTGATTTGGATTCACATGGTGAATCTAAAGGATTGATGGCAGAAAAAATAAACCATCATGCTTTCTTGTGGCATTCGAAACCTGATACTACTCTGAGAGGTCATGAGGTCGAACTTGAAGTTTTGGGAGAGGGCGAATCCCGTTCTAAATCTGGTGTTTATTCTTTAAGTGAATCCAAATGGAAAAAGTTACCAAACTTAGAAGAGAAAGACGATCTAGACCTGGACGAAAAAAGCGCCATTAATGTGTGTTATTTGATCGAAAAGTTGGAAAGAATTCAAGGATCTGAATTTTCTGACCCAAAGTCACTAAAACAAATTATTAAAAAAATACAATCTAAAATTGGAAAACTAAGAAAAAAATCTTTCAATTCTTCATCTAAATCTCTCAAAGAGTCATCGTCCTATCGTAAGTTGTTAGAAGGTGGATATATAAAAAAGATGGTTAAAATTTTAGAACAAAAAACAAACAACAAAAAATGATTTTACTTTTTAAGAGTGGTTCAGTTTTTTCTCGTTCTTCTAAGGATGGTGATTCTGGTTCTATTTTTCCTTTAATTTCAATACCAACAAACGTCGAAGGTAAATCTACAGAACTTAACGATTTTCAGTGGTGGGCATACACAGATGAGTGGCAACAATGGTTGAAGAAAAATCCTAGAGAATGGCAAGCCGAGGCTGAAGATCATTTTAACAATTTTGACACATGGGTTGATGAATTGCTAGAAACAGAGGATTATTACAGACAGTTCTTCAATTTTCAAGCCAAATCTTTATTGACTAAAGGAAAAATTAGTAGTTTCGATGATTTCCTACAAATTTATGAAGCAGAAGAAAAATCTGCAAATTCAGACACCGCCAGGAAATTGACCAAATTTATTTATGCTGTTGAGTCGCTTGTTAAATCTGGGGTTTTGAAACCCAAAATGGAAATGGATTCTCTTGACACCAAAACCCCATACGCAGTTGTTGTGGATTTATTGGACGAGAAAACTAAAAAACCAAATTCAATGGCTAGACAAGCTTTCAGATTGAAGTTGCTCGCAAAAACAAAAACTTTAACTGTTGCAGAAATTGATTACGTTTTACCTCAAGAAGAGGAAGTAGGCGAGACTATGGAAGGGTACTTTAAAAATGTTTCCGAATTTGTAACACAGGCTATGATTGCCGGGGTTTCAGTAGCTGGTGTTGTTTTGGCTGCAAAGGCCGTAGGAAGCATTGCTATGGGCTGGGCCTTTAGAAGAGGTGCACAACGGTTTTTCCCTGGAGTAGCTGGTTCAGTTGGAGGTATGTTTAGTGGTGCTTTCAATACTGTTAGGGGATGGTTTGGGGCAAGCACAGCAGCAGCGGGAGCTGCTGGTGCACCCGGAGTACCAGCAGCAGCAGTTGCATCTGGACAAGCTGCAGCAGCAGGAGGTGGTGCCGCAGCAGGCGGAGGTGCATTAGCAACTACCGGTATCGTCGCAGCTGTCGTCGTGGCTGCGGGAGCAATTCAAAGGTCTATCAACTGGTTTTCTTCCAAACAAGCTCCGATTTACTCCAAGGTAGATGATTTTGCCAAAGGAAATTTTGCACCCGGAGAAATTGAAATTGGAAAACCTATAACAATATGTTGGACTCAAGAATCAGGATCAGGATGGCTGACTTCTTTAGTATGGAATTCGGACACAAGAACAACTATGGACTTGATCAAAATTGTAGATAAAGACGAAAAATCATTCTTCCTAATGACGAATGTCAATTCTAAAGCCATGGGAAAAGTCTTGAAAGACAACGAGCTAGTGATGTTGGTATTTAACAACAATGATAATTTCGAAAGAGGATATTTAGATAATGATGATTTAGAATTCGAATCTTTAGCCATAAAGTCCATGGGGGATTTGGCTGTTGCAACTTCTTTTTATGGTTATTGTGATTGGTCGGAAATGCAATCTGCTTTCGACGAAGCTCCGGAAAGAGCCTGGTATGTTCCAGAAAATGCTCCATCTTCTTATGAATTTAATTATCAAAATCAAAAAAGCGAAAAAATAAATGTTTCTGGAAAATTGATGACGGAATCAGATTTAGAGTCCAGTGGTGTAGAGAAATTTCTTCCTGATATATCTGGAGCATTAAAAGAATCTGGGGTAAAAGAAAACTTCGATTATTCATCATATGACAAATTCCAAGAAGCAAGATTGGTAGATTTTTACGAATTTTCATCCCTATATGAGGAAAATAAAGAGGATAAAAACAAAAAAAATAAAAAGGAGATTCCTGATGCAGAATCTCTAGAAAAAGAATGGGCAAAAGATTATAAGGATGATTCAAGAACACAAAACGCCACAAAAGAGTTTGAAAAACAACATGAAGATTCGAAGTATAAAAGATGTATGATGTCAATTTATCGTGTAAACTCAATAGAATGGGTGGATCCAAATGTGAAATCCCAGGTTCCAACAATTCAATATTTTGTTGTTGCCCCACAAAGCTTTGATGCAAAGATCGGAGATCCAGTTGCAGTTGAACCCACTTCTGAAGATAAACTTTACAATCCAAGATTTGGATTAGCAACATACACACCGCCAGAAGAAAAAACAACACCAGAAAAAACAGATAAAGATAAGGACAAAGAAAAAGAGGACGAAATTCCACCTTTGACCCCGGGTTCAACTGGTCCGGAAAAAAAGATAAAAGTTGATCCAGATGATATTTCAATCAGAGATGTTTCACACAGCACCTTTGGAGGAAGAAGAAGATTGGTGATCAAAGATGACCCAGATCCAAAGGGAGAAAATGTGAACATAGCAGATTTTTTAACCCCGGAAGACAGAAAGGAATTGGGTATTGAAAATTGGAAAAATGTAACCAAAGTACAATTGGTTTATGATAGAGATAGAGAACCAACAAAGGTTGTTTTGAAAAATAGAAAACCTGGACTTTTAAACGACGAGGTTAGGAGAATTAGAAAAGGACAAGCCGGATTTGATGCAGCCGTAGCCTACGCAAAAAGGGTAAAGGCTGGTATAGAATACGATGAATAAATAAAAACAAAAAATAATAAAATTTGACAAAGTCATTTTGATATATAAGAGATAAAAAAAAGAATGATGATGGAAGATCTACCTTTTATGAACGAGAATTTGGTGTTTATCTTGGAAAAGCAAGGTCATCATGTCCAGGCTTCTAAAGACTCTGACGGATACACTTTGAAGGGTATTGCAGCACAATTCGGAAAAGAAAACAATAATAACAGAATTTATGAAGAAACTGAATATCTTCCACACTTAGATTATTTGAACGAGAAAATCAAACAAAAGAGATTGGTTGGCGAGTTAGATCACCCTGAAAAATTTGATGTTTCTCTGAAGAATATCTCCCACATCATTGAGGATCTACAATACGACAAAAGCGGAAGAGTACTTAAAATCAAGGTTAAATTGCTAGACACCCCTGCGGGTCAGATCGCCAAGAAATTGGTAGATGCAGGTATTCCTCTTTCAATATCTTCTCGTGCAGCAGGAAACGTAGGACCAGATAAAAAAGTACAAATCAAAAAAATCTTCACGTACGATCTTGTAGCAGATCCTGGTTTTCAAGATGCTCAATTAGAAAGAGTGTACGAAAGTGCCGGTTTTTCTTTTTCTGAGTTTTCAGATAGACACAAAAATTCTATTGTTAACGAGCTAAAATGTGTTAACGAGTCATTAGGTATCAAAAATGATTCGGGAGTGATGATATATAAGGTTGACGATAACGAAGAATTCAAAAAAATAATCAAACAAGATAAAAATAAAAATTACACCATGGAGTCCAGAAAAGAATATGTAACGAGTGAAGAACTCAACAATTATTCCATTTTCCTAAAGAAAAAAATGGATGAGCTCGAGTCCCAAATCCGTGAGGCTAAGAATACGCAGAATTTGGTTGAAAGCTCAGATTCTTACACAGCAGAATTAGAAGAAAGAGTAGATCGTCTGGAGAAATATTGTGAATATCTCGCAGAAAACCTTGAGGCTTCTATCAAATATGGAGAATACGTTGCGGAGAATTTGGACAACTCCATCACTTACAGCAAATACCTTGCAGAAAATCTGGACAAGAATATTTCCTATTCTAAATATCTGGCAGAGAACGTCGACAAGTCAATTTTGTACTCCGAGTATGTTGCAGAGAATGTGGACAAAGGCATCAACTACTCTAAATATCTCGCAGAGAAGTTGGATGACAGCATTCAATATTCAGAGTACCTGGCAGAAAATGTGGATCACACCATTGCCTATTCAGAGTATTTGGCGGAGAATGTGGACAGAAATATTTCTTATTCCGAATATCTAGCAGAGAAGTTGGATAGAAACATTTCCTATGCGGAATATCTTGCTGAGAATTTGGATAAAGGCATTGCCTATTCCGAATACCTTGGCGAGAATCTCGATAAAGGTATTGCCTACTCGGAATATCTTGGTGAAAAATTGGAACAAGGAATTTCCTATTCCGAATATCTGGCAGAAAATGTAAACAGAACTATTTCTTATTCTGAATACATCGCCGAAAAATTGAATGGCACGATTTCGTATACCGAGTCTTTGTCAGAAAGCGTAGGTTATCAACCGGTGGTTGAAAGAGACGCTAGGAGACAGGCAGAAGTCGCCTCAAGAACTGAATTAGCGGAGTCTGGTTTTGCTGGAGATTATACCAATCTCGGCAAACAGATTGATTTCCTAATTGAGTCGGTCCAAACCCAAAAGACCGAAACAAATCAAAGAAAGGCTGAGAGTAATTGGCAGCCTACTGCTGGAACCAAAAAAGCAGATCAAGTTCTCAACGAGAATTCAAACGCCATCTTTTCAACTGGCCACAAGTTCATCGACGAGATGCCAACAGAGTATGCTCCGATTTGGGAGTCGTTGAACGAAGGACAGAAGCAATCAATTATTGCCCAGTCTGCCTTCCACAATCTCAATACCCCTTATCAGATCAGAAATTTCTGGTCAACCCGTCAGTTTGGACCTAAGCCAATGGCTATGCAAAAATTGCACGAGAACGAAAACATATCAGAGTCTTCAAACACTCAGAAACCCGGTGCCTACAACAACGATTATCTGAGCTGGGTGGCTAAGTCACTAGAAGGCAAATTCTAAAAAAAACAAAAAAAATCTCTAAAAAAATGAAACTAATTAATGAAGCTGAGATCTTCGATACCTGGTCGCCTATCATCGAACAGAAAGCTGGTATCACTGATCCTTCCAAAAAAGCGTGGTTGTCTAAGTACTGCCACTATCACTCCCTCAACGAGTCTGCCGGCGCATATCAGTCGTTGAACGTCGTCAACGGTATGGGAGCCGTTGCACCTCCTGTTTTCCCAGCTGCAACTCAAGCTGGCTCAGTTGGTGGTTACGGACCAAACCAAGGATTCTACAGCCAATCTTGGCAAGGATCTGGCGATAAGTTTCCTTCGCTTTTGCCTTTGGCTATTCAGGTAGCTGCAAAAACCGTAGGTTTCGATATCGTTCCAGTTATTCCAATGTCTGGTCCTTCCGGTGTTCTATCCTATCTGGATTATGTGTATGCTGGCGGTAAGCTCAGCCCACAATCTGTAGGTACTACTGCAGCCGATGCCTTGGCCGCAGCTCCTGCTATGATTAAATTGCAGATAACCACCCAAACAGACATGTCTCTACTGGTAGTAGGACCAAGTACACCAGGGACTACTTTTTACATCACCAATGCTACATCAGCCGGAGCTTATATAACTACCAGATTTGTTGGTTTGTCCAGAATCGATGGTTTCCCAATCTTCGAAATTATTGGTATGACAGAAGGAGAGTCAGTTGCATCTGTTATCAATGGAGGTGCTACCAAAGTTGGTACTTCAATAGCTGGAACCGAAGTTGGAACCACTACTGCTTCGGCTTCTTTGGTTAAGGCACTGGAAGATCACATTCAAGGTTTCTCTGGAGCTGGTTTCTATGACAACCAAAACTGGCAGGGTCCTTTCGTTGATGGTACCAAGACGTACAACCCGATGCTTAGAAGCGTAGGTGAAGAAAACTACTACAACTTGATGGGTCTTTCGACTTTCACAAAGTTTGTAGAAGCCGACACTTTCCAAGTAGCTGCTTCCGTCACCACGGAGCAAATTCAAGACCTCAATAAGCAGTTCGGTATCGATGTCATTTCGATGATTGAGAACGCGCTGGTCAATGAGGTTTCTCAGGCTATCAACAAGCACATTCTAGCCAGAGCTTTTGCTTTGGGCTGGTCTAACTGTTATGACTTCAACACAGTAGAAGGTCAAAATTTGAATTTGAATCTGGTTATCGGTGGAACCGCTGGTTCTTACACCATTCCTTCTTATGTTGGAAAAACAGACCAGGCTTTGACCATGACTGGTACTGCAGGTCCTGCTTCTGGAACTTATGAGAACTTGTCAACTCTACAAAGAAGACTTTTCTCTCGTATCCTGGCAGCCGCTAACGTAGTAGCCAACAGAGGTAGAAGAGGTCCTGCTAACTTCATTGTCACCAACGCAAACTTGGCTTCGGCAATGCAGGATATCAGCCAGTTCACCTTTGCTCCTTTCACTAATACCTTGACTCAGAACAACGGTACTTTGTACCCAGTTGGTTCTTTGGCCGGTATGACAGTGTATGTGGACCAAAACATGAAGTACAACGATACCAGAATCCTCGTTGGAAGAAAAGGTGGTGATGATGAGCCAGGTCTCAAATTCATGCCTTACATGATGGCAGAATCCATTCAGACAATCTCTGAAGGTACGATGTCTCCTAAAATCGCAGTTAAGTCTCGTTACGCTCTTGTAGAGGCTGGTTTCCACCCCGAAACCATGTATCTCTGCTTCCAGGTTAACTTGCCTGCTGGCGGTCTGGTTTAATTTTAACCAGCTAACACCAAAAACCCCAGGCGAAAGCCTGGGGTTTTTTGTTTGGGAAGAAAAGATATATAGATAAAAATAAAACCCCAGTCATGGCAAAAGTACAAGATTTCAATACCTATGTCGATTCACATTTCGGATCAAAATCCAATAATTCACATATTAAAGAAGGATTTATGGATTCCCTAGCTAATGCGATTGATTCAATAATGCCATTTTCTAAAACCAAAACGGTCAATTTCATTGTAGACAATATTTTGGAATACGAAAAAGAAATGTTGAAGGCTAAATATGATCACATGAAGGATTTAGAAGCAAAAAGAAGAAAGATGAAAGAGCTAGACCAAACCGATCCTAATTATGATGATGCTGTTAAAGCTATAGAAAATGAGTTACAATCCAAAGAAAAACAGTACAAAGCAATGATCAAATCAAAAACAGTGGCAATTGAAAGGGGAAGAGAATTAATGAGGAAAGAGGCAATTAAGTCACCTAGATTAAAAGAAATCATCAAAGCAAAAGAAGCTGAGATGGATATTCTTCTGGCAGAATTTGAATACGATCTTGCTAAAAAAATATCAGCTGAAGCAGAAGAAATTCAAAATTTAAAAGATGCTATCCAGAAAGCAAAGGACGATGCCAAAGAAATGTTGAATAAATTGAGAAATCCTTAAAAAAAATTTTCATATGGTTTACAATTTTCGGCAATGGGATAAATTTACTTCTTTGAACGAAGCCAATGCTCTTGAAAAAATTTTCGGGTGGTTTGGTTCTATCTTCGGCGGAACTGTTTCTAAAATTGATTCTTACCTAGAAGATATTATTCAGTTAGAGGAGGATTATGCTAAAGAGTGGGACAAAATTATGACAGACCTGGACGAGTTAGAGGTTCAGAAAGCACAAATTTCTAACGATCCTGCGGAATCTAGAAAATTAGATAGGATGATTGATAGAAACGAAAAATTACTACAATCTGCATTGAGAAAAAAAAATTCTTCTATTTCGGACATAGAAGATAAAGTTAGAAAATTAACAGAAAAAGATTCTAAACTAGTCTCCTATTGGAATTTGAAAAAAACTAAGGCAGAAAAGGATGTTGCCGAAAGATTGTATGATATTTCCAAAAAACTTACAAATCCTGATTTAGGGGAAGAGCTATACGACAAATACAAAAAAGCGGCTTTAGCTGCCAAAGAAAAAGACGAGGATTTCAGAAGAAAATATGGGGATATGAGGTTACCTGGATCCCCTTCTAAACATTCATATTCAGAATCCCCAACCATTCCAGAAAAATCTCGTATTTCAAAGGGTATTTTATCTAGAATTTTGAATATGCCAGATAAAGAATTTGAAAAACACGTTCAGAAGTTGGGACCATCTGAAATTAAAGATCTTAAATCTGATTTGATTAATGTAAAAAATGAAATGCTCAGATTAAGAAGTTTGGATTTAAAAGATTACGCACAAGATGCCTCTAGCAAAGGTCTTTCTAAAGCCGAAATCAAAATGGGTGAAAGTAATATACGTTCTAAACATTTAGCAAGAATTAGCGACACAAGGGATAAAATAACTTACTTGAATAGATATGTCTAAAATTCTATTAAATTTATCAGAATTTCCTTTAAATGAAGATGTAAATTCAGATTTGGTCAACGCCAAAAAGGCAGTTAATGATCAACTTCAAGCAATCAGAAATGAAATTCAGAATGAAAAGGAACAAACGGAAGTTTCGCAAAAAACAGCAAGTCTAAAAAAACAGGCAACACTGTATTCTGCATTACCTGCAATGTTGAACAAATTGGCTGCTTCCATGGAAGCTAAAGAAAAATCCGGCGACAAAACAAACATTTACTAAAGATGCAAAATTATTTCACACACAATCCAGCAGCAAGATCCATCATTTCGGATTACATGAAACTGAATGAGAACTCTTCTGTGGATAATCTCCTGAAGAGAGCCACTGAAATTTGTCTTGATACATTCAAAAAAATTGTTTTCGATTTGGCTTCACAAGAAAATCGTAACCCTGATGTTTTAAGAGCCATGTTAACGGATGTCGCATCTGCCAAAACTGTTAAAAGTTTGGTTGCCAAAATTAAAGATTATGCTTCAGAAGCAGACCTCGGGGATTCTAGGTTTTCTAAAGTCAAAAACATGTACATGAGTGCCTTGAATTCTATGGGGGATGCTTTAAAAAGACTCGTTGAAATAGATTCAAAATTGGAAGATTCTATTATTGACACCTACAAAAACTCTGCTAATAGATTGATTTCTTCCTTGGATTCAATTGCATTGAGTTATTCTAAAAAGAAAGCTGCTAACGAATCTATGATTTACAATTTCAATCTAGATTCATTGAACGAATCCATATTCATCGGATTTAGAGGTAGAATCGAAAAATTGAGAAAAAAGTTGGTTAATTTGATTTCAGATTCCAAAGGAAAGGATGCAAAAAATGGATATGGTAGAGATTGGCAAAGACTTTTCACCGCTCTAGAACAAAAATTAGATGCAATTGAAGATTCAAAGGATCTAACTGGAGAAAAGGACAAAAAAACATTGTCTGAATTAGAAAAACAAACAGATTCTCTTTCTGAGGAATATTACAGTTACAAAATCAAAACTGCAGAGATGAGCATGAAAAAGATCATTGATGATGATGAGCTTGTGACAAAATATTCGGATGTAAACCAAATTATTACAGATGCCTTAGATATCATAGCCAAAGCAAACACTCAAGAGTTATTGATCGATAAATCCATAAGAGAGGAAATGGATGATATGGAGCAGAAGATAATCCAAAAAGTTTTCCCGATCAAAATTGGGGCAAAGGACACAGACCTCAAATTTAAGAAGTCTGGTATCATCGCTGCTGTACAAAAATCCCTTATGGGAGCTTTCCCCCCGTTTAAAACTTTCCTTCAAAAACACGGAGGGGCAGACGGTAAATACGGAAGGGCAACTTCTATTGCGATTAAATCCATTCAATCTTTGTTAGGAAATAAAAATGCAAATGGAGAATTGGACAAACCCTTGTTCGATTCTTTATTGAAAATGGAACAGATATCTGCAGATAATAAGAAGATGCTGACAAAGGCTTTGGGAATTTTGAAGAAAACATACGCCATGTCAGAATCAAAAGTTCTTGATTTGGAAAAATTTTCGAAATTGTTTGAAGCTATTTTCATAGATGATGACGATTTAGAAAGAGAAATTGAGAAGAATTCTGCTGAATTATCAAATCTTCCGGACACAAAAACACCACAAAGTAAGGAAGAAAAAACAACAGAAGATTCGAATCTGGCAAAAAAATTGTCCAAATTACTCAGAAATGGCTACAACAAAAATGCTGAAGAAGAAGATTTTCTAAAAGAGGATGGTAGTTTGAAAAGTTCTTACCCAAATGAATTTGTAGAAGCTTGGATCAAAACAATAGAACAGAACAAAAATGAATCAGATAAACCTGCCTTTTTTTGGTTTCAAGAAGCTGATGAAAAAATAGGAGCTCTGTACTCCACCAAAAGATTGGCGGGAAATTACAAAAAACCTTACAACTGGGAAAAATGGAAGGTTTTTTCCGGCGCGGAAACGTCGGAAGATAAGGATTCTTTTGCTCGTTGGTACACAAGTTATTTTACTAGATTAGGTGGCTTACAGGATGATCAAAGGGAAAGGGTAGCTATTGAAATTTTGAATTTTTATTCTAATCCGAAAAACTCGACACAGGTGAATCCAAAGTTGGAAGAAGAATTTAAAGAATGCGCGGGTTTTTATGATGACATCAAAGATGCTCTGAGGGGAGGAAAATCTAACCCAGATTCTGATCCTTATGAATATTTCAAGCAAGGTTACTTGAATTCAGAAAGTTTGTCTAAAATATTGCAAGCTGCTTCTTCTGCATCCCAGATTGATGATGAAGATCCAGATTTAGGATTTTATGATTTTTTAATTTTATCCGTTTGTGTTTTCTTGTGTTCTTCAACTGTAGCATGGAATTCTGAAAAGAAAAAATGGGATTCTGCCATGAATATTCTGAAAGAAAAAGTTTTGAAAGAAAGCACAATTAAAAAAATTATGGACAATAAAATCATTGAAACCGATTCAAAATCCCCAATTCCGTTGCTCAACAAAGAAGGAGTAGAGGTTTTGACTAAAGGATATGATGGTAATTCTAAAAAGATTTTCAGGGAAAATTTCGAGAGAGCTTCTAAAGTTCTATCCCCGATCGTTCAGAGACACGCAGATAGAATGAATTATAAAGCTAAGGAAGACATCAAAACCTTTGATTCAAAGAACGTTTTCGTTGTTAATCTGGACTAATCTAATCAATTTTACCTTATATTTGTTCCTATAATTTGAATATGAACAGAATTTTGTTTTTCATTTTTTTATTTTTTATTTCCTGCCGGGATAATTTGAATATTGTACCTATAGATCCAAATATTTCAAAACAATTAACTTCAAGAGAGCTGGTTGATCCCATTGAAAGTATGAAAGCCCGAATGGAGATTTATCCTTTATTTTTCGAGCTACAAAAATCTTTATCTGTATTCAAAATAGAGAACCCAGGTGAATTTAGAAAATTCGAAAGTTTACAAAATGATTTCACACGTGCCAATTTTCTTAAGAGAAATAGAAAATTTATTAGAATCTGGAGGAGGTTAGGATATTCAAAAAAGGAACTTAATTCTATTAAACACATAGAACCGATCAGATAAATTATCTGAATGGGTCAACAGCCTATTTATTTGCTGGTCTTTTATACGGAGGGATTCCCCCATGATGAGGGATATGATTTATCAAAGACTTCAAACGACATTAAAAGAGTTTTAAGTGGTGTTTTCACTGATATTTTTGATTTTACCCCCAGAAAATTAAAAAAAATTCCTGGATCGGATAATTTTTGCAATTCTTTTGGGTCTGAATTGTTGTTGAATCCCGGATTAGACAAAGTTGGAAACGGAGACTTCAAATCTTTTTTAATACACCACCTTTTAAAGAAAATACCAGAAAATAGCATTTTGATTTATCATGATTCGAACTTCGAAAAATACCCACAATATTGGCAAACTGATTGGATTAGAATTAGAGATACTTGCAATTTTTTAATGGACAGTAATTCTTCAGATTTTTTCATTCCGTGGGAAGAAAGAAATTTCAAAGGTGGATTTCCTTTGGTTAAGCATTTCGGTAAAAGGTACACAACTGAATTTTTCTTTCCCGAACCAAAAATAAGGAATATCATAGAAGATAGTCCGATGATCACCTCAAACAGAATCATCATCAGGAATACATCCGAATCTAGGAAATTTTTTCATGATTATAATCATATAAATGAAAATAAGGATTTACTTTCCAAATGGCCTAATCCATCACCACATCCAGAATTTATACACCATTGTCCAGAACAACACACATTGAATTTACTTGTCTATAAATATATTTTAGATGGAAAATTGGAACCAACCTTTCCTAAATTTCGATTTCTTCATCGAAAAATGAGGTTGGATGATTCTTTGGAAGAATACCAAAATCTTCCTTTATTAAATTACATAAAATCAAAAAAATGATCACAATATTTGAAGGTGCCAGAAATTCAGGAAAAACTTTTTTAGCAAACAAATACTCACAACAAACTGGAATTCCAATTTTCAAGTTTGAATTTGCAGGATGGTTTTCTGGGTTGATGATTCCAGACGAAGATCCCAATACACATTATTTTGCCTTGGGGAAGGAAGCTATGCTTCTCCAACTTAATAGGGATGGTCTTTTACCCCATTTCATTTTAGACCGGGGGTTTCTAACAGTTCTAACCTGGGGAATCATAAGTAAAAGAATATCACAGAAAGATGCTTTACAACAACTAAACCTTCTTAGGGATAAAGGATTACTTGTAAATTTGAAAGTTGTGGTGGTAGAAGGAACCAATCCAGAATCTAGAACAAAGGATAATTGGGATTTTAGAGAAGGTACCACGGAGGAAAAAGAAACCTTGATTAATCTTATTTCCGTGGTCAAATTAATTCAACCGGATATTGAAATTGTGAAACTTACCAACGATTTTACCCATATGACCACAAAAAATCTAATTAATTTGATTTGATATGTGTGGTATTTTTATTAATGTAGACGGGGAAAGTTCAAGGTTAAATTCCATTTCACATAGGGGCATAGAATCAAATACTATCGAGAGGGAAGGTGTTTTCTTGTCCCATGTTAGACTTCCTATTCAGACGCAAGAGGGGGATGGATGGAAACAACCCATTGAAATTTCATCTGGGATTTTCTTGTTGTATAATGGAGAAGTCTTTAACTATGACAGAACTGTCTTCGGGTCTGATATTGAATATATCTGTCAAACATTCGCCACCTGGAAAGGAGGATCGCTTCAAATGTTTTGCTCCATGTTTATTCCCAAAATCCAAACTTGGGACGGTTTTTGGTCCATAGCCATTTATGATTCCAAAACCAAAGATATAATTTGTTTCACCGATCCACTTGGAAAAAAATGTTTATATACAAACGATGATGGGGAACTTTCCTCGGAAATTAAGGCTGTTAAACATTGGTTCAGCCCACACGACCCACATTTCATTTCTACTGTCCGAAAATTTGGGTATGTTACTGATGATTCTACACCTTATCGGGACGTGAAAAGAATTTTACCCAATACGATTTACCTTTACAATTTGGAAGTTCCAAATTTCAAATCTACCTACCCAAATTATTATAGAAGTTTCAATTTTCCAATCCAAAATCTAACACCAGGAGATTATGAAGCTCATATGGATTGGTTATGGACAAAACTTTTTGAATCTGTTCGTAATAGATTAATTTCTAAAAACTATCCTATTTCTCTTTTGGTTTCTGGAGGTTTAGATTCATCAATTATTGCTGGGGTTTTATCACAGATGGCACCAGAAGTAAAGTGGTTTTCCATAGAAAATGGGGAATCGAAATTTGTTAACATTCTATCTGAATTTTATCAGAAACAAGTTAATTTTCTGGATTACAACATGGATGAGTCCAGATTAAAAAAAATCTACCAAGAATGGAACGAAAGTCCTATAGATCTTGGTTCGGTCATTCCCCAATTTTTTCTATTCGAAGCTGTTAAAAATCAAGGAGATTCTAGAATTGTATTAAGTGGGGATGGTGCTGACGAACTTTTTGGTGGATATTCTAGAATTCATGAGTATGATTCACAATTTTCTGATGTCTTCGATGAACTCAGATTTTATCATCTTCCTAGATTGGACAAGCTTTCTATGGCACACACTTTAGAACTCAGAAATCCATTTTTACATCTGGATATTGTTCGTTTTGCTTTACATCTCCCAAAAGAATGGAGAACAGATAAAAAAATTCTGAAAGATACTTTTGGTCCTTTACTTCCCCCTGAGATTGTAGATCGTCCAAAAGAGGCATTAAAAAATCCAAGAATTAAGGAAGACAAGTTGAAGTATCGCCAACAGGCGGTTGATCTTTTTTTAGAAACAGAACAAACTAAATCATTTTCTGAATCCGAAGTAGATATATAGAAAAAAAAACTTTACTCAGTAGAATGAAAAAAGTACAAAATTTCGATGAGTTTACTTCTTCTAAAGTCAATGAAAACATTCTTGGGGATTTTTTCTCGGGGACAACAAATTTTTTAGGAAACTTTTTCACTAAAGGATGGGGAGCATTCACAGATGTTCTGAAGAACAAGGTAACAGCTTATCTTCTTCAATACCTAGGTATTGGGGAAAACACAATTTTATCCCAATTAGTTCAGCAAATGGTAGAACAATTCGATGTTAAAGATTATTGGGCTATATTATTCAATGGGAAGGCAGATGCAAAGTACTTGGCACCAAAAGCGGCTAAGGCAACACAAGAATTTTTGATCAAAGAAGGTTTAGATGGGATAGCAGAAAAATTGGGTGTAACCGACAAAAATGGGTACTTATTCAAAACTATATCGGAATATATTCAAAACGAAACAACAACAGGAAATTTTCCAAAAACCCTGGAAAATTTCTATTTACAATTATTTGGATCGGCCCCAACCAACTCAGCAAAAGATTTTGTTGATAAATTAAGTCCTTCAGAAAAAAGTAAAATCAAAACTGAAGTTGTGACAAAGGCTAAATCTCAAGGTGTGGAAGTGAAGACAAGAGAAGAAGAAGACAATATGGTGAATAATTTATTTTCAAATTTAGGGTCATTAAATCAATCCAATCAAGGACAAATTTCTACAACTTCAGGAGAGGATTTATTTGGTAAACTAATAGGTCCCAGTTTCTCCAAAAAATAAAAAACGTTATGAACATTAATAATGTATCCAAAAGAGAAATTTTAGATTTCAAAGATTTTCTAGGAAAAGTTATGGACAATACATTCAAACCTTTAGCCGCAGAAAATCAAAAAGATTCTTATGATAGAACAGGGTTTCATAAGATCAAAAGAGAACCTGCCTATGATTTTGTTGGATATGCCGATGCGGTATTTTCTCCAAATAAAGCAGGTATTGGTTTGCCTGGTTACAACGCCGGTAAAGACAGACAGTACATAAATGCAATTGGTGGACCTGGATTAGCTCCTACTAACGAATCGGAAGTCATAGATTACACTAAAATTAAAAGGTTGAAAGATTTCTAAAAATACAAATTTAAGGTTCAGGGACGGGTTCGAAACTCGTCCTTTTTTTTTGATATAAGAATCAAATATTATTTCATGTCTAAAATTCGATTGGTCCACATTTTGACCGAAACAGATACGCCAAGGGAACAAGCATCCATTGCTTCTTTATCCCCCCTTTCAAATTTTGGAGTAGAATATGTACAACAAATAAACCAAAGATACGTTGGTGACGACTGGAAATCAACTAAGGCTTTGTGTCAGAATGAATTTACAAATCATGGACCCGGGCATTATGGGGCTTTCCAATCTTTCAAAAAGGCTATGCTAGAAAATTTCGACGACGATCTAGATGCCTTAATTCTTTGCGAGTGTGATTGTGTTCTAGAGGTAACCCCGGAGGATTTCATGAAAACAGTATCAAGGGCTATTGAATTTTGTAACAAACACGAGATACGTTATTTTTCCCTAGGATCTAGGTTTGTGAACGGGATTTTACAGTCCCCAGTTTCCGAAGTAGATCCAGATTTTACAGAATTTTATATCACACCAAAAATTATTTTGGCACATTGTGTTATCCTACACCGATGTGGTAGAGAATTTTATTTGGATCGTTTAGGTGAAAACAATTGGGATTCTCCTGATCTTTGGTTCAATGAAATCAATTGGTTACATGGTAACTCTAGATTCGGCATCTCCTTTGAGAGATCTGCTTTTCAACACGAGGGCCATTCTTTGATTGATAATTGTTGGAAAGATTCACAATAGAGCCACTTGGGTTTCCAGATCCTTGATGAAAAGTTCTTTGGCAATTTTCAAAATGTTAGATTCCTCGTTGAAATCCTCGTGAATTTCAATGACTGTGACTTTTGGAGTTATAGATTGAATCCCTACGTCAATCAAAATTTCATTTACGAGATGGTCATAAGAAATTGAAAAAAAATTGTTAGAAATTCTAACCCTTTTCATCATAATTCCAAAAGAAGAGGCATTAGAATATCTCGACCACCAGTATGAATAAATTTCATCAGTGGCAAGATTTCTAACCAATAAAATTCCAGAATCTGATTTTTTATCCGGGGTTAGATTGTAGACTGAAATTCTTTTTTCTAATTTTTTCCAAATACTTGTTCCCAGCTCGGCGTACTTGTACAAACAATCCAAAGATAAATCAACTATTGAGCGAAGTTCTTCTTTCTGATCCTCTGTAAATTTTGACTTTATAAATTTTTCGAAAATTTGAATTTCTTCTTGATCCATTTTTTGGATATCCAATTTTTCGTTTGCCAAAATTTTTTCTGAAAATTTCAAACCTTTAATCGAAGAAAAAATTTGTTGGATTGGATGATAAATATTGTCCCTTCGAATTTCTTCATTTACTTCTTGTAGAAAGTCTAACAAAATGTACTGTTTGTGTTCGGTATCTATGGGTGACTGTAGAAACCAGGTGGACTCGAGATTTTTCATGGCCGTTGGTTTAAATTTTTGAAATTCATCATATATATTCTTGGGTCGGCCCTAAAAAGGAAAATGGAGTTGACGATATATAAACAAAGTAATTGTCATACATGAGGATTCAAGATTTTAGTTCATATTCGGTTCAAAAGAAAAAAAGGTTCACCTCGGAGCACACTTTCACGGCATCTTTGGATTATGTGGATGTCAAATTGACAAACCGCCCTCCTGAATTATCCGATGTCGATGATTTGAAATGTGATATTGAATATGAAATTTCTATTGAAAGACAAAAACAAGGAGTTCAGGATATATCATTCAAAATTAACCAAATTGAGTTAGAAGTGAAAGTGGACGACCATCCAGATGATCCGAAAGAATTTGAATTTGAAATTGTTCCAGGAGAAAATATCGATTCTAATCTGGTCATTATACGGAAAGGGGAATCCCTAATTCCAACCGATCCAACCTTCTTACATATAGATATGAAAAAATCTGCCAAGGTAGCAGATTTCCAAGTCACAGTTTTGTTCGGAAAAAATGAATAATTTAGTTCCCAATTTCGAAGATTTCTTTTCTTTAAATGAATCTAAATTTTCTAGCAAAAAAAATTTAGGAATCATAGGACCTCTGGCGAATTGGTCTCTCAAAATTCAAGTTTATCCTGAACCCAATCATGGTATGATCGGCTATGCCTTGGATGAAAATTGGATTGAACTGGAACACAAGGACAAGAAAGTGAGATTTCCTAAATCTTGTTGTGAAATGAAATCCAGCCCGAAATCTGCTACCATTCACATTAAGCCTCACACCAAGTGGTTCTCAAGATTGAAGAATAGAGAAGAGATGGAGGATTTCATTGATAATTTTGTAGAATCTCACACGGTTAAGAAAGAAAGTGGTTTAGAAAGAATAGCAGAAAGCACCCAAATCATTTTGGACTTATTTGGCATACATTCACAAGTAGAAAATACCGAAAGTAAATTCCCAGGACTGTATGAAATGAAATTGGACAACGGAATGGAGGTTGAGATGGAAAAAAATGAAGAATCTGACCTTTTTTCAGAAATGAAAATTTACAAATCCCGTGATGAAAAATTCCCAGACGTGAGGATAAAAAGAAAGAACAATGAATTTGTGATGGAATTCAGGGGTAGATCTGGTAAATTTGTGCAGTCAGAAGAATCTTTAGTTAATCTTTTTGAAAATAAAATTTGCACATATCTAACTAAATGTGTTTTGGAGATGGACTGTTCTGAAGAAGAATCACATTTGATCGGAAAGTTAAAAGAAGCTTTGTCCGAAAAAGTGGATCTCAAAAATTCAGACAGAATAGAAAAGAAGAAAAAAACAGTAGAAAACTTGAGGGGGGTTCTGAGTAATTCCATCGAAAATTCACTTCTTGAAGATATTTTACAGAGAGAAGATTAGTTTTTAGAAGGAACTTTATTTGTGTTGCTCATATAAACAGAAATCAAGTTGTTAATTGTTTTGTGTTTATTATTTTTTAAATTTCAATTTTAATTTAATTGAACATGGGATGGCTACAACGTTTATTCAGTAAATCGAAAAGAATGAATTGGAAAGATAAAAGTCTGGAGGAAATACAAAATTTCTTCCAAAGTAAGGATTTTCAGTGGCTCAAGGGAGACCAGATGGGCAACATCGAAAAATTCAAAGCAATTGAAAAAGATGATTCTACCGGGCTGATTTTCATTTCTTTTAGATCAGGTGGAAGAATGAACGTGGAATTGGTTCAAGAGTATATGGATGTTTTCCCTTCACAGAATATAGATTTCAGTGCTGTTGCTACTTCCAATCCACAGCCCCCTCCTCAAACCAAACCGGATATTTCAACTCAGACCATTAAGAAAAGTAACTCGGTTTCATCCGTACAACTTTCTGAATCTCCGATATATAGTTTGTTGAAGAAACAAAAAACAAATTGGGTTAACGTGAACATCACCTTAAAATTAAATCTTCCTTCCAAAAATTTGTATGGGGTTCTTACCACTTCTTTCGAGGAAGCTGATCGTGAAATTGTTAACTTCGTGACAGAAGGAATCGACATAGATGATATAAAATCAGCATTGGGGGATTCAATTTTGTCGTATTACGACAAGAAAAAAAATTTAGTTTCTTCCGATAAATCTTTAGACCAAGTAGAAGATGGACAGTAATATTCTTTTTGAAAATAATCTTTTTCGTGTTGAGGAAAGAAACGGATCGACAGGAATGATTCCTCTTTTCACCAATGTGGTGATTATGCCATTCATCTCTGATGAACAGGGATTGCCTTTATCTATAGGAGTTTTAAAAGAGCCAAATCCTTTCAGAGAAGGTGGTATGTCTATTTGCCTTATATCGGGAACTTCTGAAGAGGAAGATCCGGATTTACTTGCCACTGCCAAAAGAGAACTAAAAGAAGAAAGTGGATATGACGTACAAGACAATAAAAAGTGGTTTTATTTGGGATCGGTCACCTCTTCTAAATTTGTAGACCACGAACAACCGTGTTTTGCAGTTGATGTTACGGATGTTCCTAAAGGTGATCCAGATCCAGATGAAACAGAAAAAGAAAATGGAATGGAGTTCAAATTTATTTCTGCCAACGACGTGGTAAAACACAAAGATATTTTTATCCCGGGTCTTTTTTTGAAGCTTTTCAAGTTCGTGCTGGGATTCGATGTTCAGAACAAACCAGATGGACTCGAAAAAAGTAAAGGTTTTAAATTTTCAATTTAAATTATATGAGTCAAGCTAGAAAAGCAAGAAGGGAACTTGCAAAATCTTTGGGTTATTTGAAAAAAGATGAATCTATGCAATCTTTCAGAGAAAGGGTAAAAAGATCACACGAGATGGGAAAACATTTTCACACTCTTCATCTCCAAAATGTTATGAATCAACAATTAGAAGCAGAAAAAATTAAAAGTGAGAAAAAATTAGAAAATTTCATAAAAGAAAAAAACCAAACCGAAGAAAATTTTGGAATCAATTTAAAAACTAATGAATTTTTGAATGAACTAAAACCCCAGGAATCGTCATACGATGACATTCTAGACAATCCAAAATAGAATGATTGATTGTTTGGCAGAGATTAAGATTTTTCTAGCTAGATGTTCGGCCAAAGAGGCCAAAAAAAAATTTGATGGGGGAATTGACCTTTCCATCATAGATATTGGTAAGATTATACGTGATTTAGGTTATAACAATTTAAATCTTAGCAAAGAATCGGAATTTATAATCAATTACACCATTCAAAGAAAAATAGACCAGGGGATATATAATACAAAGAACAACACCATAATGATCGTAAACAAAAATCTATCAAATGATTTTATTTCGAATTTAAATTCTTTTTTATTAGAATATGAAAATGAATTCGAATTTTCGATCGAGATGTTGTAAAAATTTGTATGAATTGAATGCCTACTTTTCAAGGGACTAATCGACTAACATCCGGAAACGCTTTTTCTTTTGCCGACCGATTATTAAACCCCTCTCTAAAAGAGAGGTTGTTCGGAACAGACGAAGCTCTAACACAAAATCAATCTGCAGATGTTGTAGGAAGATTTTCTAATATGGGATCAGTCAATCCAAACAAAGGACCAACTGCAAAATCTCTCTTTTATAACGGAGCTTTTTATGGAACAGATTCTAAATATGGGCAATTTTTGCTTTACTCTTTTTCTAATAATTCGAACAATTTCGATGAACAATATTATCAATCGGAGCGGACCCAATTTAATTCATCAATTTCTACAATAGAATCCAAAAATCCATCCGCGGGTGCGATAATCAGAGCTTCGAATGAAATTCTGGCTATGTCCAATAAAAATTCAAATTCGAACGTCAACACCGGAAATAATACCAAAGGTTCCCCGGGAAAGATTATTGGCGGGGATCGTGCTCCTTATTTTTGGAAGGATTTTCTTTATTGTAAATATTACGGGACAATCCCAAATAATTACATGATTACTTTAAGAAGATTTCCTGCCCCTATGAGGGATAATTTGTCTTTACCTGATCCAGTAATTCAAAGCGATCTCCATAACAAGAAAGGAGCTGGAAAACCAGTAGCTCAGGCTATAACATGGTGGGGTGGACAAACTGGAAACACTCTGAATGATATAATCTCATTTTCAACCGGATTACAGTGGGATACTAAGGGTCAAGCGGAACTAAAAGAGGTGAAAGGTTTTGATCAAGGATTTTTCAAAAGTGTTTTGGGTAGATTTTTAGGTACTGCTACCAATTCTCTTGGTATTGGAGATTTGTTCGGAGCAGGTGTAGATTTAACTACACTAGCGGTTCTTGCAACTGATGGCGGAAAACAAAATCTGTTGACTGAAAAACTTAATTTCGCTCTAAGAGACAAAATGCAAAACACCTCAAATGGACCATTATCGGATTTTATTTTCAATCCGGTAGATACAGTGTCAAACACGTATGTCAGGGGAAGAGGTTTAACTTTTCAGGGTGGTCAAATGTCTTTAAAATTTCACTATGAATTGACTTCTGTGGGACAGGTGAATACCAAGGCAGCATTGATCGATATTTTGGGAAACCTGTTGGCTCTAGGAACAAATTATGGGAATTTTTTAACCCCGGATATTCGTTATGATAATGGTTTCAAGGATGCTATAGGATTTCCTGGGGGTAACGAAGGCCTATTCAATTTTTATACTGATCCTCTGAAATGGACTAAGGATCTTATAAAATTTTTAGCAGATCCATCAGGAACAACCTCATCGAATCCCGCGGTACAACAATTTGCCAAATTTTCTTCCGATATTCAACAGAAAACAGCACAAATCGAAAGTATAATTTCACAGGCTACAGCCGGGGACAAGACATTCAAAGATTTAGCTGCAGATATAAATGGACCTTTAGGAAATATTCTAGCTTATGCTTTATCTGATGATCTTATCGAAAAAGCAGTTTTTCCTTTGTCTTTATTGACTGGAGCTCCCGTTGGTGAATGGCATCTTGTGGTAGGTAATCCAATGAATCCAGTAGCTATGATCGGAAATTTGATTTGTTCTAATGTTAATATAGAGTTTAGCGAGGTTTTGGGCCCTGACGATTTTCCGACCGAAATCATAGCAACATTCACCTTGGAACACGGAAGAGATAGAGAAAGGGGTGAAATTGAATCTATGTTTAATAGGGGAGATGGGAGATTATATCAATCCACTCTGGATACTAGTTCTAGCACACAATCTCTGGATTCTTTTGCACAAACAGATAATACTGCTTTGCCTGTAACCAGAGACAATTCCACCACACCAAATCCATCGTTGTTGTATTCGGATAATTTCAATTTCACTCCTGGGGTCAGCCAGAATAATACCATAAATCCTATAAATCCATAGAATCATGTTAAATATAGATGTTTTATTTCGTAATAAGGGTATATTCAATCCAAATCGAGAGCTTCAATCAAACAGTGTTGGGATTTGGGATTTGACCTCTGGATCCTTGGATTTTCGTGGTATTGACATGAGAATTGAAAGATATTTTATGGTAAGAGAAGAATTCCAAATGAGACCAGATCAATTGGCTTTTCAGGCTTTCGGTGATCTTTCTTATACTGGATCCTTGATGAAAATAAATTCTATTTCGAATCCGTTTGCTGTGATGGAGGGTAATTTGATTTTTATTCCCAGGAAAGATAAAATTGATGCGGCTTTCACTGCGAAGCAAACAGCAATTTTACAATCGAACACAACCAATAATCCCAATAAACAATTTCAGGACGCACAGGAACAAAAGAAATTTAAAATATCAGATTCCAGACAGAAATTTTTGGAGCAAAGATCAAAGGCAAAAAATGCTCCTGAGAAAATTTTACCCCCTAATTTCACTCAGCCCGAAGAAAGACAGACTGTAAGAACAAATGTCGTTATTGGTTTGGCGCCAGATGTTAGCAGCGCCCCGGCAAATCCGGCAGGAAATTTGAATTAATGTTTCAATTAAATTATGGCTGCTGATCAGATCATCATCAACAATGTGGCCAGAACCACGATTCAATTGGATGAATTGATTGTTCCAAATCGAAGTGGTTCAGAAACTCCAAGCCAGGATCAGCAATTGTCTGATACGGATGATAAATCATTCGGAGCATATAGTCCTGTTGTTTTCATCAATGGTTATTTTGTTCAAAACTACCTTTCATATTTCGAATTTGATATGACCGGATTTATTCCCGAAATCAGATTCCAATTCAACATGGTAAATCCAATGTTTCTAAATATCAACTATCCTAAGGATGGGGATATAGTTTCGGTTTATTTCAGAAGCTGGAATACAGTTTATAGACCTTTGAGAATGGATTTTAACATTCTAACTGTGAAATCTGGTGTTTCTGAAACTTCCGAAGGTTCTGGATTGACATTTCACATTTTGGGGGAATGCCGAATTCCAGCTTTGTACAACGAAGTTTCTAAAGCTTTCAGAAATTCAACTTCTTACGACGTTCTATTTCAGGTTTCACAGGAGTTAGATTTGGGATTTTCTTCTAACGAAACAGAGGTTGTTGATTCAATGACCTGGATATGCCCCAATCTTTCCTACTATGATTTCATTAGAGAAGTAACATCTAGATCTTATAAAGACGATCGAAGTTTTTTCACAACGTTTATAGATTGTTATTACAATCTCAATTTTGTGAATTTAAATAATCAATTAACGACAACTGATGTTATCCAGGTTGGAAGAGTTCTTAGAGGTGCTGCTGATGGATCTGCGGATGATACTGCATTTATCGACACAGAATTGTCCGAGGAACTCATGCCGATCATTCTCACAAATGAGAAAGGAAATTCCGATTTACCCACTTTCATTCAAGGCTACACTTTGATTTCGAATGCCGGTAACATTACCAATCGGCAGGGTTATATCCACGAGGTACAATTTTGGGATGAGGGACTAATAACTGAGAATGAAATCGAAAAATATGTGAAGTACACGGTTGAAACAATTACAACAGAAAACGTCGGGGAGAACATGATACTTCAGAGAGGAAGAGCCAAAGAAAAAATTTACCAGAACGAGTACAGAAAAAATTGGTATGGAATTTTAAATAACTTTCAGAATGGAGGAGTACATGAAAATTTCATCCAAGCCTTGGTACAAAATGAAATTAACAACGACGAAATTAGAAAATTCACTTTGAAAATCGAAACTGGATCTTATTTTGGTGGATTCTACAGGGGAATGGCTATACCGGTTTCAATTTTCGTAAATGAACAGGGTAAAAGAATGGAAAACACCGGTTCGAACAACAACCAAAATCCAGAACAAGAAATTAATCCAGTGCTGGATAGATTTCTTTCTGGAATTTATATCATCATGGGAATGAAGGTGAATTATGAATCTACAAGAGGAATTTACATGCAGCTGGATTTATGCAAGAGAGAATGGATTTTGAACAGTGCGGGTTCTTTCCCAAAGACATTCCCTATAAATCTGATTAGTGGATAAATACAAACATGGGAATCCGCGCAACAGACAGAAATAGAAATTTATTCCTAAAGGGGTTCAGACTTTCTGACCAGGGTAGTAATGAAGACCCTACATATTTGGGTTTTAAATTTGTTTTTGATTTTGGAGTATTACCCGTGAATGATGAATATGGGTGGGCTCCAAGTCCCCTACTTAGATTGCCAAACTACACCAATCAAGGAGTTGCAACTGGTTTGGGTAATCCATTTGGTCAACCTCAATATGCAAATTTTAACGATATAGCTTATTATTCGACCTACAACTATCTTTTGCAAAGAGAAGGTGGTTTTTTTCCCGGAGCTAATCAGACAAAAAGAGCAAATGCTTTAAGACAGTTTCAAGTCTTGCTTCAAAATATTAACAATAATTCTCCTTGGTTTTTTCAGTCTATAGAAGGATTGGATAAATTGGACAAAATTGCCAGATCTGGATTTCAAGACGAGCAAGGAGCAGATAATTTCAATCCACAAAAAACAGACGGAAAAACTTTAACGATCAACTGTCTGGAATCACTAAATCTCAGAATAACCGCCTTGGCTGATTTGTATGAGACTGCGATGTTCGATGCCGATAATATGAGATGGCTGGTTCCTAGAAATTTGAGAAAATTCACGATGTACATTTTCGTGACAGAAATTAGAAATTTTTTCAAAAATTCTAGATTATCTGGATCTTCTACTGCTTTGGCTGCTTTGGATAATTTATCGAATGTTTTAACTACTAATCGAAATCCTGGTACAAATATTCAAAATTTTCCAACCGAGCAGGGAGGTGGTTTTTCTGTAGATGGCTATAACATGACTAGCTCACTCGATAACATATCAGGAAACCCAGGAAACTCGTTCACTTCTTTTGTGTCAAATGTTTTCGGGCAATCTGGGTTGCAAAGCGATGCCCAGGCTTTTCGCAACCAGCAGGACCAAAGTGGCATAAAACCCGTTTTTATTTATGAATGCCACCAGTGTGAATTTGATTTTAGTGGGAGTACACCTTTGTCTACATCAATAGACATGGGTAGCTCCTCTGCAGATTCCCTCATGGCAAAACAAAGCTTCAAAATCCACGTAGGAAAGGTCAGGATGAAAAACCAATACCCCAACATCAGAACCGATAAAAAACCTTTGATTCTGGCGGATGATGCTTATCAAAATAGGACTTCGGTTCAAACCGAATCTCTAACATTTGATGCAATTGCCAGTCAGGCCAACGAATTGATTACAAATTTTACATCTGCCGCTATCAATGATCTTGTAAACGAAGGAATTAATCAATTTGTTAATCCAGCCCTCAGTGGATTAAACCAAACTTTGCTAGGAAACATTTATTCTTTCAATCCCTCACAGATTGGCCGAATGGTCACTCCAAATGGATTTAATTTCAATGATGCCCAGAATTTTTTGAATGGAGCTGCTTCCACTGGAATTGATAATATCTTCAAGGGAAATTTACCCAACCCACAAAAGGTAGGACTTGGTGGTCCACCAGAAAGGGCATATCCTCCAATTTCTCCCCCCGAAGATGTTTATCCCAGAGTACCTGGTACAGATTTGGGAACTCCATCCAGAGTTTATCCGCCACCAACTGGAGACGTATATGGAAATGTACCAGGTTCCGATTTGGGACCTCCTGATCGGGTGTATCCTGTGACGACTGGAGATGTCTATGACACATCACCTGGATCTGATTTAGGTCCACCAGACAGGGTTTATCCAGCTCCGGGTGGAGACGTTTATACGGATGTTCCTGGTTCAGATCTTGGCGTACCGGATCGGGTCTACACAAATCCGGTCGGAGATGTGTATGATCGCGTTCCAGGTTCAGATCTAGGAGTACCAGATCGGGTCTACCCTATTCCGGGGGGTGACGTGTATGATCGTGTTCCTGGATCAGATCTAGGCGCTCCCGATCGAGTGTATCCGATCCCAGGCGGTGACGTGTACGAGGACGTGCCCGGACGCGATTTGGGCGTACCTGATCGAGTTTACCCCTCTGATCCAATCGGAGACATTTATTCAGGGGTACCAGGACCAGATTTGGGTGTTCCTGATCGGGTCTATCCTATAACCCGTGGCGATGTGTACACCGAAGATTCGATCTTCGGAACACTACCAAGAGAACAAGTTTATACCCCAAGTACTTTGGCGAACGTGGCAGGAGAACTTAGATCCAAAGAAAATTCATTCGCAGAACCACCTGGATCTGTTTATGAACCGTTTGTATTCAGACCACCTCAGGGAGGTCTTGGCGATGTATACCCTCCAACCGTTGGAGATTTCATTATAGAGCCTCCAGTTAATCTAGGTAACATGAAACCTTCCAGCAAATTCAATCCTAGTTTAGGAACATTTAATCCCACCGAAGAGATAGAAGACGAACAGTAATGGCAAATCCTCGACTTTATTTAGGACAGGTCGTCGACATCAACGATCCAAACAAATCAGGCAGAGCCAGAATAAGAGTATTTGGTCTCTTTGATGGACTAGATCAAGAAGATATTCCATGGGCGAGCCAAATAAGCGGTGTTTCTTTTGGGAGAGGAGGGGCTGGAACCATTTCTATTCCAAAATTGGGAGCAATCGTGGTGGTCCAGTTTGACGGGCAGAATTACTACAAAATGAACTATTATGGGGAGAAGGACTATGCCCAGGACATGTTGGCCGAGATAGCAGATTCCTACGAGGGAGCGCAGGTCATTATGTACGATACGGAAGCCGAGCCTGGACCCTTGACTTTATTTTACACGAAAAAGAAAGGTGCTGTTTTTTCTTTGGGAGACGCCAAAATCCAATTTGATACACAGGATGGGGGTCAGCTCAGAGTGGTCATCGAAATGGGTCAAGATCAAATTAGAATGGAAAATAACAAGGTGATCATCAACTCCAATAACATCGAACTGGGCGAAGCTGCCATTGAGGCAGTGATCAAAGGTAATACTTTTCAAACCTACTTTAATTCACACACCCATATTGGTAATTTGGGTGCACCCACCTCTCCCCCAGTCGTACCTTCCACTCCTAATCATTTGTCTACGGTCAGCAAAACCAGATAATTATGTCAATTCCAAAATGTTTAACCGAAGAACAGATTGCGAATTTTGTAAATAATGTAAACAAAACAGCAGATGAAATCTTGGGGGAAAGTAAATTCGAAATACCAAACCCGGCATTACCCGGGCTTGGTTTATTAATAAAGTTACAAATAAGAACATTTGAAAAATCAATTCTGTTTAATTTCCTACCAATTATACAAGGAAAGAAAATAGTGACAGAAGCTTTCAAAAGACTAAGAATTCTAAGGTACATCAGGGATAGATTAGAAAATATTGGAAACTTATTGAGAAATCCAATTCAAGGACTTTTGAATTTAGCTATTAATGACCCGTTGGCAGAGGAATTTCCATTTCCGGTAAAATTTTTGTTTGGAAATTTATCCTCGGGGGGTAACACACAGAATTTAATCGGAGAAATAGATAGGGCTGGTACCGATGTCAGCTCTGAAAATTTACTGTTGAATTACAAAATAGAATTCAATTCCATTTTAGATCCAACTCCTGGATTAATCACATCCCCAAATGATTCCCCAAACAATTTACGACAGATGAAAGTTAATTTCACGAGTGAAGCTGGGGAAACAGATTCCCCTTTGATTTTTTTGAAACCTGGTGATTATTTTTCTCTTGATTTTCAAAACTCCACAAACACTTATCGTGTTTCCTCTATCGATTTACAAAACAATTTTGTTGAGCTTTTTTTTCAAATACAGGCAGCTTCTAATTCTGGTTCTGGGATAACAGAAGAAAAAGTTTTCTCTCCTGGATTTTCTTCGGCATCTTTGAGAATTTCAAGAAAAATTACGCTCAGACAATTTTTAACAGGAGGAGGTTATTTAATAATTCCATTTTCTGCTTTAGGAATTAATCTTCCGTTCATAAATCAAATTTCTTTAGAATTAGGTAATTTCGATCGATTAAAAGAAACCAATCCAACTTACAAATTTGTAAAGGGATTGGAGGCTACATCCAATTTGAATTTTTCGAAAGTTTTAGCCGATATGATAGATGGGATTTTCCCGGTTATCGATTGGGAAGAAATTCAGAAAGATGTTAGATTTAGAAGTACAAAAGAGATTGCCAAGTTAGAAATGATAAATTTGGCTCGTTTCCTTCAAATTGGAATCGAAAATCCTTTCTTTTTAATCAAAATCATTTTAAATTATTTGAAGCTTCTTCTCCTGCCGATACAGGTAGTTGTTTCTGTATTTCGAACAATAGTTTCACAAATTACTTCCCCGGTAGGTCTAATCAAAACTGTGTTCAAAATTATTGCCAGCCCATTAAGATTTCTATGCGACATTATTTCTGAGGCTTTTTTAAAATTCCTGAGGGTATATTTAGAACCCCCCTTGGCCCCATTGATCCCTTGGAAAGAAGTAGTTCAAGATCCTGTTGATAAAGGTAGAGGGTTGAAACCCCTATTTTCCGATTTGATCTGTGGATCTTTCAAAAGAAAATTATCAACATATAATCCTAATCCTAACTTTTTTGTTCGCGAATCGACCAAATTAAAAACTCAGCCTCAACAAGATCAAATCGTTCAATTGAGTTATAATTTGACACAAAATCCCATTCCCGATCTAGGCGAAGTGAGTTTGTCATCTCTTATATTGAGTCAAAATTCGTCAATGAGATTCAGCACAATCACAGACACTGTTGAAAATGGTCTTGCTTATTTGGCTTCTCTCCAATACGGAGAAACCTTTTATCTTAGTTCTGGTAATCAATTTCAAAATTTTAGGGTAACCGAAAAAAGACTTCTTCAGGAAAACAATCGAAATTATTTTGAATATTTTGTGCAACCCGTGGATGTAACCGAAGTGTATTCGACACAGGAAAACCAACAACTCCAATCTTCCTACAATGGGATAGTTTCCGAACAATTTAAAGCATCAATCAGTATAAACAATCCAAATAGAACTTTCTTGTTTATTTTGGAAAGATATTTGCCTCTCAAGGCCATAGCCGCATGGGAAAGCATCAAAGGGATCTTTTCCATCACCGTGGCACTAGCTGCAGAAATTCCGTCTATTATTCCCTTGTGTTTTTCATGTATATTCTCGGGTGAAAATAAAAGCAATCCTCAAACATCGTCATCTCTAACACAAGGCGGGATTTCAGATTTTATTGGTGGATTCATTTCTTTTTTAGACATCGAATTAGATCCAGGGAGATCCAACTGGGGAGAATATAAATCAGGAGAAGCAAGAGAAGTTTCACAAGAATTTTTCAGGGATATTCAATTAAGGGAAATATATCCGGGGAGTGGAGGTGGATCTGAAAAAACACCAAATACGGAAGGTGGAATTCAAGAACTTTTTATAGAATTACAAAAAGCCAGGGCAGAAGAAGGTAAACCTACCGTAATAAGAAGACAAGATCTTCCTTCACAGGTCCAGAAAAATTTCAGATGGGATTTCTTGACATTGAATCAAATCGGGGAGAATTTGAAAGTTTTGTCTAGAGTTGCCTATGAGCTTTCCTTCAGAGCAACAGATAGTAGTCAATATGAAACGGTAAAAAAGTCAATACCAATCACAGTTTGGGCTTTAACAGAAGATGGAGAAGGGGAATTCAAAATAATTGACAGGGGTCAACTTTTTCAATCATTCTTAGATTACTCTTTTTTCAAATTGAATACTCCAGAAGAAAAAAATCCGATAAGAACCACAGAAAATAGATTTCGAGCTTCTGATGTTCGATATTACGTTCATTTAAATTTCAGATTTGCGAAAGATTATTTGTTGCCCCCATTCAGAAGTTAAATCCCAATTTGAGTTTGGATGTTGGTTTTGAAAAGATATATAGATCGTCTTTTTAAAACAAAAAAAATGAAATCATCCAAAAAAATTTCCGTAGAAACTTCTAGTTTCAACTGGGACATTCCCAACAACTTCACGGTGAATACAAAATTTAAAACCGCCGAGAAGACCAAAGTTTACTGTCATGAGAGTTATGCTTTGGAATTGTATAATCTAATGACTGGCAATATGAGCGGCATTAGAACTTCGAAGGATTTATCCGCCGGGGGATCTTATTCGTGTGTTATCTCTGCTTCTGATTCCACCCACGCCTTGGCACAAACAGATTCCGGACAGACGATTTATATCGATCTCAAAAAAGAATCTAAAGATGCTGCCAGACTTGGTCTGATGGATGCCATCAACTTTGAAGTTGGCTCCGAAATTAAAGCGGCAGTTCGCCAAATTTCCGGAACCTATTTTGGTTCTGTTGTAGATTGTTACATTCAGAATTTAAAGGCTGAATTTTTCGATCAGATCAAAAAGCAAACCATGGCCTACGAGGCAAGGGTGAAATCCATCAATAAAGGTGGATATCTTGTTGATGTCAATGGAATTGAGTGTTTTCTTCCTGGATCTCTGGCGGCGGCTAATAAGATCACCGATTTTGATTCCTACATTGGAAAGAAATTTTATGTTATGATCGATGGTTATGTTGCTGCCAAAGACATCTTTGTTGTTTCTTACAAGAAGTATTTACACAAAATCATGGACCACAAAATCCAGGAATTAGATATGACCAAAAAATACAAAGGTCACGTCACAGGAACTTCTGCCTTTGGTGTATTTGTAGAATGGGAGGAAATTTTCACCGGACTAATTCACAAAACAGAATTTGAAAATCAAGTCATCGAAGGATTCAATCCTGGTGATGAAATCGAATTTTACATCAAGGAAATTAAGGAGGACAATCGTCTGACCTTAACTTTCGGAGAACCATTGGAGAAAAATAAGTGGATGTATGAATTGAAGAAGTCTGTGGAAGATGGAACTTCAGAACCTATGAATGCCATCGTCAAACACAAAAGGAAAAATGGTGCCCTAATTGAAATTGGAGATTCAGGCCAGCTGGCTCTCGTGCCACAAGAAAAACTGGGAAAAAATTCCAAAAATCTTCAGGCTGGAGACACCATCCGGGTTCAGATTTATCAGGTAGATCCATTGGCCGGAAAAATATTCGCCAGTCAGGTCTAATGAATTCACACTTCGACAAATATCAGGCCCTCTCGTCATCCGTTCTAGGATTCGAATTCGAATTCTTTTCCGAAATGGTGAGGGGCCGAATTGTCGAATCACTTTCAAAGATGCTTGGGAAAAAAGTGGTTTTGTCCGACAAATACCATTCAAAAATTCCGGTTTCCGCCGACAGCTTCAAGTTGGAGCCAGATTATTCTGGTGGAAGCAAGATGAACGAATTGATCACTGGTCCAATGCCATACGGAGAAGCAATTCCAGTTTTAATCAAAGTTTTAAAATGGATTGAGGCAAACGGATGGACAACAGATCGGTGTGCTTTTCAATTTTCAATTTCTTTTGATCCTCACGACAGAAAATTGGAAAAAATGGAACGTTTGGATCGGATGAAATTCATTTTGGGAATCGATGAAGGAATCGTTTATTCGTCATTCGGAAATCGAACCAATAATGTTTATGCCAAATCTCTAAAGAAGATCGTACCGGTGAACAAATTTTCGATTTTAGAAAATATAACCACGATCGATCCAAAGTTATTCAAGCTACCCGGAGAGAAATACTATGGGGCAAACTTCACCAAGTTACAGGATGGATATGTTGAGATACGCTATTTAGGAGGAAAGGATTACCAAAAGAAAATCAATCCCATTTTAGAAGTTACAGATTATGTTACTTTGCTGTTACATGATATTCTTTCTGGAAAAAAAGTTTATGAAAAAGAGGATGTCCAAAAATTACAGGAGATGATGAGACAGCACACGAAGGTCGTGAGAAGTTTTTCAAATCCAGATTCATTCTTCATGAACTATCCAGATTTTCACGTGTTGGTTGATTTGAAGGGTTACGAGGAAAACATCAAAACTTATTGGTCACATATTCGGGAAAAGATTTTTGATCTAATTGTCGAAGGTGGGATACAGGCATGTTTTTTTAATTATGACACCTCCATTGGAAGATTTCAAATTAAGGATGCCAAAAGCAAAAATGGATTGATTTTAAAGGATGTAGACATTTTCGACAGTGTGGTGAAAAATGGAAAATTGGAGAACTGTAATTTATATGGAACACAGGTAAAAAATTCGGAGCTTTACGATTGTAAGTTAGTTTTCGGCAACAAGTTGTTCGACAGCAAATTTCAAAATTCAATAGCAGATTATGGAAATTTGTTAGAAAATTGTTATATCGATTGTCCACAACAGATGGTTGACTGTGAGGTCAAAGGCGGCGTATTGAGAAAGGCGGATCTAGGAAGAAACTCACTCATTTCAGAACAAACCGAGAAAGTCAAAGATTTCAACGAAATTCGTACCACACGTTTTATAGCGGATTCTAGGTTGAAAAATTTGAACGACCCGATCGCCAAGATCAAATTCAAAAATATCAATTACTAACATGACTTTAGAAGAATTGGTTCAGGAAATCAAAGATGATTTATCCGCCAGCTGTGCCCTTCCTTATAATCTGAACGATCAAGAAATCATCAGGATCATCACCAGAGCAAAGGCATGGATGTACGATAACTACCAGTATGCCGTGGAAAAAAGGTACTTCGTTCTGGGTGGAGCTTTTTTCCAAACACCACAATTTAGAAACACCCGTCAGGTTCAGCTTCCGGATAAAATCGTGACAGTCTTCGACGTCAGAGAAACTAACGGTAACGGTATTTCTGGGAATCCGGACAAAGATTTTGGTGATTCGAAATTGATCGGATCTGAACTTCTTCTTTCTCCGTTTACTGGGGATAATCTTGTGTACAGAACAGTCATGTATTCTTATTTTGACCTGGCCAAGGCATATCTTTTACCAACATATGCCTTTAGCTGGAACAAAAACACTAAGAAATTGACAATTCTAGGTAGGGATCCAGTGAGACCAGCAACTCAGTCAACTTCCCAAAATCAAAACGGTTACAATTTGACCCAAGCGGTGGTTGTGAGTTGTTTTGTGGCTATAGAAGACTATGAATTGTATAACGACGAATTATTTATTAGATATTGTTTTGCCAAGGCTAAACAATCTTTGGTTAAGGTTCTTAGCGCTTTTGATTATAACCTTCCGGGGGGAGTGAGAGTTAACACTTCAACTTTGAGTCAAGAGGCTTCATCAGAGCTACAAGAGGTGATGAACATGATAAATTCCGAGAATTCTCCATCTTATTTTTTACAGTGGAATTGAAAAATATACACCAAATTGACATATATATGTCAATTATTTTATTAATTTTGTTGTATGGAAATTCTTCAAAAAATCGAATCTTGGAGGGGCAAGCCCGGACAAGCTTTTGGCTCTTATCTTTTTTCGATAAAGTCCAATCCCATTTATGTCTCCGATTTGGAATCGTTGACTAGCTTTTTAGATTCATATTATCCCAAGGAATCTATTTCTATCCAGCAGAGATTTTATCATGTTTGGTTCGATTTCTATGAAATAGAAACTTGTTTTCATTGTGGATCTCCTAGAAAATTTGCTTCTATACCAAAGTTTTCTATAGATCGTTATGGTGAAAAACCAACTAATCCCGTGAATTACTACAAAACATGTATGTCAGAAAATTGTTTAAAGGAACACAACAAAATTTCGACCTCGCAAAGTTTGTTAAAAAAATATGGGACTAGCAATCCTATGTTAGTACCTGGAGCGATGGATAAATTGAAAGAAAGCAACAGAAAAAAATATGGAACTGACTTTTTCACTTCTACGGAAGAATTCAAATCCAAAACTAAAAAAACTTTTCAAAAAAAATATGGTGGACATCCAACAAGTTTGAAAGAAACACAAGACAAAAAAAGAAAAACCAATTTGGAAAAATATGGATATGAGAATGCCTTGGATAATCCAGAGATTAAACAAAAATCGAAAGACACCAACAAACAAAAATATGGAGGTAATTCGAGTATGTGTTCAAAAGAGATAAAAGAAAAATCGAAAGAAACTAACCGTAAAAAACATGGTGTTGATTGGTACGTTCAGAGTGATGAATTTAAAATTAAATTCAAAGAGACCATGATGAAAAAATATGGGGTTGAGCAGGTTATGCACTACACACCTTCTTTTGAAAAATCTTTGGATACATCTTTTAAGAAAAAATTATTTGTATTTCCTTCTGGTAGAATCGAGAAAATTCAAGGATATGAAGGTTTTGCCTTGAATGAATTAATCAGTTCAAATTATTCAGAGGAAGATATTATAGTCAACAATAAAGAAATTGAAATTTATACCGGAAAAATTTGGTACCTGGATTCTGAACAAAAAAAGAGAAAATACTACCCAGATATTTATTTGAAATCTGAAAATAAAATAATTGAAGTCAAATCTGATTATACATACGATGCTGGATATACTATAAACATCAGAAAGAAAAAAGCCTGTATCGATCTTGGATTTTTATTCGAATTTTGGATTTATGACGAAAAGGGCAACAAAAAAATAAAGTAAAAGATTTTTTTACCTTCTTCCTTCAGCCGGATATATAATGGGAAAGCAATTTCCCGATGATAGAAATTTACAACAGAGAACCCGGAGATCCCAACTACAAATCCGATGTTTTAGAAACTACGGACCCGATCGAAATTTGCATCGGTCAGCTTAAAATGTTGTTATTAACAATCAAGGGCGAGGTTCTTGGAGATCCATCATTTGGACTTAGTTTAGAGGAGTTGGTTTTTAGCCAGGAGCTTTCTCAGAAATCTTTGACCGACGAGATCAATTTGCAACTTAGAAATTACGTTCCTATGTTCTTCCAACTAAACGGGTATTTTGACGTTAAATTTTATGTTGGAACAGAAAGAGATATAGTTTTTCTTGATTTTTACATCCCGAGCTATGGAGGCAAAAGTCCTCTTGTTACTCTGAAATTAACTTGAATTTATGGCCACTAATATTTTTCAGAAAAATAATATTTTGATCCGGGGTCTTTTGAATGACACCTATAATTTTCTTCAGCTTACCTACAATCAAACCCGAAATGTATTCACTGTAGCTTCCGCCTGGGGACAAATACTTTTCGTGTTAGAAAACATCTCCCAATTGATTTTGTATTTCATTGAAGATTCTATTACCGAATTAAACATTCTCCAGGCAAGCAGAGATTATTCCATTAAAAGTTTGGCCAGAATAGCAGGATATGATCCAGCCAGAGGAATGGCAGCACAGGGGGAAGTTGCAGTCACGTGGAATTTGAGAGAATCGGATGTTGGTGGAGGAGCAGTAATTTTGTCAGGAAGACCTAAAATTCAATGTGAACAAAATGGAATGATTTACACATTAATTCTTAATGGACCTTCGGTTAAGGTTCCTCTCAATAGGGGTGCAACATTTAATTTTAAGATTGTACAGGGCTCTTTTCAAACGTCAACTTTCACTGGAACGGGAGCTGCTTTGCAAAGCTATAATGTTGTTTCTAAATCTGGAACTTTGATTGACCAGTTTTATGTTGATATTTCTATTAATGACGTTCCTTGGAAAAAGTACTTCTCTCTTTATGATATTCCGTTGAACGGAAGGGGATATTTAGTCAAATCTGGAATTTCCGAAGGAATAGATATTTACTTCGGCAACGGAAACTTTGGCCAACCCCCTCTCAGAGGATCAATCATCAAAGTAGATTATCTTCAGACAAGTGGATTCAGTGGAAATATAGCAGCCAGGAAAGGTACACAATTGACCTACAGATTCATGGACACGGGTACTGATTTGTTTGGAAAAGAGGTTAATTTAAACAATTATCTTACCATATTTGGAGTTTTGGATCCTTCTTTCGGTGGTGATCCTGAGCCAATTCAGTTAACTAGACTTGTTGCACCTAAAACTTCTCGTGCCTATGTTTTTGCAAATTCTGAGAATTATGAGATTTATCTTCAGAGATTTAATATCTTTTCTCAAATACATGCTTTTTCAACTTTTGGTGATGACTTTCTGAATGACGATAACGTTATTTATCTTTTTCTTGTTCCTGATGTAACAATAAATATTCTTAGCGGGCAGGATTACTTTGATGTACCAGCAGAAAATTTTGTTTTAACTACAGCACAAAAACTATCTATACTCAATGTAATAGAGGATTCCGGTCAAATGATAGCAACCACTGTTGTTAAAATTTTGGATCCAACAATTCAAAATTTTGTCGGAAATCTCGTTTTATCTGTATTTGAAGGATATGATCCTGAAATTATTAAAGATAAAGCGAGAAGTTCTATCTCCGAGTACTTTCTGAATTTGAAAAGAAGAGATAAAATACCAAAATCTGATATAATTGCAATTGTTGAGGCAATCGATGGGGTAGATTCCGTTTCTTTTTATTTTGTGGGGCAAGCCAACGAGGCATATCATAAAACTGTAGACAATTTACCAAACGCAAGTGCTGCACAGCTCAATAAGCAAATTGGATTGGATCAATTTGGAGATATACTTATCAATAATGGAGAATTGATTCTAATTAGGGGAGGATGGTCCGATAGATATGGAACCTATTATGAAGTTGGGATCGTTCCAGGAAAACCATCGGCTTTGAATATAACAATTTCTTCTTTTGTACCAAAAACTTTGAATAATCAATTAAATTCAGAGCAAAGATCAAAAATTATAGCCCAAAACAAATAGAATTATGGCACAAGATTTTTCTCCTAATTTTCCACAAAACACGGTTAATTCCTACACAGTTGGTGGTGTGAAATTTAATTCTACAACACCTTCTTTCGAAACGAATATGGACTTATATCTAACCCCAGAACAAGCCCAGATAAGGTCTTACAATTTGGGATGTAGCGGTTATCGTTCAGCAATTACAAATTCCGTAGGTCAAGTCCAATATGCACCTTGTTCTTCTTTTTCTACATATCAAACAATTATAACACAGATGACTCCTTCTAATAATCCACGTAGATGGTATTCATTCGACCCTACTGAAAATATAAAAGACGTTCAAAATTCAATTAATGATTTTGGGTATGAAGGATTTCAATATAAGAATCAAATTTTTGAAAGAACTATGTCCAATCTTATGTTCATAGATCCAACAAAAAATTTGATTTTGGAAAGATTTCAGAAGGTAGTTTTTGCCTTGATTGAAAGCGTGAAACAAATCCGAAATTACTTCAATTACACCGTTCCTTTCAACAACAGAAGAGTTTTTTAAATTATGAACGGACAAGACTTAAAATTTTTTAATAAAAGAGGAAAGCCACTGAATTTAGAATATGTGGAACCTTCTGCTTCTGGAGCACTGACCGCAACTTTCAATTATTTGTCTGATCCTACAACGACCACACCTACCAATGGGTTCATGTCTTTGTTAAATTTGGGTTCAAATTTGATTTACCTCAATTCAACAGATCAAAGTGGATTTTCGATTGTACCTTGGTTTAATTCGGTTGTCACTGCTTTAGCACAAGGAACGAAAGTGATTCTTACTTTCACATATTATCCTGCACAAACACTAGTTTGTGTTATTTCTTCTGCTTCTATCTCGAGCGGGGTTATCACATTAACATCATCACAAACTTTGGGTTCTCCTTTTATTTCTGGCGGAACCCCGGTTACTTGTGAAACAAAATATGAAAATTTATCTGGTGGTTATTATCGAGGGTTCCTATTATTTGACGAAGTTTCTGCTGGTCTTTATGAAAATGAACAGCTCTTTATTGTTCAACAATTCAAAGATACTTCTTCGGGACAGATTTTTCTCGGATTTCCTCATACTGGAGCAACCGGATCTCCAAATTCTCCTCTATGGAGAACAAGGTGGGAAAATTCAACCTATGGAAATGTGAACGTTGAAGAAATTATTTTTACCTACCAAATTGTTGAAAATGATCCCGATTTGAACGGATCTCCCTCCATATTGAATTTCCAAAATATAGCTTTACCGATTATTCAGAATTCATCTGACACCTATGTTAATGGTTATATCCAAACCCCAGAATCCCAAACTCCATCCCGTGCTTTGCAAATCAATGTTGGATTAAATTCTGGCGAAGTTGCATCGAATGTCTATGAGAGAAAGTTGATTTTAGAAGACATTACTTATGGTATAGATTCTCCTTATAAAATTGCAGAAATCCTATTTTATGGACAAATTATAGGTGAAGATTCAAGACTAGACGTTCTAACCCAAAATTTAGGAAGAGCTTTCTTTGGAACAGATTCTGTTATTCTAAGAAATCACGACCCAAATAATATCCTACCTAACTACGTTGAAATTAACGAAAAAAGAAAAGAGCTGATGGTTGCTGGTGAAGATATTTTCCCATACATAGGAAGCTATAAGGGACTCATAGGAGCCTTAAAATTCTTCGGGTATCAAGATCTTCGCATTAAAGAATACTGGCTGAATTTGAATTTTGAAAAGATAAAACTTCAGCCACTTCAGCAAAATCAAGATTTTTTAGATAATTATGGAAATACTCCATTTCCAAATCAGCAGTCTCTTATTGCAGATGTTTTTGACAATCAAAACAACGGAAAGTACAGATTGATCCAAACTTACGGACCTAACGAGGAGGGAGAGTATGTACTTGATATCTCAGGCGAAGAAACACTTGTTCCTAGCAGAACTTACAAGAAAACTGCTTTGTTTGGACTGTATTACGACATAGTGAGGATGAATGGAGATATAGATCCATATGGATATCCCATTACCCAAGAAACTTTTGCATTCACCCAAGAAGAAGTTCTTCTCAAACTTTTTGCATTGATGCAAAGACTGAAAGAATCCTATCTCCCTACCAATGCCAGAATTGTAGACATCACTGGAGAAGGCATTTATTTTAACATTTATAACACAAAGGAATGGACAGATTTTCTGGATAGAAGCGACGTTGAATCTGGAAATAATTTCGATTTTTTTCCAAATCCAGACTTTGGTTTTATAGAAGATCTCAGAGCATTCGGAATCAGACAGGATCCTTATGGAATACAATCCCCGATGAACTATAACGATGTTATTGACATTGATGTTACGGTGGCAGGTCCTTCTGGAAATGTTTTTAGATTTTCTGAATCAACCGGAATACAGACATCCACATTTCAGGCGCCAGGAAATAACCCCACACTGAATTTGAATTTAGGTAAAACCTACAATTTTAATTTATTGACCCCGGGTTATGATTTCATTTTAACAACACAATCCAATTTAACCCCTGGTGATCCTTTGGGTGTTGTAAATAACGGTGCATCTGGAGGAACGGTGACAATTGAAGTGAACCCGCAGGAACAAACAACCTTATTTTATTATTCTTCTGTCAATACCTCTTTATTGAATGGTCAAATTACCCTTAGTCCTTCTCCTATTTCAGATTTGGGGAATACAGTCCCACCCCTATTTAATAACCAAAATTACACTGGTAGTCAAAATTCTTCAATGCAAACAGCAATTGCCAATTTTTACTACTTCAAAGAAAACGGCCAGCTTAAATTTCTAGGAGACTCTAACCAAGATCCAATACAATTTGTTGACCCTAGCGTGGGCGGTCCATATGTAAATCCAATTGGAATGCCTTTGATTTTAGAATTGGATGTTGATAAATGGCTGTGGGATGAGATGGGTCAAAGTTGGGATTCTATGAGACTTCCTAATTTCGAGGTTGGTCAGACGGTTAATGTTAAAACATATCAGGTTCCAGGAGCTTCTGGAGCAACGGGTGGGGGAAGCGCAGTTGTCGAATCGATTGATTATGTTTTACAAACCTGTGATCTTACTTTGCTTCCTTCTTTGGTTTTATTTCCGGATATGCCTTTTGCATATTTGACGTCTATCGAAGAAGAATACCAGCTGTTGACCTGGAAAAATATAGATTTTTCTGCATATACAGAGATTGAGTGGATTATCGAAAAATCTTCAACCCAGCCCGGATCTGGGTATTTTTATTCTTTTAGAGGAAACATTCTGGATTACAATAAATTGTCCCATTTTTTACCATTCACTGGACAATATGATGTTACGTGTCTTATTTATGATTCATTCAATTTCGTAAACAGAAAAATCAAAAAGACGGCGGTAACAGTTTCACCTAAAGAAATCTCATTAGACGCATGGACACGTTATAGGGAAAATGAAATTTACATTTGGGAACAAACCACGAGGGATTGGGATTCTTACCAGTCCATGTGGGTATATCCT
>Ga0214917_10000119_pt1 | contig 89946 bp, 103 predicted proteins | sample LL_1208_BB_MetaG_FD_177983 | JGI IMG/M metagenome (GOLD analysis project Ga0214917, IMG submission 177983) | Freshwater microbial communities from Lake Lanier, Atlanta, Georgia, United States - LL_1208_BB | ecosystem: Environmental > Aquatic > Freshwater > Lake | place: USA: Georgia... | reverse complement strand
GGATTCTCATTCGACTTCCCAAATAAACTTTCCAACACCCATGTAGAATTTACCTGAGTCAATCCCCTGACTCAAAAGGAGACTACATGTCAAAAGAACTCAAGGCAATGGCAGCTTCCTGGGCACGTTCATTTCTTGCCGCAGGAATTGCCGTCTACATGGCTGGCGTCACAGATCCAGCAGACATCGCTAAGGCTGGCCTCGCAGCTGTCCTTCCGGTGATTCTTCGCTACCTAAATCCAGGCGACGCCGCTTTCGGTAAGAAGGCGTAAGCCTCACAAATCAGAACAGGCAGTCTCCGTAGAGAGTCCTCTCCCCACTCTGCGGAGACTGTCTTCTTTTATTTTCACATGTACAATTGAACTATGAGTGCAGAGCTAGCAAGACAAGACGAAGAGCCAACTCCCGATTTTCTTATCCTGGAGGAAGGCGTCAACCTTCGACCTGATCTCTCCTCCTTAGGAATCATCGAGACAGAGCGCGGCGTCTGCGAGGACACCTTCGAGAATCGCTCGATCCTAAGATCCAACCAGCTCGGCTGGGACACGGTCTACGCCTCCAACGGAGTACCGACGGGTCTCATCATGGCGAGATCCAAGGACATGGCCAAGCAGCGTCGTCTCCTCTCCCTGGCGGAGAAGAAGCCAATCATGGTCGACCCTGGCAACATCAACTCAGATTACCTTTCCGGCCTGGACCTCATCGCAGAGCCAGCCTCCGACAACCTTGTACCCACCTGGGTTCTTGGCGCCACCAAGATGTGGATCGCCGAGCAGGATAACCCGATTGCCACCGAGAAACGTAAACCCACCGCGCTTCCGACTCGCTGTACCTACATGAAGGATGACGGAATACGGTGCATGCTTTGGAGTAGCGGTCGTCCCAAGGACGCCGGAATGTGTCGTGTTCATCTTCGCCATGTTGCTAAGAGACCCAGTGACGAGATCGAGCGTGCTCGTAAGAAGCTTGTGCAGTCTGCTCCATATGCGGTTGATACTTTAGAAGAGTTAATGCAGTACGCAACCAGCGAGCCAGTACGACTTAAGGCGTCTACGGAGATTCTAGATCGCGCGGGAGTAAGAGGCGGTATAGAGTTAGACGCGACGGTTACCACCGGTGAAAGACCAGCGACGGACATCATCTCTGAAAGACTTGAGAGATTACGTGCGGGCGCGGTTATCATTGCCGGCGAGATCGTTGACCGCGCGACAAACCCAGAGACTCAAAGTGACAACGTCGAGGACGCACAGGAGGTAACCGATGACGGTCACTCAGCTTGAGGAAGCGTTGTACCAACTACGCGAGCATGCAGCCCGACTCGTAAATGACGTTGAGCTTGCTGCAACTCGAGAAGAGCATATCCGATTGACGGCGAGAGCAAATGAGGCAGAGACACTTGTCACACAACTTGAAAAGATTCTTCTTTCGCACTACGCAGCCTGAACCGCTGCCACAGCTCGAGACGGCAACAGCCTGGCTCGGCTACACTCCCTTAGGCAACCGATCTGAGTTTGCGGAGCGAGTCGGTTACCCAGGAGTAACATGGGCGGGTGCATTTATTGACTGCATCTTTCACGACGCGGGCTTGGTCATTCCGTCGGTAACATACCCAGCCAGCGGGCTTGCGGAGTTTATAAAAGCCAGACGGGTGTTTGAAAAACCCCAGCCTGGCGATATTGCGTTCTTTACATTTGCGACGGGCTTGCCATTTGAGACAATGCATGTTGGCCTGGTCGTGGATACTAGAGACTGGGAGACCGCTCACATAGTTCGCACCATAGAAGGTGACGTGCCAAGCGGGCTTGCCAAATCAGACCCCAGCCTGCGGGGTGTATTTAATCGAGTGCGTGACGGGCATGAGATCGTGACCTTTGCGAGAGTGCAGCCTGCCCACGATAAAAAAGAGGAGACCGCCCAGCCTGGCAGTCTGCCCGTATTAGATTACAGACGGGTGACCTCTGGACGACGTAACAAGGACATTGGCTTGCTACAGCTTGCCCTGAAACAGGTGACGGGCTTGGTAGGCGAGGTGCCTGACATGTTTGACGGACGCACGAAGCACGCGTATGCCCGCTGGCAACGAATCACCGGTCGTGTCGGAGCTGACGCCTCCGGCTTGCCCGATCGAGCTAGCTTGCAGCTTCTGGGCGAGCGTACACGGAAGTTCAAGCTCGATGCCTAGGGCCGCTGTCCGTTTTGTTCCGTAATTGTACTTTTGGAAGTTTGGCCTGTAGAATTTTTGCAGTGCAAAAATTTGCTTCCGTGCAAGAATGTTAAGAAGTTCAAGCTCAGCTGGCGCAAAATCTAAAAATCCACTGTTATAACCTACGCGATAACTTAGGCTCCTCCTTGCCTGGGTTATCGCAGCTTACCTGTTATAATTGATCCGTTGTAACGACGAAAGGACTCTATGCCCAAAATCAAGCATATCGCTAGATTTACAACTCCGGTTGACGTCGCAGTGACTCAACCAATTTTGCAAGCTACAAATGAAAGGGAGACTACTCCAATTCGTAGAAAGCTTCCAGAGAAGCTACGCTCGCATATCGAGCAGCTTCAAAAAGATCATGAACTACTTTTAGATTTGGTCGCAATCATTCTTGAAGAGAGCGAACAACCTCTAACAGTAATAGAGATTACTCGTCTTATTGAGATCAAGCTCAACAAGACAATCGACTCGAACTCGGTTCGTGTATACTTACAAAAGCTATGTGACGCCAACAGAGTGTCATGTCGCATTGAAACAAGTCAAGAGCGATCAGTTCGAGCCGCGGGCTCGAAGGTACGAGCTCTACATGCAACTCTATGGTGGGCTCCAGCTGGAGAAGTTCCGGAGCGAACCATTACTGAAGCAGTCCCAGGAATTATCCTTAGTGACAAGAGTGGTCGTCAACCTGGGTCAAAGAACAAGAAGAGCGTTGAGCTTGTTGAGGTTGTTTCAGAAGAACAGATCTCTAAAAACCCTGTGATTGATTATCTAATCGACAAGATTGTTTCGGAGCGTACATCTTCCCTACAGGAAGAACTTGCGGCGACGAAGTCAGAGCTTGAGCGTTTGCAGAGGAAGATCCGTAACCTAGTTGGAGAAGTATAAACCAATTATGTTTGGCGTATGGCAATCGAGCTGTACGTCGCGGAAACTCCTCATGCTGTTCATGCAACAGGTTCGGAAGGTCTGATTGATTTCCTTGAGGACGCGCAGTGTGCTAACTGCGATGTCGTCGTTGGATTTGAGATGCGTAAATTCTTTCCATGTGTCATCTGCATTGAAGATGAAGAAGATGTGTGGCTTGTCTGTCTTGACTGTGCAGCTGGAGTTATCAACCCCGGAGAGTAAAAAGAAAACCCCTGGCTTTCGCCAGGGGTCTCTTTGTTTTAGCTGAGATTATTCAGCGTCAACAATTGTATATTCAGTTGTAACAAGGCTTGCAGCGTAAGCTTCTGGATATACTTCCTGAAGCATCTTGCGGTCGACCTTGGTGAGTTTGCGGTCAAGAATCTCAACACGCTTTACTCCATTGATGTATCCGACTGAAGCGCCGTCCATCAGATTGCGAATCTGCTCTTCAAGAGCTTTCTTTTGCGCCTCAAGGACTTTCATGTCCTCTTTGGTTTTGGCGAATGCCTTGACAATTGCGTCTGCACCTTTATTGAGGTGACGCACTGTCGTTGTTACAGCGACCTCGGTCACTGTGGTTCTAACTGCGGTGCTGGTCATTTGGACCCTTCCCTTTGTCGTGTGTCGTTTCGGTTGGCCGGTTGGTTTCCCGTGGTATCTATTATATCATAGAATAGAGGAATAAGATACTAGAGGCTCTCAATATGTTACTTGCGAGTACGCTTCTAACCTGATATAATAGTTCCTAACGCTGGTCGGAGGGCAAACAGCCAACCTCTGCAGCCCGTTGGCACCCACGCCGACCAGCGGCTAAACAACGACGAAAGGATACCCGTAATGGAAATGACTAAGGACACTGTAGTCTACGAGTTCAAGCTCACCCTTGGCGACCTCTTTGAGATGGTCAACTATATGGAGGGCGAGGACGAGCAGCTCAACGAGCTTACCCAGGACCAAATAGATGAACTCAACGCATACCTCGGTGATGCGGTAACTGAAGCAATCTTAGATTTTGTTCGGGATGTGCGAAACTAAGTCTCGCAAACCTGATATAATAGTACTCCAAACAACGACGAAAGGACACCCATGGCAGACAAAGACAAGGTTATAGGTAAGGCCTTGTACATGGAGTTTAGGCAAGGTCAAAATACGTACCAAGCCATACTGACTCCAGATGGACTTACCAGCGATGGTCGCTCAGTACCCGCGACTCTATATCGCCGACAGATCTCCAAGCTTCATCCGCGTAAGGCGTGGAAGACTTATTCCCTTCCAAACCTTAACAAAGATGAGTTCGGTAACTTCAAGAAGTACTTTGGCGACGAGTGCAAGTCAGTTATTGACTCACGAGTTGCGTACCTTGAAACCATCTTCTCTCGACTCGAGACTCACTCGTATCGACTCTACAAGCAACCTATTGTTGTAGAGGTATCACTTGCAGATCTCGAAGAGATCCGCAACGCAAGAACACCATACAAGGTTCTCGGTCGCATCACCCGCCTCCGCAGACACCTTGGCTTCGGCGAACAACTGTTCGCAGAATAACGACGAAAGGACACCCATGTCTATAGTATTAGATAAATTAGATGTACTCGCTCCTGAGGTATCACCTAAGCTCAGGGACACGTTTTCAAAGATCGTTGGTCAACAAATCAATGATTCTTTCTCCGCAGAACTCGACACAATGGTTCTACCACAGGGTAAAGTTGCCGTTCGTGCGGCAGTTAAGAAAGTTATTCCTGTAGTGTCAGCAGATGCACTTGTAGGCGATGAAACCTACACTCGTCCTAATGGCGAGAAGTATCATGCCCGTAAGTGGGGCGAGCACGATGATGTGCAGGTCCTACGTAAAGCTCACGAGCAGATGCAATTCATCTTGCTTTATGGAGCTCCAGGTTGCGGTAAGACTGCGCTTGTTCAGGCAGCATTCCCAAATGTCATCTCTGTACTTGGTACAGGTGATACTGAACTTGCAGACTTTATTGGTGGATACGTCCAAACTCCTTCAGGTGGTTTTACCTGGGAAGATGGTCCACTTGTACGAGCTGCCGAGGAAGGTCGTCCACTCTTCATTGACGAAGTTGGACTTATCGACCCAAAGGTTCTCTCTGGTGTCTATTCACTCATGGATGGAACTGGCGAGCTAACTATCACTGCAAACCCAGAGCGCGGTATCATCAAAGCCAAAGAAGGTTTTTATGTCATCGCTGCTACAAACCCAAACGCTCCTGGAGTTCGACTTTCAGAAGCACTCTTGTCTCGCTTCGTACTTCAGGTAGAGATGTCAACTGACTTCCTACTTGCAAAGAAGCTTGGTGCACCGCAGCAGATTGTTACTGTTGCTCAAAACTTAAGTCGTCGTCAGCAAGCTGGCGAATGCAGTTGGGCACCACAGATGCGCGAACTTTTAGCGTTCCGCGACATCTCCAAGACGTTCGGTACAAAGTTCGCAATCGCGAACTTGATTGCCGCTTCACCCGAACTTGACCGCCCCGTCGTTGCGGACGTGTTCACTAGGGTGTTCGGCGAGGAGTGCCGACCAGCCAAGATCTAATCCCCTTGGCGTAAAGTGAAACCCCCTGTCATGGGTGTCAGGGGGTTTCCTATTTTCCTGATATAATAGTACCTACTGACGGAAGGACAAACTATGGGACACATAAAGGTATCCGCGACCCGCGCGGAACAGACCCCAGCCGAATGGCTGCCGGTCGGAGCCAAGATTGGCTCGTTGGTCAACGCCTGGGCAGGACGCTCAGACATCGTTGCCTACGTAGGACCAGGCGCAGGAGGTCCAACCCCTGCATGCTTCAACCCGCCCTTGGCTGAGGTTGAGGTCAACGTTGACATTGCTTTCGGTAAAGGTATATCTCCGGAAATGATTGGAGACCTACAAGATCGCGACACACTATATGACTGGCCAAAAGCTTCAGGCGCTATCTTTCATGAGGCATTACATGCTCGCTACTCTCGCATGGATCTTCCAAAAGCTAACGAAGCTCTGACTCCTAGCGAGTTCGCCGCATTCATGAGTCTTGAGGAAACGCGTATCGAACGCCTCGGCGTTACTAACTTTCCAGCAAACAGAGTATTTCTTCGCGCATGTGCTCTTGACATCGTACTTCACGACATCAACGAGAATATCGAGAAGGCAGACAGTATTCGATCAGTTGCCAACATCGCGGCGCTTGTCAGCGCTCGTGTAGATGCTGGTACCCTTGACGCAGATGACGCGGTAGGTATCAATGCTGTAGTTATTGACTTCCTTGGTGCAGACACATTCACTAAGCTACAAAGCGTGTGGCGTCGTTTCCAAGCAATCGAGAATGTCATCAATCCTCTACCTCTCTATGACCTCGCTCGTGAGTGGGATCAGATTCTCCGTGACCTAGCTAAAGAACGTGGCGAGGACATTGACATGCCAAGTGACGCACAGGTCATGGCTGCTATCATTGCCGAGGTCATCAAGGAAATAGAAGATGCTATGGACATGATTGACATCGCAGTAGCAGATGACGTGCAGGATCAACAACAGGCAGAGGAGTGGAAGCAGGAAGCAGACACTCGTGCCAACGCTGCTCGCCAAGATCGCGAGCACAAGAAGGTTGCAGATGAAGTGTTTAAGAAGACTGCCGAGCTCAATGGGCATGGCAGTGGTTCATCACTCAGGGAAGTTCGTATGCCAACTGCAGCAGAACGTGCAGCAGCAGTAAAGATTGCTCGTATGCTCGAGAAGGCTAAGTATCGTGAGCGTGATGAGCGCGAGATTCAGTCGATACTTCCACCTGGACGTTTACGCACCCGAGCTATCGTGCAGAATGCTGCATACAAAGCTCAAGGCTCCATGACTCTTGCAGAGCCATGGCGACGCACAGTTCGCAAGCACACAGATGACCCAACACTCAATATTGGCGTGATGGTCGACATCTCCGGGTCTATGGGCAATGCAATGCAACCTATGGCAGTTACTGCCTGGGCAATGTCAGAAGCTGCCCGCCGAGTTCAAGCTCGTGCAGCGATGGTCTACTATGGGCAGGACGTGTTCCCTACACTCAAGCCAGGTCAACACCTTGACCAAGTCAATGTGTACACTGCACCAGATGGAACTGAGAAGTTCGATCGAGCGTTCAAGGCTCTTGATGGTGGACTCAACTTGCTTCATGGTAGTGGCGCTCGCTTGCTTGTTGTAGTTAGCGATGGTTGCTACACACCTCAGGAAACTGAGCGTGCACGTCACTGGGTTAAAGAGTGTGACAGGAATGGCGTTGCTGTTCTCTGGCTTCCTTTCGCTGCTGAGTACAACACTCACTATGCTAAGGACATCACACGCGACACCAACGCAGTGCTACTTGCAGATGTGCGTGACCCTGCAGATGCAGCAGTGCGAATTGGCACAGCAGCTGCAAGCGCACTTGAAAAGATTGGTAGAAAGAATGCTGCCTAAAGAGTTGCCTTCCGTCAAAGTGCAACAAGGAGGAATGATGAAGCTAGGTAAGACTGCGGAGCAATTGCGACGCCTTCTTGAGCTTCGTCGTTCCTCCGCTTCCTCTCCCGTAAAGAACAAAAAGAATTACACCCGCAAGATCAAACACAAAGGACGTGACGACAATGAAGACTAAGCTACTAACTATCCTAGCTCTTGCAGCCTCACTGCTTGTAGCTCCGGCAAGTGCCAATACACAAAAGACGTTGGTGATTATCGACTCCGGTATCAACACCGAGCTTGACTGGGTCAAATCGACTCTAGTCGAAGAGGTGTGCATCATCGAATACGGCACGTGTCCAAATGGACAAAAGTTTATGACAGGTCCAGGTGCGGCGCACGTTCGATACCAGGACGTCAGTGATAGAGCTATGCATCACGGTTCGCAGATGTATTCCGTTGCAGTGCAGGTAGACCCAAAGGTTCGTGTTGTGTTCATTCGCATTGTCGGCATGTCCGCCAAAGGTTTTGCCAACAGCTACACCATGCGCTCGGTCCAACAGGCGCTTGATTGGGTAGATGCCAATGCAACGCGACTCAATGTCGGCGCGGTATCAATGTCCGTCGGTCGTTCCTACACAGAAGCGGGATGCCCCATCGAGGCTAGCTTCCAGGCGACAGTTCGGAAGTTGACGGGCGCAGGCATCGCGGTTGTAGCTTCCGCTGGTAACGGTGGCAACAAGACAAAGGTTGACTACCCAGCCTGTACCCCTGAAGTTATATCCGTCGGCGCGACGGACCTTCGATATTCCATGCGCGGCGTGGTTGGTTGGGTCACTCCGGTGATGCCATCAAGCAACGGCGGGCCAGACCTTGACCTGTATTCCCACGGGCGTTGGTTTACCCAGGATTTGACGGGGCGCAAGCTCCTAACCGTAGGTACCAGCAACAGCGCGGTTGCCGTGGCAACGAAGACCGCTCAGTCCCTCTCACAAGGAGGGACCTTGGCTAGCCTGACCCAAAACCTTGGGAAGGCGTATATCTCGCTCAAAGAGGTCGTGGACAAGTTGTACCTTGTCTCGAATTCCTGATATAATAGATACTAACAACCGGTGGACATGAAACCGCGGGCAACCGCCAGACTTTCTTCCACCGGTTGCCAACGACGAAAGGACAACATGGAACTTAAAGTTGCAGACCTGCAAACCTTAGAACACCTAAGGGAATGGGTAAACGAAAGACTAAACGGCTCAACGGTAATTGTAGATGACTCCGGCGAGGTTGTCATCAAAACTGGTTGCGGAATTGATCTTGGCAACTACCTGTATCCTCTAGGAGATGACGATGAATAGTCTATACGTAGCTAATGAGAACGGCGATTGGTGGATACTGTCACCGGACGATGTTATCTATGTGATGTCAGCAAACAAGATTCTCCCTGAAGGTATCTCTGATGCGGACGATAAGTTCGAGCAGGTAATCATGGAGCATGGAACTGTAGTCCAAAATCTTTACGAAGATCTTGCGAGTATACTCGATTCATGATATAATAGATACCAACGACGACGAAAGGTGGAAATGATGTCTATAGTATGCTCAACGTGCGCCATAAGAGGCGAGCGTATCTGTCTCCACATCTCTACGGAAAATGGAGACAAGGAATGAGTTTAGACAAGATGATTGAAGAGCTGCACGCGATTCCCGGTGCAACAATAGAGTGCACTCACCCACAGGCGGATAGGGTTGCTCTTCCTACAATAGTTATCTGCGGTGTATGCAATATGCCACTGCAGGTCAAGAATTCATGATATAATAGTATCCAACGACGAAAGGACACCCGATGAAAGTTTCAACAGTACTCGCGGCTCTTCAACAGGAAGACCCAAACAGCGAGATTATGATTCAGTGGTACACAAAGTCAGACGTGGAAGCTCACACCCGCGCAGAATATACCGAGGCTCACTGGAACCTTTCGGTAGCTCTCTTTGACAAGTGGGACACCGGCATGGACGACTACAACGTTATCCATTGCGTCGCGGAAGCCCGAGAAAGATTGATGGTGCTCTAATGAAAGCAGCCTTGCGAGTCAATACGGACTTCACGACCGAGGTGCTCGATCTTTCTGAGAACGAGTACGAACAGCTTTTCGAAGCGGTAGGCGGACTTATCGAAGCGGCAGACCTTGACGCCGATCTAACACTTTGGTGTAATGAGGAAGGCAAGCTGATCGGCTTGACTCCTAACATCATAGCCACGAAGCTTTGGGAGAAAAGCTTCGGACCGACCGACATCATTCTTGGCGACTGTGTATTCACAGGCGGTACGGACGAAGACGGTGAAACTCGCGAGCTACCACACGGTTGGCTTGTGCAGCTTCAAGAACTTGCAGCCCGTATACGTAAAGCGGTAATGACGGATGCGTAAGCGAAACGTTGCAGCGGGCGTATGGGAAATCGTCGATGTGCAGACGGGCGAACGCATCAACAAGTTTCGGGCACGCAAGCGTGCAGACGTTGACCGTGCTCTCAAGATGGCAGAGCTTGGATTGAAGAGGCCAGCCACAGACTTCGAAGCTCGCTACTTGACGGACTGGGAAGAGACCCCGACTTCCTGATTTACCTGATATAATAGTACTACAACTCAATAGTGGACTTACTGGTTCTAGAGTGTAAGGGTATCCCATGGGGACACTAATCCCGATAAGCTGACGTGTTATGAGCTCCAGGAAACGAAGTAAACATAAGCATAGCGGCCTCTATAATAGCGAAAGCTAGCTCCGGCTAAACTGTAGAAATATCGACACAGGTGCGCGAAAGCGCGGCGCCGTAATACAGAGTAGAAAGTTTACTAGTCCAAAGATTAGGGCCAGGAAACTGGTCCTAATTTTTTTTATAAATAGTTACGAGTCTGCTCCAAACCTGATATAATAGTTCCATAACGACGAAAGGACACCCTAAATGAATACGATGGAATGGACGCGAGAAGCTCAAAACTACACACTCGCCACAGCTACCAGAGTCAATGAAGAATGGTTGCATTCAGATATTCGGTCACTCGAGACTCTAAAGGGTCTTGGGAAATCAATTCGCGAGATTGCTGTAGAGCTAAACAGATCTTATTACGCGGTATCTTCGAAGCTCATCGAACTTGGTCTTGCGAACACCCACAAAAGATCAAATTCACCCAAGACTCAGATCTTGATTTGTTCGGTCTGCTTTACCACTCCATCTAAAGCTGGAGTATGCTTTTGCTAAGATTTATGATATAATTTATCCATAACGACGAAAGGACAAAAATGAAGTTCGGAGATAATTTTTTCGCAGATTCGGAAATTGATGCCACCGGAACCTCGTTGCGAGGTTACGTAAAAGCTACTCGAGAAGAGCTAACAGAAGTCTTCGGTGACCCAACTCACTTCTCTCTCGAAGATAAAGTTACCACAGAATGGGTAGTTCAATTCGACTCTGGCAATATTGCCACAATCTATGATTGGAAGAGATACGAGCTAGGTCGCCCCGGATTCGGAGAGGTTTATGATTGGCATATCGGAGGAGACGATTTTGAAGTTACAAGTCTTGTGACTGACGCTCTCCGTCGCTCTAGAGCTCATGTGATAAAGTAATCTCATGAGCGAGACAGGTGCGGTATTACAGGTTGAGGCTCCTTCGGAGCCTACGACCTTCTCCGAATATGTCCAATGCGACGCGTGCCAGGTTGCTCGCGCCCTATGGAAGATTTTAGGTGACGCGGGAGAACTTTATCTCTGCGGTCACCACAAGAACAAATTTGAGCCTAAGCTCGCTAGCTGGGCAAAGGCAATGTTGGAGTTCACCCCCTGAGTTTACTTTTCCTTTCTATTATGTTATAATAGATACCAACCAAAGGAAAGGAAAGTAAATGAACCTCACACAGACACCATCTCAGGTCTACCACCAAGTATTCCAAGATGTTGCAGGTAGATCATTCTCAGAGATCTACAAGAGTCTAAAGCTAGTAAAGGTTGAAGGTGGCATTAAAGATTTTGATGGCTCCACAATTCTCTGGCACCCATCACTACCACAAAATGAAGCTGTTATTGTGGCATTCCCAAGTGACCAGTCAGTTTTACTTAGATACCCAGATAACACCTACCACCACCTAGATGTAGGTGGCTACTTCACAGATGAAACCACAGGTCAAGCTTACTACTACCCAGAGGCAATCAATGATGATGAAAACCTCTCCTTAGGCTGGCTAAAAGACATCCTAGATGATGAAGGTTCATTCTGGGCTTACGGCGTCATCCTAGATGAAAAAGTTCAAGAAAGAGTCATCTCCGGTGAGTTCAACTCATTGAAGGAGACTCTACCAAATCTAAAGTAGTCTTTAAGTTGCGGGTACCCTACTCACAAGTAGGGTACCTTCTTACTCTAAACCTGATATAATAGTACTACCAAACGACGAAAGGATAAAAATGAAGGAATGCAAAGTCCAGGGCTGTACAAACACAGACCTAATCTACTCCGGCATTGATGCGTTCTGCCGTGAGATTCCCATCACTGAAACCTACTGCTACTCATGCGGTAATGCTTTCTACTTCATCAAGAAGGACATTGAGGCCGTTCTCGACAAACTCGAGGAGTCTCAAAATTGATTTGCCATTACTGTTCTAGCAAAGCAACCCAGGTCTCGTATTGCGGAGTCTGCTCTGGAGTATCAAACCAGCGCCAGCTCGCAAGTGCGGTAGCTTCCTGCGACTCACACTTCGGCGCGGCAAAATCTCTTCTCCAAAAAGAAGAGCAAGCTTGCGGTCGTTCCTGATATAATAGTTCAAAAGGAGAGGACTCTTATGGACTACACAATTACACTTACCGAGGAAGAGCTCGGACTCGTTCTTCTGGCGCTCGTGCCAAATCGCGAGCTACAACAAAAGATCAAGGACCAATCGTGGAAACAAAACAAGATTTCTGCGTAACCTGCTCTGCTCGTAACAAGCAGGAGCATGAGGACCAATGGGCTGAGACGATGGCTGACTACGCCATTCTCATTCGAGCTAAGGAGTTCGGTTATGCGGACACGCTCGACAAGATAATCCAGGACTGGCGTACCCACGCTCTTCCTGTGTGTAACCCCTTTGCCCTCCAGTAACTCGTTTTACAGATTTGCCTATTCTGTATATAATAGTAGGCAACCGTGAGCAATCCCCTTTGCTCATAATGACGAAAGGAAAGCATGACAACAAAGACCAAACCTGTGTTGCGTGCGAAGCCTGGGACTCGTGTAGAGACTCTTCCAGCTTTGGCGCGCGGCATCAAGCTGCCAACTGGATACACTCCAGCGTACTTCCGTAAGCGTAAGACTCTTGCAGTCTTGCGTGCGGTCGACAGCTCGCACTACCTGATCTTCAACACCACAACTGGTGAGAAGATGCAGGTGTCAGACACAAAGGAAGCGTCAAAGACGATGTCCGCGATTCGTCGTGGAGCTAAGAAGTTTCCTAAAACTAAATAAGCAGTACCGTGGAGCTGGGCTAAGGAGAAGTAGCCCAGCTCCATTTTACTTTTATAGGAAAGCATGATATAATTTATCCATGACAAAAGGACGCAAAGGATACGGTAAGCAAGTTGCCGTCGAAACTACTCACACACTTGTGAACAACCAGGTTCTTCCAGAGAACGTGCGGTTAGTTCTAAAATCATTTATTCGTAAGTCCGGACAGGAAGTAGATACTCTTGTTCGCAACTCTTACATCTCAGCTCTACGTCATGCGGGTTGGACACTTCAATCAATAGCAGACGCAACAGATCTTACCCGCGAACGAGTGCGGCAGATCGAAACGTCTACTGATATGTCTCTTGTTGAGCAGATCAAGATGTTTCCAGAAGAATTTCCTGTTCCTCCTCTACCTACCGAGACTGTAGTCACCTACAAGTACGAAGCGTACGAGCCAAGTCCAAAAACTTTAGCTCGCCTACTTGAACTTCAACCTCTAGCTCAACTTGTTCGCAGTCACTCTCCAAAATATCGCGCGGAGGCTGAGGAGTATGCGGCTTTGCTATGGAAGGCACATAAGGAAGAGAAAGTTACTCTCTACCGTCTTGCACGATGCCTTGGCATTACACATGGAGCTATTCGGTTCCGTCTTGTTCGGTACGGCTACATGAAACCTTCAGAAGGCGGAAAAAGTAAGTCCTACAAACCAATCATGGACAAGAATCGAGTTGCGATATGAGTAACCTCTATAAACTCGTAAATGTTTTTCAAGGTGACAAGTGGCTTGGCCAATTCATCGATGAAAAGACTGCAAAGGAATGGATAGCAAAGCAAAAGCTTGAAGGATGTGCGGTAACCAAGGATAGGCCAGGTACCGCTGAAAGGAAGGCGTCATGACACGCGTTGATCCAACTAGACTACAGATAATTGATCTTGCGTATCATCGCAACGGTGTTGCGGGCAGACCATTCAAGGTAGCTCTTGTTGATGATGCAAATCTTGGTGACGTAAAGCTTGTCATTATGTTCGAGGAGGAAGGTTACACTGCAGTCCTCAGCGTAGATAAGCTTCACGAGGACGAGGACATCTCGTTCGGAACAAACTCGTGGCGCGGTGACGAGTACGAAACAGCTCTTCGCTCAGAGATGTGGGAAGAAGGTTCACCTTCCACAGACGACGAAGACGCGATATAATAGGTTCATAACAAAAAGACGAAAGGAAAATAATGAGCGTAGTAGCTACATTACTAAAGAATAAAGCTCCACAGTCAGCTTGGCTTGTGCGGGTAAAAGATCTCGCATCAGGCGAGGAACGAGTCGCAGCTCACACAACTCTTGGCGCTGCTAAGAAGACTGCGGTTCTCTTCACAAACAGTCTGTTGGATATTGACAGAACACGTTTGCCTTGGGCCGAGGACGAAGAGCAGAAGGCTGATGGAATTCAGTACTTCAGAGCCGAGGTTGATGCGTGACAGAGTACAACACCGGTCAACGTAAACCAGGTGGGGTCGAGGTTTTTCGATACAAGGTGCGGCTCAACGCTCGAAACACGAGTGACGAGACTCGAGACCTTGAGGTTATCAGTTCTAGCGAGACAGGTGCGGTAGCAATCGCCCTAAAGCTGGCTGACGACCTCCACGGAACCAGGTTCTACCCTGGAGAGGTTACATTCCTCTCCAAAGTATGATATAATAGTACCCTACCCACAAGGAGGGGAAAATGGACACAACGACAACACTCATCGCAAGTATCGTTGCGGGACAGTTTGATAACGACCTCGACGCCATTGCCAAGTCAATAGAGGATCGCCGTAAGAGTTTACGGAAGGGTCGCAGCCTAAATGATTTTGGTGTAGGCGACAGGGTTAAGTTCAATGAACTTACCGGAACGCGGTACATGGTTGGGCAATATGCCACTGTAATCTCAAAGAATCGCACTAAGGTTGTGGTTCGACTCGAGACACCCACAGGAAGATTCGCCAGGGTAAATCCTGTTACCAGAGAGGTAGAGTCAGCAAACGTGACTGTTCCACTCAGTATTATCGACCCTGCATAATTCAATTGCCCGAGCCTGGGATATAGTTTCCCAGGCGTCGGAATCCGTGGGGAGGATCTGTGACTACACTTGCCGCTATACAAGGCGATGGTTGGTGTGTCATTGGTTGTGACTCGCGTGCAAGTGACGAATCAGGTCGACATATCGCAATGGCGACACATAAAATTATCGAGAATGGTCCGTATTTAATTGCTGGTGCGGGTTCAAGTCGTGGATCCAACATAATTCAATTTGGTTGGCGTCCACCTAAGCCACCAAACATGGTGCACTTGCTCGATGAGTTTATGACAAAGAAGTTTATCCCGGAAATGCGTAAGAGTTTCGTTGAAGCTGGGTACGATATGAAAGAAGATGGGCATGCGGCAGAGCATGACTCTATTTTTCTTGTCGCCGTGCGCGGTGTCATATATCCGATCTTCGAAGATTACTCTTGGGACAGAGATGTGAACAGCATCTATTACGCAGGCTCAGGAAGCAACATCGCACTTGGAGCTCTTGAAGCTTTGAATGCGAGTAGAGCTAAGAATCCAAAGCAAGCAGAGGAGTACATCCGTAAGGCGATTGCAGCTGCAATCAAGTGGGATATCTTCTCTGGAGAACCTATTGTCGTAAAGACACAGATAGGTGTGCGGACGTAGCGCAGTTGGTAGCGCGGAACCTTGCCAAGGTTCAGGTCGCGGGTTCGACCCCCGTCGTCCGCTCCATGGTTTAGAGTTGTTTACAAACCTGATATAATAGACCCGTGGGGACCCTAACAAGTGGTTGCTAGGGTCTTCCACCTATGACGAAAGGACGAGATATGGCACGCATATTAGACGAAGAGGAACTGCAAAATCATGCGGCGCCGGTTCACGAGGAGCTAGATTGGGACTTCCCTCTATGGAGTGAGATCCTGCCTAACCTGTGGCTCGGTGGCACAGATGATTTTGACACAATCGAGTACGAAGCAAATCCGTATGTTTCTCGTGAAATCACGAAGAACGAATTTGATACGGTAGTTACTTTGTACGCGTGGGCTCGCCCTGTCGACTGGCAGGTTCAAGAAATGCGCTACGGTTTTTATGACGCTGGTATTGATGGCATCAACTTCGATGCTTTATTCGAGGCAGCGGAGTTTGCACACGCACAATGGAAAGCTGGTAAGCGAGTCTTGATTCGCTGTCAAGCTGGTATCAACAGATCTGGCTTGACGATGGCGCTCGTTCTTTTGCTCGATGGCTACGAGCCAGATGATGCAATTGAGTTGATGCGGTCACGACGTTCAAGTGCAGTTCTCATCAACAAAGATTTTGAACAGCTAGTTCGCACAGTTAAGATAGGAGAAACTTCTGATGAATAACAAGCTACACATCGCCTACGGTGACGTGTACCTTGATTGGAAGCTTGGTGAAAACCATCCAACAAATCCGAAACGTGCAAAGTATGCTGTAGAGCTTATCAAGGAGGACAGGGACTTTGTTCTTGTCTCGCCGGACATCGTGCCGTCAGATCGTGACAGGCTCGAGTCTATCCACGATAAGAAATTTGTTTCCAAGGTTATCGACGAAGGCGTATGCGCCGAGTGGGATGAACCTGTAAGCAAAAAGCTTGGTCAGGTTGCTACACACATGTTCGCCGGAACAGCACGATTAGTTGAGAAGATGCTTGATGACAACGTAAGAGTTGCCTTCAATCCTCAGGGAGCTAAGCATCACGCTCAATACAATCGTAGCTCTGGATTTTGTGTATTCAACGATATGGCGTGGGCTGCAAAAGAATTTGCCAAGAATGGCATGCGGCCAATGTACATCGACTGGGATGCGCATCATGGTGATGGCGTTGAGAACTTGCTAGCAAGCTCACGCGACATCGTGACATGTTCGATTCACGATGGAACAGTCTTTCCTGGAACTGGTCGCGATGGACATAAAAAATCCTTCGGAATCTACAACTGGGCTCTCGATCCAGGCTCTGGTGATGATGTGTTTATGCAGTGCATGGACGAGATTTCCCAGCTCGCGGATGAGATCAAACCAGATGTTATCCTGTTGGCTACAGGCGCCGATGCTCATCGTACAGATCCATTGGCAACCCTCAGGTTCGATTACCCAGGTTACGAGTATGCGGCTAAGGCAGTTGGCCATATCGCCCGCTCGTACGCCAATGGTCGAGTCCTCATCGGAGGAGCCGGTGGGTACCAGCCATTTGACCACACGCCTCAGATTTGGGCAAACGTCGTTACCACCGTTCACGATGAAGTTACTCTTTTTGACAACTAAAACGTGATATAATTGCCCTACCGTAAAGGGGTTTATTTCATTTTCACCTTTGCGGGGTCTCCTCAGGCGGACTCCATTCCCGTCTGGGTTGTAGACACCTTTCTAGAAGAGCTAGGCACCCACCTGCCTAGCTCTTCCTAATTTACCTGATATAATAGTACCAAGCTCAAGAAAGGGGCCTAAAATGACAGTACTTATCGGACCTTCAGAAAAACAGGTCGACTTTATTCTTACCCTTCTAAAGGAACGCGAGATCGAAGCTGGAGAAGCTGACGAACTCCGCGAGAACCTACCTCACCTAAACAAGCGTGAGGCATCAGATCTAATCGCACGGTTGCTAAAGCTTCCAAAGCTTCCAAAGGCACCTCGTGTCAACCCAACTCAGGTACCATTGACTACGATTCAAAAGTCAAAGTACGCACTACCTGTTGCGGACCTTAGTCACCTCGATCTTGGATTTGAGATTCATGGCGACCTTCTTTTCCTTGAGGTACGCGAGTTTATGGGCACGCTTTATATGCGTCGCCTCACCGGAAGCCTCGGTGGGTTTACACGTCACAAGCTTTCTGTTCAGGACGTGATTGACCTCGTTGGGGTTATCCGTTCAAACCAATATGGGTACGCCAAGCTCTTTGGTATCCATTACTCCTGCTGCGGTTCCTGTGGAGCTGAGCTCACCGATCCAACCAGCCGTAGCCTCCAGCTCGGACCCGAATGTCGCAAGAAGTTCGGGTTTTAACCGGTCATAGCCAACATCTTGGTGGATCTTCCTGTTATAATAGTACTACAAGCTCAGGAAAGGGGCACAAAATGTTAGACGCAATTTCAGATTTCTTTGGTAACATCGCGGACTGGATGAATGACAATCTCGATGGATATGGAGTCTATGCGGCTCTTGCAACTGTAGTGATTTGCACAATCGTCGGAATCGCAACCCTCTAATCGAAAGGAACCTTCCTCATGCAAACAGTAAAAGAACTTCGTAGACGCGGATTTCAATACCGTCGCATCTCCTTCTCAATAAAAGTTATTTCCGGTCTTTGGGCTGCGGCAATGGTCGCGCTCGCTGTCGGAGGAACATGGACTCACTTCTTCGCAAGCATCACTGGACTAATCGCCTTCTGTCTTCCTTCGTTGCTTATCGCAGCGACCTATGACCACTTGGCGGAAAAACAGTTCATGAAGGCTGCGGCAAATACTCCCCTGCTTGGAGTAGTTAACCCTCTACAGTAGTTTACAAGTTGAGGTAAAAGGATTATAGTTTTTCCAAGGACGATTACGGAGGACCAATGACTCGAGGCACTATCCAGCGAGAGCAGGTATATGTCTATGACACCTGTTCCTCGTGCGGTGACACAAACGTACTCGTCTACGAAATTGATGATAAGCTAGTGTGTGCATCTGACTATCGTGAGATTACATTCACTCGCAAGAAAATTCAGCACTGTGATAGATGTGGTGCAGAGAATGCTGTGAGAGATCCAGCACATCGAAGGAATGAATACCTTTGCTGGACCTGTCACCAAACAGACGGATTCGCTATCAACAACTCTGTTGTTAAGCGAGCTATTGCCACAATCAACAACTCGATCCTTACCAAACGGGTCAAGTGTGATGCGGCAGGTTATGGAACAGACTGTGACTTCAACGTGAAGCCACGATCTGCCTGGGGAGGAAAGCTATTGTGTAATCGCCATGGCAAGACTCCTCCAAAGAAAGAAAAGAAGAAATCTTGAGCAGTACTAAATTGCTCAAGGAAGCCCGTGATTTGATCGATCGTTCACGAGCTTCACTTGCATCACTCGAGAAAAACGAAACAACGAGAAAAGGAAATATACAAATGACGACAACCGTCACACCGCAGCAGGCTGCGGCGCTTTACACATCTGGCAAGTCCGTAGTCGAGGTAGCACAGGAACTCGGCATCACATACGGTAAGGCTCGTAAGCTTATCTCCGATGCAGGTACTGAGATCCGTAACACCTCAGATCGCCTCAAGGGTAAGACCCGTAAGAGTAAGTAGGTTATAGCTGTGCTACGCAATCTTGTGTGGCCAGCCGTGGTATCAGCCGCCAGCTCACTGCTGGCGGTTCTTACCGCGCTCCTGGACCCATCTAAAGGTGCACTAGTGCTGGCCTTAGGGTTAACCTCGGTCGCAATGGCATTCCTTTCCCAAAGGGCGTAAGTTTCTAGCTTTTTGTGGTATAGTGTACTTGTAAGTCCAATACGGAGAGACGGAGGTACGTCTATGATTTTGACATCCCTTTTTATCTCCAGCCCTGTGCAAGTGGTAGAGGACAGACGTAAGTCTGAGAAGCTGCAGGGTAGCAAGAAGCCCAGTGCGGTGACATCACTGGGTTGTCCCATCCCTAACCTAAGAAGGAGGCGAACTAGCGTTGCAACATCTGACAATACGTGGAATAGCAATGACGTCCGTAGCCTATATAACGGCACTAACAATCGGTGTCTTCGCGGTGACAACATACTCGTCAAATGCGGCGGCACCATACACAGAGACAGCAGTACCAGCTCATAAACATGAGCTAACAAATAATCCCCTTGAAGTATTCAAGGGTGCAAGGAAGCTAGCACAGGATGATCTTGTTGACATCCTTCGTGCGGTAGGCTTCAAGGGCCAAGCCCTAAAGACAGCATGGGCAGTTGCCATGCGGGAGAGTAATGGTCGACCTGTAGCTCACAACAACAACGTGAACACAGGCGATAACTCATACGGTATCTTCCAGGTCAACATGATTGGAAGCCTCGGTGTAGATCGTCGCAAGAAGTATGACCTTGCGGCTAACACAGATCTATTCGACCCAGTAACCAATGCCAGGATCGTCTATCAGATGACCAATGGTGGTACTGATTGGAGTAGCTGGGGGTTAGGTCCTAATGCCTACGATGGCACTGCGGCTGAACCTTCCATAACCAAGTGGCTACCTCTATTTCCTAAGTCATAACTTAACTACAAGGATAAGATACAACCATGACCGAAGAAAACATTCAACCTATCGAGGTAGAAGCTGTTGCTGCGGCACCTGCTCCTATCGAGGAAGCTCCTGCTCCTGTTGAGGTTATTGAACCTGAACCTGTTGCGGTAATTCCTGAACCAACTCCTGAACCTATCGTTGAACCTGAACCTGTTGCGGTTGCGGCTCCTGTTCTTGAAGAACCAAAGCCTGCAAAGCCTAAGGCAAGTTCACGTCACGTTGTTGGTAACGGAGAGAAGGATGAAGTGTTTCTCAGCAACTGCGTGTACAAAAATAAGTTTGCACGTAAGAGCTTAACTGTCCATCACCTACAACGTCGTCTATCTGAGCTTGGCTATAACGAAGCCTACGCAGATCGTGATGGCTGGCTAGGTGATCTTACTAAGTTGGCAGTTACTAAGTTCCAGTCTGACAAAGGACTCAAGGCAACTGGTGACGTCGACGCTGATACCTTTACAAAGATCTTTGAAGGCGACAATAACGTAGAGGTAAATCTAAACTAACCATATCTTCACTAGGTATAGGCTAGCATCTTACAAAGGTGCTAGCCTACATCTTTTTATACAACAAAACATTGGAATTTTTTCCAAACATTATGTAGAAAAAATATGTAGCAACATGCACATGTACTTTTCGTAAAAACGGAAAATGTCTTAGAATTTGGAAAAATAGTTGGAGACACTTTGGAAGAGCGCTCGAAATAACCATTTCCTTCTCTCACGCCCAAGGCACCTAACCTTAAGGTACTGCATCTGCGTTTTTGTACACAAGTCAACGAGCGCTCGTTATTGTACTATTTGTACATGGGTAAAAGCCTAGCAGAGCATGTAGCACTTCTTGCACCCGAGGAGCGCGATGCAATCCTTCAGGGATTGGACCAAGAGATACTTCCTTGGGACTGGTCGTTTTGGGGTCGTCCAGAGCAGCAGGCTCCTGTGGGAGACGACTGGAACATCTGGCTTGTTCTTGCAGGTCGCGGTTTTGGTAAGACCCGCCTTGCCGCAGAGTGGGTGCGCGAGCAGGCAAAGTACACGAGCACTGGACAGAGACGTTTTGCGTTAGTTGCGCGTACCGCCGCGGACGTTCGTGACGTTATCGTAGAAGGCGAGTCTGGAATCATAAATGTGTCGCCTCCAAGTGAGCGCCCGCACTACGAGCCGTCAAAACGTCGTCTCACATGGCCCAACGGAAACACCGCAACTCTCTTTACGGCAGACGAGCCTGACTCACTTCGCGGTCCTCAATTTACACATGCCTGGGGTGATGAGGTTGCCGCCTGGCGTCAAACTCCTGACGCGGCGGGTATGACCGCGTTTGATAACTTACGTGTTGGCACACGTCTTGGCATGAAGCCAAAGATACTTATAACTACAACACCAAAGCGCGTGCCACTTCTTTATCAGCTTATAAATGAAAGTAAGAAGCAACCAGACAAGGTAATCATCACTAAAGGTTCAACCATGGATAACCGTGGTAACCTCTCAGAGTCATATATAAGTGCAATTATGGGCGTTTATGAAGGAACGCGGCTTGCACAGCAGGAACTCTACGGCGAGATGCTTTCTGACGTTGAAGGCGCGTTGTGGACAATCGAGCTTATTGACAAAGGTCGTGAAACTCAACTTCCTATTGGAGCTCCTCTACGCGTAATTGGTGTTGACCCGTCTGTCGCAGAGAATCCTCGTGACGAGTGTGGAATCGTAGTGTGTGCATCAACTGGCGAGCGCGATTTATATAAGCGTAGCTCCTGGATCTTAGAGGACGCAACAGTTCACGGCTCTCCTGACGTGTGGGCAAACAAGGTAGTTGCCATGGCGCGCAAGTGGGGTTGCCCTGTCGTAGCAGAAGTAAACCAAGGTGGAGCCTTGGTCCGTAACGCTATCAACATCATTGATCCAAATGTAAAGGTTTTAGAGGTTCACTCAAAGCATGGCAAGGCTTTACGCGCAGAGCCAGTGACTCTTGCGTATGAGCAAGGTCGTGTGCATCACGTGAACTATCTTCCTGAACTTGAAAGTCAGATGACGAGCTGGATTCCTGGCGAGACTTCAAAGTCTCCTGACCGCGTTGACGCGTTGGTTCACGCATTAACCGCGCTCCTCATTAAGCCTCCCGCAGGTTTTCTTGGCGGGCACATAAAGGCGCGCTCTCTTGCTCACCGTAAGCTTCCTTCATTTCGCGGAGGAAAAGGCAACGGAGGTTTTCGTGTTAGATAAAGTACAAAACACCGAGCAGTTTGTACACGTTCTCGCGAGCGCGTGTTAAGGTAACTCCATGGCCGCACCGCTACTGCCAAAGAGTGAGAGAGATCTGCTCGTTACATTAACGAGAGATGCTTTGTGTCACAGGGTACAGGAGCTTGTATCCGCGGGTTGGTCATATCAGTCTATTGCCAATGCCTTTACGCCTGTCAAGACGCGCTCAACAATTCGCTCCTGGGCAGTTCGTAAGGTAAAGAACCAAGAATCCATCGCGCCTGTTCCTCGCCCTCCCGTAAAGGTACCACGCCTTCGCCGCGTTCGCCCAATAAGCCCAGGAATACCTCATGACGAGCAGTTGCGCATTGCCCGTTTATCACCGCTGGCAAGAAGATACCGTTCCCGCACGGCTCCAAGCTCTGCCTCATATAACGCCAATCACGAGCTTTCAAACATCGCCAAGGATCTCTACCTCAAGGGAGTCACGGTGTCAGAGCTCGCCCGCGTCTCAGGCGTTACCTATCGAGCGATGAAACGTCGAGTAGATCGGGCGCTCACAGTATGAAGATTATCCATGATTTTTTCCCTTCTACGATAGTTGCGGTTGGACCGAACCTAATAGAAAACTTTACCGAGGTTACCACGTCCATTAGGGTTCCTAAGGGAGGTAAATACCTCGAGCGCGTTAGAACCATTGTTATGCAGGATGACGAAAGCAAGATCATCATGGTTGCCGCAGATCACTCGGACGGACCAAGAATGATTTTCTCAGAAAGACTCGCGGATCTAAACTGGTCCGGAGACAAAAACCAAGATTCTCAGGCGCTTACGCGCTCAGGGAAGATCATCGCGTTCAAATATGTGCAAGGGTGTTCCTGCGGCAGCCGCCTCAGATCCTTTAGCCCATATCGAACCATGGACTCAATAAAGGACCCAACATCATGAACCTATACGAAATAGACAACATGAGTGCCCTACACTTTTTAGTACTTGCACTCATGGTGTATCGTCTTACCCGTCTTATCATTGTTGACACAATCTTTACCCCTGTTCGCGAGTGGATATTTAGCAAGAAGCCTCCACACTCAAGTAGCCTTGGCTATCTGTTTACCTGTGAGTGGTGTATCTCGCTTTGGCTCGCTCTTCCAGTTGTTATCAGTTATGCTCTATTTCCAAGTATCACCCTTGTAATTGGGTATATATTTGCCCTGTCTGCGATAGCAGGCTTAATAACCGCACGCGTTGATAGATAATGTTTACGCGTTCCGTTATCTCAGTGACAGGAGTATGGTAAGTGGCAATTTTTCGTCGCGAGGAACTTCCTCCTCGTAGTCAAAAACCACAGCGTAACATAACTACTCCAGTCGTTATTTCAGATATCTCTTACGCACAATCGCTTCCCTATTCTGCACCGCGACCAATTACAGCGGCAGCAGTTCAAATCGCCATCAATGATAAGGGCGAGGTTGAAAGATTTAAGCAACGTAGAACCGGCGGATCCTCTGATTGGCAGAGTGAAGCTTGGGAGTACTATGATGCAATTGGTGAGATCAAGTATGCATTTAACCTTGTCGCATCAGTAGTTTCACGTATTCGTCTTTATGCAGCCGCGGTTGATAATCCCGCGGAGTCGCCTGTCCCTGTTCACAACAGTGATGTTGTTGACCAGAGATTAGCTGCTGCAGCGGAGCGCGCGCTTGCGCGTTTAGACTCCGCATACGGCGGACAGGCTGGACTATTACGAGATGCAGCCCTAAACCTCTCGGTTTCAGGTGAATGCTATCTTGTTCAATTCCCTGCACGTAAAGGCACAGGCGTTCCAGAGAGCTGGGACATTCGCTCGACAGACGAGCTTCAAGTTGATGCACGTAACCAATATCTTATTATTCCGCGACGCGACGTTGTCACCTCAGGTGGCAAGAACGCAGCGGCAGCATTAAAGCTTCCCAACACGAGTTTTGTTGGACGTATCTGGAGAGCTCACCCACGCTACTCCGAGGAAGCAGATTCGAGCATGCGCGGTCTACTCGATCTTTGCGCAGAGCTTCTACTTCTAAATAGAACATTCCGCGCTACTGCAAGAAGTCGTCTCAACGCTGGTGCACTGTACTTGCCAGACGGTCTCTCTGTTGCAGCAAGTCCAGACCCAGACTATCCATATGATGACGAGAATAATCTCTCACCAGAAATGACTGCCGAGGAGGCAGCAGACGAGTTTGAGGATCAACTCATCGACGCGATGACTACTCCAATCCGTGATGAGGACTCAGCCTCAGCAGTTGTTCCACTTATTATTCGCGGACCTGCGGAGCTTGGTGACAGAATCAAGCAATTCAAGTTTGAACGATCATTTGACCCATCACTTGCACAACGTGCAGATCGTGTATTAGAGCGTATCCTTCAAGGTTTAGATGTACCAAAGGATGTTGTTACAGGTTTAGCAAACGTTAAATACTCAAATGCGTTACAAATTGACGAGGCACTGTATAAGGCACACATTGAACCGTTGATGTTAATCATTGTTGACGCGTTGACAGTTATGTATCTTCGTCCCGCGCTTCTCTCTGCAGGCTTTAGAGAAGAGGACGTTAAGCGCGTCTGTCTTTGGTATGACCCATCACAGGTTGCGACACGTAATGATAGAGCAGCAGATGCAGACTCCGGATTTGATCGTATGGCAGTTTCGTTTGATACCTGGAGACGCGCTCACGGTTTCTCAAGCGCGGACGCACCAGATCCTAAGGAAATCGCGATGCGCCTGCTTCTTGAAAAAGGTGCAGTATCGCCAGAGCTTACCGAGCAGATGATTAACGCAATTGCGCCAGAGATCATGGATAAACTTCGCGAGGTACAGCAGGCATCATCAGTAGCGCCCGTTCCTCCTGAGGTAGAACAGATTCTAAATCAAGCAGCTGGAGTTCCCGCTCCCGCTCCAGAGCAAGCACAGCAACCAGAAACGCCACAACAGTAGGAAGGAGAAACAACGATGCATGAGAGTCCAAACATGATGATTGAGAAACCAGAACTTGTTGAGGCTTTAGCTGATAACTTAGCAAATGCTGTTGTTCTTTATTTTAAGGCACACGGACATCACTGGAACGTGATGGGACCAGACTTTGCAGAGTTCCATGAGTTCTTTGAGATGATCTACGAGGACGTGCTTGCACAGTTTGATCCGATCGCAGAGAACATGCGTAAACTTGGATCACTTGCGCCGTACCGCCTATCAGACTTTGATAACTTAAACAATATGCAGGACATGGACGTTGATTCCAATCCAATGCTTATGGTTCAAGATCTTTATGAGGCAAACAACGTAATGATTGAGTCCATTAACACTGCCTTCAAGATTGCAACACAGCTCGACGAACAAGGAATTGCAGACTATCTCGCTGGTCGCGATGATATTCACAAGAAGTGGCGTTGGCAGTTACAGTCATACCTTTCACCAGTCTCTGGCCGTCCTTCATTCTTGGGAAAAGATAGCGCTGCCCAACCTTTAGAAGCGGGAGAAGTTCCCGTGGTTGAGCAGCTTATGGACGATCATAACGGTTGCCCTCTTTGCGGTTTTGGCGACTGTGTATGTCCAGGATGTCAAGGTGGTATGTGTCTTTGTGATGAAGGTTGCTCATGCCACATGTGCCATGTTCGTATGGCGACTGACTCAGATCTTTACAATGAAGACTATGCAGATGAGGACGAGCTAACTCAGTTCTATATAGAGCAGGAGGAAGCTCTTTCAGCCGCGGGAGTTATTGTTCAAGAAGAGCAGGATCTCGCAGACGCGCTTATTGAAATTACTAAAAAGCACGGCAAGTTTAACTCTGATGACTCTGGTGTTTGGGCAGGATATGAGCCAGCAAGTCAAAATGAGAACAAAGAGATTGGCGTTAAGTGCGCCAACTGCATTTTATATGTTGGCGGAACTGAGTGCAAGATTCTCGATCAACAGGTAGAGCCAGAAGGCTATTGCCGCTTTGCGCTTATTCCAGACGGAGTTGTAACTGCAGCCGCGGGTCCATGCTGGGACGGATACGTCCAGGTTGGAATGAAAAAGAAGAACGGCAAGATGGTTCCAAACTGTGTACCTGCAGACTCTGCAGCAGCTCAGGAATTTGCTGCATCACGACGCGCTCCCAAGAAGGACCGCATCTACGGCTCAAAGAAAAATCCTAAGGGTTCTGCCTCTGGCGGAAAGAAAATTGTTTTCTCGCAAAAGACCGAGAACTCTCTGCGTAAAAAAGTAGAAGAGCACAACAAGAATGCAAAGCCAGGACGCAAGGCAACACTGCCAATGCTAAAGGCAGTGTATCGCAGAGGCTCAGGCGCATTCTCATCAAGTCATCGCCCAGGTAAGACTCGTGACCAGTGGGCAATGGCACGTGTTAATGCGTTCCTAAAATTATTGCGCTCAGGATCTCCTGCAAATCCAAATTACAAGCAGGACAACGATCTTTTGCCAAAAGCGCATCCAAAATCTTCAAAGGCAGAGGCTTCAATGATGCAGCATGAACTTATGCAGGTTGCACTTAAGTCTGTCGACGAGTATGGCTCACCAGAGCATGCAATTTACTCAATGGCAGAGTACTCCGGTCTCGGCTACGAGGTAATTCCAGCACTACGCGGTGCATGGCTACGCGGTGTTCGCGACGGAGACGTTCCGTTTAATCGCGCTTACGAACTTGCAACAAAGTTATACATGTCAAAGGACGCAGACCTTCTTCCTAAGAAGCGCAAGATGCTAGGCGGCGATAAATAATGTACGAAGAGATTATCAGTAAGCTAGTAGACCGTAAGGCAATCTACAAGAAAGACTATAAGCCAATGTCTCTTCGCGAGAAGGTTCTGTCACTTATTGTAGAGGCAAACAAGAATGCTCCTATTGAGCGCCGCGTCGTGCCACGTGCAGCTCTTACTGTTATGGACAGAGCAGCTAAACAGTTATCGTCATTATCAACTGAGTCTAACGAACTTGGAGTTCTTCGCGAGGTTGCTAAGTTTATTACCGCGCACCAGGACACATATAGAGCTTACGAATACAGTTCTAACTTAGACCTACTACCTGTAGGACACCCTAAGTCACTAAAGAATATCACGGCATCTGCACAAACAGCACGAGAAAGATACGCGCAGTGGTTAGCGTCTGATGTTTCAGTTGATACAAATGTTCGTCCTTTAGTTGCTGCAGCTCATTCATTACAACCTGGATCATTAGAAAGACGTCACGCGTTTGCTCGCCTTCGTGTAACACGCGCTGGAGCTGTACCAGCATTCTTTAAGATTGACGAGTCTCCAATAGAAGCACTTGTTGCCGCATTTGGATTTAGAGGTGGAAACTCAAGTGCAGCCCGTCGTGCTCGCGTTGCTTTGCAGTGGCGTGACCGCAAGGGACGCTGGGTTGAAATGGGACGCGGAATTGACTTTAACTTTAGACTTCCAAACGGTGATATTGGAAGTGCCGGTGGAACGTATGTAGGAGTTGACGCAGTTCGTGGATACTCGACAGAGAATGGCAAGCCTGTTGCAAAAGCAGGTCTTATTGAGATCGCAGGACACGCAACTATTCCTGATGGAATTTACTCGATTGAAAGTGCAAACGCAACTCCAGTTAAGGCGCGTATCTCTCGACAGACGTTAAAGCGTGCAGGTATTAAGAAGCAACCAAGTACACGTAAGGCGACTGCCGAGGAACTAACATCTAAGAACATTCCTAATCTAAATGACCTTCTTGCTACTCGAGTTGATGCTCCATCTGGCTGGACAAAGCAGGACGACAACTCGTTTATCTCAGATGATGATTATAAGTTAATTCCTAATGACAGTGGTTTCTCACTTCACCGCCTTGACAAGGACGGCAACACCGGCGACATAGTCGGAAATGTTGCCTCATGGTCAGAGGCACAGTCACTTGCAGAGAAGGACTCACCTGAGTACGACAAGTTTAAGGAAAGCGTTGGTATCAAGGGAGCAGAAGACTCAGATAATGCAAAAGGTATACAGGACGCACGTGCAGCAAAGCAAGAGCGTCTAGCTGAGACAATTTTTGCAAGACGCATGGACGGCGAGTCTCTCGACGAGGTTGCTGACGATCTTGATATGACCCGTGAACAGGTTCGCAAGATTGAGTCTGACTATATGCGCGCCAACCCAGAAAAGGCTCGTCCTGTTGCAGAGCAAAAAACTAAAGAAAAAGCTTCCTTGCCTGATGGTGTCAAAGAATCAGGTGAACTTCCTAACGGAATAAAGTACACCGCTTCAAGAGAAAAAATTCCAGTAGGAGTATTCCCAGGGCGTGAACCTGGACGTCTTGATGGCGTACGCGTCAAGCTTTCTGGAAATACATTTGCACAAAAAGATCTAATTAAGAAACTTGGTTTTAAGTGGAACGCAGCAGATAAAATCTGGCGTAAGGATTTTATAGATGGAAAACTTTTTGGCCATCAAACAAGTGTAGACTCAATTAAGGAACAACTTGATGGAATTGGCGGAGGAGACGTCCCAAGATACGCAGGAGACAACTGGGATGTCTATCCAGACATTGAGGGTGCTCGTAACGAGATGGTTTCGCACCTTCGTGAGGAAGGCGCAGGAGACGAGACTAAAAAAGGTAAGATCAGTAAAGCGTTTGATGTAATTGTTAGCGCTTCAAAAAATGCTGACAACAGTCGAAAGACAGATATTCCAAATAATCAAGACGACCGTAAGCGCACACGAGACGATCTTGTGTCATTCCTTGATGTTGTAAACGCGTCAGACTTCCCTGGAGGTCCGCGCGTTGAAAAGGCAAAGGAACTTGCCCAAAAGGCAATTGACAAGATTGACGAGAAGATTGGAACTCCAGCTGTCTCTCCTAAGCCAGAGGCTAAGGTAGACGAAAGACCTACGGCGTTTACCGGAGTCGATAACATTGAAGACTGGTCAAACGAGTCTGTTAACTTATACGAGGTAGAAGACTTATTAAATAACTGGTTCAATGAACTTGACGAAGGACCGACAGTTCAAGCAAACTATGAAGATGCCATGGGACCACTTACGGAAGCACGTCGAATGGTGCTTGACGGTGAGTGGACAGACTTAGATAACCCACCTGCAGAAGCTATAGATAGCTTTAGAGAAGCGCTTCCTAGTCTTGAGGATCTTGAAAAATCGCTACTTAATCAAGGTATGACTGAAGGCACTAAGGAGCCAGAGCCTGAGTTTGAGGCAGCTGCTCAACAGGTGCGTGACCTTATTGACGAACTTAATAATAGACTTAGTGAGTGGGAAAAAGCAAAAGGTGCTAAGAGTGCAACCGCGTTCACTGGAATTACTGATGTGGACAACTGGTCTAATGAAACTGTAAATTTGTACGAGGTACAACAACTAATCGACGATGGAGAGTTAAAGTCATCAGCAGCAGCAGACTTAGAGAGAGCACTAGATAGTGCGTATGAACCACTTTCCAACGCGCGTGAGTACACGGACCAAGGCAGCGGACCAAATGCAGGAACTTGGACAGATCTAAATAATCCACCAAGCCAAGTAATTCAGGAAATTGAAGAAGCTATAAGTCCACTAGAAGAGCTAAAACAGACTCTTGGTGAAATAGATCTCGGCGACAGCGGATCACTTGACGAAAAAATCAGCGCAGCGCAGGATCAAGTACAAGAACTGATAGACGAGCTTAAGAGCAAGATTAGCGAGTGGAACGATGATGATGGCGTACCTCCAACTCCACCAAGTAGGTACACTGGACCATTTTCAGATTCTGGAGATTTTGGAAGAGATATCACAGATACAGTTGTAGACGGAGCCGAGTCCGCATTTGACATGTCAAAAGAACTTGAAGAGGTTCTTGACAGTGATGCCAGTAAAGTTGGTCAAAGCATAGTCGAGCAAATGTGGGATGCTGCTGATTCACGCTTTGATATACAAGATCAGTTTAATAACAATTTCTCTAGTACCGCAGACAAGGAAGATTTTATTCAGGCTGCTGTTGACTCACTAAAAGAACAACTTTCAAGTATTCTAGAAGGCGCGTACAGTGAACGCCGTGACTTAGAAGGTGACGACGAGCTCGAGATTGACTTTGACGAAGAGGCGTTTATCGACTCCGCTGAGAAAAAGTATCGACAGCTTCTTTCAGATCTTTGGGATGCAAGAGATGAAGGTCCAGGAGAAGAACCTCCAACTCCTCCAAGTACGTTTGACTACGATAGCGCTAAAAGTGTTGCCTTAGATTCTGATAAATCAACTCAAGACCGCTACGCCGCAGTGTTTGACGGAGCTAAAGGCGAGAACATTGTAGACTACCTTAAGAGCCAGGAAGTAAGAGGCCAAGGTGTAAAACCTAGTGAGCTAGATCCTTCTATCCCTATAGACGCAGAAGTTGTCTTTACAGATGGTGACGGGCAAAGTCTGACTCTTCGTTATCCAGACGGTTCGTATCATCACATCGACACAGGCGCTGTAGCTGAAAACGGCCTTATCCCTGCTGAAAGTGTAAATGATTATGACGCCTTTGATCCTTCTGTTCATGATGAGTTTTTAGGTGGTCTTTTCGAAGGTGATGGCTTGCCTTATGCTCGTGGAGCGTTTATTGACGATGATCGTCAACGTGAAATGTTAGACGGCATCACTAAAGATGAGGGGCCAGACGAAGAGCCGCCATCGCCAGGCGGAGGTATACCCCCAAAAGTACCAAGCCCTAGCTCACCATCTACTCCTGGACTATTTAAGGAGTTTGACGTACCTGCTGGGGCGTTTCAACTACGCACTGTCGACTACGAACCAGATGGTCGCGTTGACGAGGAATCAACAGACTTTACAGATGATCCAGAGCGTCTTGCTACAAAATACGCGTTACCTGAACTTACTGCCGCTCTAACGCAAGCGCTTATTGGTGATAAGGATAATGCTGTTGTCGCACAGATTGTTGACTCAAGCGTCGGAGACGATGAAGAATCACTTGATCTAGAAGGCGTCGATGAGATTGTTGATACTCCAGCTCCTCGCGCAGGGCGTGCAAATGGATCAGGCGCGGGTCAACTAGAGTTCAATAAAGGTGCAGAGTTTGTTCCAGCCGAGGCGTTGTACAACGCGATTTTCTTAGCAGGCGGAGATCCTAACCGCGTTGTTGCAAATGCGTATGATGCAGTTAATGGAAACCGTAACAACCTTGACAAGCTTCACAATGCAGCAGGCGGAGTTCCTGATGCAGAGGAAGCTAAACTAGTTGATGATATTTTCAAAGAAATCAAGCAGATAGAAGATGCCTCTGCTCCTGAAGAGCTAGAACAAAAAGCTGCTAACCCAATTGATGGCGCAGACGAAGAAAAGCCTCTACAAGAGTTACTTCACAACGTACCTGTTGATTTTGAAAATCCTGACTACTACAACATCGATCCTAATCCATATCAGCCTTCTGTTCCAGAGCAAGACGAAAATGGATATACTGACAACCCACAATACATTGCACGCAATTTTGCTGAGGCAGACTTGTTGGAACAATTCGAGATTGCTATTACAGATGGATCTGGGTCTGTATACTTAATTTATGACTCAGACGCTACAAGCGGAGAAGGAACATATGAGGTTCCTGTCGAGGGAATTCGCGACGCGCTTCAATATCAAGGAATCAACACCAATGACGTGTTAGAGCGTATTCGCGACGAGTCAAACGATCTTGAAGAGCCTGAAATTGAATTAACTCCAGAGACAGTACCAGCAGCGGTGCCTAACGAGGCAGGAGAGATTCCTTTTGACACTGCAGTTGAGGCAATACGAGATTTTTATGACATTCAAGAAGACGAGGATTTCCCTGATGGAATTAAGGTTATTGGGTACCTGCCTTCACGAGGAACATTAGCCTATGTTGATCCATGGGAGGACATCTATGTTACTCGTGAGAATGGGTCAATCACTAAGGTTAACTACATATCAGAAAGTTTCTTTACAGATCCAAGTGGCGTAGGACAACAGGCTGGTTGGAGACAACTTACTCCTGAGGAAAGTTCAAGAGTCTACGGAGCAGTAGCTACTAGACAAGAAGAGTCTAAGCCAGAGTCTACTCCTTCAACGCCTGAAGCTACTCCACCAACACCAGCAGCTCCACGATACCAGTATCCAGGCCCGAGAGAGTCAGGCTACTCGCCAAACAATACTACTTTAGTTTCAGGCGGAGCAGTTGTAGGTAAAGGCGCACGTGTTCAAGCGACTAAGGATGGAAAGCTCGGAACAGTTGTTGCGATCCAAAATGACCCAGAGTATATACGCATTAGATTTGATGATGGAACAACTCAAGTTCGCGCAGCAAGTAAGGTTCGTGCAATATCTACAGAGTCTGGCGCAGCTCCAACTGTTGTTACTCGAGAAGAAATGCAGCCGTCAACAGATGTTGAACAACGTCTTGACAAACCATTACTTCCAGCTCCACGTATTGCAAGATCTGGAGATACTGCAGGCGTTAACGATGAAAGCACGCGCCCTGACTTCTTAAAAGGTAAAACACAAGAAGGTGTAACACAATCTGAGTTCTCTGCATGGAGAGATCGCGATGCTGAGATTGCAAAAGCAGCAAATGATCGAGTATCACTTGATGTTATTGAACAAGAAATATTTAAGCGTCATTTGGCGTTGCTCGATAATGACGCAGTTGCAGTAAGAACTATTGATGACAATCTAAAGAGTCTAATAGGTGATGCGTATGGTGATCGCTCAGGAATATCATTTGGAGGAGAGTTCTTCACAACTCGCGTAAGAGCATTAAGCCCTATGGCGTATATACCTGATGGAATGCGTCAGGTAAGAAAAGAAGATATTGATAACAAAAAAGCAAGCATGCGCTTTGAGATAAGTGTTGACATTCTTGATGTCACTGGAAACGTCGTTGGAAGAGCAACACGAAACGTCATAGTCGAGCGTAAGCTCGATGGTAATGACAACGTAGTAAGCACAGATAAGTTTGCCTATGCTAACTATCTAGCTATAACAGCACCAAACAAGAAACAAAAAGGATTTGGAAGCGCGTATAACCGCTGGGTTGAAAACTGGTACATTGCCAATGATATAGAGAAGATAAAGGTTGGCGCTGCTGGAGGCGGAGCATTCCAAGGAGGTTTTGTTTGGGCCATTAACGGATATAACTGGGCAGATGTTAATGATGCTAAGTCTGCACTTCGCTTGTTACGCCGCAGCGCAAGCACAAGTCTTGAAGTTGATCAGGTCGAGTATCTAGCAAAGAAGATTGACGAAGCAGAACTTCCAAACGGTGACTATAATATGTCACGCATACCAACACCGATGCAATTTGCGCTCGTTGGCTGGGATCCTGAAAAAGATCCAGAAAAAGGTAGATGGCTCGGTAGAAGCGTCATGATCGAGAAAAATTGGGACGGGGTAAAGTACCTTAAGCCAGACGCGCGTGAACAAGTTCAAGCTGCCAACTATGCTCAAATTAGAAACGCGCGTAAACGTGTTCTTTCAAAGCAAAACATTCCAAATGTTTCATCTGAAGGACTGTCCGTTGTTGAATCTAACGATTTTAGAAATGACGTGTCAATATCGCCGCATTACAGCCAGATACGAGATGCGTTACGCAACAATAGATCGTTAGCCGTTCTTTCGCCAGATGCAAAGAACGCGTTAAATGAGTACACCACAAGGCAACTACTAAATAAGAACAGAAGTCTTCCTCTTGAAGACGTCTTCCGTTTACGCGACGGCCTCGGAAACGAGTACAGGGCGGACTATGGATATTCAGATCCGTTTAACTCCGCGGAAGTTCTATCTGGATTTTCTACACGTGACTTCTTTGATGCGTCAAAAGATGAAGAAAACTCTAAGTTAAAGAGTGCAGGATTCACAGTAGAAAAGCTTGAAGACGTTGGAGTAAACAATACCTTCCTTGTCACTCATATTGCAAGCGGGCAAAAATTCTTTGTAAAGAATGACTGGTACTCTGGAGAGTACACTACCAATGCTCCAGGTATCGCAGAACTCGAGGCAACTACAATATTTAGAGCAGCAGGAATGCAGGGAATTCATGAAGTTCGTGCTGGAAAGAACAGAGACGACGATCTGCTTGTGATGAGCGAAGCTGGATCTACAATACCACTTGCTGCTCCTGCTAAAAACGCAGAGTCTGCAACTCGTCGTGGGATAATAGATGTAAATGGTGTTGCAACTACTGTTTCCTACCCAGATAGATTTGTAGGTCTAATGGATGCTCCGGAAGATTTAATAAGAATGTCGTTGTTTGATATTCTTTCAAATAACGTAGATCGTCATGATGGAAACTATATGGTTGCATTTGATAAAGCTACTGGAAAGATGCGCTTGTTCCCAATTGACAGTACTCTTGGTGTCATTGAAAAAGATAGAGACTCTATGGAGGACTTCTTAACTGACACTAGCAGTTTTGCAGAGTCAGACGCTTATAGAAATTACATGCCTACGCTTATTCAAGAAATAGGAAAAGATGATCTTATGAAGATCTATAAGCACGAGGCTGATAAGATTATAAAGAATCTGGCTAATCCTTTGTATCAACCTAAAGGATTTGAGATGGACAAGATCGTTGAGAAGTGGGGAACGTACGACGCGTTTAAGGATGCAGTTAGTGCACGCCTAAATAAACTTATGACACCTGGCAGCAACGAGTATAGAGCATTAGAAAACGCACTGCGTATTGGATACTGGAGCTAGGGAGAGACATTATGGTAAAGGTAGTTAGAGCGTATGACATATCTAACGGGGAACATGTTTTCTCTGTTGTAGCTGATGACAAGAAGTTCATGTACGTCTTTGAAGACAAAAAGTCAGAGATGTTTAATCCTACAAGACGAGTAAAGATGCTTATGGCAAGGGTTCCAAGTGATCGTACTCTAAACACAGAGGATCTTCTTTCAATAGCAACGTTTAACCTAAGTAGCTTTAGATTCTCTAGTCCTTTTGACGAGTCAAGCTTTAAGCTAGCTACTGCGTCTGAGAAGGTGCAGTTAAAGCGCGCTCGTGAAGCTGCTGACAAAGACAATAGCCAGCAAATCGACATTGGAACCTATGATGATGTTGATCAAGTGTTTGCAGATTATCCTGATCTATATGACCAACTTTCAAGTGATGATCCAGACCAAAAGATTACTGCACCAGGAATGCTAGAGCTCGCGTTTGCAGCTTTAGGTCCTATTGACCCTAATGGTCCATTTGGTCATATTGTTCGATATCTTGATAAGCAACAGGAGGAGCCAGTCATTGCTGCCGCACCAGCAGACGAGTGCCCACCTGCGACGCAGGACATCGTTCTTAACCTAAAGAACCGTCAAAACGCAATTGACAACGTTGGATACGGGCCGTTAAACCCACAGGAGCCGAACGAAGAATTTTGGCAGGAGAAAGCAACCCGCTGGAATGTATCAATTGAAGATGCTAAGAAGAGTCGCTGCGGAAACTGTGCTGCGTTTATCGTGACCTCAAGAATGAAGGACTGTATTGCCAAAGGCCTTCAGCAGGGCGATGAAAACGCTGAAGATTCCTATGACGTGGTGGTTCAAGGCGAATTAGGATATTGCGAGGCCCTTGACTTTAAGTGTGCCGCCTCGCGTACGTGCGACGCATGGATTACAGGCGGACCAGTCACTGACGAGACAGGAAAAGATCAGGCATGAACGTAGTAGGAAAAAGCGGATCACACGTTCTTTTTTCTAGTGACACTCAAGGTGTCATCATTGATGTAGATGAGAACATCGTAGTTGATCATGGGTCTTTATCCTCATTAGTCGCATCTGCATCTTGGCAAGACAGCGAAATAAAGCTTGATGAAGCAGCCTACGAACTTGCGGCTGCAACTCTTACAACTTTAGACGTAATTGTTTCTGGAGCTGGTCGACGCCTATACACGATACCAAAAGGCGCGCAGGCAGAGGCAAAAAGAGCACTTGAATGGCGCAAGGAGCATAAGCGCGGCGGTACTCCAGTCGGTCTTAATACTGCTCGCACTCTCGCAAGAGGAGGCCAAATTGGAATCGAAAAGATCCGTCATATTGCAAAGTATTTCCCTCGTCATGAGGTTGATAAGAAGGCAAAAGGTTACTCACCAGGAGAGGACGGTTTCCCGTCAAATGGGCGTATTGCGTGGGCTCTTTGGGGTGGCGACACCGCATGGCGTTGGGCACGAGCAATCGTCGAAAGAGAAAACAAGAAGGCCCTAAAGGCAGATGGTTTTGTAGATTCCTCCTACCAAGAGGACGAGTTTGACTACGCAACAAGCGTTGAATATCCTGCAGAGCTTAGTGCTTTTGAGCATAATTTAGAAGCAGTTGAATTCATTGCCCGCATGCGGATGGATGGATCTGGAATTGATCGTTTATACAAGATCGATGACGAGTATAACGTCAAAGTCTGGGACTCAGGAAGCTGGCATACTCTTGAAGGAGTCAATCAAGACGTGGCAAGCTACGACGCTGAACTCGACGATGAAAGTGATCTTTCAGTAGAAAAAGTACATATTGAAATTGACGGAGAGTCTGCGTTCTTCTTAAGTGCATGTTTCCAAGAAGATCCTTTTACTCCAGTGTCAGTCTTTGATATTGACCAAGAAGAAGCAGAGCTATTTATCGCTGCATCCAGCGAGTTAGACCTATCGTTCTTGGACGCAATTGTTGCTGCCGGAGAAGGTGACACTCAAGGAGATGGCAACTACACTCCTGAGGAGCGTGCTGAGAAGGCTTCAAAACAAGTTCGTGATAAGACCGGAAGGTTTGCAAAGCAAGGATCTCGAGTTGTTATTGGTGGAGATACTGCAAAAGGATCAGGCAGCATTGTTGCGATTGATCCAGTAAAACAAAGCGTTCGTGTTAAATTAGACTCAGGAAACGTAGTAGACGTTCCTGCAACATCAACTGAGCCAGAGTCGTCTGTAAAGGCTCAAAAATCTGCTCCAGTTGATATATCACCGCTCGATACATCTGGAATTCTTGGAGAACCTCGTGTTCCGATTGACCGTCCTGGAGCAAAGATTCCTGGAACGTTGCCAGCGCTTACGCCTGATGATTTAGGAAACGTACTTTCCGACTGGCCTTCGTGGGTAAAATCTCAAAGGGAGTCCTTTGATGCAAATAAGACGACTGGATTTGAAAGTAAGTCCTCCGGCTCCGGACCAAAGGTAGTTACTGGACCAGATCAAGTCAAAAAGATCTCAAAGAGTTCATACCTACAAGAACTTGAAAAGGTAACTGGAGTAAAACTTCAACTTGATCCATACAAGCATCCAGCACTTGCTAACTTCCTTAACAAAAAAGTAAAAGGTTCAGACGGCAAGTACTACTACCCAAACAAGATGTACTACCAGCCAATAACTAGTGCTGCAGAACCAGGCAAGTCAGTTGAGATGTCTCCTGAGACGTCAGACGTTCAACCTTTGTTCTTTGCAATTGTGTCTGAGACAGACCCAAGTGCGGTCTACGATCTTGTATCTTTAGTTCCAGCAAGCTCGACTTCATCTGACGCGATGACGTATATCCGCAAGGATAAGAAGTGGGTACGCGACGAGCAGGTTCTTGCAAATATGAAATCACCAACTCCGCCGCCAGTTGTTCCGTTAGACGGAGAGTCTCTTAAGTCTGTTATTGAGCAGGTAGATGGAGTTACACCTGTAACTGCGTCAGGCCGCGACAGCGAGATCATTACAGTTTTGTGGGGAGCAGGAAACAACGTAATGTTTTTAACTGCTGCAGGAGGCCTTGACAGAAATCGTGGCAATGCAGAAAAATTACGCCGCTACTGGACAAGAGGAAAAGGCGCACTAAAGATTCGTTGGGGTCAAAAAGGAGACTGGTCCCGTTGCGTTCGTCATCTTGCTAAGTATCTTGGTCCACGCGCTAAGGGATACTGTCAACTACGTCATAAGGAAGCTCTTGGCTTCTATACTGCAACTCATGCAAAGCGTGAACGTGGAAGAAACAACTCGTCAGTTGACTTTATTATGGAAGAACCATTTGATCCATTAACAATGAAACCTTTCACAGATGTAACTCAAGATGACATGGATAGATCTCTTGATGACATTCTTGGATATGAAGATGATCAATTTGACTCCGGATGGGAACCAGACGACGACATTGTCATCTTACTGATGGATAAAGATCTTATGGACGAGGAGTGCTCTCACACAGTAACAGCGGCCGGAGGTTTAGACCGTAATCGTGGAAACGCTGAAAGATTACGTCGCTACTGGACAATTGGCAAAGGCGGAGTAATTAAGATTCGCTGGAATACTCCAGGTGATTGGACACGTTGTTATCGTCATCTTAAGAAGTACATGGGGCCACGCGCTAAGGGATACTGCTCGCTGCGCCATAAAGAAATGACAGGTATGTGGCCAGGAGATCGTCGTAACCCAGGAATGAAGCGCGGTAACTTCTCAGTTGATGACATTCTAAGTTCGCAAGAGATCATAGACAAGGCTGTTCTTGCTGCAAGAGCGGCAGACGCGCGTCGTCGTGTTCTAACTGCGGCAGCTGATATGCCATTTGGTGAAGGTGCAAAGTTTAAGATTCCTCTTGTTATTCCAGAAGAAATTGAGACAGGAGATGGACGTACCTTTAAGAAAGGTGCCATCGATATTCGCGAGCTTCCGCTTCCACTAATGTGGCAAATTGAAACTGGTGAAGGTCACAACGGATCAGTTGTTATTGGTCGCATTGATCACATGGAACGTGTTGAAGGTGGCATTGGAAATGCTCATGGAGTGTTTGATACAGGAGAGTACGGCAAGGAAGCAGAACGCCTTGTACGTAATGGATTTATCCGTGGAGTTTCTGCGGATCTCGACCAGTTCGAGGCAAGTCAAGAAGTGCCTGAGCTAGCCGAACAAGACAGTGGTAAGATTGGCACTGACAAGCTCGTCATCTCGCATGCACGAGTTATGGCAGTAACTCTCGTACCAAAACCGGCATTCCAAGAGTGCCAAATCTACCTCGTCGATGACGAGAATCAGGAGGAAACAGTGATCGTCCCGGACGGCATCTATGTCGACGAGATGGATCCTGTAGAGGCTTCAGCGCTTGTCGCTTGTGGCTTAGTGGCAGGATCAATTCCAGTCGTACCGCCGCGTTCGTGGTTTGACAATCCAAAGCTCGATAAAGCTACTCCGCTGACCGTAGACGACGATGGTCGTGTATTTGGTCATATTGCGGCATGGCATGTTGACCATATTGGAATGTCATTTGGAACAAAGCCACCACGCTCAAGAAGTAATTATGCGTACTTCCACACAGGTATAGTTCGCACAGACGACGGAACTGATGTTCCTGTCGGACAACTAACATTAGCTGGAGGCCATGCTTCACTTGAGGCATCTGCTCAAGATGCAGTACGTCACTACGACGACACAGCATCAGCGTTTGCAGATGTTCATGCTGGAGAAGATGCCTTCGGTATCTGGGTATCAGGCGCCTTACGTCCAGGAACAACTCCTGAGCAAATCCGCTCAATTCGCGCCTCCGCACCTTCTGGTGACTGGCGTCCAATCAACGGAAAGCTCGAGCTTGTAGCGGTCTGCCAGGTAAATGTTCCAGGGTTCCCTATTACCCGCGCCCGTGTTGCCTCAGGCGCAATCATGGCACTTGTTGCAGCTGGCGCTGGCGTTCTTGCACGTATGAAGGCAGATCCAATCGCAGATTTGGTATCACGTGTACAAAAACTGGAGCAGTTGGAAAACGCAGAGCTTTCTACTAAAGCTCAAGCTGCCAAGGACAAGTTTGCCGCACTTAGAGAAGCACAACAGGCTGAACTTTCAGCCCGCGCTGACGCGCTGTACTCAAGGGTGTTTGGCACACAGAAGTTTGACGATGAGTTCGGGTACATCTCCCGTGAAAAACGTCAGCAACTTGCAAAGAAGGGTTATGCCCTTCCAGACGGTTCGTATCCAATCACCTCGGTAGATTCCCTCAAGGATTCCATCCAGGCATACGGACGCTCAAAGCCAGGAAAGCGTGCGGCAGTTCGACGCCACATCATGAAGCGTGCTCGTTCTTTAGACCGTTATGATCTTGTCCCAGAAGAGTGGAAGAAGTCATCTGCTTCTCTCCTTGAGGAGGACATCGCGTTTCTACGTGAAAAGGCAGCAGAGCTGTCGATTGAAGTAGACTCATTTGCAGATATCTCTGCAGAGGCTCGCAAGAAACTTGCTGAGAAGGGACAGGCACTACCTGACGGTTCATACCCAATTCGCAATGAAAGTGATCTTAAGAACGCGATCAAAGCCTATGGTCGCTCAAATCCAGAGGACCGTGCAAAGGTACGAACACACATTCGTAAACGTGCACGTGCTCTTGGTAAGGAAGAGTTAATTCCAGAAAACTGGAAGGCCGCATCCAATGAGGTTGAGGATACCAGCCTGGGAAAAGCATCAGCGGCTGAGTTCGGAAAAGTAACAGATGTTCAGGCAGGTAAGTACGTGCCTGGCAAGACTCAGCCGCGAGATGCAAAAGGTAAGTTTCGTCAGGTTCTTGCTCGTATAAAGCAGGACCTTGGCGACGCTGGACTTGACCAAACAATCAAGAAAATCGAAGAGGTTGAAAACCTTGACGATGCTGGTAACTACATGGAGGCAGCGCGCGCCGCAGGCGACGTTATCTCAATAGTTGACAGAATTGATACCCGCGCACTTAATCCAGATGCGCTTGAAAACATTCGCACCTCGGCACGAGCCCTGGGAGAAGCAATAGCTAATCTTCCTTTGCCGTTTGGTAGCGACACGGAGAAAGTTCGCTACAGCGATCTTCCTCCGGCCCTTAAAGGTCTTATCGACGATATGATCTCAAGGGTAGAAAAGAAGATAGGAAAGGACGAGGCTGACGAGGCGACCACAGGACTCAAGTCGTTTATGTCAGGCGGAGACTACTATACTCAGTCGGAGATATCCTCTGAGATGAGTAAACTTCTCCGACTCCTAACTTAAAATATAATGTATTATTCAATCCAGGTGGAGTGCCTCAACGCATATCGCGTAGAGTCCCTCGGCCTTGGACTGATTAGCGAGATGAACTAACAAATCTTGTTCATCATGACTGGCCCGGAGGAGGGACAGTGGACCGTATCAAAGAGATGCTAGACCAGCTCTCTGAGCTCGACGCTGAAAAGCTTGTCGAGTTACAGAGTGCTATCGTCGGCGAATTCGAGACGGTTGAAAAGGAGGATCCAACTCCGCAGACAGTCGACGCCATGACCTCATTGGCAGACATGCTTGACACAGTACGTGGTGAAATTTCTCGTCGTGAAGCACAAGCTCAAGAGCTTGCTGCACGCGCCGCTGAAGCCGCAATGCGTGTTAAGGGTGAAGCAGAGGAAATGAAAGAAGAGATGCCAGAAGGCGAAGCCCCTGTAGAAGAGGAGAAGGAAATGCCTGAAGAGGTACCTGCTCCAGCTATGGAAGAAAAAGAAGAGGATAAGCCAATGGCCGAAGCGTCAACTGCTGTGGAAGAAGCATCTGAGCTTTCAACCGCACAAGAAACACCAGCAACTGATGTTGCTGCAACTGAGGTTACACCTGCTGCAGAAGCAAGTGTAGCTGAAGAAACACCTGCAGAAGCAGCGGCCGAGGTAACTCCACAAGCCGAACTTTCCGCAGAACCAACAGAAACTGTAGAAGCACCAGTCGCAGTAGAAGCTCCAGCCGTTGAGGCTGTTGCTGCATCTGCAGACGTTGCTGAAGTTTCTGAAACCGTAGAAACAACCCAAGTTGCTCAAACCGAGCAGAAGGAGCAGGAGGCACCAGTGACCGCCGCCGCAAACGAGACTGAAGCAACAGTTACTGAAGTAATTGAAGCTCCAGCGGATCGCCGCCCATCACTCCAGACTTCAGCGGCTACCGTAGCTATTACGGCTGGCGCTGACATTCCTGGATACACCGCGGGCAGCACAATCAACAACATGTCTGAAGTCGCAGAGGCAATGTCCAAGCGTCTTCACGCTCTACGCCGTGTAAACGGTGGAGATGGCGAACAACACATCGTTGCATCAATCACAACTCAATATCCAGAAGAGCGCACTCTTTCAACAGATGCAGAATCTAACTGGAAGAAAATCCAGAATGTAGTCGGCCCAGAAGCACTTGTTGCTGCTGGTGGACACCAGGCTCCATTCGAAGTCAAGTACGACATCTTTGGAATCGGATCAGCAGCACGTCCAGTACGTGATTGCTTGCCACGCTTCCAGGCAGATCGTGGCGGTATCCGCTACATCGTTCCGCCAGTACTCTCCGATTACGCTAACGCGGTTGGAATCTGGACTGCTGCAAACGACTCAGCTGAAACTCCAAGCCCTGCTTCCAAGCTCAGCTTGACTGTTACCGCTGCATCAGAAACAACTGTTGCAACTGACGCTGTAACCCTACAGCTCCAGTTCGGTAACCTTCTAACTCGCGCGTATCCTGAATTGATCGCTCGTCACAACGAGCTCGGTCTCATTCAGCATGCTCGTGAAGCAGAAGGCCAAATTCTTTCCCGCTTGACATCACTCTCAACAGCAGTGACATCGTCTTCGATCATCGGCTTTGCACGTGACTTCCTTGTACAGGTTGGCCGCGCAGCAGCTGCATACCGTGGCCGTCACCGCCTCGAGATGAATGCACCACTTCGTCTTATTGCTCCATCATGGGTAAGAGACGCAATGGCAGCGGATCTTGTACTTGCAATGCCTGGTGATGACAAGCTCAATGCATACGGCGAAATCGACGGATACCTCGCAGCTCGCGGCGTAAACGTCTGCTGGCACATTGAAGAATTCACATCATCACAAGGATCTGGCGCAATGAACGAGTTCCCAGATACCTGCACATGGTATCTCTTCGCTGAAGGAACATTCTTGTTCCTCGATGGCGGTACCTTGGATCTCGGTATCATCCGTGACTCCACCCTCGTCGGTACCAACGACTACAAGATGTTCGTTGAAACCTTCGAAGGTGTTGCCAAGGTTGGCGTTGAAGGCATCAAAGTTGCCTCAACAATCGCAATCAATGGCGCTGCAGCAGCTCTCCGCGACACCAACGGTGGCGCAACAGCTGCAACAATCGAATACTAAAATTCGATACCCTGTTGAGGAGGCGCTCGTTTACGGGCGCCTCCGATACAGGAAGAAACCAAAACAGATTTTAGATTAGGAAGATTCATGGCTTACACAGGAGTATTTGAAGCACCGAAGATTTTGCCTTCGGAGTTTGGCTTGTTTACCGTGGCAAAGCCTGACACTAGTGCTAACGAAGACCAGTGGGTTCGAGGATTTTCACAAGAGTGGGATACCGACCTATACTCGGCAAAGAACTACGACGACACAGATAACACATCGGATACAGTTGCAAGCAACGCAACTCCGACTCGTTACACTGAAATTAAACCATTTTTCATCGAGGCAGAAGATTATCGCTCTGGCCTTGGTATGGCAGGATTTGATTACATCGCACGTGTAAAGCGTCAACTTGATGGCGTTACACAAAAGGCGATGGAGCAGGAGCTCTGGGATGGAGCCATCCGCAAAGGTGAGAGCCACTCAAATAAAGCACTTAGTGATGCTACAGCTACACTAGTTAATGGAACAACTGCACTATCCGTCGCCCGTGCTCTTGCACTGCTTGATTACACGATGGCTGATGTATCACCTTGTGGTGAAAACGGCATCATTCATATGACAAAGGACGCTGCAGGTCTTCTTGCGGCAAACTACATGATCTTCCATAACGTAGAAAAAGGGCACCTTCAGACTATCGGCGGAACCAAGATCATTATTGGTTCGGGATACACTGGAACTGGACCTGATGGAGTAACTGGCGCAACCGCGTCGGCAGGAAACAAATGGATGTACGGCACTGGTACCACCAAGACCTTTATCGGTGATATTGATGTCGTAAATGACAATCTAGCACAAGGCTATGACGTGTCGGGCAATGCAAACAGCCTACGTATTAAGGCAATCCGCCCAGCGGCGGTTTACTTTGACACAACTGTTCACCTCGCAGTCAGAGTTGATCTAACGGCATAGAATAAACCCTAGCCGCCGAAAGCAAACAAGGAGAAAAATAAACAATGGCAACTCAAGAATACGCCGCGAGTATTCAGGGTGTGTCAATTCGAGTAACTCGACTTGATGCATCTGGAAATCTCCTAAACGGCGCGGGCGATAGCTATACCACATCAGGATTCCTTCGCCTCTCGTTCACGCCTGAATACGAAGAAGGCGATGAAATGACAGAAAAGTCAGCAGACGGCACCGTCTGTGTGACGTACAAAGCTCCAGATACGCTAAAGCGTATCACAATGGAACTTGCAATCTGTGAACCAGACCCAGAACTTACTCAATTGATCTCCGGTGGTCTCTTGCTTCGCAAGAACTACGGAACGTACGCTTCACCGGATCGTAAGTCAATCGGATGGGCTTCCCCTGCATCTGGTGACGATCCTGCTGGTAATGGCGTTGCAATTGAAACCTGGTCTTTTGCTATCATTGATGGCAAGAAGGCAGCAAGCCGTCCATACTTCCACTGGGTATTCCCATTTGCAAAGCTTCGCCAGTCCGGCGACCGTGTAATTGAAAACGGAATGCTTGCAACAACATTTGAAGGCTATGGCCTTGGAAACTCGAACTTCTCAGATGGCCTTGATGAGCGTTGGGAGTTCCCAACCGCTACAGAACGTCCATACTCGTATGCTCGTGCAACATGGGCACCAACTGGTCGTAAGGGCTTCTACACCTGGCATGGTGATCTTACAGCTTCTGTTAGCAACGTTGCTCGCACAAGCTCGACAGCCACTCTTACTACATCTGCTGCTCACGGCTTCCAAGCTGGAGACTCAGTAGTAGTTGCAGGTCTTACCAACTCAGCTCTTAACGGAACATATACAATCGTATCTGCTCCAACAGCAACAACATTTACCTACACGACATCAACATCAGGAACAATTGCGTCAACTGCAGACTCCGGCACTGCAGATGTTGCAGCCAACGGTCGTGCGGTAACAGACTTTACAAGCCAAGGTTCTACGACCTCGTACAACGTACCTGGTAATGAGAACTACAACGCTGATAACGCGACTGACTTTATCATCGCGTCAACAGAGGATCCAACCTCCTAGTAAGAACAAGAGAGCGACATGCCAATGTGTAACCACCTACACAGGCATGTCGCTCCTCTTCATATAAAGACGAGTAGACGGGATTAACGAGTGTCAAATCTTTGGGTAACGGTTGATGAACTCGATGAGTACTCCGATGACGAATACGCCTACGACGCGGTAAAGGTCGCAACTCAACTTCTTTGGGCCATGAGTGGCCGTAAGTTTAATGGAATTACAACTGTAACAGAGCGCTATGTTTGCGCGTCACGCGCGTATCGTTTAGGTGCTTCATCACGTAACTATACCCCAGAGCTTGTTGGCGGAGACGTGTATAACATTCCTTTTGATGAATTTGATGACTACGCGGAAATTACCACCGACGGTATGTCACCCTCTACGCGCTTACGTTTGCGCGGCAGACCAGTAGTACGCATTCACTCGATTCGTGATAGAGCTGGCAAGATTGTGGATCCAGCAAATTACTACCTTGTAGATCACTCAACAATTCAAGCCAAAGCTGGAACTGCCTGGGCACCATGCAACATCGAGGTAACTTACTCATATGGAGCACCACCACCTGCGTCAGGCAAGGCTGCAGCTCGTGTGTTGGCAAAAGAATTTATTAAACTTTGGACAGGTGACGACGAGTGCATGCTTCCACAGCGCGTAACTTCCGTCTCAAGACAAGGCGTTAACTACACAATATTAGATAACCAGGACTTTATTCAAGAGATGAGAACTGGTCTTTACGTCGTTGACCTTTTCTTAAAGTCTACAAATCCAGATGGCGCTCGCACTAAAGCACGTGTATTTAGTCCAGACGTTCCACGCGCTCGCAGAACTGTGCCAAAGCCTTTGCCACTTGGACAAAGTGTTCTTGACATGTACGTCACTGGAAATGACGGCGGAGTATTGGACGTTAACCTTGACTACATTAACGCAGGATTTTTAGCAGACAACAATGACTGGGTACCTATCCTAAAGATTGCAAATTACACGGGTACTAAGTCTAAGGAACTTCCTACAGGTTCTGTTCAACTAAATGATCCTATTGTTACTGACGTGACAAGAAACGTTGCGACCAAGCAGTTGACTGACGGTATTGCTACAATAACCACGACTGCAGCGCATGGATTTGTAGAAGGTGACCTCGTCACAATTGCTGGAATTAACTCAACCTTTAATGGAAGTTATTACATCGTAGACGTTCCTTCCTCAACTGCGTTTACCTACGCACGCCAAGGGTATAGTGACGTTGCCTACGGAGCAGATACGGGAACAGCCACTGTTACAAATGAAACACGCGACTCAATAACATTGACAGTTTCCTACAACGACGCGTATGCCTACATTGGATTTGTTGATCCAGGAACATGGGACCTATACGCATCACGTCCAGATCCTACAGATGAAACTGCTACAGAAACTGTTTATATTGCCTCGGGTAACCTTGCACTTCGCCTTGGCAGAGAAGTCATTCCTACCTACATGCTTGGAGAGTAGCCATGGGACGACTAATAGACGTATCGACAGTAGATAGTAGAGCACTTAACTTAAAGAATCTTCTTGATAAGGTTCTTGAAAAGGTAGTTGAAGTTTACGAGGAATACAACGTACCTCTTCCAGATAGACGTTTTTGGACAATGGGTGAAGTTGCCATTGACTGTGAGCAACTTGCAGTGTCATTTATTCAAGTATATCTTGGCCGCCCAGGAGACGAGGCAAGTGAGCCACAGCGTTGCACCATGCCACGCAGCGCGGTGCTAGTAATCTCCGTATCGCGTGAGGTTCCAGTTGTCGGGCAAAACGGACGCGCTCCTACAGGTGAAAGAATTCAGGAGGCATCTGAGATTGCAGCAGTTGATGCGTGGATGTTTATGGAACTTATTAACAAGTTAGATCAATGGAAAGAGGCAGAGGGAGACTTTGGTCTTGGTGTTATTGCCACGGCTGATGCAAATGGATTTGACGGTGGTTTTCAGACTACTGCAATGAACTTAACGATAGCGGTGCCATAATGGCCGATGTCGTAACTATCAGAATAACATTTAATGGAAAAAAGATAGAGCAGATTATTCAATCGCCTAACGGTGACGTTGGAAGATATCTGCGTAAAAGAGGACTTCTTATCCTGTCAGCAGCAAAGGCACAGGTTGGAGTTAAGACTGGTAGACTTAAAGCATCTCTTCATATGCAACATGGAAGAAGCGGACCAGGGCAGTTTGTAAAGATAGGCTCGCCACTAAATTATGCGCTTGCTCACCACGAGGGAACGCGCCCTCATGTAATAACACCCAATAGAAAAGAATATCTACGGTTTTCATCAAAGGGTAGGGTAGTGTACTCCAGAGTAGTAATGCACCCTGGAACTAAGCCTAATAAATACCTCACCGATAACCTTTATTTGATAAGATCCTAGCGTTGAGACACAAGTCTCGATAAAGACACTAACACAATACGGAGGAAAGAAAGATATGGCAAAGTTCAAGGACTTCGGTTCTGGAGCAGGTACGAACGCAAAAGAACCAGTATCGTTTACTCTTCATGGAGAATCATTCGAGTGCCGTCAAGCTTTACAAGGAAAAGTAATTCTTGATCTTGTTGCTCGCTCTTCTGGAGAAAACGCAGCAGACGCAGCAAAGGTTATTGATGACTTTTTCTCAAGCGTTCTTCTACCAGAAAGCTTGACACGCTTTAATAACTTGTTAAAAGATCCAGACAGAATTGTTGATGTAGAAACTTTAGGAGAGATCAGCTCTTGGTTGGTTGAGGTTTACACCTCGCGCCCTACCGTGGGGCCAGAAGTCTCCTCAATTGGTGCGTAGACCTCTGGCCCTACGTTAATGGAAAAGGTATCGTGAACGGTTTAAGGATAGAAGAGTTGGACTCGAGAGATATGCTCGACGTTCTTCACTACTTCTTTGAAGAGGATATGTACTACTCTAGTGCAGAGCAAGCTGAAGGCCGCGACCGCGCTCGTCAGCAGATCTATAGTCAATTCTATGGATCAGAGTATCCGTATGCAATTACCGCAAACAAGAGTAACGCGCAAGGCGGTATGACTACTAAGAACTTTGATCTTGATGAAGAAGAGGGAGTAGTTCCATTTGATCCACTTGAGAAAAGTAAACCAACTAAACCGTTTGTTCCACCGACGCCAGTCAATGCTAAATCAAGTCAGCCATTTGGTTCTGTCTTAGATGGTCCATTGACAAACTAACTAATTGAAAATCTAAAAGAAAGGAGGTGAATGCATGGCAGTCGTAGGTAGTGCATATGTTGTCGTTCGCGCGATAACAAGCGGATTTGACAAAGACGTAAAAAGATCTTTCGCTGATTTTAACCGACAGGCTTTAGCTTCTCGAGCTAAGTTTCAAGGATTAGTCAGAACAGGATACGCTCTTGGTCCTCTTGTAGCGCAGCTTCTTTCAAGTTTTGGTGCTCTAGCTGGCGGACTTGTCTCTCTTGGAGCTGCTGTAGTTGCAACAATTCCGCAGTTGGTCACATTGGCTGGTGTATTCACCTCGCTGGGGTTGGCGGCCTTAGTCACTGCATCTGCTTTTTCAGGTGTTACCAAGGCAATATCTGCCGGACTGAAGAAGTCAACTGCAAGTGCTAAAGAAGATGCCAACGCTAAAATTGCTGCTGCTCGCCGTATTGAAGCAGCACAAGAAGCATTAGCAGACGCAGATGAAAGACTTACTGAAGCGCAAAACGATCTTAACAAAGCACTTAAAGACGGTCGCGAAGAACTTCAGCAACTTGGATTTGATGCAGAGGACGCTGCACTCAATGAAAAGAAAGCAGCCATCGAGCTTGAAAAAGCTCGTGAAACTCTTGCACGTGTTCAAGACCTGCCACCTAACTCACGCGCACGACGTGAAGCTCAACTTGCTTTTGCTGAGGCAGAATTAAATTACAGAAAATCAAAAGACCGTAATAAAGATTTACAACAGCAACAGAGCGATCTTGTTGATAAAAGTAAGAATGTAAGTAAAGAGCTTCTTGATGTAGCAAAAGCAACGTTCCCAGATGTGCAAGACGAAGGACTACTTCGCCTTATCTCTGCAACAGATACAGCGCAAGATGCGTTTAAGAACGTTCAACAGGCAGCAAAAGCAAAGGCGCGTGCCGAGCGTGACGCGTTGCGCGCGCAGGAAGACGCAAAGAAGGAGGCAAGCGGAGGCGGAGGAGTAGATCAGTTTGCCGAGGCGCTTAACGATCTTTCTCCAGCTGCGCAAAGTTTTGTAAAGTTTATTATTGATGAGTTTATACCAGCTCTAAAAAGACTTCGCGACGCTGCTGCTGAAGGTCTATTTCCCGGACTTGAGGCTGGTCTAAAAAGACTAAAGGACGAACTTTTCCCAGACCTTGAAAAATCTTTCTATAATCTTGGACAAAGTGTTGGAAGAGCGTTTAATAGCATCGTTGACTCGATGGTCGATCTTGAAAATAAGGCAGATCTTCAAAAGGTGTTTGACCAGGCAGGATACGTTGTAGAAGGCTTTGGAAAGATATTTGGAAACGTTTATGACAGCATTCTTTCTCTTCTTGTTGGAGCTGACTCACAGGTACGTCGCTTTGTAGACTTCCTTGTAAAGAAAAGTGGTGAGTTTGCAAAGTTTCTTGATACAAAGCAGGCCTCAGGAGAGCTTGACGCATTCTTTAAGAAGACGGGTGACATAGCTGCTCAGATCGGTGAGATCTTTGGCAACATGGTAAGCGGTATAGTAAATACAACTAAGGCCGCGTTTACTCCAGGTGGCGGTGGATATATCATACTTGACTGGCTGAAAGAAGTTACTGCCGGCTTTGAGACATTCTCTGGATCTGCAGAAGGTCAGGAAAAACTTTCAAATTGGCTAGCAGGAACCGCAGAAAATACTAAGTCAATTCTTGGAACTATTGGAGCCTACATAAAAGAGATTCTAAAGGCTGGAGCTGATCCAAACGTAGGAAAGTTTTGGAACACGTTAAGAGAAGGTTCTACATCATTTGGATCTCTTCTTACCTCCTTAAACGCAGGAGGACCTGCACTCGCTAACTTTATTGTTTCAATGATTAAGTTTGCAGAGATTACTCTTACAACTGGAGCAATACAAAATTTCTTTAACATTCTTGCTGGCGCAATAAATACAGTTGTAAATGTTCTTTCAAGTCCTGGAGTAAAGTTCCTGTTTGATCTTGGCTCGAAGCTGTTGGCCATATCTTTGGCTTTTGGCACAATATCCAAGGTTATTGTTTTTGCAGGAGAGGTAATGGCAGGAAGCTTGATGGCTCTTGGTAGAGCAGCGATGTTTCTTTTTAATCCTATACAAAGTCTTGGACTTGCCTACCTAAGACTTGGCCCCGTCCTAGCTCCAATAGCCGCGTCTCTCGGGTTATCAGTTGGCGCATTCATGGCAGTAATTGCAGTAGTCACAGCATTAGTCGCATTGTTTGTTGGAATGTACAACCAAAGCGAGATCTTTAGAGAGGCAATTGGTAAACTTATTGACGCAGTTGGAGGAGCATTAAAGGGTGCGTTTGACACAGTTAAGGGAGCACTTGCAGAGTTTAAGCCTCAAATTGAAGGAGTCAGCGGAGTCTTAAAAACACTTGGAGACTTTGCCGGAAAGTATATTGTTCCACTATTTCAATTTACACTTGTAGCGGCAATAAAAGTATTTTCTGAGGCAATAGCTGCTGCGTTGCGCGTAGCACGTGGGCTTTGGGAGATACTCACCGGTAATCCTATTGAAGGTATAAAAACAATCTTTGGTGCAGTAGGTAAGTTTATTGTAAATAGCATTGTTGGAATTTGGAACGCAGCAAAAGACGCGCTTAGTAAGATCCCAGTCTTTAACTCGATAATGAACGCAGCTCAATCAGCGTTCGGATTTATAGCTCGCCTATGGAATAATACATTTGCAAAGATAAAGTTTACAGTTCCTGGCTGGGTTCCTGGTCTTGGTGGTAAAGGCTTTGCAATTCCACCAATCCCTGGATTTGCAGAGGGCGGAGTTATTCAGCCGCAACCAGGAGGCGCAATTGTGCGTGTTGCCGAGGCTGGTCGTCCTGAGCGTATTGAACCTCTTGACGAGCAAGGTCTTTCTCGTCGCGATAGAGCAATTGTTGCTCAATTGGCAGGAAACGGCGGCGGTCCTGCAAACATCATAAATGTCTATCCATCAGCAGGAATGAATGAATCAGAACTCGCGGCAATGATTGACCGCACCTTGGCATTTAGACTACGTCGCGGAGGTGCGTGATGCCGATCTCACAAAGAAATAACCTGATTGTTAATCCGTCTTTTAAGACAAACACTACTGGTTGGTCTGCAACAGGATCTAGCACCCTTGCTCGTATTACAAACGAGTACTTTTATGGATCATCGTGCCTTGAGGTTACAAAAGCAGCGTCCGCGAACTCAGGAGCAGTAACTGCAAGTCGTATTCTTGTTACGGCAGGTCTTTCATACGCGCTTGGAGCATACGTAAAAATCCCAGCGGCAAATGCCACAGGGACACTTTCCGCTGATGTTATTTGGTATAACTCAGCAAGTGGCGGAAGTGTTATTTCTACTTCAAACTCAGTTCAACTTGAGGTTATTGGTGGAGACGACTGGGTTCGTCTTACCGGAGTCTTTACTGCGCCTAGCGGTGCGCTAAGTGCACTTGTAAGAGTTGTTCAACCGACATCAGGAACAGCCGGACAGAAGTTTTTAGTGGACGCGGTTCTTTTTGAGCAGGCAACATACCTAAACGAGTATGTTGACGAGCCAACGCAGGCTGAGGAAACTCAGAAAGTAGTCCAAGCATTTCGCCCAGTTCCTTATCCAAAGATCACCGGACTATTTTTACGTGCAGATGTAAGCATCGGTTCACTTGTTCTTAACACTATAGACGAGGACGGTGTCGTGTGGATCTGCACCGACATTGAAGGTTGGTGGACCCACCCAGAGCCAGAGGTGCGTGACATTCCTCGTGGTTGGGGTGACGGATCTTATGACGTCCGTGGACGATATGCGGCACGTCAACTTACACTCAATGGAGTGTTTCTTCCACCTGATTCAAGTTATGTAAAAACAGCGCGAGATAAGCTTATTACAAATACAGATCTAGTTTACGTTGGAGACTGGCTAAAGACAGATGAGGACCCCACTAAGGCGTCCTACGTTCGTCTCTCAGGGCGTCCTGAGATTAACACCGTAAATGCACGCGGCCGCACTGAATTCTCTATCGGATTAAGGGCTCCAGACCCTCTTAAGTATGAGTGGTACGCGGGGCACGAGCTTGGATACAGATCTACTGTCATTCCTTGTGAAAACTCTTCCACCTCAGAGACTGGTCAGGCAACTGTGACAAACACGGGAAATGCCTACGCTCCAGTTGTTCTTTCAATTGAAGGTCCTATTGTTGGGCCTGCAACAATTACAAATGAAACGACAAATGAGTCAATAACAATAATCGAGGCCGTAGGGTCTGGAGCCATTCTTGAGATTGATACTTTAGAGCACGAGGTATCACTTGATGGTGATGCTGTAGGAAAACGTAACTTGATTGACGTTCTTGCCGAGTGGATTCTTCTTGCGCCTGGAGATAATGTTATTTCATTTACAGATGACGGAGACGCAACAAGTGATGCGACACTGACAGTGTATTATCGCTCAGCTTGGCTAGGATAGGTATACAATGTCCGATACAACGACGAACGTACTTAACGAGGTATAGTAATGGTAGCGACAGACACACTATCTGCTGAGTACCGTTATTTCACAACTAATCTTTTGTCAAATGATGTACTTGCAGAGATTCCATTTAAGAGCGTGTCGTTTGAACGTGCATTAAACTCCGCAGGTACTTTTTCTGGAACAATACCAGTTTTACCAAGTAACACTGGAATGGACCTATACAATAGCACGATGCCAGGAAAGACAGGGCTGTATATCGTTCGCGACGGAGTATGCGTTTGGGGCGGAATTATATGGAGTCGTTCATACAACGTAGTAGATAGAAGCTTAAATGTCAATGCATCAGAGTTTACAAGCTATCTGTATCATAGAAACATCTGGAAGACATGGACGCATGACTTTGGAGCTACGCTTGTCGTATCTAGTGGAACAGTTACTGCAACACTAGAGGCATTCGAGTACGCGTTCCCAGTCGGATCAAGTGTTCGTCTATCTTTTCCTGAGGTCGGAGACTTTCAATATACTGGATACTATACAGTTGCATCTGCACCTACCGCAGACTCGTTTACAATCAACGGAACATCTATTCCAAATGGAACATATACGGGAGTTACAGTCTACGTTCGTGTTGATACATATGACTATGTTCGTCAGCTTCTTGACGAGGTACTTGTTGACTTTAGCGGAATTTCTTTTCCAAACACAGACATCGAGCCTGCGCAAACTAACGATCTACAGATTACATCTATCGCGGTAGTAAGTGGAGTAACAAGAATAACTACTGCAACTGCGCACGGAATTATTCCTACACAGGCGGTAGAAATATACAACGTAAATGCAACATTTAATGGAATATGGGAGGTTGTTGCAACACCAACATCTACAACATTTACTATTGACTCTTCCGCCTCCGCGTCCGTGTCCACGGTAACAAGAACAGTTACATTTAAGAAGATAGAAGATTTTATTGGAACAGTTACTACTTCAGCGTCGCATGGATTTTCTACTGGGCAAACTGTTGTCTTGTCTGGTCTAGATAACACTACAGACTTTAGCGTTACGTTTGATGGAGAGTTCGAGATTCTTTCAACACCTACTGCAACAACTTTCACAGTTGCGGTTGCAGATAGCGATTTAGTAGAAACTGCTGTAGCAAGTGGAACTGCTACTGTTCAACCAACTGTAAGTGTTGGAACCTATGGACCATATCCAGGAAACTCAGATCTTGATATTGCATATTCAACTGCTGCGTACAGTGGAAGTAACATACAAAATACGTCCTATCGTGGGTATGAACTGCGCTCAGTAGGCGAGGAGCTTGACGAGTACGCAGACACCGTTGATGGCTTTGAGTTTAGAGTTGACTGCGATCTTGAGTACGTAGGAGGAATTCCAGTTTTTACAAGAACATTTGTTCTTTTGTCAATTGACTATCCAAATCCTCCTGCTGCAGGTCAGGCCGCACCTCCAAGTAGATATGGAGCAGACGAGGTTGTGTTTGAGTATCCTGGAAACATCATTGATGTTACTATGGATGAAAATGCAGAAGACTCTGCAACACGTTTCTTTGTTGTTGGCAATATTCCAGATCTTGGTGAAGATGCATCTCAGCCGTATGCTGTCGCGTCTGCGACAGATCTATTACAAGATGGCTGGCCTATTCTTGACGCAGAAGAGACGCGTAATGAGGTATCAGATGAAGAGCTTCTATACGCGCACGCTGAACGCTATCTTGCTGAGTCCCGTCCACCTATCTCAGATATTAAGGTTCGTGTAAATGGATCATTAAGTCCACGGATTGGAGAATATGTTCCAGGTGACTGGTGCTCTATCATAGTAAATGATGAGTTTGTTCGTATGCGTCTAGCATCTGACCTCGAGCCACGTGACACTGTCATCGTGCGTAAGATAGACGGGTATAAGGTTTCAGTTCCAGACTCTCCTAGCTTTGGCGAGGAAGTCGAGCTCACATTAGTTACAGAGCCGGAGGTGGATAAGATTGGCCAGTAGACGTAGACGCCGTAAAGGCATAGGCAAGGTAATTACAAGCGTTGAGCGTAAGGTTCGTCGCATTGAAAAGCGCCCTGGAGCAAAGCGGCTAAAGACAAACGTTGTCACCACCGACAAGATCTTACCTCGCGCTATTGTCACCAAAAAGATTGATACTGACGCGGTAACTGCAAATGAAGCTGCGTTTGGAGTTCCTGTTATCACAGATACTCAGCCAACTGAGAATCTAAAAGAAGGAACTCTCTGGGTAAATCCAGACGATGGTGCAGCGGCAGTATACAGCACTGACTCATCTACTTTTATTGGCGTCACAGACGCTACGGCACAGACAATTGCGGCAAGCAAAAATACAACATACGTTCAAGCAAGCGAGCCTACGGGTGGGACGTATAGCGCTGGAGATCTTTGGATAGACATTGATGATGGAAATAAACTTTACGCCTGGAGCGGAACAGCTTGGGTTGCTCGTCAAGACGGCGCAATTGCAACTGCACAGGCAACTGCTGACGGAAAGAACACGATATATCGTCAAACAACTGCGCCTACAGGTGGAACGTATGCGACAGGTGATCTTTGGTTTGATACTGATGACAACAACAAGATTTATCGCTACAACGGAACTAATTGGAACACAGCGGTTCAACTTGGCGGAAACGCACTTGCAAACGTAAATGCCAATACCATTACCGCAGGAACAATTGATGCAAGTGTTATTACAGTGTCAAATATCAACGCTGGAAACATATCAACAGGAATATTAGACGCAAGTATTATCACGGTAAGAAACGCTGTCGGTAGTAATAGAATCGAGTTAAATAACTTAGGTCTTTTTGCGTATCAAAGTAACGTTGCCACAGTCTCAATTACAAACACCGGAACTGCTGTCTTTTCTGGAACCGTAAATGCAAATGGAGGAAATTTTACAGGATACGTCACTGGTGGAACTATGCGCTTTGGGGCAGACGTAAACTCAACAAACGATGGAATTTACATCAATGCAAATAACTACTGGTATGACACTGGAACGTTTAAGGTAGGTGATGGCAGTTCATTCGTCAGTTTTGCGTCAGGGACACTTACTGTTGCCGGAACAATAACCTCTGGCTCTACAATTGCTGGAACAGCCGCGTCTACTGTAGTATCTAATGCGGCAGAAGGTGAGTCAGCTCTTCAGCCTGGAAATGGAATTGTAGACAATGCTAGTGATCAGATCGTTAGTATTAGCACGTCTAGTGGTATACGCATTGGTACCGCCCCTACCGCTACTGGAAACACGGCACGCGTTGAAATTAACTCCGGTGGATTTTTTGCGTACAATGGAAGTGTTGCAACTGTTCAAATTACAAGCGCAGGAAACGCTACTTTCACTGGCACTGTAATAGGTTCTACATTTACTTCTACTAATTATTCTGGAGGGACTGGCTTAGCTTTAGCTCCTTCAGGTAGTGGAAACTCTATTTTATTTAACGTCAGTGGTTCGCAGATAGCAGATATAACTACCGTCGCTGGCGGTCTTGTTATTACATCTGGATCAAGTCAACTGGTTATGTCAACCGCTGGTTCAACTACACTTTCTAGTGCCTTTAACACTCTTACTATGTCTGCTGCACCTACACTAAACAGCAGCGGAGCTAATACAAGCGGAGGACTTGGTTCACTAAGAAACATATGGGCTTCATCAAGTGCACCATCACCTACGTCAGACCCAGGAGCTCCTGGAACTAACGGAGATGTCTGGTTAAGGTGGGCATAGCATATGCCTGGACTTGTTAAAGTTTCTGGAACTTGGAGAACTCTTACTAATTTATATGTAAAAGTCTCTGGAACTTGGAGAAATGTAACAGAAGGATATGTAAAAGTATCAGGAACATGGAGACAGTTTTTTGGTTCAGCGACTGCTCCAGGCCAGGTAACTGGACTTACTGCAACAGATTTTGGTACAAGTCGTTCGTACAACAACGGACGAATCGATCTGTTATGGACTGCGCCAAGCGACGGTGGGTCGCCAATCACCGGATACTTCATCGAGTACTCTATAAACGGAGTAACATATTTTACGCTTGTGTCTAACACAGGCACTACGTCTACAAGCTATACGGACATTGGTCTTACAAGCGCGCAAACTTATTATTACAGGGTGTCAGCAATAAATGCAATAGGAACAGGAACTGCGTCTTCCGCCGCTAGTGCAACTGCAACAACAGTACCACAAACACCAACAGTAAGCGCAAGCGTTTCAAGCTCTACCCAAGTATCGTTAAGTTTCTCAGGCGCAACTGGTGGAAAGGCACTTTCTTCCTTAACTATTACATCTAGTCCTTCAATATCGTTGAGCTACAGCGGAACGTCAAGTCCAATCACGGTAACTGGTTCATATGCTGTCAATCAAGCATACACCTTTACGATGTCTGCCACAAACGCTAACGGCACATCGGGAACCTCATCTGCTTCTAACTCTGTGACGCCAAACGCCTTATCTGTTCCTGTGCTAATCACTGCTCCTACTATTTCACCAAGCTCAGGAACTGCAGGCACGACAGTATACTCAGTCACAACGGGATCTTGGACAAACTCTCCGACATCTTATCTTTATCAGTGGCAATCATTTGACACTCCTACGTACATTACAGCTCCAGGAACATCTACAAATTCTACCTACACTCCACCACCTAACTTCTTTACTTTAGGCTACTTAAGCCCGATACGCTGCCGTGTGACTGCTGTAAACGCAGCAGGCAATTCTACTCCTGCCATATCTTCTAACACTGCATCAGTTTCTCCTCCTCTTTCTCCACCTAGTGGAGGAACAGTTACTTTGTCTGGTACTGGCGTTGCAGGAACGTCTATTACAGCTACAACCTCTGGCTGGTCTAACTCTCCAACAAGTTACAGCGTAAGAATCTACGCGTCGACTACAAACCCTCCAACTACATCAGACGTTCTTAAAGCAAGCTCGTCTTCTTCCTCTGTCTCGTACACCGTGACAACATTTGATGCTAGCCCTCCACCATATTACTTTAAGGCATTTGCGACCGCAACAAATGCAGCAGGTACCTCGTCTGAAGTTGGATCAAACGTTATTCTTTCCAGTTTAGGCGCACCTTCAACTCCAGGCATACCAACAATGACGTATGACTCAGCAAATAGTACTGCAAGTAACTGGGCATATGACATAACATGGACTGCCTCGACTGGTAGTGGGACAATTCAATATCAACTTGATTGCCGCGCTACAAATAATACCAGTGACCCAAGAACGATCTTATCTACTGCCACGCGTCCTTCATCTGGTTTATATTCTTCTAGTTCTCAGCAGGACGTTCTGCTTTCAAGAACATATCTTTTATGGAGTGTTCGCGCTCGTGCGACAAACGATGGTGGCACCAGTTGGTCAGCCTACTCTGACTGGTCTAGCTGGGCGTAGGTGATATATGGAACTAGATAAACAAACAAAGTTGAAACTAATAGATGAAACAATATCGCTTGCCCAGACAAGAATAGACCTTATGCAGGCAAAGGTAGATCAAGGTGAACAAAATAAAGAAGGGCTTCCTTCCTACGAAAGTCTTGTTGCACAAGAGATGCAAAAGAAGACCGCTCTAATTGAGTTTAGAAATAGCGTTGAACAAGAACAGTAAAACAGGAAGATATAGTATAGGATTTTAACGTCGCAGTGACGTTAAATGGACAAAGGAGACAAACGGTGTCAGCCGTAGAGCTAACGACTGAAGAAAAGATCGCGGTCATACAATCGCATGTGAAAAACGTGCAATACAACAAATACAATGCGCAAATAACTCTCGTTGCAGAAAATGCGCTTGAGACTCCTGACGCAGACAAGGTAGCATCTGCTAACGAGGTAATCACAAAAGCTAACCTTCAACTTGTTGCCTTACAGGCAGAAATTGACGCGTTGAGTGCATAATGAATATTGAGCAACCAAAAGACAAAAAAGAACTAATGATTGTTGCCTTGCAACAACGTATTGGTGAGATGGCAATGATGTACGAAGGACAAATTGCGTCTTTACGTGCAGACATTACAATGCTATCCCGTGTAAACGATATTGCTAATGGAAATGTAGACTTAGGAGACCAAAACTAAGTGTATGAGGTAAAGGACGGATCTCGCACTCTACAATTTAGCGGTAAGCTTCTTGCTGAGTCTTCGTCTTGGAGACGAGGCTCGTATCGCTGGATTGAGTTTAAGTTGTACAAAACGGACAACGGCTCATACATTCTTTCTCGCATTGGAGTCTCGCTTATATTCCACGGAGCTGCCTGCCCGCTCGTAAAACGATACGGATTAAACGAGATGACATCTTCCTCGCTTAATAATGATGCTACCCCTTGCGAGGAGTGTAACCCCACAAGAAGCGTAGAGATGGTTTTTCCGGAGAAGGATAGATATTGGGCACAGGTATCCGAGGATCCAGTTCCCGTCCTTGAGGCATTGTATAAATACGACCAGTCAGGCGCACGATACCTAACTAACGTCGCACAAAGGCTATTAGAGGAAGCCTCGGATAATGACAGAGGCATTGAGTCTGTCTATAGAATTGAGTTGATTCCTTAGTTAATTTTTGACATATGTAGTGATATAATTTTTATCTAACAAAAGGACGAATGACATGTTTATCATAGTTGAAGGCACCGACGCCTCAGGCAAGACCACACTTGTCAATGAGATACAAAAACAACTAGAGACATTATTTCCACGCAAAAACATTGAGTTTTATCACAAATCTAAGCCAGAGCAGATGACCCGTCGATGGGTATTAGAAGACTATGTAACAAGTATTGAAACAGGAGACTGGCAAAATCGCATTGCGGTTGCAGACCGCTGGCACTGGGGTGAGGTAACATACGCCCCTCTCAAAAGACCAGAGTCCAGCACAGACGGCTACGGTCTACTTGGAGTTGCCGGTTGGCGTTGGGTTGAGCTCTTTCTTCGCAGTCGCGGTGTCGCACAGTTCTGGCTCTACCAACCACTTGCGGTGATAAAAGAGCGATTATCCGCACGTGGCGATGACTACGTAAAGGTTGACGAGCTTGAGAAGATCCTCGAGCTATATCAGTTTGCCGCACGCAACTGCGCCACGCTTGTTGATGTATTGGAGCCAGAGCCAAACTCACTACACCGCGTTCATGATCTTGCGCGATCTATAATTGACGAGGCACACTACGAGAATGAACTTGTAGAGCCTTTACGCGATTTTCCATACTACATCGGACCACGTTATCCTGACGTATTACTTGTTGGTGATAAACGAAATATCACGTCTAGATACGGCGAGGAAACGATATTACCATTTATGCCTGTTGACGGAAACTCCGGTGACTTTCTTTTATCATCACTACCAAGTCCGTTTTGGAAAAACATCGGACTTATCAACATCAACGAGACAAACTCGATAAACGTTGATCTACTTTGGAATATACTTGGCCACCCTCCTATCATTGCACTAGGACGGTTAGCAGAAAAAGGACTAAGAACTCATGGATTTAAGGAGGACTCATACGTTGTTCTTCCACATCCGCAACATGTACGACGTTTCTTTAACTCACGCAAGGACGACTACGGAATAGAGATCTACAGGCAGGCACAATCATTTGACAGGGAGAGCACATGGATACTGCGATAATCAACATACCAGACGCGGTTAACGGATACGTTGATCTTGTTAAGCACGTCTTAGAGCACGGACGAGAAACCGCTCCGCGCGGAATGAAGACCCGTGAGATTGAGGACGCGGTAATTCGTATTGACGACGTTCGCAACACCTTACCGTTGGGCGTAGGACGCGGAACTGTTCCAGGTATTGGCGCGGTTGAGGCGTGTCAACTACTTGCAGGTTTATCTACTCCAAAGCTTGTTATTGAGGTTGGCCCGCAGTTTAAGAACTACGCGGAGGACAACGGTCTATTTCACGGAGCATACGGATTACGAACAAAGGGACAATACTCAAAGATAGTTGAAAGACTAAAGCAGGATCCAGACACACGCCAGGCGGTTGTGACAATCTGGAATCCAGAGCTTGACCTTATGCCAAAGAAGCGTGACTACCCTTGTACAATTCTTCATCAATTTAGAATACGTGACAACAAGCTCAACATGACTGTGTTCATGCGCTCAAATGACGTATGGCTTGGAGCCGCGTATGACTTCTTCCAGTTTACCCGCGTGCAACTTGCGATGGCAAATGTTTTAGGAATTGAGCCAGGTAAGTACACGCATCACGTTGGATCTCTTCATATCTATGAGCAACACTACGAGGCAGCGGACAGATTGTATCACATTGACCGTGACAAGTACGAGGAAGTTCCTCCAATTCACGGCGCAACTTGGGCAGACGTCGAGCGTTACGCGCTGCTTGCACTTTCAGCCGCAACTCATCGACATGAACCACTACTTGTGAATAGCTTAACTCCTCTTGAAGGTTGGTACGCACGCGCGATGATTCGTGCTATCAACAAAAACGAGGAAAAACAAAATGGATGAAGAAGAGCTTGAAAAGCTGAAGAAGGAAATGGAGCAATATGGAAGCCCTCTTCGCGGAGCGGTTGTTCAGCTTCATGAGATCTACTCCGAGCTTCAGCGCGCTGGCTTTACCCGCAAGGAAGCTCTTCACCTTATCTCTAAGTTATTTGTTGCAACTATCATAGAAGGACCAGAACTCGATAAATGATCCGTCCAAGCTGGGACCAAACGTGGATGTCGGTGGCAGATGCTATTGCCAAACGTTCACGTTGCAGTCGTGCGCAAATTGGTGCGGTTGTCGTCTCAAAGGATCAACGTATTAGCTCTACTGGATATAACGGACCTGCGGCAACGCTTAACGTTGAAGGCGACTGTATAGACTGGTGCCCACGTGCGCAAGGCGTAGTTCCACTTACAAATACATATGATTCATGTCCGTCAATACACGCAGAGGCAAATGCGCTTTTATATGTAGACCGCTCGCGTGTTGAAGGTGGAACAATATACATAACAGATGCAGCATGTTATCAGTGTGCAAAGCTTGTGTCAAACGCTGGAATACGTCGTGTAGTTATGAGAATTGGAACACGCGCGTCACACCGTCTTCCTGATGAGACCGTGGAGTACTTTAGACAGTGTAATATTGAGGTAACGATAACAGAGGACGTACATGACAACTAGTGGCTTAGGTGATGTCAAGCTTCACCTTGTCGACAGCGTTGAAAAGGCTGAGGCTTTTATGCGCTGGCTTGGTGAGCGTCGTCCTCATGATGCGATTGCAGTTGATACTGAAACTGGCGAGCGTCCAGGAGGTCAACGCAGTGATGCGCTATCTCCATGGCACGGTCAACTTCGTCTTGTGCAGGTTGGCGATGGCCAACAAGGTTGGTCAATTCCCTGGCAGGAATGGTCAGGTGTGTTTTATGAGGCCATGGATAAGTTTGATGGTCAACTAATCTGTCACAACATTGCGTTTGAGGCTCGCTGGTTTGCAATACACTCACGCTGGAACATTCCGTGGCATAGAGCGCATGACACAATGATTATGGCGCACATAATTGATCCTCTTGGGTCCGGAGCATTGAAGCAACTTGCCGCGTTACACGTTGATGGACGCGCAGTTGCATTGCAGGAAACACTAGACGTAAAGCTTATTGAAAACGGATGGACCTGGGGAACAGTTCCAGTTAACTTTGAACCGTACTGGGCATATGGAGCTCTTGACTGTGTGCTTACAACACGCCTATGGGAAATGTTTTATGCTAAGTGTGGCCCAAATGGACCGTATAACCGTGCGTATGAGCTTGAGATGTCTGCACGACGCATTGTAACTCGCATGGAGATCAATGGAGCACGCGTAGACCTTGACTACTCAAAGAAAAAGTATGAAGAGCTTACTAAATACGCAGAGTCTGTTAAGGACTGGGCACGTAAGACCTACAACGGCGTTTCAATATCAAGTAACATGCAGTTGGTGCGTCTTTTAGAGTCTCTTGGCGCAGAAATTACAGAATTCACACCTACAGGACAAAAATCTGCGACAAAGGACCAACTAAAGTTACTTACCATCAACGGAAACGACGAGGTAAAAAATCTTGCCGAGGTTGTGTTAAAACAACGCAAGGCAGATAAGCTTGCCAACACTTATTTTTCAAACTTCCTTACAGAAAACGTCAACGGAGTAGTTCACCCTTCCGTTAAGACACTTGGTGCAAGAACAAGTCGCATGAGTATACAAAACCCAGCGTTGCAGACCCTGCCTAAGGGTGATGACACCGTCCGCACCGCTTTTATACCAAAGGACGAGGACCATGTCATTATTACCAGCGACCTTGACCAGGTCGAGTTCAGAATGTTTGCCTCACTCTCGCAAGATCCAAATCTCATCACGCTATTCAACAGAGCTGACGCTACTGGGTCAGATCCGTTTACGGAAATTGGTAGAGAAATCTACAACGATCCAAATATGCAACGGTCGGATAAGCGTCGTAACCTTATTAAAGGAACGGTATACGGTCGTCTTTACGGAGCTGGAGTCGCAAAGCAGGCGCTTACTGCTGGAGTACCTGAGTTCCAGATGAAACAGGTATCCGATGCGTTTGACTCACGCTTCGCAGGTATGGCACATTTTCAACGTCAAATTGAAGACGCAGGTATGCGTCGCGTAAAGGCAGAGGGCCAAGGATACGTGTACACATGGACAGGCAGACGCCTCCCGTGTGATGAAGATCGAGTCTACACCTTGGTGAATTATTTAATTCAAGGAGGAGCTGCCGAGGTGTTTAAGGCAAACCTCGTTAAGTTAGATCAAGCAGATCTAACAGAGCTTCTTATCGTTCCTGTGCACGATGAAATTGTTCTTAACGCACCGCGCAAAGACGCTCATGAAATCATGAAGACAGTTCAAGAGTGTATGACAACTCGTGAAGGTTGGGCAGTGCCGTTGACTGCTGGAATTGACGGACCTATGGAGAATTGGGGGCAAAAGTACAGGTGATGTATATCTTAGCAGTTGATCCAGGAAAGGCAAGCGGCATAGCCCTGCTTTCACTAAAACTTGGCGACGAGCCAAAGATCATCATGTCTGGTGAGTATCAGATGAAGGAATATGCCCAGCCGATACGTGACGCGTTGGAAAAAGCAAAGCTATCAAACACTGCAATACAGGTGGTATGCGAGAGGTTTATCATTAACGCTCAGACAGTTCGCAACTCGCAGGCTCCCTACAGCTTAGAACAAATCGGCATTCTCAAACAAATAATGCTAGACTGTGGGATAGATCCTGAGTCAATTATCTTCCAGTCTCCTGCGGACGCCAAGGCAATGTTTGATAACCCTAAGTTGAAGAAACTGGAGTATTGGCATAAGGGCGGAGAAGGCCACGCCCTTGACGCGATACGCCATGGTCTTTTGAGGTGTGTAAAGCTAGGTTGGAAGCCTTTGAGACTACTTCAATAAAAATCTACATACTAGGTCAAAATGTAGTTTCTTTTTTATCAAAACCTGTTAGTATAGACATAACGACGAAAGGATTGGCAATAGGTGTCAGTAAACGTAGAACTCAACGCATTGGGTAACACCATAATTATCAATGCAGAGTGGCGCTATAAGGAACTTTGCAAGAGTTTGCCTGGCGCAAAGTGGGATACAAAAGAACAGCAGTGGCATGTGCCTACGAGCTGGGCGAGCTGTCTCGCACTACGATCTACCTTTAAGAATGACCTTGTTATTGGCCCTAGATTGACCGACTGGGCAACCAACGAGTTAACCAATCGGATTACCCCAGCGAATACTCTACGTGACCTAGAGACCCTAGAGGACGCCTCTAATGCGGACCTATTTCCCCACCAGAGAGCTGGCGTTGCGTTTTTGAAGGCGGCGCGTCGTGCCCTACTTGCCGACGAGCCTGGCCTTGGAAAAACAGCCCAGGCAATACGTGCGATGAAGGCACTACAGGAATCAGGCAGTGAAGTTTTTCCTGCGCTTATCGTTTGCCCTAATACCCTTAAGAAAAACTGGAAGCGTGAGTTTGCAAAATGGTGGCCAGACGTAGACGTTCAAGTAATCAAGGGATCTGCTACCCAAAGGCGTAAGCAGTTTGAGCAACCATCGCAGGTATTTGTAATTAACTGGGAAAGTCTACGTGCGCACTCGCGTCTTGCTGGGTATGGCTCGGTAGCGTTATCCCGCTGCCAGGAATGTGGCGGCCACGATGAAAAGATCTCAGAGAACCGCTGCGAGGTTCACCCACGCGAGTTAAATCAAATCGACTTTAAGTCTGTAGTTGCCGATGAGATCCACAGATCAAAGGAACCTAAGTCAAAGCAAACCCGTGCACTCTGGGCGGCAACAGGTGACGCAGATATACGCTTTGCACTTACAGGAACGCCAATTGCAAACGATGTTTTAGATCTATGGTCAATTCTTCACTGGCTAAGTCCAGAGGAATGGCCAAGCAAGACACGTTGGGTTGACCGCATGGTCAATACGATGTTAAATGCATTTGGCGGAATGATGGTTTTAGGTGTTAAGCCTCACATGGAACAAGAATTCTATGCGGCGATAAATCCACGGATGCGACGCATGCTAAAGAAAAAAGTACTGCCGTGGCTTCCAGAGATGATGTTTGAACGCCGTGACGTTGAGATGAGCACAAAGCAAAAGAAGGCGTATGACCAGATGCGCGACATGATGATTGCAGAGCTAGAAAACGGCGAGGCACTAACTGCACCGTCACCTCTTACTCAGACAATTCGTTTACTGCAGTTTGCAAGCTCGTACGCAGAGATGGCGTCAAACGAGGAAACCGGTGAGGTACGCGCAATATTGGCAGAGCCTTCATGCAAGGTTGACGCATTGATGGACGACATCAAAAATGGCGACTTTGGAAATGACTCCGTTGCAGTGTGTGCGGTATCACGTCAGTTAATTGAAATTTTAAGTGCGGCAATGACGAAGGAAGAGATACCACACGGTCTCATCACTGGTGCTCAGGACGAGGACGAACGTCAACAAGCGATTGACGACTTCCAGTCTGGCAAGATCAAGTGGATTCTCTTTACAGCACAGGCAGGTGGCGTCGGCGTTACCCTCACCGCTGCACGCCGCCTTGTCATGCTGCAACGTCCGTGGTCACTTGTAGATCACAAGCAGGCGTTAGATCGCGTGCACCGTATTGGATCTGAGATTCACGACTCCGTCATCATCACGGACTATGTTACAGATGGAACTATTGAAGAGCGTGTGATCCAGGTTCTTGAAACCAAGGCAGACAACTTTGAACAAATTGTTCGTGATAAAGATAAGCTTCTCTCACTACTCAAGGACGATAAGGCAGGAAACCTATGACCGATCCAATACGTATCTCAAACTCTGAGGTACAGACATTCAAGGACTGCCGTCGCAAGTGGTGGCTAAGCTACTACCGTCGCCTTCAGCCTAAGACGCAACAGATGACAGGTGCGCTCGCACTTGGAAGCCGTATTCACCAGGCACTTGATGATTATTACTCAAAAGGTATTCCTTTGCTAGATGCGCACTCCGCGCTCGTTGAGACAGACCGTAAGATTCTTGTTGAGTCATATAGAGATACGTATGACCTCGACTCTGAGGCCGAGCTTGGACGCATCATGCTTGAAGGTTACCTACAGTGGGTCGAGGAAAACGGAATTGACTCGGAGCTAGAGATGATCTCTACCGAGGAAATTATCTCAATGCCGCTGCTTGAAGGACGCGTTGAGCTTCAAGGAAAACTCGACATGCGTGTTCGTCGCAAGGTTGACGGCGTGCGTATGTTCCGCGACTTTAAGACTGTCGGCGGATCATTTACAGACTTTGGCTCAATGGCTCATATGAACGAGCAGATCCTTACATATATGATGCTAGAGACTGCGCAAAATAAAGAAGGCGAACGCTCTGAGGGTGGAATCTTTACTATGCTAAAGAAGGTAAAGCGTAGCGCCAACGCACGTCCGCCGTTCTACGATCAGATTGAAGTACGTCACAACGTGTTTGCACTGCGCTCGTTTTGGCAGAGAATTCATGGTGTACTTACTGATTTGATGAGTGTTCGTGATGGACTTGACGCTGGAGGAGATCATCGCTTTCTTGCGTATCCTCGCCCAAGTCGCGACTGCAAATGGAAATGCCAATTTTTCACTGTATGCCCGCTGCTTGACGACGGAAGCGCCGCCGAGCAAGCCGTCAGTGAAATGTTCGAAGTAGGAGATCCATATGGATACTACTCTACACAAGAGAAGAAAGGAAGTGAGTGACGTATGTCAGAAGTACAACGATCTCTCACGATGATGGTGTATGGAGAATCAAAGGTTGGAAAGTCTACCTTTGCAGTCACCGCACCGTATCCTCGACTCATGCTTGACGTAGAAGGCGGACACAGATTCCTGCCTATCATCGTTAAGTACTGGGACCCCCTGCGCGAGGAACCTCCTGTCGCAGATGGCACGTGGGATACGTGTGTTGTCACCGTTCGTGATTATGACACAGTTATAAAGACATATCAGTGGCTACAACTAGGTAAGCATCAGTTCAAGAGCTTGATTATTGACTCAATCTCAGAACTACAGGTAAAGTGCATGGACTCAATTGCAGGTAACGAGCAGATGAAGATGCAACAGTGGGGCGAGTTACTTCGTCACATGGGCGCTCTTCTACGCGACCTGCGTGATCTTACAATGCACCCAACCAATCCGCTTGAGGCAGTCGTTCTAACAGCTATGGCACGTTCCAGCGATGGACGTAGCAAGCCGTACCTACAAGGACAACTTGCAATTCAAGCACCATATTTCTACGACATTCTTGGAGCTCTTACAGTCGAATCTGTACCAAATCCAGATCCGCTACAGCCTCCATACAAGGTACGACGTATGTATGTAGAGCGTACAAATGAGTACGAAGCAGGCGAGCGCGTCCAAGGTCGTCTTGGCGCAGTCGTTGAACAATCAAATCTTGGAGTCGAACGCATGTTAGATATTGTCTTCGGTCCAAAAACCCAACCCGCACAAGCACAGACAGGAGAAAAATAACAGATGAGCACTCTTAATTGGGGCGATCTCGTTAAGGACGCTGGCGAAGTCGCCAGCTACGAACCACTACCAGACGGTGACTATGATCTTACCGTTATGGAAGCTACAGCAAAGGTCTCGCAATCTGGCAAGACTATGTTTGCAATCAAGGCACAGGTACAAAATGGACCTCACGCCAAAAGACTTATCTGGGATAACCTTGTTGTTACACCAGACAGCGCTGCGGCGCTTGGTATGTTCTTCCGCAAGATGGCAGCTCTCGGTCTCGGCCGCGAGTTCTTCTCATCTAATCCTTCCAATGCTCAAATTGAAGCGGCGTTGAAGGGACGTTCATTCCGTGCACAGGTCGGTTCACGTACCTGGCAAGGAAATAAGAAGAATGAAATTAAGATGTACTTTGCATCGCCAGTTGCAGCACCTGCAACTGCCGCCGCACCTGCACCAGCAGCAGCTCCGGCACCAGCACCCGCTCCAGCTCCCGCACCGGCAGCCGCTTCAGTAGCAGCAGCCGCACCGGTAGCCCCTCCAGCTTCTCCGTTTTAGAAGCTTAAGTAGCTTGCTGCCTGTAGTACCTAGTACTATAGGCAGCAAGACTTTACAGAAAGAAGTAGACAAATGTCACAGTCAAGGCCTGGACCTTACAAAGTGATGCAACGACGCGCTGCTGGAGAAGTGTTTACTAGTTGTAGAAGATGCGGAGAACAGTTTCCCGCGTATCATGCAAATAGCAAATACTGCACTCCACAATGTAAGACTGCGAACTGGACAGAAGTTCGAAGAATAAAACGACAGTCTCAGCCAAGAATTGAACTACTTCCAAAAACAGAACAATGGGTGGCAAAAAGAGAACTTCTTTTGTCTCAGCAAGAAAATAAATGTGGGCTATGTTTTACAGAACTTAACAAAACTACAACTGTGCTTGACCATGACCACCAGACAGGAAAAATACGTGCAGTGCTTTGCAGAAGGTGCAATATCGGACTTGGATATTTTCAAGACGATTTAGCAAAACTACAGGCAGCCGTTGACTACGTGAAAAGGTATAGAGACTAAGATGAAAGTACTGGTTACTGGCTTTACTGCCCTTCAAATAAACACAGATAAAAGAACAATACAAAAAATCGACGTGCCTGCTTCAGTAGTTCAAGCACTTAGAGAATCAGGCCACGAAGTTGACTGGCGCAAAGTAACGCCAGGCGAGGACTTGTCTTCATACGATGTTGCTTGGGTTAACCTTGCTCCGTTGAACTCGCTTAATGGACGACAAGGCGCAATGGGTGCACTTTACACTTTATCCTCAGGATTACCTGCGGTTGGATTTTTTGATGATTGGCAAACGAACACCGTATTCAACGGAGCTCGTGCACTTATTCGCAAACCTGAGATGTTGTACAAGCATCTGCTTGTTGGAACTGAACATCGCGGTGACGAAGGCGCAACGTATTTTAGTCGCGCGGACATTGAGGCTGCGCTTGAAAGAATACGTGAAGTAAACCCAGACGCGGCAAAGAAGTGCTACATCGAACGTTACTACATGATGGATACGGACGAAAACATTCAGCCCTGGGAGAAAAGACTTGTTGCAGCTGCTGATGATCTTATAGCAGAGCGTTGGTCACAAGGTATGGTTCCAGTGTGTCCAATGTACTCGTTTGGCGACAGATCTATCGTGCGTAAGCGTATGCCAAAGGAACTTGGTCCCATTGAGGCACTAGATCCAACATCAACTATCGTTCCTACGTTACAACCAGTAGTTGAAAAGATGCCAGAGCTAAAGAAACGTGCATGGGTACTTGGCGCCCTTATGCCACACGATACTTGGCTAGAAAAGAAAAATCTTACGTGGCCAGTTGAAATTGTTGGCAGTCGTAAGTTAATCCGCAAACTTGGCGGACAAAGATTTGCAACAGAGCTTGACGTATTGGAGTTTTACAACCAGCATTGGGGAATTCTTTCTCCACCGTATCCGCACGCTGGATCTGGCTGGTGGCGTAGTCGTTTTCTTTACGCAGCGCACGTTGGATCCATTCTTGTTACGGACAAAGGCGAAGGTGACCCGCTTGGTGCACCATATAAGTTAAAGATCGAGGACGTGGAAAAGATGAGTGACTCTGCACTTATTGAGGCAGCGCAGGCGCAACGTGATGCGTTGGCTCCATACATTCCTGAGTACTCAACGTTCGTTGATCACTGTAACCGTATCATTGAGCGTGCAGTACAACAGGACAAAGGTCTTGCACGCAACGCAGATGGGACAAGAGCATGAGTCACGTTCTTATCACAGGCATGAGCGCTCCTCATGCGTCAAGCGATACCAACAAGCGCTCGCTATCTTTTGCCGGAGTCATACGTCATGTGCTCGAGCAAAATGGTCACACGGTCACACAAGATGATCCAGAGTTATCCTGGAACATAAATGACCTTGATCAATATGACGCAGTTCTTGTTGGACTAAGTCCTCTAACAAGTTTAAGTGCAAACCGTGTGTACGGCGCATTAAATCTAATTGATCTGCTGCTTGAGTCTGATAAGCTAAAGTTGTTTATTGACGCACCTGAGCCTACGCGTATTACCGCAAGCCTACGCGCAATCATGAAGACACCAGACAATTTGACAAAGACATTTTACTCGTATCGTCAAGGTTATGCGCTTGCGTCTGTTCCGGGTATGGCACAAAACTTACTTGATGTCGTGTCATATTTACTCAACGAGAAGTGGCCAACCACACTCTATCCATCTCTTCCTTGGGCTGGAACAGGTAAGGTTATCTCGCAGCTTCCTGCGGGTGTTGCAGAGACGCTTATGCCAGTAAACTTTGACTCGTATCTACTTACACAGCAAGATCAGCTTGAGGTAGAAAAGCGCGACAAGTGGGTAGTTGAAAACTACAACACAACCTGGACAAAAAATCAAACATCAATTCTGCGCTACACGTCAGTTCCAATGAAATGGCACAAGGGTTGGACTGATAATCAGGTACTTGCACAGATCTCAGCGGGCATTGGCTCGCTCATTAGCCCGCATCAAACTGGTGGAACATGGTGGACATATCGACTTATTCAGTCAATGAACGCATGTACTCCAGTTGTTACCGACTGGCGTGAGAGCAGCGCTCTCGGCGAGTCATGGACATACCTTGCATCTCATATCGAGGATCTTGCATTGGATCAACGTATTGAGCTAGCAAGACAGCAGATGGAAGCATACATTGCATCTATTCCGTCACGTCGCGATGCGACGGTTGATCTTTACGGTGCACTTGATCTATACGCAAAGAAAGGATAGTTATGGGAATACTGTTTAACAACTGGATTAACCGCACCAAGGATCTACAGACAAAGGTGTACTACATCGACTTTGAGGAGATGTCAGGTGACAAGGACGCAAACATACGTCGTCTTGTTGAGTATATGCGCTGGAATATGCTGGCCATTGATGACGAGCTTGCTGAGATGCGTCAGGCAATCTCATGGAAACCTTGGCAACACGACAAGCCATATGCAGATCGCGAGGAGATTCTAAAGGAGGCGGTAGACGTTCTACACTTTGTTGCAAACATCATTGTTGCGGCAGGCGGAACAGATGCTGTTCTTGATAAACTATATCTTGAGAAGATGGAACGTAACAAGCAGCGCCAGCTTCAAGGTTACAAGGTAAAGGATATTGGCGTCAAGTGTACGTTGTGCGCTCGTGCAATTGATGACGTTGGTCGTGGCGCATCACCAGATATGTGTGCAAAGTGTCTTCCAAAGGAGGTAGACGGAAATGCCTGAGGTAAACTATGATTGGGTTCGCCTGCAGTTGCAGGAGTCAAAGACTAAGATTGGCGTAGGTAACGCTGTTCTTAAACTTCTTAAGGCGTGGGAAGATCTAAAACTTTCCGAGCCACAGATGAAAGAAGTTATTGAGATCTTTCCAAGCTTAGCGCTTAACCACTCAATAATTCCACAGCCAAAAGATGAAAAATGGGTTGACGCTCAACCTGGGTCAATTGTTGTTGGTGATGAGGTTCGCGTAAAGGACGACGCATACACCGGAAGCACCGGAACAATGCACAACGGACGTCGTGGACGAGTTGTTGCTGTTCGCTACGGTGACATCATCTTTAAGTCAAATGACAACAAGCAACCCGTACTTGACGGTACACACTACGCACCATATCAACTGCAAAAGAGGGTGCAATGACAGACGAAAAGGTTTTGTATCGCGTTGAGGCTTTACGTGAGGCTGCACGTATTATCTCTGGCGACAGAGACATTCAATATGGCGGGCCTGAGGAAAACTTTGCACGTATCGCAAAGATCTGGTCCGTTATTCTTAATGTTCCTGTTACCGAGGAAGACGTTGCAATGTGCATGGTAGGTGTGAAGGTTGCACGCTATGCAAACAAGTCTGGGTTCCAGCCAGATACCTGGGTTGACATTGCTGGCTACGCAGGTTGTGGCTACGAGGTAGGAAAGATCGCAGAAGAAAAAAGTACTCCAACAGCGTAATTTAAGCACGTCATCTAGGCGAGGTCAGTATACAGTCCTGCCGTGGATATACGAGAGGACACCGACACATGTCACAGATGACGTTTACCGACTGCAACGGGCTTGCGGCCTTTATGAGTCTCGGCTTTGTTCAACAGGGGATGGAAATGAAATTGCGCACAGGAACGCTAAACTTTGGCAATCCTGTCGCGGAAAATAACCGCGAGCATCTTGGTGATAACTGGACTGCATCATTTTCTGATGACCCAGAAGAGTGGCCCATCTATAAAACAGACGTTGTCTTAGGTTGTCCTCCGTGCTCTGGCTGGTCCGTTTGGTCAGGTCCTGCTAATCGCGGTCCTGAATCAAAGGCGCACGAACATACACGCGCGTTTATGCAATACGCAGGACGAGCAAAACCAAAGGCAATTATCTTTGAGTGTGTGCAGCAAGCCTACACGCAAGGTAGAGAAACAATGCTTAAATATCGTGACATGGTTGAGGAAATATCTGGAAAGAAGTATGACCTATACCACGTGAAGGAAAACAACCTACAGGTTGGAGGATTTTCATACCGTCCACGTTATTTTTGGGTTGCAATGCAAAAAGGAATTAAGTTTAGTGCGGTAACGCCAAAGGTGACAGAGCTTCCACGTATCATGGACATCATTGGCGATCTTGCAAAGATGCCACAAAGCTGGGAGAAGCAAAAGTACACCGCGCCTGCTCCGTCTCACTGGGTAAAGAACTTGCGCTCAAAGTCTGGAAAAGTCGACGGACATATTGGAAAAGATAACATTCATACTCAAAGAATACAGGAAGTCTTTGACATCATTGGAAATGAGCGTTGGCCAGGTAACGGTGATCTTGGCGGTGCAATAAAACTTGCGGTTGACATGAACAACGGACAATTTCCACAAAAGTGGGCAGACGTTGCTCCACGTGTTTCACGTAAAAACTTTAAGCTTGGATTTAGCCAGCCATATCGCTGGAAGGAAGATCACTGGTGTAACGTGCTTACAGGCTCTGCATTGGAGCATGTAATTCACCCAACTGAACCACGACTTATTACTCACCGCGAGTGCGCACGCATGCAAGGGTTACCTGATGACTGGAACATTGAAGGAACACGTGACTACTCTGCGCTGTCTGCAGTGTGGGGCAAGGCAGTGCCAGTTCAAGCTGCCGCATGGCTTGCAAAGGCGGTAAAGGAATCTCTTGAGGGACAACCACAGGGAGACGAGGCAGTAAAGATTGGCGAGCGCGAGTATCTTATTGACGGTGACGCAGGATTTTCACGTCATGCAGCAAAGAAAAATTGGTACGCCGCATGACAATAAGAGACGGCTCAGAGGACCTTGTACCTCTCTGCGAAAGGTGCTGGATAGAGGAAAACTCTGTCTGGGAGCCTGACAGTGTTGATGAAAAAGGAAACATCATCACCCGTCTTATTAGCGTCAACGTTCCTGTTGAGTTATCTCCAGGCGCGGTCAACGAGTGCTTTACCTGCGGTCGCGTAACGGTAGTTGGCATATATGTGCCGCTCAATGACATAGATGAATACGAGGATCCAGGGAGTCAAGGGGATTACGACCAAAGTTCCTGATATAATAAATACCTAATGACAAAGGACGACCATGCAAACATTTCTACCGCACACTGACTCGTTCGAGCGTATTGCTCACGAGCTCGACAACAAGCGTCTTCACAAGCAGACCCTTGAAGGCTGGCAGGTATTACTCGCGCTTACCAAGTTAAATCCAGCAGGCGAGCACCGTGACCCAAAGGGTTGGGTTAACCACCCCGTTGCAATCATGTGGCGCGGTCACGAAAAACTGCTTGTGTCCTACCTTGCGGCAACCTACTACGAGTGGATTAGCCGCGGCTTTAACTCAACTATGCTTCCTAAGATCTTCTCCACGTATGACCGCGCGCTTGAGCTTGGCCGCATACAGGATAAGTTTACCGTTCCTTCCTGGATGTCAGACAGCGACAAGTTTGAACAACTTGCATCTACCCACCGCGTTGCTTTGCTGCGTAAGGATTACACCTGGTACTCGCAGTTCGGCTGGCCAGAGGATAAAGGCAACCGTCCTGATTATTACCAATACCTGTGGCCTGATAACAACGGCGAGCTTTACTTAGGTACATATAACGCCGCCTAGCGGTTACTCACTGCCTCTCTAAGACCCTAACAGTTACCATCTAGGGTAATTGGATATGTCTAAAAATTGTCGGTGTTTTAGACGCGAGTTGACTCTACTCAATATACGATTTATCCCTGAGGTTAGGGATAAGGGGTATCGTGCGCGACTCACGTATAGGTGAGCTTCTGTGGAAAGAGTGGTCAGACGACGGATTTGACCAAGAGATAGAAGATTCACTAATCTTCTTTACGGAAGAACACGTTGATCTTGAGAACGAGATTGTTCGTCGTGCGCTTGCCTCTGCACTTCAACGCGATGGAATAGCGACAACTCTTGGTGATGCATTTAGACTTCTTGAAACGTGCCACATCACAAACGGATACGCTGGTCATGTTGATGAAGATCTTTATCTAACTGTATGCGACGTTGACGGAATAACTCCGTTTGGCGATGACGTAGACGATGTCGTCCAGGTAACCTGGGTTGAGGTCGTGCCACAGTGAGCGTAACTCCAAAAAGTTTAGAGTGGCAAAAAGAGGCAGCATGTGCCTTAGTAGAAAATGAAAAAGTAAGAGATTATTTCTTTTCAACACAACCTGCGGAAAAGTATCAAGCAAAGAATCTTTGCTTCTCATGTCCCGTACGTCGTGACTGTCTTAAGTGGGCATTAGAACACAGACAGATCTGGGGAATCTGGGGTGGTAAAGACGAAGGTGAAATAAGAAGAACACTGTCTGTTTCATGGAATGGACAGGAAACACGACGTGAACGTTTTCCACAATGCCCATATTGCAATGCTCGACCAAATAAACTTACCACACTTGTAGTTGACGTGCCTGGAGGCGGTCGTTGGAATACAATGCGACTTGTTAAGTGTCAGGCATGTGACTTTACCTGGCGCTCGCGAACGAGCGCAAACGCGGTAGACGCATATCATGCTCAGCGCACAGAAAAATTATCAAAGCCAAAGAAGAAAAAGGCAAAGAAGAAAAAGGACAAGGAATGACGATTCACGTAGAAGCTTCTGCAAGCGTTGACGATAACGTGTCACTTGATGACGGCGTACGCGTCTGGCATCATGCGCAAGTTCGTAAAGGTGCGCATCTTGGAAAAAATGTTATCGTAGGCAAAGGCGCATACGTTGGAACTGACGTGCACGTTGGCGACAACTCTAAGATACAAAACGGTGCGATGATCTACGAGCCTGCAAAGGTGCATGACGGAGTTTTTATTGGTCCAGGAGTTATCTTTACAAACGATCACTACCCGCGAGCAGTCAACGCAGACATGACACAAAAAGATGCAAGTGACTGGCATGCTGTCGGAGTTGAGGTTGAGGAAGGAGCGTCAATCGGCGCAGGCGCAATATGTGTAGCGCCAGTTAAAATTGGTCGCTGGGCAGTCGTTGCAGCAGGCGCCGTTGTGACCAAGGATGTTCCACCATTTTCACTCGTGATGGGTGTTCCAGCACGCGTTGTTGCAACTGTAACTGCAGAAGGTAAGGTAGAATACTGGCATGAGTAAGTTTATATCCGTAGCAAGTCCTGACATTGGTCGCGGTGAAAGAAAAGCGGTTGACAAGGTTTTACGCTCAGGCGGCATGGCACAAGGACCACAGGTACTTGCCTTTGAAAAAGAATTCTCTAACTGGGTAGACGGACGACGTTGCGTTGCCGTCAACTCCGGAACCTCAGCTCTACACGTAGCGTTGTTGTCACTTGGCATAAAGCAAGGCGACGAGGTCATCGTTCCAAGCTTCACGTTTGCCGCAACCGCGAACTCAGTTGCTCTAACTGGTGCGACACCTGTGTTTGTTGACATCGAGCTTGACACGTTTAATATTGATCCTAAGGCTATTGAGGCTGCAATAACAAAGAAGACGCGCGCGATACAGGTAGTTCATCTCTACGGACACCCCGCAAACATGGAAAAGATTCTTGCCATTGCAGAGAAGCACAACCTGCTTGTCATTGAAGATTCAGCTCAAGCTCACGGCGCTCAAATTCTTGGACAAAACGTTGGATCATTTGGAGACGCGGCTGCGTTTTCGTTTTATCCAACAAAGAACATGACCAGCGGTGAGGGTGGCATGGTTGTTACTATAGATGAAAACGTAGAAAGATACGCACGTCTTCTTCGCAACCAAGGCATGGAAAAACGATATGCAAACGAGGTTGTTGGGTTTAACCTACGCATGACAGATATTCACGCGGCAATTGGCCGAGTTCAACTACGCAAGCTTCACCGCGCTAACTTATTGAGACGTGAGAACGCAAAGTATCTTAGCGAGAACCTTGAAGGAGTAATTGTTCCTGTTGAAGAGTTTGGCTATACGCACGTGTACCACCAATACACAATACGTGTAGTTGACCATGACAGAGATCAATTTGCCCAGGAGCTGGAAAAACTTGGCATTGGCTCAGGTGTGTATTACCCAACGCCAGTTCATAAGCTTCCTTCGTTTAACAAGGACTTTGATCTTAAGAAAACAAAGACCGCGTGCAAGCAGGTACTATCTCTTCCTGTTCACCCTAAACTTAGCATGGGCGATCTTCACAAGATTGTCAACGCAGTCAATAAGGTAGCAAAGGCTGGAAGCTAGTGGGAGCCAATCTAAAGGCCGCACTTATTGGCTTAGGCGTAATGGGCAGGAATCACGCACGTGTCCTCTCTAACCTCTCTGGCGTTGATCTTGCGGGTGTGTATGACCCGGCAGGCGACCCAACAAACGCGGTTAAAAAGGAAATACTGCTTAGCCAGATAAGCGATCTTATTAAGAAAGACATTGACTACTGTGTAGTTGCGGTTCCTACTGTACTTCACGAGGAGGTTGCGCTTGAGATTATTGACATGGGAGCAAATGTTCTCATTGAAAAGCCACTTGCACACTCCGTAGACTCAGCGCAAAGAATATCCTACGCGCTTACAAACGCGCATCTTGTTGGAGCTGTTGGACAAATCGAGCGCTATAACCCCGCGCTTATTGAGGCAAAGAAACGCATCGAGTCAGGCCAACTTGGCAAGATCTACCAGATCTATACAAGAAGGCAAGGCTGGCACCCGACCCGTATTGCGGACGTTGGTGTCGTCAAGGATCTAGGAACACACGACATTGATCTTACCTCATGGATCGCGCAGAGAAAATATGAAACTGTAACCGCGCATACCGCATATCACTCAGGCAAAGAGCACGAGGACATTGTCTCGATCATTGGGCAACTTAACGGAGGTATCGTCGCAACGCACATGATTGACTGGTTGAGTCCATTTAAGGTACGTGAGACTACGATACTTGGTGAAAAAGGCGCGCTCGTTGCAGATACCCTAAACGCGCAGTTGACATATTATCCAAACTCTTTATACGACGCAGACAACTTTAGAGGTGTTATGGAAGGTGATGTTACACGATATTCACTAAACCGTAAGGAACCTTTACTCGCAGAGCACGAGGCATTTCGTGACTACGTATTAGGTCTATCTGAGAATGTTACGTCAATCGAGTCAGGAATTGAAACCCTAAAGGTTGCCGAGGCGATATTGGTAAGCGCCAAGGTAAAGACGAGTATCGAGTTACTCGCTTAGTATTACTGCCCTCTCAGGTGTATAAAAGATGTCCTGCGGATTGTGTTTTTGGTAGCGCTCGTCACGTGTTGCCGGATCTTTTAGGTGATCAAACAGCCACTCGCACATTGGACCATTCTCAGTAAGAGTAAGAATTCCATAAATCTTACGGTTGTCTAAATATTGGTTGATGCGAGCCTTACGCGCAGACTCAGAGAAGACCATGTACTCCCAACGGTCTGAGTCCTCAAGGTAGCTAAGCTTATCTACGTATTCTCGCTTGATGAGATATGTGCAGTGAACACAGTCAACGTCCCATATGCCTTTATATCCTTCAACGCGGTGAAGAAGTTGGTAGTACACTGGCTCATTTAGTATCGAGCCGTAGTCATCTACCATGTGGTGGTAGTTCGAGTAATATCTACACTTGTGACTTCCTACGCGCTCCTGGTCCTCAGGCGAGTCTGGAAAATCATCTGTCGCGACCGCGTATCTCAATAAAGGAGCAATGATTGGCTTATTAGCCTCAATAAGATCCTTTAGGGTCTCAGGAAACAGGAAGTTATCAACGTCAATGACAAAGTAGTAGTCACAGTCACTTCTTAAAAACGCGTCAAGACTTGCCTGACGTATCTTTGCGAGCGCGCGAAAACGCACGCCGTTCCACTCGTGAACTCCGTATTGCTCGACGTTATCTGCGATGTCACTGTTATCGTAGTGCACGTAGTGATACTCCGCGCGATGCTCTTTTAGCCAGTCATCTAGAATTTGTTGCGTGTTATCCGTGTTGTTGTTTGTTCGTACGTATAGCGCAATGTCTTCCTTAGGGTAGTCAAGATCATAAAGCGAGCGCAAGAATAATGGAAGTACCTTTTCCTTTTGCTTTGCAAGGACAGCAATAAATACCTTACTTGCCACTGTTTGCCTCTATTTGAGCAAGAATTCCCTTCTTATACCACTCCATGTTATTTTTCAAACGCTGGTCGGTAGGACTTCCCTCGAGTGCAAGTTCTCCATACTTGATTGCCTTGCGTTGATCTCCAAGGTAGTGTGCGGCAAGTGCCTTCATGTCGTGAAGCTGCCACCTCCACAATGCCTCGCTTGATAGGTAATGTTTTGTTGGCTCGCAGGCGGAAACCTTCTTGCACGTTTCCCACATCGCACCCCAGTCAGATTTTGCGTAGTAACACCTAACTTTTTCAAAATAATTTTCACCGCAGGGATCAATCTCGATTGCCTTGTCAATCCAGCGATGCGCCTCCTCAACGTTTCCTAGAGCACGATTAGCCTCACTTGCCCAACGGCACACTGCAGCTCTTTCAACGTACCAGTCGTCACTGTATTTAGTGACCTGCTCTGCTGCCTGGATAACAGCTTCCCACATCTGATTAAACGTGTACTCGCGACATAGATACACCCAGATGCGGTGATCTTTTGGAAATTCCTTTGATGCGTTAATCAACATCGAAAGATACTGACTACGTGATTTTGTGTTGTCTGGCTTGTGATACATCTTTGCTGGAATTGTCACACTGCGCAACGGGGTGTTTAGTGAAGGAACAAATGCCTCGTGAACTGGCCAACGCCAGTAGATTCCATGTCGTGCGTGTAAGCGGGCTCCCATCCAGGTGTGGCCTGTGTCAAACTCGTGCCAACCTTTATTTGCGCCCTCCTGCCAGTTTTCACGTACCTTGTCATAGAAGTCCGCGTCAACTGTCTCATCCATGTCAATAACGTGACATACATCTATATCATCAGGCAAAAGTGATTGCGCGGTGTTGCGCGCAACGTCAAATCTCCAGGGCTTAACGCGTATCTCGTATACTGTTACGCCAAGCGCTCGCAGTTTTTCAACCGTACCGTCAGTTGAGCCAGTGTCGCACACTAGACGGTAGTCTGCTCCAGAGGTAGCCTCGACCCAGCGCTCGACGTGTTTTTCCTCGTTAAGGGCAACGCAATACGCAGCGACTTTCATGGTGTCACTATATCCTGTCTCCCCTTAAAAAGTACTACAGTACTATTGTAGCTGCTTCTTCCTCTGTAAGTGGCTGCCCTGCGATAAGCTTTGCCCGAGCTGACGCCTTAAGTGCAGCCTTGGCTTGTTCTTCTGCCTCGCGCGCGGCGCGTTCTTCTTCTGCTTGTGCGCGCATTTGATCGAGTTCAGCAATCTCGGCTGCAGTCAAAGGAATAACCTTCTGCTCGCCAGTTGCGCAATCAACCTCAATGCGTGTAGGTGTGTCTGCCATGTTTTTCTCCTTTAGGTGTTTGATATGCCGTACAGATAGAAAGTTGTATTTTGCACAAAAGAACCATTAGCCAAAGTAAAATCAATAGTGCTGATGCTACCAGTTCCCGTCCAAGTATTATTATATTGCGAACGGAAAATATCTGTATCTGTCGAATGGAGTGCAGGGTCACCCCATACATTTTTCTTGTAAGAACTTGTGTAGCCGCCAATGAAAACTGAACCATTGACGAATGCGTTTGCCGCCGAATTAGCCCCTGATACATCTCCTACAATTTTATACGCTCCGTTATTTCCGCCTGTTTGATTACTGCCTCCAGAGTAATATCCATAAATACCATTCCAAGAGTAATTAGAAGCGGTGGTATCGCTATTGAAATTTATGTACAAATTCTGTCGCGTACTAGCATGGTCGCATCTAGCCATATACAAAACTTGTAAATTATTGTAAGTAGAAGGTATAGAAGTAAATGACACAGTAGAACTGCCACCCGAACCAACTGTTACTTTGGCTATTAGTGTGTATGTATTTGCCATGACAACTCCTACGCTGCTGCTATTCCATACAAAGTCGCTGTTACGCCAGCAACAAATGTGTCTGTGCCGTTATATGTGATAAAACTCATGCTTGTTATTGCTGAAGTGCTACGCCATAAACCAGTCAAAACATGATTGTCTTGAATACTGCCTGTGCGCACAAAAACACCTTTATACCAAGAAGTATTTTTATATTGTGGAATATGAATCCAATAAGTTTCATTTGTTGCTGGTCCAATTTGGCTACCCATAATTCGTATAGATGTAGTATTAGTTTCTCTGCCTGTTATGGGATTGCCACCTGTGCCTACAACAACCGTATTTGAATAATTACTGCCCGTATCGCTATTGAATCGCAAGCGACCTGCTGAACCGCCTTGCGTAATACCAAAATTACTAAATACAACACATAAATCTGTATAACTACTTGGAATAGATGTAAAAGAAATACTTGTTGTTGTTGTACTTGTTGTAGTAGTTGCGATTGGCTCAAATGTTGGTCCTGCTGCCATGATTTCTCCTAAGCCTTTATTCCATACAATTGAATTGTGGAATTTGCCGCAAAATCAGAAGTACTACCAAATGCGCGAGCATCAAATTTGATACTGGTAATGGCTGAACCAGCGGTTTTCCACATTCCTGAACCGATATTTGCGCCACCACTGCCATTCAAATCATAACCCCACATAGTCCTGCTTATTTTTAGTTTATTTGTAGAAGTGTAATCTAAAATATCCATGACAAGCATACCTGCTACGCTGGCTAAAGAACTATTGTTAGGAACATATACTGCTTGTCCGCTAAAAGTAGGACCGCCGTTATAAACACTGCTCCCATTACCGCCAAAATACTCCCATGAATAATTAGAATCAGTTGTATCGGAATTGTAATAATAAGCGATGTATGCATCGTTGCCTGAAAATCTCGAGAACCAACGCACTTGTAAATGTTGATAAGTTTGCGGAATATTTGAGAAAGTAATAGAACTTGCCGTACTTGATAATGTTGTTGTTGCAATAGATTCAAATGATGTTCCTTGTGGCGTAATACTATTTGACGCGGCACTTTCAGCAGACGAACCAAATGGGTTATTTGATTTGACTTTGAATGAATAAGAAGTTCCGTTAGTTAGTCCTGTTACGATAAGAGGACTTGATGTACCTGTGCTTGCCAGACTTTCCGGAGTTGAAGTCATCGTATAAGACGCCGCATTTGATACGCCAGTAAATGTAATAGATGCTTGTGTATCGCCAGCCGTAGCAGTTCCTATTGTCGGCGTAGCAGGTGCGCTAGATACATCGGCATTGAATACGCCGTATAAATAAATTTCAGAACCAGCAACATAGTTCCCTTGTGGCGTAAAAGTAAGGGAAGTTATTGGGTTTGTTGTTGTTGTTGCCCCACCCGATGCCCATGCGCCATAATCAGTATTAGTGTTGCCTTCAACTGTATTAGTTGTTACAGTTTTTGTATTTCCATTTCTAGCGTAATTTGTTATATAAACATAACCATTACCGAAAGTGTTTGCTACTCTACTGTCATATTGGGAAATGAGTAATAAATCTGTACCTGTTCCAGCATCTAAAGTAGGTCCTGAAGAATTAGCGCGAATACGAATCATACTAATACTACTGCTATTAGCAGTAACAGTAGTAAGTACGCCACCTGTCATACGCAGATTTGGAACAAGCACCAAATCTGTATAAGTTTGTGGAATATTATTGAATGTAATTCCTGATGAAGTGCCAGTTAGAATAACAGACGATAATAATTTATAGGTATTTGCCATGATTACGCCGCCTTTATTCCGTAAAGAGTGAACATTGAACCAGCAGAAAAATTACCGTTGCCTGGCACAATATTGATTGTACTGATTGCTGAATTATTACGCCATGTCGCACAAACATAATCTATTGAAGGTGTGCCTTGATAACTATTATCTCTACTCAAAGCAGTTTTATATTGTGTTGTGCTTGAATAATTATTGAAAAAAACAACATTACCCAGTTGATAACTCGTTGTACTGTATACACCCGAACCCGTAATATATAACCAAGATTGGTTGCTTCCGCGACTTGCTGTAAAAGAGCCACTTTGTCCACGAAAAGAAGTGTAAGAATAGTTAGTTCCGGTATCGCTATTTAGTCTAATTTGCGGAAAGGAAGCATTATCTCCAATACAATCTGTTATCAAAATCAAATCAGTATAGGTTTGTGGAATACTACTAAAAGTAACAGATGCACTAGAAGTAGATAACAATGTTGTGCTAATTGGTGTATATGTACTAGGCATTACGCACCTTTTATTCCATAGAGAGCAAAACGACTATTTGCGTTGTATGTGCCGCTAAGAGAAATGCTTGTTATCGCATTAGTATTATTCCACATGCCGTAACACACATCTAAAGTACCTGAGCCATTTTCGTCAGAACCAGCCTCAGCCAAAATTACTTTTGTTTTAGAAGTAGAAGAATAATTATTTATTCGGCATACTCCAACAGTAAAATAAGTGGAACTAGCCAAATTTGTAGAAGCATAAGTAACAGATTGACCGACTGCTCCACCTTGCCGACTACTTGCACCATTACCGCCATAATAAGCAAATGAATAAGCAGTACCACCGCTACTATTGAATTGAATAGGAATATTTCCAGCACTACCTTGCGCAATGAAACGCAATTCTAGATGCGTGTAAGTTTGCGGAATACTTGTAAATGAAACCGTACCCGAACTTGTAAGACTTACGGTGGCAATAGAGTCAAAAGAAGAAAAATAAAGATTTGGAAAATGACCAAAACCTCTTACCGAGACTCCGCCGATACCGCCTAAGATTGGAGACATGTATCTCTCCTCCTCCTATGCGAATCTGGTCTGTGTTGCAAATACGGTAAAGGCAGCTGATCCTGTCTTGACAATTGTATACGAATAAGCGTCTATAGACGAGGCGTTACCTGTGCCCCACGCGCTTCCACCGAAGTACTTAGGAGTGACAGAGCTGCCATCAATGGTAAATCCGCTTGCGTAGTATGCAGTTGTTCCTTGAGTTGCCAGGAAGGTAATTGTGATTGCATCACCTGTCGTCATCCAGGAGTTTAATGAAGTTGATCCATCACCGCGAACGTTGAGCGTCCAGTTTCCTGTCGCATTTGAGGTGTAATAAAGAACACCCTGGGTCTTAACGTCAAAATTGACTGTGCCTGTTGCGGCAGTTGCAGAGGTTGTTGTTCTTTCCTGAGCGCCAACAAGAATGGCTCCAGTAATCGCGGTTGCGGAGTTGAACGAGCCCGTCGCTCCTGTTGCCCCTGTCGCACCGGTTTGCCCTGCTACTCCCGTAGCTCCAGTCTGTCCTGTTGCTCCTGTTGCTCCGACAGCGCCGGTGTTACCAACTGCACCTGTGTTGCCAGTTAAACCAGTGTTACCAGTTAAACCAGTGTTGCCAGTTAAACCCGTTGCTCCGGTAGCGCCAACCGCGCCTGTAGCGCCCGTCGGTCCAACCAAAAGATCGACCGCACGAACGACAGCCCAAACAGAACCATTCCACTTCCAGGTTCTATCACCGACGGTATATGTCTGATTTACCGACGGCGAGTTTGGAAAGTCAATCGCTGGCATGTCTATCTCCTTTTGGGCTGGGGGTCATTATAGCAGGAAACTACCTGCGGTGACCGTTTTAATAGTCCTTAGTTTCCTCCAAGGAGAAGACGGGCTTCTTCCTCGGTGATGCCTAGTTTGGCTAGTAAGGCAGCCTTGGCTGCTGCTGCTTCGGCTTCTGTTGCAGCGCGTTCTGCCTGTTCCTTTTCAACTTTCTTTTGAATTTCTAAGTAGTCTGCATATTCAGCATCAGTCATCTCTCTTACTTCTGAGGTATCTGTTGCTGCATCATAAATTGCAATAGTAGGTTTCATTATGCTTTCACCATTCCGTAGATTGTAATGCTTCCACTCATATTGCCAGTTGCTACTAATAACTTGATGCCAGCATAGGCAGTCTGAACAACGTGTTTTGATGAAATGGCTGCGCCGAAGTAGTTGTTAGTCTTTACACCATTTGCAGTTCCATTGATGTTGGTCATCGCTGCTGCTGCTACGTCTGTAACAACAAAATGCGCCATACCACCATCACCGCCGCTTAAACGAAGCAGAGTTCCGTTAGTTCCTCCAGCAGCAGTAAAGTCAAAAGCAGTTGAATTGCTTTGGTATCCCGCTTGGTTATCGTAATAGTTTCCAGTTACATCGGCTGGCGCAGATGTTCTCCAGCAGTATTGAATATCATTTAGGCTTGACTGAGTAATGTTTACAACAATGAGATAGTTGTCATAAGTTGAGGAAAATACATTGTCTACTGCTTGTGATGCAACAGCACTAAAACTTGTCTTATTGAGAAATACGAATCCGCTACTTAAAGTCGCCCACTTTAACCCTGTTGCGGTAGTTGAGTCAGCAGTGAGAACTGTGTTATTTGACCCCACAGCAAGACGATCTGCGGTGTCAGCAGCGGTTCCAACAAGTAAATCTCCCTTTGCATCAACAAGAGTCGGCTTTGATCCCGTCGAGTTTGACGCAAGGTCACGTGCCTTAGTCACGAGCTAGACTTCCTTTCCTGCGGTGATCGTTTCATGTTGTGAGTAAGCATCCTATTAGAGTGTTCCGCCTAGTTCGGCTGCCTTCTGCTGCTCGTCCCAAACTGCCTTCGGCATTGAGGTAAATTGGTCATTACCGTGGTCAATTAAAACTACGTCATTACCGTAAGCATCTTGCAAAAATTGAACATTCATTATAGTTCCGCCGTAACTGCTACATAAGCCGAAGTTGAGTTATTACCTTGCAAAATATATGGTCTAAAAGCCGTTGCTCCCGTAACTGTCGCCTGCAATTCTATGCAATCTGGAGTATATAAAGAACCTACCATACTTGTTACTGCAATATTAGTATTGTAATCCGATATGCGTAACGTTGAATATTCTATTGCTGTTGGAGTTGTTCGCATTGTAACTGGCATACGCAATTCAAATCTAATGTCAGTTGTGCTTGGACCAAATCCAATACAGATTGGAGCATAAGCCTGAGTGAGTGGATTGGTGCGGTAATAATACCTCTGGCAAGCGGCTAACTCCCCTGCGAGTGTTGCGCTGTAAGTGCGGAATGGTAAAGCCACGGAACCGACATCTAATTGAACGCCTGTAACTTCAAAGTAATCATTAGCCCCAGCAGTACCTGCGGGAGCATAGAAGAAAACAGTTGCAAGTTGTGTGGCAGTTGCGCCAACAGTGCCAGTAATTGTAAAACGTTGCCAACTGGATGTCAGTGTGACCGCACTGCTTGCGACTGTCGTTGCGGTTGCTTGTAATGTATTTAACGATGCATCTGTAGTTGTATTACTGTATAACTGAGCATTTAATTGACTATTTGCTTCTGAATAATTTGCGCCTTTTCGTGCATAAAATGAATATGTCACAGTTTTACCCGCAAATGGGATTGAATTCATACTTTCAAACGCTTGACCAAGCATAAGCAAGCCAGTATTTGTATTTCCTGCAACGCGCTGAAAGCGCCCGCAATACTGAATAAACGGCAGATTTGTCGTATCACTTGTTGTTTGTCGACTTAACGTTACTGAACCACCTGCAGCAAATGTCCAAGCGTTCCAGCGGTCAGCACTTGGATAAGTAATTCCTGATGTCGTTGTGCCAGTTGTCCCACGTTGCCACACTTGGAACGCTGAGTTCAACACAGGGTTGCCCTGAGGATTTCCAGCAGTCCAGCGAAGACCCGTGCTAGTGGAACTATCTGCAACGAGTGTTTCGCCGTTTGATCCCACGGTAAGCGCGGTGACAGTATCAGCTGCAGTTCCTGCAAGCAAATCTCCCTTTGCGTTGATTGCATAGTTTGTCGTGTCTGCAACGTACTTCAAGCCTGCGGTCTGTGCGGAGTCCGCAACAAGACGTTGCTCGTTTGTTCCTACCGCAAGTCTTCCTACCGTGTCATTTGCAGTTCCTACGTAAAGATCACCTTTAGCATCTACCGTGGTAGAGACAAGCGCGTTAGCAACGTTAAAGTTGTCAAATACAAGAACCTCAACAACGTCATTTGCACTAAGTGCACTTAGCCCTGTGACGCTTGTTCCATTTGACGCGGTGTAGTCTTGACCTCTTACAAGAAGAACACCGTTGAGATAAAGTTGTTCCTTACCTGCGGTGTAAGCTAGGGTTACAGCGTTATCATCTGCTCCTGATACGCCCGTCTCTCCACCAACCGCGGTATAGCGGTAGCGTGTAAGAGTTGATGTTCCTGTAGGTCCCGTTGCTCCAGTTGAGCCAGTGCTTCCTGTCGCGCCTGTGTTTCCAACTGCACCCGTTGCACCAGTTGCACCGACAGCACCAGTGTTACCCGTTAAACCCGTGTTACCAGTAGCTCCTGTATTTCCAACTGCTCCGGTCGGACCAGTATTTCCAGTAGGACCATCATTAGCGCTCGCGGCTTCTACCCAGTAACCGTCATAATAAACATAAACGTTACCAGACTGTGAGTCATACCACATATCACCTGCGGTCGCACCAGTAGGTGCGCTCGCTGAAACTTCCATCTGCGCGTCTGCACCCGTGACACCAGTTAAGCCAGTAGCTCCAGTCGCGCCAACCGCTCCAGTTGGACCTGTGTTACCAGTTGGTCCATCGTTTGCAGATGCAGCCTCTACCCAAAAACCGTCGTAGTAGACGTAGATATTTCCTGACTGCGAGTCATACCACATGTCTCCAGCAGTTGCGCCGGTTGGTGCGGAGGTAGAAACCTCCATCTGCGCATCTGCGCCGGTTGCGCCCGTTGGACCAGTAACACCTGTGTTACCAGTCATACCTGTTAAGCCAGTAGCGCCAGTGTTTCCTTGAGCTCCAACGTCACCGGTGCGTGCAAATGTAATTGTTGTAATCTCTGCATTTGAAAACGCGGTTGTGCCAGAGATGTGTGCAACAGGTACCTTAAAGTAACCACTTGCGGTGATAATTGAGCCTGTGATCGTGAAGATCGCAAAGTCACTTGAGTCAGAGATGTTCGTGACCTTGATGTGACCTTTAATTGGGCTAGTTGAGTCATCGATGGTAGTTAGGAAGCTTGTAATATCAACCGCGTTGTTATCTGCCTGGTCGATGTAAAGCTCTGTTGCAGAGCTTAGATTTGACGCGTTAAAACGAAACTCGCCTGCTCCTGGATGTGCGTCTGTTGTTGCTGAGTCAAATTCATATTCAAATGTCGCGCCGCCGAAGTTACCTTGCGGGCCAGTGTTTCCTTGCGCGCCTGTAACACCCGTGTTTCCGGTGTTGCCTTGTGCGCCTGTAGGACCAGTCTCTCCGGTAACGCCAGTTTGTCCAACCGCTCCAGTATTACCAGTATTTCCCTGTGCGCCGGTGACGCCAGTCTCTCCAACAGCTCCAGTGTTTCCGGTTTGTCCTTGTGCGCCTGTGTTTCCGACAGCTCCCGTAACGCCAGTCTCACCTTGAGCGCCTGTAACTCCCGTAAGACCAGTGTTTCCTTGAGCGCCAGTATTTCCTGTTACACCTTGAGCTCCCGTAACTCCGGTTTCTCCCTGAGCGCCTGTTACTCCAGTTAACCCTGTTTCTCCCTGAGCTCCAGTGTTTCCGGTGTTACCCTTTGCGGTGAAAAGTTCCCATCGTGCAGAGACGCCAGGAATGTGCGATGAAGACTCGCCAGATGAAATCGCGGTGACGCAGATGTATGAATTTCCAGAGTAGATAACTACGTCATTAACTGCGTATCCAACAAGATCCCAGGCTCCGCGCCAATTTACACCTTGCGCACCTGTTGGACCAGTTTGACCAACCGCACCGGTTGGCCCAGTCGCACCTGTTGCTCCAGTTGGAGCAAAGTCACGAACAACCTTCCAGACGTTTCCGTCCCAACGCCAGGTAGTCAAGCCGGACGTAAACTCGTCGTTTAGCGTCGGGCTGTTAGGAAAGTCAATGGGCATGTAGCTCTCTCATTTCAGGCGTAATCCTAAGGGCATACTATACTATTAGTCTTCAAATTTGACTAAAAAAGAAACCGCCCGTCACGAGGACGGGCGGTCTCCTTTACCGCTAATTTACTACGCGGATAGATCTCCAACGATGACCCATGTGTCGGTGCTACGCTTAATAAGCGTTGCGGACGACCATTGAGCGCGGAGCTTCAAGCCAGGGGTACCGTTGACGGTTACACCCACACCTGCGGATACAGTAACTTGGCCTGCGCCAGTCTGTAGGAGGTTGACCTGAGCACCGTTGACGATTCCAACGCTTGCGTTGTTTGGAACTGTCACGGTGATTGCGCTTGCGTTGTTGAGTTCTACAAGCTTATCCTTGTCAGACGCGGCAAGAGTATAAGTCGTGCCTGTCTGTTGGTTGAAGGATAGTGTAAGGACTGCGTCTGAGCCTGTTGCGCCGGTGTTACCAGTAGCTCCAGTGTTACCTGTAGCTCCAGTATTGCCAGTTGCACCTGTATTACCAGCCGCGCCTGTAGCACCTGTTACGCCAGTGTTACCTTGAGCGCCGGTGTTACCGACAGCTCCGGTGTTACCGGTGTTACCTTGTGCGCCAGTTACGCCAGTCGCACCTGTAGCTCCGACAGCGCCGGTGTTACCGACAGCTCCGGTGTTACCGGTGTTACCTTGTGCGCCAGTTATGCCAGTCG